>Ga0210384_10009510_pt1 | contig 10021 bp, 8 predicted proteins | sample IncBWH2MmetaG_FD_160574 | JGI IMG/M metagenome (GOLD analysis project Ga0210384, IMG submission 160574) | Forest soil microbial communities from Barre Woods Harvard Forest LTER site, Petersham, Massachusetts, United States - Inc-BW-H-2-M | ecosystem: Environmental > Terrestrial > Soil >...
ATTCCGGCTTACAACCGGGGACGTAGTTCAGTTGGTTAGAACGCTGCCCTGTCACGGCAGAGGCCGCGGGTTCGAGTCCCGTCGTCCCCGCCAATTCTTTCAAGCACTTGCAAGGAATTGGCAATTTGCGTCATGGTCCAATTTGGTCCAGTTAGGCCAGTGCCTCTCCTTTGTTGAGCACCATCCGAACCAGTTTGCTTTGTGCCAGCCGCTTGTTCGGCATTCCCGCCTGAGCGTAAAGATCCAACGTAATGCGGCTGTTGGCATGACGTAGGAGCACCTGCACCACCTTCACTTCCTCGTTGTTCTGAGTGAGCAAAGTTGTGTACGTGTGCCGGAAGGTGTGGAACCCAACCCGCTTTTCGATCTTCGCCGCCTTCACTGCCGGTCGCCCGTATCGTCGCCAGAAATCGCGTTATCTCCCATTTTTCCGCTGGCGAGTGTACGGAGCGCGGGAGGCGAGTCAAGGCTCTGCGGCAGCACCTGCCGTTTCTGCCCCGGCTGAATCCGCGCTGTCGGTCTCCGCACCGTCACCAACAACCGAACCATCACCGCCTGCTTTCGCTCCGACCGTTACGCGGCGCAAGGAATGCGGTCTTGACTAACCTCCCTCTCTGCTCCAGTGTTGCTTCCAGCTATCGAAGAAATGTGAGAAACAAATGGGGAACGAAGAAATAACGTGGGGAGACCGCATCGCCGCCACGGTCATAGCCTTGGTGCTGACGTGCAGGTGTTTCAAGCTAAGTTCGGAGCTCATGCTGTCGCTCGATGAGCGCCCTCTGCTATACATGCCTACGACTTCGCACGGCACTGCGCGGCCGTGCCGAAACAGCCGGCCATATTGTCATAGGCGAAGGTCCGTAACCACTTCTAGTCTCTATATATTCAACTGATCATTTTTTGGAATAAAAGCGCTCATTGGATGAGTAGTGGGACCGAAAACCGTCGCACGCTGGGTTTGCGCCGATGGGGCGCCGAACACAGGGACAACGAGAGAGCTAAGAATATGCACGGACTGTCTGAACCGTGTTTAGGAGAGGCACAAAATCCACCGAGCATAACTGCTATCGTCTTGATCTGGATTGCCCCAAAAAGACCCTAACCCAGCACCAGTTTAAGACCGTTTATCGACCGAGAAATTCGGTCGGCGTGATACCATATTGTTCGCGGTCGGGCGAGTCCCAGCCTCGTTAGCCAGAACTCATTGAATGCTTTACGACAGCACCTTGTTGGAGTATCGCGGTCATTTTCACCAAATCTGCTACCGAGTTGGCTTTCATCTTCTGCATCACCTGGCCGCGATGTGCCTTCACTGTGCTCTCGGTGATGCCGAGTTCGCCAGCGACTTGTTTGTTCAAGAGACCGGAGACGACCAGGGCCATGACATCCCGTTCGCGAGGAGTAAGCAATGCGTGACGGTCTCGGAGCTCCTGCATCTCGACCTCCTGCGCGAGAGCGAGGCGGCTTCGTTCGAGGGCTTGCCGAATCGCCGTCAGCAATACGTCGTCGTGGAACGGTTTCGTCAGGAACTCGACCGCCCCTGCCTTCATGGCGCCGACCGACATTGGAATATCGCCGTGTCCCGTGATGAAGATTATTGGCATGTCGGTCCGTTCGGCGGCGACACGCTTTTGCAGATCGAGACCATTGAGGCCGGGAAGAGAAACGTCCAGCACAAGACAAGTTGGAGTAAATAGCCGGGGGCGATCGAGAAATTCCTGTGCGGATCCGAACGTCTCCGGCTGCCAACCTTCGTCTTCTAGTAACGTTTGCAGCGACTCGCGTATCCAAACGTCGTCGTCGACAACGAACACAATAGGCTTGGCTGTCGCCATTGGTGATGACCCCACTTCATGACCAAGCGTGCCAGATAAAATCATTCTAACTCCAAGAACCTACACAGGGCTCTCATCCCCTAGACAGGGCCGCGTTGACGGCCTCAAGTAAAGCGCTGTCGCTGAAGGGCTTGTGCAGGAATTTAACGGCTCCTTGGCTGAAGGCTTGCTTCCGGATCTCTTCGTCCTTCTGACCAGTGATGAAAATGACTGGAATCGCCTGCCCGCGACGCTTCAATTCCTCTTGAACCTCAAGTCCGGACATTCCAGGCATCGCGACATCAAGGATCAGACACCTAGTCTCACCCACGTAGTTAGACGAGAAAAACTCTTGCCCAGACGAAAAAGCTCGAGCTGCAAACCCGAACTCCCTGAGCAGGTCGGGTAGCGACTCGCGCAGCATCTCGTCATCATCAACCACAGATAAAAGCAGGCGTTCCGTGGCGCTCTTGTCCTGCATAACAACAACAATGCACCACTCGGCAAGCGGCGTCTATTCGACTTTGGTACTGCCTTCGCGCCGACCATCCGAACGGGCGTATGCAGATAAATCCCGTGCGGCGAACCAAGATATCAGAAGATTCTGCAGCACCTGAGGCTGGCGTGATGAAATCTGTTTCAGCAAGGTCGTGACATCGAAATAGATATGGGCAGTCGTAATCTGTCGCTTCAGGGGGTCGAACTGGTAGACTCCGCAGCCGGGCAACTTCACGGCAGCCCCGGTCGCAGCCGTGCCCACGAAAGGCCCCTTGTGTGCGGCTTCAAAGCTCCATTCGACGACGACGAAGTCTTTGCCGAAAATCATGTTTTTTACAAGGTGACGGTTTCCAGGAAAGCCGGCGACAAACGGGCGAACAAACTGGTCGCGGAGAGCCGCCTTTCCATTTATGATCGCGCCTGGAATCTCCACCGACACGGTTTCGGAATAGTGGGAGAGAATCCGGTCCTCATCGGTTCCTGACCATGCTTCAAAATACTCGTCGATGAAAGCCCGGACATCACTGTCGCAAGCGAGTGCTGTAGAAACAGCCATATCCCCCTCTTTCGCCAGACATCTTAGCTCAGTTCGCTGATGACGTGCACAGGTCGCCTACCGGTCCTCGAGTTCTTTACTAGGCAGCCACGTCCCTGGCGACCGCTGGACCACATGGAATGGAGAAAGAGAAGGTGGTACCTGGCCCGTCATTCGACTCGGCCCAGAGGCGGCCTTGATGTCTCTCGATGATCGAGCGGCTGACAGACAACCCGATACCCATACCGCCGCTTTTCGTCGTGTAGAAGGCGTCGAATAGCTTCTCAAAATCTTGAGGATTGACACCGCACCCGGCGTCTTGCACGTTCAGACGTACACGATCGTCGCCGTCTCGCTGTGTTCTGATCAGCAGTTGCCGCGTCCGGTCTTCAACGCTGCCCATTGCGTCGGAAGCATTGCGAAGCAGGTTCAGGATGACCTGCTGGAGCTGGACGCGATCCCCCGTAACGCACGGGAGGTCGTCGGCGAGCTCCGACTGCAGAATCACCTGATTTCTCTGAAGATCGCCCAACGACAATGCAACCACCTCGCGCGTGACCTCGTTCAGGTCGAGCGTCTCCAGTGTGAATTCCTTCTTGCTAAACAAGGCACGCAATCGCGTGATCACATCTGAGGCGCGATTGCCATCGCGGATGGTGCGCATCACTGTTTCGCGTGCACCATCAATATTCGGAGGATCAGCATTCAACCTCCGAAGACAAATACTCGCGTTGGTGATGAGGCTCGCGAGCGGCTGGTTGATCTCGTGAGCAATGGAGGCCGTCAACGCGTTTAGGGTTGTGACACGTGCCGCGCGCGCAAGTTCAGAGCGGGCCTTGTCCAAGGCCGCCTCAGCCACCTTGCTTTCCGTTATGTCCTGAAGAGCACCGATGAACAGAGGTCGATCTGCATTTTGCACCACGACACGGGCCATGCCCCGTATGTGCTTCACGGCGCCTCGGGAGGTCAGAAGCCGGAATAGAAAGTCGACATCGGTACCCGTCATACCGCGCGCGATCACGGCGTCGAAGGATGGCAGGTCATCGGGGTGGATGATATCCCGAACCATCTGCACCGTGACTTTGGTCGAGGGGTCGAATTCAAATATCCGGAAGGTCTCCTCGGACCAGTTGTGTTCATCCGCCACCAAATCCGTGATGAAGCTGCCAGTCTTACTCAGCCGCTGGGCTTCGGCGAGACGAAGGTAGGCTTGCTCGACCTGCGCCTCCGCCCGTTTACGGTCCTCGATATCGAATGCGGCCACATACCACCGAACGATACGTCCCTGATCATCGAGCAAGGGCTTGTAGCTCACCAGGAACCAGCGATATTGCCCATCGTTGCCCAGGACGCGCTGCTCAGTGCTGAATGGTGCGGGCCGCCTCAGCGATGCCGCGCCCTCTGCGAGAACTCTCTTAAGATCCTCCGGGTGGATGACACGATCCCGATAATCCTCTTGTTGTACATCCTCCAGAGTGAGGCCGGTGTAATCCATCACAGCCTGATTTACCTGCTGGACGGATCCTTCGGTGTTCAATACGTAAATGTGTGTAGGAATGGTGTTGATGATCAGGTTCAAATTGCGTTCGTTAGACTGCAGCGCCTCCTCACCGCGTCTGCGCTCTTCGATGTCTGTAAGGAGGAGATACCAGGAGGTTATCGTACCGTCCGCATCTCGCACTGGTAGACCGCGAACTTGGAACCATCGGTAGGCGCCATCAGCCCGTCGACAACGGTGTTCAACTTCGTAGATCCGTCCCGCTTCAATTGCTTTTGCTCGGGCCTCGATTACGTGAGGAAGGTCATCAGGATGAACGGCGCCGATGAGAGACCAGTTCTTCAATTCCTCGTTTGTCTTGCCGAAATACTCCAAGGTTTGTCGGTTGAGAAACTCCACCTCTCCCATAGGACCCATCGTAGCCACCAGACCGGGAATGTTGTCCACGATCTGTCGCCAAGAGAGCTCGCTCGCACGCAGTCCATCTTCCACCCTCTTGCGGTCTTCGATGTCCACGTTGGTTCCGTACCACTTGACGATCTTCCCTAATTCGTCTCGCAATGGATTGGCCAAAAACAGGAACCAGCGATATGCGCTGTCGAAACGTCGCATGCGCGCTTCAGCTTCGACAGGCATGCCCGAAGCCAAAGCCGACTGCCAATGCTTCACAAGCCCTTCAACGTCGTCGGGGTGAATCGCAGTTCCCCAGCCCCAGCCTTGTGCCTGTTTTTCTGACAGACCGGTGTAGTCGAGCCAGCGTCGGTTAAGGAAATCGGCGGACCCGTCGGGACCCGCCGACCACGCCAAAGTCGGAATCGCGTCGATGATCGAGCGAAGGTCTCCTTCTCTAGCTTGCAGCGCCTCTTCGTTCCTTTTCAGCTTCTCATTGGCTTCGAAAAGCTTTTCGGTTCGCTCCGCGACTTGCGTCTCGAGTCGATTGGCGGTCCGTTTTTGCTCGTGGAGGAGCCATGCTTCCTTCAGGCCAATCGATACCTGGTTCGCCGCCACGCTTAGAACCAGGCTCTCGGTCTGCCCGGGGAAATCCTCCCGGCTAGATCCAATCAGGATCATGCCTGTCCCACCATGCACCTCCAGCGGGACGGGGAAGATTGTGATGCCTTTGTCCTCGAACCGCTTTGGAGTCGTCGGCAGCAACTTCTGGCCATTACCTTCAAACCAACCCCCAAGCATTTCGCGGAGCTCGTGCGGGTTTAAGTCACATGAGGGAGCGAGTCGCATTACCTCAACGGGAGTATTCGAGATCGGCTCTGTCACGCGACCACAAATAAAATCCAAAGAGAGCATAGGCAGGAGCGCGTCGAGAACGATCTCAAGAATCCGCGATGGCGCGCTGCCGCTCCAGACCGCGGGCAGAGCGAGCAAGCTCACTAAATCGTTGACGCAGCGCTGAAGGCGGCTGATCTCTTCAGCCGAAGCGGTGAGTTCCATCCCCATGGTCCCCAAAGACCTGCCCAACGGGTATGAATTATGCCCCATTCGCTGCACTCCAGACCACCCAAAACGTCAGGTCCGCCATTGTTCTGTTATTGATCTCCACCGGATGTTAACGCAGCCCCGCAGACCGTACCAAGGTCTAATAGACAGGCGCGCGACAGGCGAATAAGTTCACGGAAGATCGTCATGCTGGCGAAAGGAGTGGACAACAATGACTCAGACGTTTGTCCGTTACAGCCCGGACGTCGAACACCCAGAGCCCGATTTCGAACGGACTCTGCAGCAGGTCCTCGATGACATGAAACAGCACATCCGCGGCTCGCTCAAAACTGAGGGGATCGGGGTTGTGGTGCGCAACGCCCATGCCAAGGGCTACGGTCTGGCCCGGGGAGAATTTGAAATCCTCGGTGGATTACCGAACGAATATTCGCAGGGCATATACGCCAAACCGGGACGCCACGAAGCCATGGTTCGTTTCTCGAACGGGACCAATCACGTAGGTGGTGACCGGTTCCTGGGACCGATCGTCGGCATCGGGCTGAAGGTTTTTGGTATCGAGGGGAAAACTCTGCTAGAGGATGAGCCGGATAGCCACACCTTCGACTACGCCATGATCAACCACCCTGTCTTCTTCGTCAACACAGTCGCACATTATGTATTCATTCAGTCTGTGTTTGCCGATCTGGGCCTACCGCCGGCAGAGAACCTTACGCCGGAGGAAAGGCAGGCGGGACTCTACCGCGTTCTCTACAACTTTGTGACCGGCAAGGGCACACTGCCTCCGGAGCAGTGGGCATGGGAGGAACTGGGCGCCTTCCTGCATCTCGCGCAAACCAAGCCCGTGAATCTCCTGCTCTCGACGTATTGGACGATGGGTGCGGTGCGGCATGGCGACTACATCGCAAAGGTCCGCGTGGCGCCGGTTCAATCGTTCGCCGACCGCGTTGAACAGCGAGCTCTCGACCTCACTTCTGCCGAACAAGTCTTCCGGCCGGCGCTGGTAGCGGAGTTGCGCAAGCGGCCCTACGAGTTCGATGTCCAGGTTCAGCTCAGCACGGATCTGGCTCGAATGCCGGTTGAGAAAACGACGGTAGTTTGGCCCGAAAGCCTCTCGCCGTATGTGACGGTCGCGAAATTGCGGCTGCCGCAACAGGATATCAGCGGGGAAGACAATTTCGAAAAGATGGACAAGACTTCGATGACGGCCTGGCGCGTTACTGAGCAGCATCGTCCGCTCGGCAGCATCATGCGATCGCGCAAAGAGGTCTATCGGCAATCCTCCCTGCTTCGCCACCAGACAAACCACCAGGAGCGTAAAGAGCCGAAGAACCTGGCAGAAGTGTTCGGAGAGCAGACGGTGGCCGCCTAGCTATCAGTGAAGCGAACGATCAGTCACTAATTAAGGTCAATCACTAATGAAAAGGAGATGATTAATCATGCCAACTCAAACACTGGGAACAACCGCCCCGGCGCAGGGCCAGAGCGCCGAGGAGAAGGTCCGGCAGCTGCGGGAATTGTTCGCCGATGCGCCGGAAGTCGGGAAAAAGGCGCTGGAAAACACTCTGCGCGAGATTAGATCGCAGGTCGCGGAAGCCCCGCCGCCGCCCATCGAAAGCGCGGGCCGGGTCGGCGCCCGACTCGGCAAGGTCTCCGAGTTGACCATCATTGTTCCGTTGCTGCCCGGCGGCGCCAAGCGGCTCCGTACGTTCCTGCAATTGCTTGGCGGCAACCTCAACAAGGGAGACAAGGTGGGCAGTCTCCATGACATGCGCTTTGTGTTTCTGGACAACGACACCCGGATGCTCTTCGCCACCAGTTTCGACGGCGATTGGGACGCCTACATCGACGATTTTGTGGCCCAGATTCCCGACTACCTGGACCTCATCGACTCGGCCTGGGAGGGCTGGCCGGGGATTCGCGATCCCGGGGCGAAAGATTATCTGATCAAACACCAGATCACGGCGGAAGGCTGGTATGTTGCCCATCCGGATTTGACGGTTGCAGAAATTCACCGGCTGAAGAAAATTGGGAAGGCCGTGGACGAATTCCTCGACAAGGTTGCATAGCCGCAGCGGTCACTGCTTGGTCCGGGCCGGAGTGCCCGGACCATGAATAAGGATGCGCCCATGTCATCGGTACAGGAGTCCGTCGGCGGCAATCTTTCGACGCAGGCACCGGGTCTCGACTTGCATGAGATCCAGGCGTCCGTGCTCAGGCAGAGGCCGGCGCCGTATTTCGGCTCCCACGTGCTTTTGCGCATTGACGATGCTCAAGAGGGCCGCGCGTTCTTGCGGCGGCTGACGCCTCACGTCGATTCCGCAGCTGACTGGTGGAAGGCGGCCAACGCCTGGCTTGCAGTCGGAATTTCCTATGCTGGATTGGAGGCGCTGGGCGTCCCGCAGGAATCCTTGCAAAGCTTCCCCGAGGCGTTCCGTGAAGGGATGGCGGCGCGCGCCCGTCATCTCGGGGACGAAGGCGTCAACGATCCGAAGAATTGGGAGCTGGCATACGGCAAAAACCAGGTCCACATCGGGATTACCGCATTCAGCGATTCCGAGGAAAAGCGGCGCCTCGCCCTCGCTACGGCTCGCGAGCAGTACGAGGGATTCTCGGGGGTCAGCGTTTTGGCGATGCAGGATTTCGGCGCGCAGCCGGGAGATCTCAATTCGCTCGGTTACAAAGACGGCATTGACCAGCCGCCGATTGAGGGCAGCGGCGTCGATCCGCTACCGGGCCAGGGGCAGCCGATCAAGGCCGGCGAGTTCATTCTGGGATATCCGGGCGAAGCCGGGGTTCCCTTGCCCATGCCGCAGCCGGACGTTCTCGGGCGCAACGGCACTTTTGTTGGTTTCCGCAAATATCAGACACGCGTCGGCGCGTTCAATCGCTTCCTGCGGGCGAACGGAACCACCGAGGAAGAACGGGAGTTGCTCGCCGCAAAGCTGGTCGGACGTTGGCGCAGCGGCGCTCCATTGACGCTGGCGCCGGAAGTTGACAACCCGGCGCTCGGGGCGGACCCCCAGCGGAACAATGACTTCAATTACTCGAACGACCCGCGCGGCCGGCAGGCGCCCTTCGGATGCCATATTCGGCGCATGAACCCGCGCGACACGAAGCTCACCCGGTTGACGGACGTCAACCTGCATCGCGTCATAAGGCGCGGCACGACGTATGGCCCACCATACGATCCGAACGCCGTGTCCGAAGCCGACGACCAGGTGCCGCGCGGAGCCTACTTCCTTTTCATCAGCGCCAAGGCGATGGCCACCATCGAGTTCTTGCAGCAAGAGTGGGTCAACGACGGCAACTTCATCGGGATCGGCGACGAACGCGACCCGATCATCGGGCTGCAGGAAGAGGGAGCAGTTTTCACCATTCCAAAAGATCCGGTCAGACGACGGGCCCACGGCATACAAACATTCAACGTGCTTCGCGGCGGCGAATACTTTTTCATGCCGAGCCTATCGGCGTTGCGGTGGTTAGGGGAGCTTGGTCAGTGACCTTGCCTTGCGCGAATAGGACAGAAAAGGAATGGCGTAAACCGCCCCATCAAGAGACGGGGGCTATGAGGGACGCTCTGGCAGATCGTCGCGCGATCAAGAACCGCATCGCCGTGCTCGCCAGCTGGATGGGATGCAGCGCCGAGGACTTTCTACAAGTACGAATTTGGACCGCCTCGAAAGGAGGACAGTGATGCTCGCATACCGACTTCTGCAAGCACAGACGCAACCAGAGTTTCAAGAGGTGCCCGACCCGCACGCGGGACCTGGCCAAGTGGTAGTCAGAGTTGCCGGATCCGGCCTGTGCCATACCGACTTCACGGTCATATCTCGTGAGCGAGGCTACTGGAAGGACCAGCCGCCGCCGTTCACTCTCGGGCACGAAATCGCAGGATGGGTGGAGGAACTCGGCACCGGAGTGGCCAGATTCCGCCCGGGCGATGCTGTCGCGATCGATCCGAACTGGGCAAGCTGCGGGCGCTGTCACATGTGCCGGTCCGGGGAAGAAAACCATTGCCTCTACCAGAAGGCCATTCGTGCTCCCGGGGTCGGTTACGATGGCGGACACGCGCCCTACGTCCTCGTCCCCGAAGCGAGGTTTCTCGTCCCCATTGGCGATCTCGATCCGATCAAGGCCGCGCCCCTTACCGATGCGGGCATCACGACATACACCGCGATCAAGTCGGCGCTTCCTGGGATTTGGCCCGGCAGCACCGTAGTA
>Ga0210384_10009512_pt1 | contig 10021 bp, 10 predicted proteins | sample IncBWH2MmetaG_FD_160574 | JGI IMG/M metagenome (GOLD analysis project Ga0210384, IMG submission 160574) | Forest soil microbial communities from Barre Woods Harvard Forest LTER site, Petersham, Massachusetts, United States - Inc-BW-H-2-M | ecosystem: Environmental > Terrestrial > Soil >...
GAAAAGCTTTCTTAGATCGTTCATGTGGCGGCAAGAGTGCAATAGGTGCGGAAAAGTGCCTAGTGGGGAGATGCTGCCCGCTCGGTTGGGGTGAACTCTGTAGTTTTCCCTTAAGTCGCATTCGCCGTGCACGCTGCCTTTCCCCGGTGGCGAGAATCGCCGCTGGGTTTCGCGGCGACGGCACCGCCACGGGCGCCGCGATTGGCGTCAACGAAATGATTCGCAGAGCCTTGTTTTCCAGCTCCGCGATGCTGCTGCGGCTCCCCGCCACCCGCCAGACCAGCGAGGAGATGGCACACGTACTTGCCTCGGTCAATCCCACCTCGGTGAGGGAGGCGAACTGTGCGGTCCCTGGAGTCGGGCTGGTCAATGACCGAGGCCGGCCGGTTTTTCTGCCCCAGAAACCGGCTAATCGCCGGCCTGGAAAACCGCATTCCCGCGTTGGCAGCGCACCGCCGCGCGCATGACCGACGCCTTCGTTCCCGATCATCTCGCGAGCGTATCGAAGGCATGCTCGAGCACCGGGTCGCCGCCGGCAGGGTCATCCCTTTGCCCGCCTTGCCCGGCACCATGGCGTCATGGCGCGGGCGCCGGGGGAGACGGTCGCCTGGCGGCGGTCGGCTTGCCTGCCGGCGCATCCTTGCGATGTGGCAGGTCCATGGGCGGGGGGGGCTCCACCTTGAGCAGTTCAAGATCGAAGACCAGCGCCGCGCCGGGCGGGATGGTCGGCGGCGGATAGTCCCCGTACGCCAGTTCAGGCGACAGGAACAGGCGCCACTTCGCTCCAGGTTTCATCAGCAACAGCGCCTCGTTCCAGCCCTTGAGCACGCTGCCGACCGTGAAAACTGCGGCCTGCGGATGCGCATCGGAACTGTCGAACTCCGTGCCATCGATCAATAGAGCGCGATAGTTCACCGTCACGTGATCGCGCAACGCGGGCGATGCAGCCTCGCTGTTGCCGGGAGCGAGCACACGGTACTGCAGGCCTGAGGCGGTGGTAGTGACGCCCTGCGCCGCAGCGTTCCTGGCCAGGAATTCGCGAGCCGCCTGGCGGTTGTGCCAGCTCAGCGCCTGGCGCCCGGTACGCACCAGGTTCCGGGCGCGATCCTGTTCCTCAGTGGTGCTCGTCCTGCCGTCCAGTGCGTCCTTCAAGCCCTGTATGAGCGGCTCGAGCTTCACAGCCCGCTCGATGCCGCCAGAGCGCAGCTGCGTCCCAAAGTTCAGCCCCACCGCGTAGCTTGAAGCATCGTCGGCCACTGGGTCGGCCGGCGCGGACACAGGCGCACTGGCCGCGGCCGCAGCAGCCGCAGGCTCTGCCGTGGGCGCAGGCGGCGCGCCGGCCGGCGGGGGCTCGGCTCCGCGCCCCAGTGCACTCAAGGCGGTGAGCACGACCGTGGCGGCGATCGAATTTCGTCTCATAGACGGCATGGCTTGACCTTCGCAAGTGACTTAAGTTGGGGGGACAGGGGCACTCACCCGCGCCCGGTAACGATAGCCGGGCGCATAGGTGAATTTCCAGTTGCAGTAGCACTGCGCCTGCTCGAACAGGGCATCGGCCGGATCGAAATTGGTCCGCTTGATCGGTTTGTCCTGCGAGCTGCTGGCCACGCCGATGATCCCTGTGCCGCCCGGCGTCATGATCAGCTGCCAGTCCGCCTGACCGGTCATCGGATCCGGATACAGACGCCGCAGGTAGCGCCGCGGCACCGGAAAACGCTGATCTTCGATCAAGTCGGTCAGCGCCAGCGGGAACTGCCCGCCGGAGGCTCGATAACGGCCGATAGCGGCGCGGTACTGGTCACCGACCCACAGGAGCTCTGCCTCGCGCTCGCGCCGGATCTGCGTGCTCCACACGACCCCGATCGCGGCCAGCGTAATGCCGAGCACGGCGACCGCGAACAACAGGCCGAGATACGTGAATCCGCGCTGGGCGCGTTGCGGCGCGGACACGCTGCTACCACTCCTTGTAGGGACGGCCATCGCTCCCGTTGCCCTCGGCGAGACTGTGCACGTCGCGGATGCCCGGATGGTCTGGATCGTCGGAGACCACCACCTGCCAGGCCTCCGCCGACTTGGTCATCGGCTCGGTCGGCACGGCGCGGATGTACTTGCGCTCCACCAGCGCCGCGAGCGAATCGGGATACTGGCCGTAATCGCCGTAGTGCTTGTCGATCGCCTCGCGCATCACGCTCAGGTCCTGACGCAGCACCGTCTCGCGCGAGCGCTCGAGGGTCTTGAAATACCGCGGCACCGCGATGGTGAGCAGCACGGCGATGATGCTCATCACCACCAGCAGCTCAATCAGCGTGAATCCCCTGCCGCCCCTCGGAACGCGCGGTCTGCTACCACTCACGATAAGGCACTCCGTTAAGGCCCTTGTCCGTGCTCAGCGAATACACGTCGTATACATCGGCCCCGGGCTGTGGGGCGCCCGGTGGACTGGCGTAGCTGCGCAGCCCCCAAGTCTCATCCGCGCCCGCGGTGCCGTCGGGGAAGAACGGGTCGCGCGGCAGCCGGCGAATGAAATAGATCATGCGCACGTCGGCGCTGGAGATGTCCTCGACGCCGGCATAAAGGGAATTCAGATCCGGCGGGTAGCCCGAGGCCTCCGCATCGACCTTCACGCGACCCTGTGCGGTGGCATCCTTGTAGGCGTCAATCGCCGTGCGAATGTCGCGCAGCGCCGTGCGCAGCTCGCTCTCCTTCGCGCGCTTGATCGTCATGCTGGCCAGCGGCAGCGCAGCGCTCGCCAGCAGCCCGACGATGGCGACCGAGATCACCAGTTCAATCAGCGTGAAACCGCGCTGTCCGGGCGAGCGATGCCGCACCTTGGGTCTCCCGCGGCTTCAGTTGCCGACGCTGATCGCCAGCGGGCTCGGCGTGCTCGAGGCAATGATCGTGCCGCTCGCGCCCATCACCGAGAGCTGCGCGGCAATCGCGGTCTGCGGACGGGCTTGCAGCGCCTTGAACTTCAGCACCATCAGATCACCGCTTGCGCTCACCGGATCATCCGCGCCAGTGTTCACATCCAACTGCGCCCCACCGCTCCGGCCGATCACCTTGGCGCCACTGGAGGCCGGGACGGCTCCGCCCGGATCGGCGCCCAGCAGCTGGAACGCGCCGCCATCGAAGCGAACCTGGGCGCGGGTATGCGTGAGCGGCAGGTCGGACTGCAAGGCAAGGCTCACGGTAAACTCATCCCCCACCTTGACCTCGGCCGGCCCATTGAGTGATGTGGATACCTTGGGCGCCGGCCCTTCGGGCTCGGCGGGCTTGGCCGACGGGACCTCCGCGACTCCGCTGATCGTCGCCAGCTTCGCCGACGTCGGCGGCGCCAGGCCCCCACTCGGCACCCCCACCGCAGCCGCGGGCATACTGACGCTGCTCATCGGGACGCCCACGGCGGCTGTGCCCGAGTCCGTGGAACTGATGTTGGCGCCGGCGCCTGTAGCTGCCGCTGCGCCCGCGCCGGACGAGCCAGCACCGGCAGCGGGCGCCGCGCCGCTGTGCCCGCCTCCGCCACTCGACAACGGCGCCAGGCCGCTGCGTGATTCCGTGCCGAACCAGAATTCGGTGTTGTCGCTCGACGGCCGCGCCTTGGCGCGGATGATGCGCGGGGTGATCGACAGCACCACCTCGGTCTTTTCCCTGTCTGCATTGTGATCGGAGAACAGCCGACCGACGATCGGAATGTCACCCAAGCCCGGTATCTTCGAGGCGCTGCGCGTGTCACTGTCCTTGATCAGTCCGGCGAGGATCTGGGTCTCCCCGTCCTTGAGCTGCAGCAAGGTGCTGGCGTTGCGGGTGCCGATCTCATAGACCTGCGAACCCGTTGCAGGATTGGTGATGGTATTGACGATCGAGCTCACCTCGAGGTTGACCTTGATGGCCACGTCGTTGTCCGCGTAAATCGTCGGTTCCACCTCGAGCGTCAGGCCCACCTCCAGGTACTGCACCTGCTGGTTGGCCACCACCCCACCGCCCGACAGGCCCGTGGGCGTCACGGCCGAGGTGATGCTCGGCACCCGGCTGCCGATCAGGATCTTGGCCTTCTCATGGTTGCGCGCGCGGATGCGCGGACTAGCCAGCGTATTGGTGTTGCCGTCGGTCTTCAGCGCATCGATGCTGACGGTCAACGGCGAGGCGGTGATGGTATCGCCGTTGATCGCCGATCCGGCCCGATGCAGGTAGTCGTTCAACGTCAGGGGGCTGGGCGTCGACAGCGCAGCGGAAGTGGGGTAGTTGATGCCGAGGTGTTGCATCTTGCTACGCGAGATTTCCAGCACCTCGACCTCGAGCATCACCTCGGGCTCGGCGATGTCCACCGAGGCGACCAGCTTCTCGGCCATGCGCACCACTTCCGGCGTGTCACGCATCACGATCGCATTGGCCCGCTCGTTGATCACCATCGTCTTGGCATCGAGCACGGTCTTGAGCAGGCTCTCGACGTCCTTCGGAGTCGCGGTATTCAGGTAGAAGGTCCGGACGATCTGGTCCTGGTAGTCCTTCTGTTTGGCCGGGGTATTCGGGTAGATCAGCACCATGTTGTCGGAGAGCACCTGGCGGGCGAGCTGGTTCTGGCCCAGCACCAGGTCGATCGCCTGCTCGATCGGCACGTCCTGCACGAAGATCGTGGTCTTGCCGTCGCTCTTGATGTCTTTGTCGAAGATGAAGTTGATGCCGGTCTGGCGCGAGAGCACTTCGAACACCATTTTGGTCTGCGCGTCGCGGAACTGGAGCGTGACCGGGCGATCATCACGCGTACGGAGCTTTGGGGTGACCGTGATCGGTCCGCGCGCGGCATCGATCTGGGCGCGCAGCGCCGTGGCCGGCGCGTAGCCCGGATCCTCGGCCAGCATCGCGCGGATCAGGGCCTCGGCGGCGTCGTAGTCCCCGTCCTTCGCGTGCTGCTGGGCATCCTTCAGTGCCATGGCATGGCGCTGGTCGGCGGCAAGCCCGGCCAGTCCCTTGGCGGCCCGGTCATTGCCGCCCTCGATCGCGAGCACGCGCCGGTAGGCGGTCTCGGCCACCGCGGCGTCACCGGCGGCGCGGGCCTTATCGCCCTCCCCGATCAGCTTCTGCACCGCTTCCTCGCGGCGCCCCTGCAGGTCCGCCTTGTAGACGATGTTGCCCGGATCGCGGGCCTGGGCCTCGGCGAGTTTCTGCAGTCCCGCCTCGTACCGGCCCTGGTCGAAATCGCTCACGCCCTGGTCGTGGAGGCGCGAGCTGGCGCAGGCGACCAATAACAAGGCGCCGGCCAGGATCGCGCCGATTCTTCCGTGAATCAATTTCACTTCGAGTCTCCGAGCGGCAGGAACTGTTGAATGTTGAGCGGTTTGTACGTGAGCTGCAGTTGGCCGTTGGCCACGCTGTCCACGCTGTAGGTGTTGTCGATGGTATCGCCGATGTGCACGTCGAAGACTCGATCGCCGCGTGTCAGAAAATATACCGTAGCATCGCCAGGGCGCGCATAGCTGCCCATCACAGAAAAGGGTAACGGCGGCGCCGTCGGCGGCGGAGGCACGACCACGACCACCGGGGCCGGCGGCGGCGGGGGCGGCGCCACGTACCAGGATTGGCTGTGAAACAGCGCCCCGATCGCCTTGCTTTCGGCCACACGGTGGGCGAGCCGGGCCAGCAGGCTGGTGCCCTCAGAGCTGCTGTCCTGGGCAGGGCCGTGCGCCGCATTGCCGGCCGATGTGCCGGCAGAACGGCTGGCGCTCGAGGACGCCGGCGTCACCGCCGTCGGGGTCGCGTCGGGACTGGAAGTGACAATATAGATGCCGACCGCGGCGGCGACCGCACACAGCACCTTGAACCGGGTCGTGAGCACCATCACTCCTCGCTCCGCACATAAGCCGAGAGCTTCAGTTCGGCATCCACAGTATCGTCGCCGACGTTCTTGCGTTCGATCCGCAGTCCCTCGACGGCCACCGCCGGGAGCGCGACCAGCGTGCGGTCCATGAACTCGCGGATCTGCGGGTAGGTGGCGCGCAGCGGGAAGGTCATGCGATAGCGGGCGGCGACGCCATCGCGCGCCGGCACGTATTCGTATTGGCCGCGCGGCAGCTCGACTCCGGAAGCGCGCGCTTCCTCGAGGATCTTGGCGACCACATTGGGCGCCTCGCCGCGCGGCGGGAGGGAAGCGAGCATCCCGGCGCTCGGTGCTGCGACAACTGCGGCCTTGCCCGCGGGCACCAGGCGCACGAGCTGGCTCTTGAGCGCGGCGACCGCGGCGCTCTGCGGCAGATTGTTGGCCAGGAACAAAGTCGCGGCCAGCACGACGGCGGCGACGCCCGCCACGGTAGCCAGCCCCAGGCGCCGCACCTGATAGGTCGTCTCGGCGACCAGCCGCGTGGCGGTGTACTGAGCGCGCTCGAGTGCGGAGGCGGACGGAGTCTGTGCCGCCGGCAGCTGCGCCGCAGGGGCCGGCGACGTCGCTGGCAGGGCCGATGGGGGCTGGAGATTTGCGACCATCACGGTCGGCGCCCGCTCCTCGCGCGGCTCGCGTCCGCTGGGAGGCGCGCTCACGAGGCGTCGCTCCAGTCGGCCGAGATCTGGAAGCGCACCGGATGATCCTTGTCGTCGCTCCTGAGTTCATGATTGTCGAGCATCGGGAAATGCAGCACCTGGGTCTTGCGGAGCCGTTGCACATAGGCGAGCGCGAGCTCCAGCGTGCGCGCCTCGGCCGTGACCCGGACCCGGTGTTTGCTGTGGTCGGGCTCGATCGCCAGCAGCGCGACGTTGCCGGTGGTGTCGCTGCTGGCGGTCTCGAGTTCTGCGAGCAGCTGCGACCAGGGTGTCGCCAACTCGCGCACCGTCTTGGTGGCATTCTGCGCGTTCAATCCCGCGATCGAATCAGTGCTCGGGCCGTGCCCGCGGCTGCCCAGCAGCGCCGCGCGGCGCAATTCCAGCCCGGCGCGCTGCCCGCTCAAGGCGTGCTGCTGCACCAGCACGGCCATCAGGCACAGGGCGCCCAGGGCGGCGAGCACGAAGCCCACCGGTCCGCCGCGCGAGCGGCTGCCGGAGAAATCGAGCAACAGGCGCGGCGCGCTCATGCCTGGTGCCTGCGCATGAATTCAAGCTTGCCGGCCGTCGAATCGCCGGCGAGTTCCTCTTCGAGCCAGATCAGGTCGGCCCCGGTGCTGCCCGCGGCGATCCGCAATGCCGAGGGCGCATCGACGTAGACGCGGCCCTCCTCCGCCGTGTTGTTGGCCAGGCGCCCGAAGGTCTGGAGCCGCCGCAGTTCCACGGTCCAGTCCGCGCCAATGCGGACGCTGTGCACGCGATCCCAGCCACCGGGCGCGAGGCGCGCCGCGGCGAGCGAACCCTGCTCGATCGAAACGAACCAGGCGCCGCCATCGGGCAACTTGCTGCGCCAGTGGTTGTAGGCGGACACCAGCTGCGGCTGGAGCGACTTGAGCGACAACTTGTGGCGCGCGAGGATCAGCTGCAGCTCGTCGAGCAGCGTTGCCGGCAGCGCGCAGGCCACCTGCGGTGCGCCCGGCCGGGTGTCGCTCAGGGTCACGGTCCAGTGACTGACGACTTCGCCGTAGATGCCGGTGAGCACGTGGCGGGCGTGCGTGAGGCGCTCGGCCTCGCCGCTCAATGCCGCCGAATAAGGCACCATCGCGTAGCGCACCCAGTAATCGGAAATCACGATCCGTGCCACGGCCCGCTGCCATTCGCTCTTGGCGAGCAGTGCGTCGAGTGCCGCCAGGGACGCACCCCAGTGGGTGTCGTCGACAAGATCGTTCGCCCAGGCCGCCTCGCCGGCGCTCCGGGGGCGTACGCCGCGGCCCATGCGGGTCAGCGCCAGCTTGTGCGGCGCCAGAAAGAGGCCTATTTCATCACGCCATAGTGGTGACACGATTCACCTCCTCGAGCGTGGTCTCACCCCGGCGCACCAGTTCGAGGGCCGACTGGCGGATCAGGCGCACCCCGGAGCGCTGCGCCAGCTCCTTGAGCTGCCGCACCGGCGCGCGGGCGATGATCGCCTCGCGGATCTCATCGTTCAGCACGAGCAGTTCGCCCACCGCCTTGCGGCCCCGGTAACCAGTGCCGCGGCAGTGCTTGCAGCCGCGTCCGACGCGAAATTCGTAGGCCGCGTGGCTGGAAACCGCGAGCTGCGATTCCTCGAGCAATCGCCGTGAGGGCGTGTACGTGTCGGCGCACTGTTCACACACGATGCGCACCAGGCGTTGCGCCAGGATGGCGCTCAACGCCGCGACGAAGCTGTAACTGTCGACGCCCATGTGCACGAAGCGTCCCATGACGTCGAACACGTTGTTGGCGTGCACCGTGGTAAACACCAGGTGGCCAGTGAGGGCTGATTGGATCGCGATCTGCGCCGTTTCCGGGTCGCGGATCTCGCCCACCATGATCTTGTCCGGATCGTGCCGCAAAATAGATCGCAAACCCCGCGCGAAGGTCAAGCCTTTCTTCTCATTGACCGGGATCTGCAAAACCCCTGGCAGCTGGTATTCGACCGGGTCTTCGATCGTTACGATCTTGTCCTGACCCGTTTGTGTCTCCGAAATGGCCGCGTACAGCGTCGTAGTCTTACCGCTACCGGTGGGACCGGTGACCAGCAGCATGCCGTAGGGCAAGGTGCTGAGTCGCCGCAGCTGGCTGACCGTTTCGGAATCGAACCCCAGGGAGTCGAGCGTCAGTCCGTGCACCTTCTCGGTGAGCGACTGTTTGTCGAGTATGCGCAGCACCGCGTCTTCTCCGAAGACGCTGGGAATGATGGAGACACGAAAATCGATGGCGCGACCGTCGATCGCGACCTTAAAGCGCCCGTCCTGCGGCACGCGGCGTTCGGAAATATCGAGCTCGGCCATGACCTTGATGCGCGAGATGACCTGTTCGGACACCTCGGCCCCGGTCACGGAGGCCATCTGCACCAGCACCCCGTCGATGCGGTAGCGCACCACCAGCCCGTTGGCGAGCGTCTCGAGATGCACGTCGCTCGCCCCGGCGCGCAGGGCGTCGTACAGCGTGGAGTGCACCAGCTTGACGATCGGGCTGGAATCCTGGCTGATGGAGGCAAGCGAAAGATTGTCGACGGCACCGTTGGCCGACCCTTCGGAGCTGTTGCCCGCCACCGCGGAGTCAAGAGCCCGGAGTGATTGTTCGTGGCGGGAAATATAACTCGCGATCTCTGCGCGCGGCGCCAGTACCCATTCCAGGTGCTGGGGCACGCGTACCTCCAGCCAGCTGCGGGTGTCGGCATCGAACGGGTCGGCGATGACGGCCAGGAGCTTGCGGCCGCTGCGCCCCAGCAGGCACACGCGCCGCGTGGCTTCGGCCGGCGGCAGCAGCTCAAAGGCCGGCTCGAGGCGCGCCAGGTCATCGCGCGTCAGCACGCGATAGTCGAACGCGTCGGCCAGCGCGGCCGTGAGCTCCACCGGGCCGAGGCCGGAGTGCTCTTCCAGATACTCGAGCGTGGAGCGGCCACTGGCCTGCGTCTGGGTAACCGCGGCGGTCAGCATCGAATCCTGCAGGCCGAAGGCAGTGTCTTTGCTGATGACCGCGCTCATTTGATACTCCCTGCCAGCTCAAAGATCGGAAAGTACATCAGCACCACGATCACGCCGATGATGATGCCGATCAGGCTCATCAGGGCGGGCTCGATCAGCCGGGTCGCAAGATTGACCCAGCGCGAAAGTTCTTCGTCATAGAAGGCGGCGATGCGTTCCATCATTTCGCCCATGTTGCCGCTGCGCTCACCGACGCGCAGCATGCGCGCGGCGACCGGGGTCGTCAGTCCGTACTGCTCCATGGCATCACCCAGCGAGCGGCCCTCGCGCACCGCCTGCGTGGCGCTGGCAAAAGAGGCTCGCAGGTTTGCCGAGAGGAGTCCGGCCGACATGCGCATCGCGGTCACCATCGGTGTGCCGCCTCTTTGCAGCATGCCGACGGTGCGATACAGGCGGGCCAGCTGATAGATGTGCAGCCGGCTGCCAAGTGCCGGAATGCGCGCGATGCGCGCGCCGATGGCGGCACGTACGGCCGGCCG
>Ga0210384_10009513_pt1 | contig 10020 bp, 7 predicted proteins | sample IncBWH2MmetaG_FD_160574 | JGI IMG/M metagenome (GOLD analysis project Ga0210384, IMG submission 160574) | Forest soil microbial communities from Barre Woods Harvard Forest LTER site, Petersham, Massachusetts, United States - Inc-BW-H-2-M | ecosystem: Environmental > Terrestrial > Soil >...
ACAATCGAAAAGCTGCTAGCCGAAATTCAACAATCGATGCATGACAAGGCGCTAGCGTTTCGCAAATCCAACACGCACGACGCGAAAAGTTACGAGGAACTGAAAAAGGCTGTGGAGACAGGCTTCGCACTGGCTTATTGGTGCGGAAGCGCGGAGTGCGAGGCCAAGATCAAGGAAGAGACGCGCGCGACGATGCGCTGCATCCCGCTCGACCAGGAGGCCGGCCGGAAAAGTGACCAGCCCGGGGGCGCCGGAAAATGCGTGGCGTGCGACAAGCCCGCGAAGACTCGGGCCTTTTTTGCGCGGGCCTATTAAGCAGGCTGCGAGATTCTGATTCGAGGCCCCTCGACGAGTTGCGGGGATGAGCGTCCGCGAGGAGCGAGCGGACCTTCGACATCAGCGCGATCTGCGACTGTTCACACTATTCAGCATGCGCCGAGTCATATTTTCCACGGGCGCGAAATCGTCAGTGAATACGATGGTTCCCGCGGCGGGTTCGAGGACAGCAATTCTGGCCGCCGCGGAAGCTGCCAGCCGCATGACGAAGGCGTTGCCCCGATAGCTTTCGAGGCGTGCGCGAATCGACGCGTCCGGCGTCTGCTTTGAAAAAGCCAGAAGCATGCGGTTGCCACTACCAATCGGAAGAACAGCCACTGTCGGGAAAACGCGTTTCAAGGTGGTGGCGGCCGCTAGAAGCAATTCTTGATCCTTGCCCATGTCAAAGAGGTTCATCATCATTAAGCCGTCCTCGGACATGTGTGCTCGCACGGCGCTAAAAAACTCGACGGTGACGAGATAGAAAGGAATGTAAGGCCCGCCCTGGTAGAGATCGATATGCACGATATCGTACTCGCCTTTATTTTGCGCCAGCCAGGGGCGCGCATCCGCAACTTGAATGTGGAGCAGTTTATCCTGGGGATTCATTCCAAAAAAGCGAGCGGCTGCTTCCACGACTTTTGGATCAATTTCAACAGCATCAATATCTATGTCGGGTGCGGTGACGCGAGTCGACGCGATGGACCCGCCTCCAGCCATGCCTAAGACCAGGAGACGCTTCGCGGGCGCCAGGAGAGGACCGAGGGCGAAATCATCGTAGTAGTTGCCGGTCCAGCCGGTCCGCTCATCGCGGATGGTGTGAATGCCGCCTTCGTCGTTTAGTTTGAGGATCAGGCGCGGGCCATCGCGGACTACGCGAACCAGGTTGTAGGGCGATTCCTGCACCCAAACAGTGTTGCGAGACCAGGTTATTGGCGGCGCAAATTTCAACGCCCCGACAATAATAGCGAACAGTAAGAGCGCCGTAGGCGCTCGCAAAGCAAGGCCTGTCACGGCGATGACGGCGGACAATGCACAGATCACCGCCAGTGTTCTCTGCGTGCCCAGAAGGGGAATCAGCCAGAAGCTAGTGGCGAGTATACCTGCGATGCTGCCGAAGGTGGAAAACGCATAGACTTTGCCCGCGACCGACCCGACGTGCCCGGACTGTGCCAGGAGACGAATGATAAAGGGGCACGCAGTTGCCATGGCCGTCATCGGCGGGGCAAAGATAACCAGACTGGCGAGCACCGTCCCGGTGAAGTCTCCCATTCGCGCAAATACCGGGAGCATCAACCGAACCACAAAGAGGATACAGAGTTGATAGAAGGTGCTTCCGAGGAGCGTGATGTAAAGAGGGAGACCTGTTTGGCTGCGGTCGGCGCCCCATCCGCCGATGGCGTAGCCAATGGCGAGGGCGGCCATGACGACAGAGATCATGCTGCCCCAAACGTAGATCGAATAACCAAAGTAAGGCGCGTAGAGCCGGAAGGCGACAAGCTCCTGCGCCATGATGACGGCGCCAGTGAAAAAAGGGGTGAGCAACCAAAGCGCGAGCCGAATCAGGCGAACCTTACTGGGGCTATCAGGCATACTGTGCACGGCGCGGCGCGGAACAGGACGAAGCCTCGAGAGTCAGGTTGCCCCGCAACAAACTTTTGGCCGCCAAACAAGCGCCGCGCAGAACTCCCCGTTAGCGAATCGCCATGAATGCGCTTGAGTGTGTCCCGGAAATGCAATCACAACCGGCGGCTGGGCCGGAGGAATTTAGAGTCCGAACTGAACCGCTGGCAGAGCCGCGACAATCTGGTTGTTAGCGTTAAACACCAGCAATTCGGCGAGCGTACTGTTCATATTGTGCCCGCCACTTACCACGACGACTGACCGTAAGCTTACGGCCGTTGGCTGCGTGTTGAGGCGAAAGCTAAATGTTTGGCCCGGGGCGACCGTCCCCGTAGCTATGGTTTGCGCAACGGCGGCCCCTCCGTCGGTGAGAACCTCAAGGCTCAACGACAGGGTGACGTCAGAAACGTTCGTGATTTTGATTATGCCGATCGCATTCGGGCTAAACGTATATGGGAGGAGGTAGACAGGTTGTGTTTCTATAAGAGTAAAAGCTCTGGACCTCACCGCATAACCTAAGATCAACATCACTGCCAACAACACCGGAGGGATTACCTTCCAGGATTTTCTTAGATTTTTCACGGCTGCTCCTTTTTGGGCCGTAGCTAGGACGGCCCTGATGTCTTTAGCTGGGCCTAGAAAGCATGACTACGGGGAGGTCTCACCCATCTGCGCCGCACTAGCGAACGGTAACACCCAACTCCGGTGCGGGGGCTTCGGAGCCGAGACATCGGTTGACCAATACACCTCTCGTGTGCAAGAGGTTGGAATCGGATCGGGCGAAACAAAGGGATTCGCCTGAGCCGGAATCTCAAGTTTGACCTTCCGACCGACCGATAACGTACACCCGATAACCCCCATATGCAACACTCTGTAAGTGCAGGAGCGTTCGGGCTGCTGCTGTAGAATCTCTAAGTCAAAATTGATGGTCCGCCGATCCATCTATTAGAGAGTTTCTTCTTTCAGCATCCCACGACACTGAAAACATTGTCGCTGTATGCCTTGCGCTTCCCGTTGGTGAGAGGAGTGCAGCGATCATTTCGCACCACGAGGAAAGGTCAATTTGGAAATCAGGGAAGAAGAGAAGTGCGGCTTATACGCCCCGTTCCTTTCCGAGAACATGCGCTCGCTGTGATTCTCGACAGGTGGGGCCGAGGGTGGTAGCGTGAATCCAGAACGAAATTCGCGTGCCGCTTTGCCATGTGGGTAGGTGGCGGTGCGGCGATTGGAAGGGAATCACGTGCTGTCGGAACACTATCGCGGGCAGGATTTGGCGTCTGCCAGACGCTCCGAACGGGGCGGGGGAAGGTTCAAGGCCATTGCGTACACCGCGGTTTTCGTGTTCGCGATCTACGCGGCGTTCAAGGTATTGCCCGCCTATATAAACAACTATCAGCTAGCGGACAAAATGCAGGAAACAGCGCGCTACGCGGTGGTCAACCGGTATGACGAGGAGAAGGTGCGAGACGTGATATTCAAGGAAATTCAAGATCTCGAGATTCCCGTCAAGCGGGAGGAAATCAAGGTGGTCGCCAACCCTTCGGTAGTGACGATCAGCCTGGACTACACGGTGCCCGTGGACCTTCTCTTTTATCACCTGGATCTTCACTTCACTCCAACGGGCATGAACAAGTCTCTCATTTAGACTGGCGCTTTCCTGCTGTGGCGCCTTGAGAAACCGGTCGAAGTGGTTCAGGAACTAGGGAAAGAGATCGCCGGCACCACTCATCCGTCAATGGCGTCTTTCCTAGTGCAGGGTCTTGCGGGACAATGAAAGCCTAGCCCCTGGGAGCTATGTTTGCGCATCCGCATCCAAAAAGGATTCTGGACCTCCACCATAGGTTTGACGGTTCTGGGTATTGCGTTCGCCTTCTTTCTCTGCGCGGGCGGCGTTTTCACCTGGTATTACGTCAAGTACTCGCGGATGATCGACGCGCGGCTCTCCGGCCGCGTGCTGCAAAACACCACGCAGATTTTCTCCGCTCCCGAGCATATTTCGGTAGGCGAGGCGCGGAGCGCGGAAGATCTCACGACCTATCTCACCCGCGTAGGCTACCGCCCGCAAACTGACGAAGGCGCGCTGGGACAATTCACCGTACGAAACAATGCGGTGGACGTGCGGCCATCCAAACTTTCCTTTTTCGCGGGTGGCAATGCCTTAACGGTGCAATTCGGGAATAAGGCCATTCGTTCCATCCGGCCGCTGGCGGGAGGAACCGAACTCGGAACGGCGGAGATCGAGCCGGAACTAATCACGAACCTGTTCGACAGCGCGCGTGAAAAACGAAGGCCGGTGCGCTACGACGATTTGCCACCGGTGCTGGTGCATGCAGTACTTTCCGCGGAAGACAAGAGATTTTTCGAGCATCCGGGATTCGATTTCATCCGCATTTTTGGGGCCGCGTGGGCGGACCTGCGGCATAGCGCGCATTTGCAGGGCGCGAGCACTATCACGATGCAAGTCGCCCGGACTTTTTTCCTTTCGCCGGAGCGGAAGTGGAGCCGCAAGGTCGCCGAAGCCCTGGTTTCGCTGGAGCTGGAGCAGCGCTTTTCGAAGCAGCAGATTTTCGAACTGTATGCGAATGAAGTCTATCTGGGGAACCGAGGAAGCTTCGGGATTCGGGGATTCTCGGAAGCCAGCGTCGCATATTTCGGAAAAGATTTGCGCGAGCTCACGCTTGGGGAATGCGCGTTCCTCGGAGGGCTGATTCGCGCGCCAAATTATTACTCATCGGCGGACCGGCATCCCGAGCGCGGCGTGCAGGCGCGGGACCGCGTGCTGGCGCAAATGCTCGATAATAAGTACGCCACGGAAGAAGAGGTGCAGGAAGCGAAGCGCGCGCCGCTGAAAATCGTGCGCGCCTCCGTCACCGGCAGCGAAGCGCCTTATTTCGTGGATATGGTCAAGGACCATCTCCTCGACAAGTATTCGGAAACAGAGCTGTTGAGCCAGAATTTCCGGGTGTATACGACGTTAGATCCGGCGCTTCAGCGAGCAGCAGCCGCGGCAGTCGATGCGGGGATGAAGAATGTCGACCTGCTGCTGTCCAAGCGGTATGAGAAATGGCGGCGCGAGGCGGCAAAAAAGGGGAACACCGAGCCGATCCCGCAGGCGCAGGTCGCTTTGGTCGCGCTTGATCCGCGAACAGGTGAGATCAAGGCGGTAATCGGCGGGCGGGATTACGGACAGAGCCAACTGAATCACGCGCTGTCGCACCGCCAACCTGGCTCTGTTTTCAAGCCATTTGTTTATGCGGCGGCATTCGCAAATGCGGTCGATGGAGTTCAGCCGATCATAACGCCTGCGACTACGATCGACGACGAACCGACGACGTTTGAATTCGACGGGACGGAGTACACCCCCAACAATTACGGCGAAAGGTTCATGGGTCGGGTAACGGTGCGCGACGCCCTGACCAATTCGTTGAACGTGGCGACGGTGAAGGTGGCGGAACTGATCGGGTATGGCCGGGTAGTGCAAATCGCGCGTCAGATGGGGCTGGGAACCAACATACGGCCGACGCCAGCGGTGGCGTTAGGGGCCTACGAGATGACGGCAGTCGACGTCGCGGCGGGCTACACGACGTTCGCGACGGTGGGCACGCGCGCCGAGCCTGAGTTTCTGCATGAAGTTGTGGGCGCCGACGGGACAATGCTCGAGAAATTCACGCCGCAAACCCACGCGGCGCTGGATCCGCGCGTGGCATTTCTGGTCGACAGCGTGTTGAAGGATGTGCTCAATCGCGGCACGGGCGCCTCGGTGCGCGCGAAGGGCTTTACCCTTCCGGCCGCCGGAAAAACCGGGACTTCGCGCGACGGCTGGTTCGCGGGCTTCACTTCGAATTTGCTGTGCGTGATCTGGGTTGGTTTTGACGACAATCGCGACCTCGGACTTACGGGCGGCGTAGCAGTAGCGCCAATCTGGGCAGACTTCATGACTCGAGCTACGGCCATGCCGACCTACCGGGACGTGAAGGATTTCTCGATGCCCGAAGGAGTGCAGTCGGTCTTGATCGATCCGGAATCGCTGGAACTGGCGACGGCGAATTGCCCCACGACGCGGGAAGAAGTGTATGTTGCGGGCTCGGCGCCGACGCAATTCTGCGAGCTGCACGGCGGCCAGGCTTTGCAGTCTTCGAGCGGTTCGTGGCTATCGCGAATATTTGGTGGAGGCCAGCCGAAGCAACCGCAGACCACACCGGATGGGCAACCGGTGACGGGCGCGAACGCTCCCCCGGAACAACAGGGTCAGCTCAATGGTCAGGAACCCGCGGACCAGAGTGTTAACAAGAAAAAGAACCCTTTGCAGAAGATTTTTGGTATCTTTGGAGACAAGAAGAAGGACTCCGACAAAGCTAAGCCGAAGCCGGAGAAGGGAGATCCGCCATGAGACAGACATGTGTGGCGATCTGTGCTAGTTTTTTCCTCCTGGTCCTCGCAATTCCCTCCCAAGGTCAGATTCCCAGCGACAATCGAGAAATAGCATTCGTGCCGCGTAGCCCGCAGTCGCAGACTCAGACGGATTCAGGGCCGGTGATCGTGGTCCGTCCGGACCTTGGGGACGAACAAATGGGCGACCTCCACATGGCGCGCAAGGAGTACCGCGAGGCTGCGGAAGTCTACAAGAAGCTTTCCGATCAGCAGCCGCGCAACCCGGTGTACCTGAACAAACTGGGAATTGCCATGCACCAGCAGACGGCGCTGAACGCGGCGCTGAAATATTACGAGCGCGCCATGAAAGCGGACCCGCTTTACGCGGACGCTGAGAACAATATCGGAACGATTTGGTATCAGCGGAAGAAATACGGCAAGGCCATCAAGGCCTATCAGAAGGCGATCACGATTCGCGCTGACATGGCGGTGCTCTATAGCAACCTGGGCTACGCGTACTTCGGCGAAAAGAAGTACGAGGAAGCGATCAGCTCCTTCCGCCAGGCGCTGGCCATCGATCCGCAGTTCTTCGAGCATAATTCGAGCCGCAGCGGCTCGATGCTCCAGGACCGTTCAGTGGGAGACCGCGGGAGGTTTTACTTTCTGCTCGCGAAGTCTTTTGCGCAGTCCGGGAACGTGGATCGCTGCCTGCTGTATCTCCGAAAAGCGAAAGAGGAAGGTTACAAGTCACTTTCGGACGTGAGGAAGGATCCGGCGTTTTCCGCGATGCTGAAACTTCCGGCGCTGGAGGAAATCCTTGCGCCGAAACCCGAGGAACCCGAGCAACAACCCTAAGCCCGAGTGAGCTTCGAATTCGCCGACAATTTCAGGTCATTCCCTCCAATGATGCTGGGCAAGCGAAAAAGCGCGTCAATGGCGCGCACGCGTGCCTGTGGCCTCTGTTACAATGCGAGACAGAATGGTGCGACTTGATTTCATGCGATCTCTGTTAGTGCTCTCGTGCGCGATAGGCATTACCTCCGGGACTTGCGGAGCGGCGCAGGCGTCACCTGGCAACGCCAAAGCGGGTGGACCCACTGCTTCCCAGCAGGGTATTTATCTCGTTTTCCCCTTTGAAAATGCGGGAGCCTCGCCGCGGCTCGACTGGCTCGGCGAAGGACTCGAGGAGTTGACCATTCAGCGGCTATTCGCCGCCGGCCAGCAAGTGTATTCGCACGCGGGGCGAGCCAGCGAAATGGATAGGTACGGCTTGCCAGCCACGGCGAAATTGAGCCGGGCTGCCATGTTGCACATCGCGGACGATCTGGACGCTGATTTCGTGATCTTTGGAAGCTTCGCTTCGAACGGGCAGAATCTTACCGTCGAGTCGCGCATCCTTCGTGTAAATGTGATGAGCGATCATACAGCTGCCAACGCGAAAGCGCTGCTTGCCCCGGTGCGGGAAAGCGGGCCGCTCGATTCGCTTATGGATTTGCATCTTCAGCTGCTGTGGCGACTGATTTCAGCGAACGATCCTTCCTACCGGATGAGTCCCGCGGAGTTTTCGAAACGACAGAGACCGCTGCGGCTGGATGCGTTCGAACACTACATCCGCGGCCTGCTTGCCGCGGAAGATGAAGGGCGCTTGCGAGAACTGCGGGAGGCCGCGAGGCTCGAGCCCGAGTGGCCCGATCCCGACTTCGCGCTGGGCCAGGCGTATTACTTGCGCCGGGACTGCAACTCGGCCATTCCGTGGTTCGCGAGGGTGCCTAATTCGCATCAGCGGCACTTCGAAGCGATTTTTGCCACGGGCGTGTGCCGCTTGCTGCTTAGCGAGCCGGACCGAGCAGAAGAGGTTTTTTCGGCGCTGCAAACCCCTCCGAAGACCAATGCGACGGACGAAGGTGCGGCGGCCAACGCAATTTCCAGCATGGAGATGCCGGAGATTCTGAATAATCTGGCCATTGCGCGGGCGCGGCAGGGAAAAGGCGCGCCTGCGCTGACGGACTTGCAGCGGGCCACGCAGCTCGATCCCGATGATGAAGACTATCTGTTCAATCTCGGCGTGCTCGCCCTGCGAGCAAAAGATTTTGCGGGAGCCGCCGATTATTTTCACGAAGCGTCGCAAAGGTCGCCGGAAAATCCGGAAGACCTGGCGATGCTGATCCTGTCGCTGGAGAAGAGCGGGAAAAAAGAAGAAGCGGACCAGGAACGGGAGCTGGCCAAGGAGTCACTCGGGAACGATAAATTGCCTACGATCCGGCTGGAGGCGCCGAAGACGACCGCCAAAACGAACGCCAAGACGCGCAACAAGAAACAACCGCAACCCGAGGAGCAAGGCGACGCCTTGACGCGTTACGAACGGTTGAAGACGCAGCTGGATACGATTGCTTTGCGCCTGGAGATCGGAACGCCGGAGGCAGTGGCCGGCGCGACGGCGAATGACGCGACGGCCGACACTCCGGCGAATCATGTGAGGCGCGGCCGTCAGGAGCTTGCGGGGAACCTCCTGGACGCGGCTGAGTTCGAATTCCGCTCGGCACTCAAGGATGATTCGAAGGACTTTGCAGCGCACCGCGGGCTTGCGGAGATTGACCGGAAACGCGGCAAGCTGGATGATGCGGTCAAGGAGCTGCAAGCCTCCTTGGAAATGCGCGATTCCGCGATTGTGCACACCATGCTGGCAAAGATTTACCTGGAGCAGAAAAAACCCGACCTCGCGCGGGCCGAGGCCGAACACGCGCTCAAGCTGGCGCCTAACTATTCCGAAGCCAAGCAATTGCTCGAGCATTTGCAGAACACCAAGCCCGGGGGTACCAAACCATGAGCGAGCGGAGAAGATCAGGGCGGCGGACCACTTTGCTCGCACTTTTCGTGCTGATTTGCGCGGCGAGCGCCGGCGCGTTGATCACACTTCTTCCGGCCGCGACGGCAGACGAACAACCCGGCAACTCCGTGGTTTTGGAATTGAAACTTGACCGCGAAGTAGAACCCGTCCTGGCCACCTACATAGATGAAGGTTTGGCGGATGCGGCGAAGCGACACGCCGCGCTGGTGATGATCACGATGGATACGCCGGGCGGATTGAGCGACTCGATGAAGGACATCATCCAACACATGCTAGATTCTCCCGTACCGGTGGCGGTTTACGTATCGCCAACAGGTGCGCGCGCGGCTTCCGCGGGGTTTTTTATTCTCCTGTCCGCTGACATTGCGGCCATGGGCCCGGGCACGCACACTGGAGCAGCCTCGCCGATTCTCGTCGTGGGAGGGTTTCCAGCACAGATAGACGAAACGCTGCGCAAGAAAATCATGAATGACGCGACAGCGTTTCTGCGGAGTTACTCGGAGAAACGTGGACGCAATCCGGCGCTGGCGGAAACGGCGGTCACGGATGCGAAAGCGTTCACGGAAAAAGAGGCCCTGGACGGAAAGTTGATCGATGTCCTGGCGCCGACCGAAGAAGATTTGCTGCGCCAATTGGACGGGAGCAAGATCACGCGTTTCGACGGAACGCAGGTGAAGCTCGCGCTTTCGAGTCCTTCGCGGGTCGCGTTTGAGCTGTCCGCGCGGCAGAAATTCCTGGCGCGCATTGTCGAGCCGGACGTATTTTTTGTGCTGCTCATCGTGGGCGTGCTGGGCCTTTACACGGAATTTACGCATCCGGGCGTGATTGCTCCGGGAGTCATTGGGGGCATCTGCGCGGTGCTA
>Ga0210384_10009516_pt1 | contig 10019 bp, 7 predicted proteins | sample IncBWH2MmetaG_FD_160574 | JGI IMG/M metagenome (GOLD analysis project Ga0210384, IMG submission 160574) | Forest soil microbial communities from Barre Woods Harvard Forest LTER site, Petersham, Massachusetts, United States - Inc-BW-H-2-M | ecosystem: Environmental > Terrestrial > Soil >...
GGCGGCCGTGGTGGCTTCGGCGGCGGTGGACACGGCGGAGGTCGCCACTAAGCAAAGAATGGAGGACGGGCGCCCCGCCCGTCCAAGCCGAGCGAAAGCTCGGCAGTCTTGAAAGGCCGCGATGAACATCGCGGCCTTTTCGTTTTCCACGACTAACGCAGGGGCGGGCGCCCCACAGCCGCCAGCCGAGTGCGGAAATCAAAAGTCGTCCGGTCGAGAAGTTTGGAGCCGAAGAGACGGACCCGTCACCCACTCACTCGCAAACGGCGCGAATGAGCGGGGCACCCGGCAGGCGGACTCAATACTGCCCATAGCGTCCCCGCACCGAATCCAGCAGTTTTCGGGAGTCATACCCCACCCCATCCTTGAAAACGATCTCGACGTTCTCGACATCCGAAATCTGTTTCGACGGATCACCTTTGATCACGACCAGGTCAGCATTCTTGCCTGCAGCGATCGAACCGATCTGCTTGTCCTTGCCCATGTAAACCGCGCCGTTCAACGTCGCAATCTTGATGGCCTCCATCGGCGAGAATCCGCCTTCGACCAGCAGTTCAATCTCGCGCTGATCTCCGAATCCCGGCAGCACGTCGCCCCGGCCAGTGGGGTCGGGACCAGCGAGCAGTAATCCACCGGCAGTGACGAATGCACGTTCCAGTTCCAAGTCATGTTTCCACAGCAGCGCGGGATCGATTTTCGGAGCCGACGCAGAGGCCGGCCGCTGCCGCAGCAGGAAGAAGTCTTCGCGCGATTGCGGGCTCATCGCTTCCAGAGCCTGCTGCCGCACGAGCGGCCGCCCTCCACCCAGATCCCCTTCAAAGACCGGGAGAGTGGATGTGATGGCCACGTGATGACTGATGAGAATATTGATCAGATCTTTCGCCTCGGGAGTACTCGGGTCCATGTGGGCGAGAGTTTCATCGCCCTCGCTTTGGCTACAGACGTCGAGTTTCTTGTTCGAATCAAGCTGAGTATTTACAAAGAAGCCGTGCTCGAGATCATCAATACCGAGTTCGGCGGCCTCTTTGTAGGTTACCGAGCACAGGTGCCCGGTCACTTTGATCCCGCGCTTGTGGGCTGCATCGATCGCGGCTTTCAACTCGGCGCGCGTGATGTTCATGTAGGCCTTAAACGACGTCACGCCGCGATCGGCCCAGTACTCCACGGTTTGCCGCGCGTCATCGGCACTGGTCAGGTGCGGCATCTGTAAGAAGTAACTCTCCGGGCCTTCAAGATACGGGCCGGTGACATCCAGATGTGGACCTGGAAGCTTGCCGGCATCGATGTCGCGTTTCAGGTTCAGGTCGGCATAGGTCTCAACGCTGCCGGTGGTGCGCATGGTGGTGACGCCGCTGGCCAGATAAAGACGCGGCGCTGAGAACGTCATCTGCGTCACCAGGACCGGATCGTCAAAGTGCCGGCGACTGTCGAGATTTGGCCGCACGATATAGAACAGGTGATCGTGCATGCCGACGATGCCTGGCATTACGGTGTGTCCGTGAAGATCGAGAACTGCGGTGTTCTTGTCGGTCGGGACATCGGCGCCCATGTCGATGGTCGAGATCTTTCCGTTCTCGATCACAACATTCTGGTCTTCGACCGCAGGTCGGCCCGTACCATCAATGATTCGCACGTGGGTGAGGACAACCTTCCCGGCGTTCACGCGCACGAGTTCCTGCACTGCCTTGGAGAGCTCAGGACCTTGGGCGTGGACAGTGAAAGAAGCCAGCAGCAGCACGAAGACCCGCGACAGAAAGCGCAATGGCATAGACGTCCTCCGAAACGGGGAACATTGTACGTGAGCGAGGATTCGACGGCGCCACTGCACCAGAGGGTGCCCCGTCCGAGCTACGATTGGGCGGGGGGTTTGGGTTTGAGCACACTCTCGAACCAAATGAAGATGCCAGCTAAAAACCCGGCCAAGCATAGCTTGGACGGGGCACCCTCTGGGTCAAAAGCGCACGAGCGAGGGCGCTTGCGCCTACATTCGGGCCGGCGCCGCTGCCCGCTTGGGCAGGATTTCTCCGATGCGGCGAATCTGCGCGCCTACGCCTTTGAGTTTTTCTTCGATATTTTCGTAGCCACGGTCAATGTGGTATACGCGGTCGATGATCGACTCGCCTTCCGCCACCAGCGCCGCCAGCACCAGGGATGCCGAAGCCCGCAGATCGGAAGCCAGCACCGCGGCCGCGCTCAATGGCGAGGGGCCGCGCACCACCGCACGCCGCCCTTCAATCTTGATGTTCGCGCCCATTCGCATCATTTCCAGCGCGTGCATAAAACGGTTTTCGAAGATGTTTTCGATGATGACCGACGTCCCCTCGGCCTGGGTCGCCAGCGCCATGTACTGCGCCTGCATATCGGTGGGGAAGCCGGGATACTCTTCGGTCACAACGTCGGCAGCTTTGATGGGATTGTCTCCCATCACACGGACGGAGTCGGCGGTGTGGCGGGTTTTGACTCCGACTTCGGCCAGCTTCTCGAGCAAAGCGCCCAAGTGGGTGGGATCGCAGCCTGCAACGTTCAGATCTCCACCGGTCATCGCCCCGGCAATGATGAAAGTGGCGGCCTCAATCCGATCGGGAATGATTCTATGCTTAGCGCCGTGGAGTTTAGTGACACCCTTCACCCGGACGGTCGAAGTTCCCGCTCCTTCAATTTGTGCTCCCATCTTGCTGAGCAGATCGCCCAGGTCGGCAACTTCGGGCTCGCGGGCGCAGTTCTGTAACACGGTTTCGCCCTCGGCCAGCGTGGCTGCCATGAGCAAGTCTTCGGTTCCGGTGACGGTTATCCTGTCGAATAATATTTCGGCGCCCTTTAGACGGTCGGCGCTGGCCTCGATGTAGCCATGTTCCTGCGTGATCTTGGCGCCGAGGCGTTCCAGTCCCTTGATGTGGAGATCAATGGGGCGGGTGCCGATGGCGCATCCGCCGGGAAGAGAGACGCGGGCGCGGCCGCAGCGGGCCACCAGCGGGCCCAGGACGAGCGACGAGGCCCGCATCTGTTTGACCAGTTCGTAGGACGCTTCGGGGCTGGTCAGATTTCGGGCGCAAATGGTGGTGCGATGCTGCGCCCGGCCGTATCCCAGTTCGACCTCTGCGCCCATTGCGGCCAGAAGTTTGCGCGTGGTTTCGATGTCGCGCACCTGCGGGATATTTTCCAGAATGACAGGCTCTTCGGTGAGCAGGGCGGCGGCCATGGCCGGCAGGGCAGCGTTTTTGGCCCCGCTGACGCGAATTGTCCCCAACAGCGGATTGCCGCCCCGAATTACAAATTTATCCATACGCCCGCCTATTGTAACGGCGACAGCCGGAAAGCGTGGGCGGGAAATTGTTACTCAAGAGGACACGGCCTGTGGGGATTCAGTGTGGGCGCGAGCGTCCCGCTCGTGCCGGGGCTGGCGAGACACCCATCCGACAGCCGGCGAGACGCCGACGCTACGCTACAGACTTCGCGCTGCGGCGATCGCCCGGCGCACATGTCCGCCAGCCGATTTCAGCGCCCGCTCTGCTTCCTTCCGGTCGACTTGCGCTTGCAGCATGACGAGCCCCACCGGGACACTGTTTTTCGCCGTCCGCAAAGCGTGCCTGGCGATTTCCTCGTTCACACCCGCCGCCTGCTGCAAAATGCTCACGCCTCGTGCCGCCAGCTTCGAATTTCTTGGAGTGACGTTCACCATGAGGTTTCCGTAAACGTATCCCAGCCGGGTCATGGCTCCACTTGAAAGCATGTTCAACACCATCTTCTGCGCCGTGCCGGCTTTCATGCGGGTCGATCCGGAGATAACCTCCGGCCCCACTTCGGTCACAATGGCTAAATGCGCTGCTTTCTGCAGCGGGGTATCGCGATTGCAGGTCACGGAGATCGTACGCGCACCCTTGCTCCGCGAGTACTCGAGCGCGGCGATGGTGAATGGAGTCCGCCCGCTGGCTGCAATTCCCACGATCACATCGTTGCGGTCAGGCTTTCTTTTTTCCATCTCACGCACGCCGAGTTCGCGGGAGTCTTCGTTCGCTTCCACTGCCGAGGCCAGGGCCGTCGGGCCGCCGGCCATGATGAACTGCACTGTCCTGGGATCGACGTTGAACGTGGGTGGACATTCTGCCGCGTCGAGGGCAGCGATGCGTCCGCTGGTCCCCGCGCCTACGTAAATCAATCTGCCGCCCCGTTTCAAAGCATTCGCGATCAGGCCGACAGCCCGTGCGATTTGCGGAAGAGCTCGCCGCACCGCTCCCACCACCACGGCGTCCTCGTCGTTGATGACGGTGACTATTTCCAACGACGACTTCAAATCCAGGTCCGCTGAAGCCCGGTTCGGCTGCTCGGTGGTGAGCCGACTGAGGTGCTCCCGCGTCTTGCTCGCTCGCAGCTTCAAAGCGCTTTCTCCAACGCTTCCACCACGGCATCGTGAAATGCGGGGCGCACGTCCTTGATCGCTTTGTTGCTGCAATCGGGCAAGGTCCGGTTGGTGAGCAGAGTGATGGAAAGCTGGCGCTCGGGATCGATCCACAGCGATGTGCCGGTGTAGCCCAGATGCCCAAAGGAACGGGGAGAAAAATACTTTCCGGACTGCGACGGCGCGGAAGGCGTGTCCCAGCCTAGTGCCCGGGAAGTGCCGGCCGGCGCCGTTTCCCGACGAGTGAAGAGCGCCAGAGTCTCCGGACGGACCAGCGGCGGTCCGCCTTGCAGAAGGACGTGAGAAAAAGTTGCCAGGTCTTCCGCGGTCCCAAACAGGCCGGCCTGTCCGGCGACGCCACCCAGTACGCTGGCATTCTCATCCTGCACTTCGCCCTGAATGATTCGCTTCCGAAAGCTGCGGTCGTCAGCGGTGGGTGGAATCGAGGCGCGCCACGTCGCCGGTGGATTGAACGCGGTGTGCAACATGCCCAGAGGGCCGAACAACTCGCGTTGGCAGAAACGGTCAAGGCCCTCATCGGCGACGCGCTCGAGAGCGATCGCCAGAATGATGAATCCGATATCGCTGTATTCAGCTCTGGTGGCCGGATCGGCGGTCAGTGGAGTGGTGAATGCAGCAGCGACCAGCTCGTCCCTCGACTTGGCCTTAAGAAAGAGCTTCTCGTAAGCGGGCAATCCGGAGGAGTGCGCCAGAAGCATGTGCATGGTTACGTCACTGCGGCGCGCGTCGCTTCCGGCAAACTCAGGGACGATGCTGACTACGGGCGCTTCCAAGTCGATGAGTCCACGCTCGTAGAGAATCATCGCCATGCTGGTGGTAGCTACGGACTTCGAGACCGAAGCCAGGTCGAAGACAGTGGCGACGGTCACCGGTGGAGAGCCGGGTTCGTAGGTGAATCGGCCAAAGGCCTTCAGCGCGACTAATTTTCCCTGCCACGTTACCGCGATGGAAGCGGCGGGAAAAACCGCTTGGGCAATGCCTTTTTGTATGACGTCAAAAGCAGTAGCAAAAATCGCGCCCTGCTGCTCGTAGGCAGGAGCAGGGAGGCGAGGGGCGTCTTGGCTGCCAGTCTTCAGCGAGGCAGAACTTTCTGACAAGGGAATCCTGTGTTCAATGTTCGGGTTATAGCAAAGTTCCGAGGACGGGTAAAGGTGTCGGTTGCCGGACTTGGGACCGGTCGCACACGCTTTACTACGCTCGGACTCCGAGAACATGCAGGTCGTGGAACACGCAAAACCCACAGTTCTTGCAGACCATTCCAAGTAGAGGAATGAATCCGCCCGCCTGTTGGTAAGCGGGGGACCTGGGAAATAGTTGACCGCTAGGGACACTAAGTGATGATCGTGCGGATATTTCAATTAGGTCAAAATTCCAGTCGGGGGTGTCGCAGCGGGGACAATGGTCGCTCTTGACACCGCGACGCTTAAGTTCGTCGATTGCTTTCTGAATTCTTTCTTGTGGCGACTCAGATGGTGGCGGCATTTTGCAAACCCGACTTGCGTCCGTCCGACGGAAACGAACCGTAAGAATAGCATGGTTCTTACGAGGTGCCTGGCTCGCATGGTGAGTTGTTGCGGGAGGATCTTGGCTTCGGACTTGTGAGGCAATTCGGAATTCACTCTTCGATGTCGGCGCGGGCTCTCGCCCGCGCCGGGTGGGCGGGACGCCCACCTGACCGCCGGCGGGACGCCGGCGCTACGAAGACCGATACCATGGCCGGCACCCCCCTTACTTCAGTTCCTTGAGCAATGCCGCGCCGCTTGTGTAAATTCGAGACATCCACTCACTTTTCACAACTCGTCGTCTGCAGACAGGTGGCTTTGTCGCGGTTGTGTTTCTTGTCTCCCTTTTTCCCCTGCTGGCTTCGGCTGCCGCGGCAAAGGGCTCCAACGCTCCAAACCTGGCGCTCCTCGACTCCATCGTCCTTGACGCCATCCACGACCATCAGATTCCCGGTGCAGTGCTCCTGGTGGGACACAACGGACAGGTCATCTACCGCAAAGCCTTCGGCAATCGCGCGCTGGAGCCGCGTCGCGAGCCCATGACGGTCGACACTATCTTTGACATTGCGTCACTTACCAAAGTCGTGGCCACCACCACGGCGGTGATGCAACTGGTTCAAAAGGGCGAAGTCCGGGTGAATGATCCCGTAGCAAAGTACATTCCCGAGTTCGCCGAGAATGGGAAAGACGACATTACCGTCCGAAACCTGCTGACCCACTTCTCCGGCCTGCGCGAAGACTTCGATCTGGATCCACCCTGGCAAGGGCGTGACGCCGGCCTCCGCCTGGCCTTTGCCGAAAAGCCGCCGTATCCGCCCGGCTCTCGATTTCTCTATAGCGATACTAACTTCATCGCGCTGGGTGCGCTGGTGGAACGCGTGACCGGAACCTCGCTCGATCAATACTGTGCCCGAAAAATCTTCACCCCTCTGCAGATGTCACGCACCCGCTTTTTGCCCCCTGCGTCGTGGCGGTCCAAGATCGCTCCCACTGAATACGACGAACAGGGCAAGATGCTGCGCGGAATTGTGCATGATCCACGGGCGCGCCGAATGGGCGGCGTAGCTGGTCATGCCGGAGTGTTCTCAACCGCCGACGATCTCTCGAAGTTTGCTCGCGCCCTGCTGAGCGGCAGCCCGATACTGGCTGGCGACATGGTCGAGAAGATGACCACGCCCCAGCAGCCGCCAACCGCGCAGGTCCTGCGCGGCTTCGGCTGGGACATCGATTCGCCATTTTCTAGCAATCGCGGCGATCTTCTTCCCGTGGGATCGTTTGGGCACACGGGGTTCACCGGCACGTCGCTGTGGATCGATCCTACGACGCAGACGTACATTATTTTGTTGACCAACGCCGTCCATCCCCGGGGGAGGGGAAGCGCGGTTGCTTTGCGCTCCAAGGTTGCCACCGCCGCGGCCGCGGCCCTGCCACTCACCGTCGCCGAGAAGGACGAGCTGCGCTGGAAGAGCATTACCGGATACAACGAAGCCCAGACCGCCGCCCGCCGGCTGGCTACGCGTAACGGAGTGGTGCAGGCCGGAATCGACGTGCTCGAGGCCCACAACTTCGACGTGCTCAGCGCCTCCACGGGCAAAAAGAAGATCGGACTCCTGACCAATCAGACCGGCGTTGACTCACAGGGACGCCGCACCATCGACGTCCTGGCCCAAGCTCCAGGCGTCTCGCTGGACGCAATCTTCAGCCCCGAGCACGGGGTCACGGGCGAGCTGGACACCACCGACATCGCGAATACCAAGGATGCAGCCACCGGCGTTCCCATTTACAGCGTCTACGGAGCCAAAGATGCCCAGCGCCGGCCCTCCGTTGACGTCCTGAAGACTCTCGATGCAGTCGTTTTCGACGTCCACGATGTCGGCAGCCACTTTTATACGTACGAAGCCACCCTGGGATATTTCCTGGAAGGCGCGGCCAAGGCAGGCATCGAGATGATCGTCCTCGACCGCCCCAATCCGATCACTGGCTCCTTTGTGCAGGGTGCGATCCCTGATCCCGGTCACGAGAGCTTCGTGAACTACTTTCCCGTCCCGGTCCGTCACGGCATGACCATGGGCGAGCTGGCGAAAATGTTCAACACCGAGCGCAATATCAATGCGCGTCTGACGGTCATCCCCATGGATGGATGGATGCGCGGCGACTGGCACGACTCCACTGGCCTTCCCTGGATCAATCCTTCGCCCAACATGCGCAGCCTTACCGAAGCGACGCTCTACCCGGGCGTCGGACTGGTCGAAGGCACCAATGTTTCCGTGGGTCGCGGCACCGACACTCCCTTTGAATTGCTGGGGGCACCCTGGATCAAGGGCAAGGAACTGGCCCAATACCTGAACGCGAGAAGCATCTCTGGCGTGCGGTTTGTCCCTGTCATCTTCACTCCCAGTGCCAGCAACTACTCCGGCCAGAAGTGCGGAGGGGTCAACATTTTTGTAGTTGAGCGCAACGCTCTCGATACGGGTGAACTCGGTATCGAGCTGGCTTCCGCGCTGCACAAGCTCTATCCCGAGCAATATCACATGGACCGCATGATCGAGCTGCTGGGTAACCAGTCGGTATACGACGCAATAGTCTCGGGCCAGGACCCTCGCCGGATCGCCGATGACTGGCGCGAGCCCCTGGAAAAGTTCCTCCAGGTCCGCCAGAAGTACCTGATTTACAAGTAGCTGTAACGCCACCGTTGTGCCTCACTTCCGCTAGAATGTCTGTTGACCGATCTGTTCACCCTGGGGAGTTGAGGATGAAAGCCGTCAAACCACCCGCACCTGTAAATCTGATGTATCGCTGCGCCGGCCCCAATTGCGGGACGCTCAAGGGCGCCACCGACCACTGGTGGCTGATGTGGACTTCGTTCGTGGAATTCAATCGGCCGGTGCTTTACCTCTGTCCCTGGGATGACGAGATTGCTCAGCGCGAAGGCACTCTGCACGTCTGCGGCGAGCTCTGCGCCCAGCGCCTGCAGTCCCAGTTCATGGGAAACGTCAGGGAAAACCAGCGGTCGGCCAGCGTTTAGGAAGTAGACCTAGGCAAAGATTCCGACAAACTTTCGATCCTCAACCTGCATCGTACTGGGATAAGGTAGTGGCAACTCGGGCCAATCTGCCTCCGTCGGCCCATGCTTTGGGGAGTTCATCGATGCGCACAATCATTGTGATGTTTCTGGTGTGTGGCTTGGCCACGGCTCAGGCAAATTTGGCGGCGCGGCCTGATGCCTCCGCGGCCGACGCCAACCAGCTTTCGATCCCTTCCGGCACCAAAGTCCCGCTGTCCCTCAAGCAATCTATTTCGACCAAGAACGCCCGTGAAGGGGATGCCGTCTACGCGGTGACCACTTTTCCGGTCGTCATCAACGAACGAATCGTGATTCCCTCGGGCACTTATGTGCAGGGCCGTATCAGCAACGTCAAGCGCGGCGGCCGAATCAAGGGCCGCGCTGAAGTACTTATGCACTTCAGCACGCTTATTTATCCCAGCGGATACACCGTCGTGCTGCCCGGCGCGGTCGAGAATGTCCCCGGGGCTGAAAAGACTTCGATGAAAGATGAAGAAGGCACCATCCGCCAGGACAGCCAGACCGGCGAGAAGGCCAAGACCGTCGCTACTGCGGCAGGAACCGGTGCAGTTGTTGGCGGTCTCAACAACGGCGTGAAGGGTGGACTGATCGGCGCTGGAATCGGCGGGGGGGTCGGCACTGCCATCGGACTGCTAACTCGCGGCAATGACGTCAGAATGGACGCTGGCACAACTCTCGAGATGGTCATCCAGCGTGAAGTCCCGTTGGACGCGAGCCGCATCCCTAGGCAGTAATCACGGCCTGTGTGGGGCGGGCGCCCTCGCCCGCCGCTTTTGACTCTGATTTTGGTTTGAAGGCGTGGTGCATGACTCAAACTCAAAGTCAAAAGCGGCGGACAAGAGTGTCCGCCCCACCGCCCCACACTTCATTCGTTCATTTCAAAGTGAAAAACGCATTCACATGCGCCGTCACCGAAACGGTTTGCGGCGAGAACTCTTCCGTTGGCGCGGGCGCGGCTCCTGCCACATTCATCTTCATCATGGCCCCAACCATCGGCATGGGACGCACATTGTCA
>Ga0210384_10009517_pt1 | contig 10019 bp, 7 predicted proteins | sample IncBWH2MmetaG_FD_160574 | JGI IMG/M metagenome (GOLD analysis project Ga0210384, IMG submission 160574) | Forest soil microbial communities from Barre Woods Harvard Forest LTER site, Petersham, Massachusetts, United States - Inc-BW-H-2-M | ecosystem: Environmental > Terrestrial > Soil >...
CCAAATATCGACACCGACGGCATGCCCCGTTTGCAGGCGTTTCGCCGCGCCGACAAGCAACAGCCCGCGGCCACATCCCACATCGAGAACCTGCTCGTCGCCCCGCCAGGAAATGGAGTTGAGGATGCTCTCGCGTAGGATCCGCTTGCCTGCTTTCCTTCCCAACAAAATCACGCAGCCGAGGAGGAAGAAAGACAAACCGGTCCAGATCAGAATGCCGCCAGCGCGGGTCTGCCATTGTACTGACCCTATCACTCCGCGCTCGTTCAGCATCCTGCCGACTACGACGAGCGCCACACCGCCGTAGAAAGCGATGCGCTGCAAGGGCGTCGCGTCCGTTCCGTAATCGGGACTGCCCTTCGCGGGAACGACGGGCTCAGTCATCGTGCCGATGATCCTGCCACCGAGTGCTGAGCTGCCGTGGAAGTGTCGTAGCGATCGAGGAGCCCTTGCAGTGTCTCGCTGAGCGGCGGGAGATAGTCTTCCCAAGAAAGCACGCCGGAGCGAAGCGGAAACTCGGGATACGTCATGCGAACGGCATCTTCGAGAATCGTGCCCATGTGCGCCATGACCTTGAGGTTGCGGACGACCGTGCGGCCAATGCCCTCGCGCACGGAATCCGCTTCGGCAATCAGCGTCTCCATCATGTCGAGGAGCTTGGGTTCTAGGTCGGGATCCTCAACGGTAAGCAGCAGATGCCCGTGGCGCCGCTCGCGCATGAGGTTGCGAATGCGCTCATCCATGGTGACGCCGGCGGAGGCCACCAGGCTGGGCATGGACGTAACGATGCCGTGATACCGCGACGAAACCATGTACGAGCAGGCGCGCAAGATAGAAACCAACTGGAACATGACGTGGTCGTCGGAAGTGAAGATCGGAACGCCAGGCAGAAATTCGGTCATCGACCGGCAAGCGTGCGCGTCGAGACGCTCCATGGCGACAAGAATCGGGAAAACTCGATGACGCTCACGGAAGGCAGCAGCCGCTTTGCCAAATCCAGAAATATAGCGCCGATACTTTCTATCGACCTCGGGACCTGACTCATGGAAATAAACGGTCCGGTACTGGCTTTCCTTGTAAGCCCCGGTAGTCACCCGCCCGATATATTTCGCGATCGAAGCCTTCACCGGCCAGACAAAAGGATGAATTGGGCAGAGCACCAGCACCGGCGTTTTTTCATCCCAGCCGGCATCGCGCAGCGCCTTGCGGCCGTACTCAGGAGGATGCGGTTCGAAGGTCCAAGCGGTATCGGTACCGAGCTCCGTGGGAATCCCCAGCTTGCGCAAGAGCGTTTGCGACTCCTCGTTGCGAGTTATCACCAGCGAATCGTGAACGTATCGCCGGCACATGTCCTGTATCAAGGAATCCATGTGCCCAGCTTCGCCGCCGTAGGCAAGGGAAAGCTTGTTCTCCGCGGAAGCTAGACCCAGCGAGCCGATCATCATGGTGGTGAGCGCATTGGCAAACTTGCTCTTGAACATCGAGCCTTCGCACGCGATCACCCCGTGGTTTCGCCGCACCTCACGGGACAAAAACGGTGGAAACACATCGGGAAGGTAAACCTGGCGCGTCCCCTCGAAATAACCGCGAGAGCGCTCGAAATCCTGAGACATCACGCTGAAGTCAACGTTGCCGGCGCCGAGGACATGTCGCACTTGGCGAAGCATCTCCTGGACCCGAACGTCAGAGCCGGTATTCCGCGTGCCGTTGTAACCCGCGAATAAGAGCCGGAGCTTTTCGCCGGGCGTCCAGCGCTGGCCGAGGCCAAACATCCAGCCGAAGCGGCGGATCTCGATCAGCGCGCTCACCCAGGCGACAAGAAGAAAATCGGTCATGCGTGCGCGCTCCCCGCAACGATCGATTTTGCCACGGGACCCGCCGAGGAAGGCCAAACCTTCGCGGGATAGTGGAACTTGTTTTCGCGACTAAATTTCAAAAGAGGATAGGCATAGGTCGTAAACTTCGCCGGAGGTTCCTCCAGCTCAGCCACGACGCGGGAATTGTCGAACACCGTATTCCATTCAAGATAAGGCCAAAAGACTTTCAAGAGCGAGGCGCCGTGAGCGATCGCGCCACCGCGGTTCGCGAGCCAATCCACTGTGCCAGAGAACGGCTTTCCCAAGGATGGTAGGAAAGTAGGGCGGCGCCACCCACCCGCCGCGGCAAGGGCGTCGGTGATCTCGTGGTAGGTCTGCGAGCTCGTGCCCGAAGACAAGTGATAGATATCGTGCGCGGGCTGCTCTTTCTGATGGATAGTCACGATGGCTTTGCCAACGTAATTTGCCGGCACGATGTCAATTCTATCGTCGGGGCGAAGCGGCAGCACGGGCAAGCGCGCCAGAACGTCAAAGGCCTGCACCATGTCGAACTGCGAGGTCTCGGGGCGCCGGCTGTCACCCATCACGATGGCCGGGCGGAAAATCGTGCGTGGCACGTCCGGCAAGAGCTGCCGGATCATATGTTCGCCGAACTTCTTTGTGCGCGCATAAGGGTCGTAGTCGGAGCGCAACCAGTCGATCGCGGCATCTTCGGTCACCACTTCGTCCTGACGCTTGCCTGCTACAGCGACGGTCGAGACGTGCGAGTAACGAAGCAGCCCGTTGCGGTTCTGCGCCTGCCTTGCGAGCTGAATCACCTCCAGGCCGCCGCGCAGATTCACGTTCAGACACTGCTTCTCCGACTTGCGGTTCAGCGAAGCCGCACAGTGAATAAGCGAGTGAGTGCTGTCCACTAGGACGTGGTATTCGTCGTCGGAAAGACCAAAACATTCGCTGGTGAGCTCGCCGCGAAAAATGCGCACCCGCGAATTGAGGTATTCCAGGAATTCGGGAAACTCAAAGTGCAGTTGCAATGACTGCCACAGGCGCTCTCGCGCTTCTTCGTTAGATTTTGCGCGCACCAACAGGTTCAGCGCGTCTCGATGTTCCCTCAGCAGGCCGGCAACGAGATAGCTGCCGAGATAGCCGGTGGAGCCGGTTAGGAAGATCGCCATAAGGGATCGGATGGCGGCACGGAGTTGGAAACCGCGGACGCGCGGGCCGTTTGAGCCGACCAATCCAGCTCGCGCGGCGCGCGGGACTCTAGCGGACGTCCCTCCATCAGCGGATAGCACCAACGCCGCAGCGCCGGAATGTGGATGTTAATCCAATAGTCCCACCAGTCGATGGACTCAGGATCGAATTCGAACAGCGGTCGCTCTTCCGGCGGCAGCGCGGCGGAAAGCAGGCGTGTGTTCTCGCATTCGAAAACGTGCTCGTTGTGCAGGATGAACGGTTCGTACAGCTCGATGAGCTTTTCGGCGCGGCCCAGGTCGCGTTCCTGCCGCGCAAGCGGCGGCTTCTTCATGTGCAGAGTGGTTGCCGCGCGGTTGATGCGCGAGACCACCGCTTTTTGCATGGGTATAGAAAGCCGCTCGTAGCGCTGCTTGGAAACCGGAATCGTTTCGAATTTCAGCTTGAGCCAGTGCTCGATGCCCTGCTGGCGGCGGTAGTGCTTGCGGTGCGCAAGCCCGGTCAGCTCGATGCTGCGGCCCATATTGACCGGGTTGATGGCCGAGGTCGCCAGTTGGTACATGCGCGCATTGCATCGTGCAATCACCGCCGCGGCGATCAGCGTCATGCCTCGGCAAACCATGTCTACAGGGATGACGTCGAGGCACTTACGTTCGTTCGTGGGCAGCTGCCGGAAATTCGTGCCCAGCAGATAGGAAAGCGGGCCGGAGGTGTTGATGCCTTCGTTCCATCCGGTGAACGGAGATCGCATCGAGCTTTCGACGATCGACGGCCGCACCACAGCGATCGGCAGATCGCGCCCTTGCCGCGCCAGGACCGATTCGCCGAGGCTCTTGGTAAAAGTATAAATGTTCGGCCAGCCCAGATGCCGCGCCCGGCGCATGCCGGCGCGGATAAGCCGGTTCCGCGACCAGCGAACGCGATTGCGCTTCAAAACTCCGTCTAGTTCCGCGGCGGGCACGGAGGATTCATCGCCGCCACGGCCGAGTTGCTGGCGGCGCAGCGCCTTGGTCAGCTCTGGGCTTTCGGAGCGTTCCTCGACCCGGCCAATCATTTCCCGGAGGGATTCGATCTCGCGCTCGGCATCGAAGTCGGAATCGTCCGCGGGATTGTATCTGTCGTGAAGCTCTTCTCCCACGCGGCCATCGCGCATGCCCACCACGTAGCAAGTGGAAAGATGCATCAGGCCCGCGTGGCTGCACTTGCGCAGGAAGCCGAGCAAATGAAGAGCCGAATCCACGTTGGAGGCCAGCGCTTCTCGAAGATCGGGATTGAAATCGGTCAGGCCTGCGCTGTTGACGACCAGATCGAGCGACGTGGACAGGCGTTGCTGCGTCTCTGCGTTCAGGCCCAGGCCAGGCTGGCTGACGTCGCCCTCCACGACTTCGATCTTTTCTTTCAAGAATGTGCCGAGATGGCGACCGTAGCGCTCCTGTAACGTGTCAAAGGTCGGCGACTCCTCAACGATTTTTTCAAAGCGCCGCTGCGCCGAAGTGGTCCGGTTGCGGCGAATGAGCAACGTAATCTTGCCAATGTCGGAGACATTTTCAAGAAGATCGACCAGCCAAACTTTGCCGATGAAGCCGGTCACGCCAATGAGCAGGATGTGCCGATTGGCGAGCGTCTCCCGGACAGACAGGCGGTCGACGCGGGGCACATCGCCAAACGCCGCGACTCCCCTGCCTGTGGGCGGTACTGGGCGGGCAGCGGTTTGCGCCGCCGATTCGAGAAGTGCAGGCTCCTTCGACCAGCCCAACTGCTCGAGCAGCTTTTCTCGGGAAATCCGGCCATCGATCGAACCACTCGCGAGCCAGGCAAACGGTCCGCGCGGACGCACCACCGGATCCAGCAGCCGCCCCGTCGCGTGACCGTCGCGAAATTCCAGCCGGTTGGAGATAAACGATTCGATGCCGAAGTGGTTCGCCAGCGGCCGCACGATATGGTCGAGCAGTTGCCCCACAAGAACGATTTGCTGGCCGCTGCGGACCACTTCGAGCAGTTTGTCCGCCGCGTCACGCCGAAGCTGCGGCTTGAGCACGTACTGAAAATACTCCTCGCCCAGAAGATCGAGCCGGTCCTGGCTGACGCCGCGTAGCAGCGTGTGCAAAAAGCGCGTGGCGAAAGTCCGGCTTGCGGCGTAAGCAAACGGCCGCAGCACTGCCATGGCCGCCATCCCGGCCCGGCGCGCCCAGCGCTCCGCGAAACTCTGCGCGTTCCAGGTGAAAAAACCGACCGGGCGCAGCGCGCCGACTTCGAGCAGCGAGCCTTCGACGCGCCAGTAGGTCACGCCGCTCCGCGCTGTCCCTATAAGGGCACTCTTCGAGTTGGCTGGGAGGTTGGTCATGGCAACGAACAACTATTCAATGGCAAACCGCAAGCGTGAGTCTCCAAGGTCGCGCAAGCGGTGTGGGGACGCACCTTCACTCTGAATGACGTGTCACGATTTGGCCGCCGAAAGCTACTTCCACACTGCCGTGTGGCACCCGGACGAAGCGCGCCATCGGCCGCCTGGGAAAGTGTAAAAGTAGCATTCTCAGAGACTTCTAGCAAGAACTGTGGATTGTGGCAGTGGCCCAGTTTTCAGGCTAGACGCCCCAGCCGTAGCGTTCGGCGTGTTCCAGAGTGCGTTGCATTTCTTCGCGGAGCATTTCGGTGAAGACCGAGCCGCTGACGATGCGCCCTCCGGGTCCGGCAAGGTCCGAGGTGCGGTAGCCGCCGCCCAGAACCCGCAGTAAAGACTGATCGACCCAGTCGGCTTCCAGCGACAGACCAAAGGCGTCACGCAGCATCATTGTAGCGCTCAGAATGGCGCCAATGGGATTGGCGGAATCAGTCCCTGCGAGGGATGGGGCGGAGCCGTGGATCGGTTCAAAGAGAGGCGCGCTGGACCCGAAGCTGGCCGAGGGCACCAGACCGATCGAGCCCACCAACGCGGCCGCCGCATCGCTCAGAATATCGCCGAACATGTTGGTGCTCAGCATGACGTCGAATTGCGACGGCTTCAGCGTGAGCTGCATGGCGGCATTGTCCACGTACATGTGCTCTAGCCTGACATCAGGATAAGCGGCACCCACTGAAGTGACGGTGCGGCGCCACAACTGTGAGCTAGCCAAGACGTTAGCTTTGTCGACGGAGCAGACGCGCCGCGAGCGGTTCTCCGCCCGCGCAAACGCAAACGTTGCGATGCGCTCGATTTCCGGCGTGGAATAGGATTCGGTGTCGAAGGCTCGCTCCACTCCTTTTTCCGCCGTGTTTCCGCGCTCGCCGAAATACATCCCACCGGCGAGTTCACGCACGATTTCAATGTCCAGATCGCCCAGGCGTTCCGGCTTGAGCGGCGAAATCCAGCGCAGCGGTTCAAGGAGCTTAATCGGGCGAACGTTTACGTAGAGGCCGAGACCCTGGCGCAGCGCCAGCAAGCCGCTTTCCGGGCGCTTGCCGACCGGTAGCGCATCCCACTTTGGCCCGCCGACCGCGCCGAGAAAAACCGCGTCGGCTTTCCGGCAGGCGTCTAGCGTGGCATTCGGAAGAGGAGTACCGGCGGCATCGATTCCGCCGCCGCCAATGGGAAGCTCTTCAAACTCAAACTGGTGGTTGAACTCGTGACCCGTTTCGCGCAGCACAACGGCCGCTGCGCGGGTGACTTCCGGCCCGATGCCGTCTCCCGGCAGCAGAACAATGGTCTTTTTCATGGAAATACCCCGGTCAAGAAAAAATCGTAGCACGCCGCGGTGTCATCTCGCGGCAAACTCTCCGCCCAGTGAGTGGATGATCACTGCTGCTGCCTCCAGGGACACGGAGACCAACAGGGTCAGGCCGCGGGCGACGCTTCCTTGGCGAGCGCGGTGGCCCCGCGGCGCATCACTTCGTGGGCGATCGCGACCAGGTCGCGTTGCCGCACTTGCTTGGACTGGTCGGCTAGCGCGGTCACCCGGCGATAGCATTCGGCTAGGTCGGCATCGCTCGGCTCGTAGCCCAGGTCGCGCAGGCTCATGCGCAGCGCGTTGCGGCCAGAATGCTTGCCGAGAACCAGCGAGCGCGCCGGCACGCCAACAGTTTCCGGCGAAATAATTTCGTAGGTCTGTGGGTTCTTGATGATTCCGTCCTGATGGATGCCGGCTTCGTGCGCGAAGGCGTTCGCGCCGACGACTGCTTTGTTCGGCGCCACCTGCGCGCCGGTGATTTCGGTCAGCATGCGGCTGGTGGGAAAGAGGTGTTCCAGACGTATTCCGGTGGTGACGTTGAAGCTATCCTTGCGCACGGCCAGCGCAACAACTACTTCTTCCAGCGAAGCGTTGCCGGCGCGCTCGCCGATTCCGTTGATGGTGCACTCGATCTGGCGAACGCCTGCGCGGATCGCGGCCAGGGAATTGGCTACCGCCATGCCCAGGTCATCGTGGCAATGGGCGCTGAGCGTAATGCCCGCCGGGTCGCCCAGGTATTCGCGCACCTTGCGGAACATCGCGCCGTATTCTTCGGGAACCGCGTAACCCACTGTGTCCGGCAGGTTTAGCGTAGTGGCGCCGGCGTCGACCGCGACCCGGCACACCTGGCACAAGTAATCAATATCCGTACGGCCTGCGTCTTCGGCGGAAAATTCGACTTCGCCCACGTGCTGCCGCCCGAACCGAATCATCGAGCCGATGGCTTCGAGCGCCTGCTCGCGGGTCATGTTCAGCTTTACGCGAAGATGCAAGTCGGAGGTAGCCAGAAAAATGTGCAAGCGGGACGCCGCGGCGGGTTCCAGAGCTTCGATGGCCGCCCTGACGTCTTCTTTTTTGGCGCGGGCCAGAGCCGCGATGGGTACATCGCGAACTTCCTTGGCCACCATGCGCACGGCTTCCAAGTCGCCGCGGGAGGCTATCGGGAAACCCGCTTCGATCACGTCCACGCCAAGGATCGCCAGCTGCTTTGCCAGGCGGATCTTCTCCGCGGTATTCATGGAAAAGCCGGGCGATTGCTCGCCGTCGCGGAGTGTGGTGTCAAAGATGCGTACGACGTCCATAGAGTCTCCCCAAGGTAGTAACGCAGACCGGGACCCCTCTAGTCAAATTTATCTTTGTTCTGCTTTTGATAATACTATCTTATACTGCCGGATGGGAGGAACCATCATGGATCTCGGGGAACTCCAGGTCTTTCTGATGGTCGCGAAGGAGGGCAGCTTTTCGCGCGCAGCCGAGCGCCTGTACCGCACTCAGCCGGCGATCAGCCTGGGCATCCGCAAGTTGGAAGATTCCCTGGGCCAGCCGTTGTTTGTGCGCGGCTCGCGGCCGGTGCGTCTGACCGATGCAGGCGTCCTGCTGAAGGAATACGCCGAGCGGCTGCTGAACCTGCGCGATGAGGTCAAGAAAGGTCTCACCGAACTGGAAGGGCTGAAGCGCGGCGAGTTGTCACTAGGGGTGAACGAAAGCTCCATCCATGCCCTGCTTCCGGCCCTGGCGAAGTTCCGCGAAGCGCACCCCGGCGTGCAGGTCCGCGTGCACCGCATGTTCTCGAGGGACATTCCGCACGAGGTGCTGAACTACCGGCTGGATGTGGGCGCGGTTTCGTTCGTGCCGCGCGAGCCGCAACTGCAGGCCACCGAGATCCTGAAAGATGAGTTAACTCTGGTCGTTCCTCTCAAGCACCCTTTGGCGAAGCGCCGCGAGATCGATGTCGCGGACCTGGGTAGCGAGACCTTTGTCGGGCATATCGTGGAATCACCTTACCGGCGGCGGGTCATCGAGCTCTTCGCGCGCCATCGCACCGCGCTGAATATGCCCATCGAGATGCCCACCATTGAAAGCATCAAACGGTTCGTGCAGATGGGCATGGGAGTGGCCATTGTGCCGCGGATGTGCGTGCAGTGGGAGATCGAGCGCGACTGGATGAAAGAAGTCAAGGTGCGGCAGCTGAACATGCCGCGGCACGTTTACCTGGTGTCGCGGCGCGGGGCGCGCTTGCCGCATGCCGCCGCCGAACTCATGCGCATCCTGAAAGAAGAGAAGGCCACAAATTAGTGGTCGTGCCTAGCCGCGACCGCGGCATGGCTAGACGCATCGAAATTTCATGTTTTTCTGTTAAGTTAGGAACCCCGTGAGCGACCAACGCCAAGGCCAGACCTTGAGGAACCCAACAAAATGACCAGCGGGCTCGCCATTCTTGCCATCGGTTTTGTTTTGGGCATGCGCCACGCCACCGATCCGGATCACGTGATCGCCGTCTCGACGATCGTGAGCCGCGAACGTTCCATCGTGAAAGCTGGTTTGATCGGCATTTTGTGGGGCGTGGGGCATACCCTGACGATTCTGGCTGTCGGCGCCTGCATTATTCTGTTTGGTCTGGTGATCCCCTCGCGCGTGGGCTTGACCATGGAGCTTTCTGTGGGACTCATGCTGGTGCTGCTGGGACTGCTCAACCTGACCGGTGTGATGAAGTGGATGAGCCAGAAGTGGTCTCCGGCCCACCCGCGCGTCGCCGGAGAGCACGCCCACGTTCATCAGCATGACGCCAAGATTCATTTGCACTGGCATTCGCACGCTGCAGGAAGCGAGCACCATGGTGAGAGCCTTGCGCCTCCTAGCTGGCTCGGCAGGACATTCGCGCGGTTGGGTTTGTATCATTCCTTGCGCCCTTTGCTGATCGGGATCGTGCATGGGCTGGCAGGTTCCGCTGCGGTGGCGCTCTTGGTGCTCAGCACCATCCGCGATCCGCGCTGGGCAGTGATGTACCTCTTCATTTTTGGTGTGGGAACCATCGCCGGGATGATGGTGATCACCGTGGTGATCGCACTGCCTTTTTCGTTTGCCGGCTATCGGTTCGCCTGGTTGAATAGGGGCTTAGTCACGGGTTCCGGGCTACTGAGCCTGGGATTCGGGTTATTCGTCTGCTATCAAATCGGGTTTGTCGACGGCCTGTTCACCAGCCATCCCAACTGGACACCCAGCTAGCCCTTCCCCGGAACGGGATCGTGGGTGCATTCCCTCCAGAAAGTGCCAAATCTGGAAAACGCGAGGAGCGAGCCTAGGT
>Ga0210384_10009520_pt1 | contig 10016 bp, 7 predicted proteins | sample IncBWH2MmetaG_FD_160574 | JGI IMG/M metagenome (GOLD analysis project Ga0210384, IMG submission 160574) | Forest soil microbial communities from Barre Woods Harvard Forest LTER site, Petersham, Massachusetts, United States - Inc-BW-H-2-M | ecosystem: Environmental > Terrestrial > Soil >...
TGTGCGCGATGTTGTTGACCACCGAGTTCACAACCACCAGCGGTGATCCCGCCAGCCGAACCTTCGGCGCCGCCAGATGTTTTGCTTTGTCGAGATCAGCAACCGCGATCGTCAACGTCTTGGCTACGTAATCGGTCTGCACCTGCGTCACCCGTATGCGATCGTCGTCGGCTTTCGCACTATGCGAAACCGCAAGCAGAAACAGACCCATAAGAAACACGAACCCTTTGCGAATGGCCCATGGATGCATCATGAAAATCCTCCACATTGTTTTGAGATTAGCGCAAGAGTATTGGATAGAAAGGCCTGAACTGGGAGAGATGCTCCTTCCCCTCTGAGGCGGAACCGCCCCGAAAATCCAATAATGGTGTGCGCGCCAATCTAGCCATTTACGGCCTGGGTTGTCAAGACGGCGAGGGCGCTTTGGCGATGTTCAAAAAAATTCTGGAAAACTTTTTTGTAAACAAAACAACCGATTAGGACAAGCCCGCGTCCAACTAATTGACATCGCCTCTGTCGCTTCTGATCAGGGGAGCCGCAAAAGAATTCCGTGGCTCCCCTGTTTTTTTGGTGCCGCGCTCGATGCTTTTCAGCACATCCCGTTTTGTTAAGCTTGGGTGATGCAATTGGGAAAGCCGAGCCGGACGGCCTGGGCTGCAGCCGCTCACCGCGCCGCTCACCAGGTTCTGGAACAAGGCCGCATCTTCGCCGATCCGCTTGCCCTGCGCATCCTGGGTGAAGACGCCGAGACCATCGCTCGTAAAGCTGAGGAGCAACCCGCCGGACGAAAGATGCGAATCTTCATCGCCGTCAGGACACGCTTTGCCGAGGATGCTCTAGCTGCCGCGGTGGAGCGGGGCGTGCGGCAGGCGGTCGTACTCGGTGCGGGCCTGGACACCTATGCTTATCGCAGCCCGTTGCGCGACTGGCTGCGCATCTTCGAAGTTGACCACCCGGCAACCCAGGCCTGGAAACGCCAACGCCTCGAAGCTGCCGCGATCCCCATACCGGGTTCGCTGACCTTTGCTCCTGTTGATTTTGAACGCCAGACTTTAGCCGAGGGCCTGGCAGCCGCCGGTTTTGATCCCGCGCAACAGACCTTCTTCACGTGGCTTGGGGTCGTGCCTTACCTGTCCAAGCAGGCCGTTTGGACGACCCTCGGCTTTATCGCGAGTCTCCCGAATGGAGCACACGTGGTGTTTGATTACAGCGATCCTCCCGATAAGCTTTCCCCGGAGGCACGCGCTTTCCACGACCAGGGTGCGGCACGCGTAGAAGCGGCGGGAGAAGCCTGGGTGAGCTACTTCGAAGCTGACGAGCTTCGCGCCAAACTGCTGGCTCTCGGGTTTTCTGAGATCGAAGATCTGGCGCCCCGGCAGATAGCCGTCCGCTACTTTCCGAACCGGGTGAGTAATCTTCCCGACAAGGGCGGCCACATACTGCGTGCTGCGACCTGAAAATCCGGTGATGAGTCTTTTTAGAAAGAGAATTCGCACTTGCTCTTCCTTTCCTGCAACCTTCAAGCAAGCTGTAATTTTCAAAGCAAGCAAAGCTGTAATTCTCGAAGGGTGTGTGCCACAGGACAGCGAGCGGGACTCCGACTAGTTGCAGATAATACTGATCTCCATGAACTTAAATTCAGTTACATTATTTAGCAGCGTGGCTACAAAATTTCATAACTGATAAATATGAAATCTCCTATACTTAATGTTAAGTACTTTCGTACCATTGACTTATGGGCATAAATACGGCATCTAAGGTGGTATGTGACGTGCAAGATGAGGGTAGTCCCTCGTCCGTTGATGGCGAATTGCGTCTAAATTTAAGGCGCAGCTCAAAAACACCCATGAAACGGGAATATCAATTTCGTGTAGCCGCCTTCCTGCTCGGGTTAACCACACTGAGCGCGATTGCTTTTGCCGTCATTAACTTAAAAAAGGAAAAAGAGGTTTCTGTCCCGGATGATGGTATCTGGTGGGTGGAGCAACATCCGGACAGCACAACGGATAACGTCTTAGTTGCCCAACGCGTGGATGAGGGCGGCCCCGGGGATCTGGCTGGAATCAAGACTGGGGATCGGCTCGTCGCCATTTCAAATTCACACATTCGCAATAGCGCAGACCGCATGCACCAGCTTTACCGGCAGGGCGGGGCTTACTCCAAGCCGGTTTATACCGTGGTGCGCGATGGAGTACAACTGGATGTGCCGCTGATTCCTATTCCGGCCGATAAATCTCTGAACGACGGATTGCGGCTGATTGGGCTGATTTACCTGCTGATCGGGTTGTACGTGCTTTTGCGACGGTGGACTGCGCCGAAATCCATGCATTTCTATATTTTTTGCCTGGTTTCGTTTGTTTTTTACTCCTTCAAGTACACCGGCAAATTTAATACTTTTGACGAGATCATTTACTGGTCGAACATCGTCGCTTGGCTGTTGCAGCCGGCGCTTTTCGTGCATTTTGCGCTGACCTTTCCCAAACATCGGGAATTCATTCGCCAGCGCCCCTGGTTGCTGGTGGCCGTGTATGTGCCCGCTGCCCTGCTTCTGGGGCTACAGATCTTCGCCTGGCAGCGCCTTGCCGCCAGCGAGGTGTTGCGCTGGAACCTTGACCGGCTGCATATGTCCTACCTGGCTGCCTACTTTATCGCCGCAGCGGCAGTTTTGTGGGACAGCTATCGCCGCACCGGAATCCCCATCGTACGCCAGCAGATGAAGTGGGTAACCCGAGGCACCATTCTGGCGGTGGTTCCATTTTTGTTTTATGTATTCCAGTTCCTGCGCGGAGCAACGCCCGGCACGGCCACCAAACTCTGCGGCCTGGCACTGGTATTTTTGCCTCTGACGTTCGGCTACGCCATCGTGCGCTACCGGCTGATGGATGTAGACGTCATCTTTAAACGCGGCATGGTCTACGCCCTGGCTACGGCCGCGATTTTTACCGGCTACGTCGGGGTGATAGCACTGGCGGCCGCGTTCTCACGCGGTACGCGCATCGAAAGGACCGGAACCGCCGGCCTGATTATCGTCATCTTCCTGACGGCTTTGCTTTTTAATCCACTCAAGAATTGGATCCAGAAGAGAATTGACCGGCTCTTCTACCGCAATCGCTACGACTACCGCGACACCCTGGTTGAATTCGGCCGCGACCTGAACTCGGAAACCGACTTAGACAAGATGCTGAGCGCCGTGGTGGACCGGCTTTCCAGCACACTGATGGTAGACCGGCTGGCAATTTTCCTGGCCTCGAACGACGCGCCCTCCAGCTTCATCCTGGCCAAGTCGTTCGGCATCAACTCGGCCCAGGACTTGGACCTGAGCTTCCTGAGCAAAGACCGTCCTGAGTTCCGGCAAGGCCATCTTTTCTTCGATAGCACCCGGCAGGCGGTACGCGAGACGCCCAGCGCGCAGCAGACCATCGCGCAACTGGATTTGAATTATTACATCCCCTGCACCGTACAAAACCGCGTGATCGCCGTACTGGGACTGGGCAAGATCATGAAGGGCGATTTCCTCTCGAATGAAGACGTGCAACTGCTGGAGACGCTGGCCGGTTACGTAGGCATCGCCATTCAGAACGCGCAGTTGTATGCCTCGCTCGAGCAGAAGGCGCAAGCGTATGAGCGCTTGAAGGATTTCAACGAGAACATCGTAGAATCCATCAGCGTAGGCGTGCTGGCTGTGGATTTGGCCGACCGCATCGAATCCTGGAACTCGCAGATGGAAGTGATGTATGCCATGCCGAGGGCGGATGTGCTTGGCAAGCCGCTCAGCGAGGTCGCGCCGGCTGCGTTCATGGAAGAGTACTATCGAGTCCGCCAGAATGCGGGAATTCATAACTTGTACAAGTTCCGCATCACTACCCCTGCAGGTGATACCCGTATTGCCAATGTCGCAATTGCGCCGCTCGTGACCAAGAGGTTCAACGTGATTGGCCGGCTCATCATCGTGGATGACATTACGGAACGAATCCAGCTCGAAACCCAACTTTCACAGGCAGAGAAGATGTCTTCCATCGGGTTGCTGGCGGCGGGCGTGGCCCACGAGGTCAATACTCCGCTGGCAGTCATCTCATCCTATGCACAGATGCTCTCCAAGCAGCTCCAGAACGACGAGAAAAAGAATTCCCTGCTGGAGAAGATCACGCGGCAGACCTTCCGGGCTTCGGAGATCGTCAACAACCTGCTGAACTTCTCTCGTACCAGCGGCACCGAGTTCGCCGAAATTGACATCAACCAGGTCATCAACGACACCCTGGCGCTGCTCGAGCACCAGCTTAAGACCGGCAAAATCAAGATTGAACAGGAAAAGCTGCCGCATATGCCGGTCATTTTCGGCAATGCCGGCAAATTGCAGCAGGTTTTTCTTAATCTTTTCCTGAATGCCAAAGACGCCATGCCTCAGGGCGGGGCTTTGCGCATTTCGACGTCGAACGGAGACGCGGTGCATGTGACCGTCTCCGATACGGGTACAGGAATTGCGCAGGAGCATATAGATCGCATTTATGATCCCTTCTTTACTACCAAGTCTGGGGCCAAAGACGGGCAGCAGCGCCGGGGCACAGGATTGGGACTCTCGGTGACCTACGGCATCATCCAGGAGCATGCAGGGAAAATTCGTGTGGAAAGCAAGCCTGGTGAGGGCACCACGTTTTACCTGGAATTCCCCATGGTCAGGACGAGAAAGGCTGTAAATGTCTGAAGCTGCTGTGCTACCGCGGCGGACATCCTCTCCAGAAAGCACAACGCCGGGAGCTATTCTAATCATTGACGACGAGGCCGCGATTCGCGAGTCGCTTGAGACCCTGCTTGATCTCGAGGGCTACACGGTGCGCAGCGCGGAGAACGGCCAGGAAGGACTGGCGCGCATTGCTGAGCGCCCCTTTGACCTCGTGTTGCTGGATTTTGCCCTGCCCGACATCAATGGCATTGATTTGCTGCATGAAATCCGCGAGCGCGATCCGCAGCTTTCCGTCATCATGATCACCGCCTACGGCACCGTGGAAAATGCCGTGAAGGCCATGCAGGGCGGGGCCGTCAACTTTATCCAGAAGCCCTGGGACAATGAAAAATTGCTGGCCGATGTACGCGCCGTTGTGGCCCGCCGCCACGCGGAAGAAGAGAACATTCAGCTTAAGCGCGCCCTGAAGCAGCGCTACAACTTTGAAAGCATCGTGGGCAAGAGCGAGCGCATGTTGCGCATCTTTGATCTTGTGGCCCAGGTAGCGCCCAGCCGCTCTACCATCCTCATCCAGGGCGAAAGCGGCACGGGGAAAGAGCTGATTGCCAAGGCAATCCACATGAACTCACCCCGCAAAGACCGCGCCTTCGTGCCGGTCAATACGGGTTCCATGCCGGCCGATCTGTTGGAATCAACCCTCTTCGGACACGTGAAAGGGGCCTTCACCAGCGCCATAGCCTCAAAAAAGGGCTTGTTTGAAGTTGCCGACCGAGGCACTCTCTTTCTCGACGAAATTGGAACCATGAACCTGGAGACCCAGGCGAAAATCCTGCGCGTTTTGCAAGACCGCAAGTTCATGCACCTGGGCGGCGTGCAGGAGATCCAGGTGGATGTGCGCATCATCGCCGCCACCAACGTTGATTTGAAGCAGGCAGTCAAGGACGGCAAGTTCCGGGAAGACTTGTTTTACCGCTTGAATGTCATTACGGTTGACCTGCCGCCTCTGCGCGAACGCAAAGAAGATATTCCACTGCTGACGGAGCACTTTATCCGCAAATTCGCAGAGGAAAACAGCCGCGCGGCCAAACAAATTACGCCTGAAGCCCTGCGTCCTCTCATGGACCACGCCTGGCCCGGCAACGTGCGCGAGCTTGAAAATGTAATGGAGCGCGCCGTAGTGCTCTCTTCCAGTACGCACATCGGCATGGATATGCTTCCCGATGAAGTTGTAGGACGAGGCAGGACGTCGCATCTTCTCGAACACCGCCCTGATGCTTCCCTGTTCGACATTATGGAAGACTGTGAGCGGCGCGTTATCGTCGATATGCTGGAAAAATGCGACTGGAACCAGACTGAAACGGCAAACCGGTTCCGCATTCCGCTCTCCACGCTCAATCAGAAGATCAAGCGGCTAACTATCGAAATCCGGCGGAAAAACACCAAAGAATAGTCTCTCTGTTCTTGTTTCCGCTCCCGGGCGATTTTGCGGAGCACCGAGCACTCTGTTATATTCCCAGCTTCGATGGAATTATACTCTCCAACCGACTACCTCAAGGATATGGTGCTGGCAGTGCAGGATTATTCCCTGCTGGCCGCGCGCTCTATCGCCAATGTCTTTCGCAAGCCGCACTATTGGGCAGATACGATGCAACAGTGCGATATCATCGGCGTGGGCTCCCTGCCCATCGTAGTGCTCACCGGCTTCTTCACCGGGGCCGCTATAGCCCTTGAGACCTCAAGCACCTTGCAGCAGTTCGGGTCAATTACCCTGATCGGGCAATTGGTCTCTTACTCCATGGTGCGCGAAATGGGGCCGGTATTGACCGGACTCATGATGGCCGGGCGCAACGCCTCGGGTATGGCCAGCGAATTGGGGTCTATGAAGGTGACCGAGCAGATTGACGCCATGCGCGCCCTGGGAACCGATCCCACGAAAAAGCTGGTGACCCCGCGCGTGATTGCCAGCGTGGTCATGCTCTTCTTCCTCACCATTATCAGCGATCTGCTGGGAGTGATCGGCGGATTCGTTATGGCCTACTTCATGCTGGGCCTCGATGCTAATCAATATTGGGCCTCCAGCTACCAGAAACTGGTTTCTGACGATATTGAGATGGGGTTGATTAAACCCATCCTGTTTGGCTTTGTGATTGCGACTGTGGGCTGCTACTACGGACTCACCACCAAGGGCGGCACCCAGGGCGTGGGCCGGGCAACGACGCAGGCCATGGTGACCTCGTCTGTGCTCATCCTGCTGGTCAACCTGCTTGTCACCCGGTTCCTGATGGTTTCCACGTGAACGATTCTGTCGCCATCGCGCGCTCCGACGCTGCCCTCGAAGATTTCCGCCACAAGGCCATTGTGTTTGAGGACGTCGCCATAGAGTTTGAAGGAAAACAAGTGCTGTCAGGCGTTTCTTTCGAGCTGGCACGAGGTGAAACCAAGATGCTGCTGGGCGTTGCCGGATCGGGAAAATCCACCATCCTAAAAATGGCGCTGGGACTGATTAAACCCGACCGGGGAAAGATTTTTGTGTTGGGGTATGAAATTTCCGGCATGAAAGAAGAAGACCTGTTCGATGTGCGGCGCAAAGTAGGAATTGTGTTTCAGGAAAGCGCTCTCTTCGATTCTTTGACGGTAGAGGAAAACGTGGCCTATCGTCTCGTGGAAGAAGGCTATATCCCACAGGACGAGATCAAGCAGCGCGTGATTGATTCTCTCCGGTTCGTGGAGCTGGAGCATACCCTGGACCTGTATCCTACCGAACTCTCTGGCGGTATGCGGCGCCGGGTAGGCATCGCCCGTGCCATTATCACCCAGCCAGAAGTGCTGCTGTACGACTCGCCCACGGGCGGACTCGATCCTATTACTTCAACGCGCATTATCGAGCTGATTGTAAAACAACGCGACATTTATAAAACCAGCGCACTGATGGTGACCCATCGCTTGCAGGACGCCTTTATCATGGCCAGCTCTTATTTTGATACGGAGACGAACCAGATGCGACCGGTTGAAGAAGGCTCGCAGCGTGATATGCACACTACGTTTCTTATTCTGCGCGATGGTAAGGTATTTTTCGACGGCACTGCTCCCGAATTGGCCCGTTCGAAAGATGAATATATTCGGGAATATATCTCGTAGCAGCAATCACCTGCGCTGCTGCCGATGAAACTTCAAACCTACGGAGATATCATGAGAAAGCGTTCCTTCCAACTGATTATCGCAACCGCCGCCATGGTTTGCGCTTTGCCGGCCATAGCCCAGCAAAAACGCCTTAGCCCACACGAAACCGTGAGCACCGTCATTGATGGAAATCGGGTCACGATCGTTTATGGGCGTCCTTATACGAAGGACCCCAAGACAGGAGAGAACCGAAAAATCTGGGGAAAGCTGGTGCCTTACGGCAAAGTCTGGCGCACCGGCGCCGATGAAGCCACGCTGCTGATCACGCAGAAAGCGATTGTCCTGGGAAAGACGGCCATTCCAGCCGGGGCATACACTTTGTTTACCCTGCCGGCAGAAGATGGTTCGGCCAAACTGATCGTCAACAAGCAGATCGGACAATGGGGGCTTCAGTATGACGAAAAGCAGGACTTGGCCCGGATTGATTTGAAGAAAGACGCTGTGGAGGCACCGGTCGACCAGTTCACCATGGCCGTTGAAAAGACTCCACCGAGCGGGGGTACACTGAAGATGATGTGGGAAAATACGCAATTTTCAGTGCCCATTACCGTGCAGCCATGATCACGGGAGTTATGTCCTGATCCAGGGAGAGGCCGTCACGCCCGGCCAAGTTTAGGTTACCTGCCACCGGCCGCAGCCGCAGCGCGCACTTCACGAATTTTCTTCTGCCGCCGCTGTAGCATTTCGCGGCGCTCGCGGCCTGCAGCATCTCCTTCAACAAGGGTCTCTATGTTTTGCAGGAAATCCGGGATGCCCATGGCAGCCCGCACTTCCTGGATATGGGGCTGTATCTTCGCCCATACGAAATACATCTCGGTAGACCAGATGTTGAATAACTCCTTGTCGACGATCCCCTGCACCACCAAGGATGCCGCCATGTTCCAATAGCTGAATACCTGCCGGAAATACCCATTCTCTCTTGAGCCAAAGGTAGTCGCAAGTTTGATAAAGTCTTCCGCTGATTCGGGGAAAAACTGCACGGTGAGATAGTCGCGTGCTTCGCGCATCTTGGCTTCGCGGCGAAGATCATAAAGCTGCATCAGGATTTGCGCATCAGCAGCGGTCGCCTTGGAAGTGGACTTCTTTGCAGACGATTTCTTTGCCACAGTTTTCTCCTTAAATTTCAGCTCTTCAGGCTTCGACGGAAGGCGCTGCTGCGGCTACCGCTTCCGGTATGGGAACCGGACGCGAATATGTACACTTTACCGCCGGCTTTTCCGGCTTGTTATCGCCTTTTTTCTTGCGGCGTTTTTTTGGAGCATCCTCGTCATCGCCAGTGGCACGGTTGGGGCAGGCGATCACGGCCCCTGACTTCAAGTTCTTTTCTACCAGAAACGGATGTCCGCACTCCGGGCACTTCTCATCCAAGGGCCTGTAATTGGAAGTAAACTCGCACTTAGGATACGTAGAGCAACCGTAGAAAATGTTTCCTCGCCGGGCTTTCTTTTCCACCACGTCGCCTTCTTTGCAATCCGGGCACTTCATCCCAATCAGGTTCTGTTTAATGTACTTGCAATCGGGATATCCGCTGCACGAGGTGAACTCGCCAAAGCGGCCGTGACGCAGAACCATATTGCGTCCGCATTGCGGGCATTTCTCATCCAGGGGAATATCGGGGACCTTTTTGCCCTGATCTAACCGGCGCGTGGTCTTGCAATCCGGATACCCCGTGCACGCCATGAACTGGCCAAAGCGTCCGCGCTTGAGGACCATGACGCGTCCGCAGTTCTCGCAATACTCTTCCTGTGAGGTCTCCTGCAGATCGGCGGAATCAAGGTCAGGCAGGTCAATGGGATTTTCCTTGGTAAAGGTGCAGCTATTGGGATCATCCTTTTTATAGCCGCTGCAGGCAAAAAACGATCCGTGCTTGCCCCACTTAATGACCAGTGGCAGTCCGCAGCGTTCGCACTTCTCGTCGGTCGGCTTCTCCATCCGTTTGACGTTCTCCATGTGCTTCTCGGCATAGGCGAGGTCTTTGGAGAACTTCTTGTAGAAACCTTTGAGCGCGTGTATCCATGTCTCTTTGCCCTCTTCGATTTCATCCAGCTCTTCTTCCAGACGGGCGGTGTAGGTGAAGTCGAAAATATCGGGAAAGTTCGCAACCAGCAGATCGGTCACGACCAATCCTATTTCTGCAGGAACAAATTTGCCGCCG
>Ga0210384_10009521_pt1 | contig 10016 bp, 8 predicted proteins | sample IncBWH2MmetaG_FD_160574 | JGI IMG/M metagenome (GOLD analysis project Ga0210384, IMG submission 160574) | Forest soil microbial communities from Barre Woods Harvard Forest LTER site, Petersham, Massachusetts, United States - Inc-BW-H-2-M | ecosystem: Environmental > Terrestrial > Soil >...
CAAGAGATCGCGAGCAGCAAGCGCATCAAAGACCCGCAATTTGCCAAGGCCTTCCGCATAAAGCCGCGCAGCTTCCGAATTCGCCGGCGCAGAAGCGCGAACACCAGCAGCTTGGTCCGCGGACACTGCTTCCACGCCCAGCTTCTCCCGCAGCTGTAGTCCGGCCCGCGTAACCAGATCGAACAGCTCAGTCTCACTTCCGGTGGTGGCAACCTCAGCAATAGTTTCTCCCGTCGCAGCCTCTTGGAGCCGCAGATCCACGCGTATGCGCCCGTTCGACTTCTGTCCTAACGCTGTGTAAGAGCCGAGGACCACCACGTCGCTTCCAAGGTTCGCTCGGATCCGAGCGAGGGTCTCGGCACTATACCCATCTGCGGCAACAAGGCCGAGATCAATTTTCGCCTGCGCAACCTTTTCACCAGGAACGGCCCGCATCTGCTCGCCGGCAGCGAGCTCGGTCGCCAGCATCTCGCTAAGTGCGGTAGACAGCCATGCCTCATCCGGTCTGCCGGAAAGATTCTTCAACCCCAAAACCGCAAAGGAACGACGTGGCTTGACCGCCGCCGAGGGGCTAGTGCCTTCGCCAGTAACGCCTCGCGCTCTTCTGTGCAGACTCTCCCGCAATCTGCCGACCGGCCATGCCCAAATTGCGACGGTCACTACCATCGCCAATGCAAGTCCCAGAGCACGCAAACCCCAGTCCTTTAGGCGAGCGCGCTGGTCAGCGGCAGGAGAGGGTGGGACGCCACTAGCAGAAACGTTTACGGGAGAATCGGTCTGCTCAGACCTGAATGGCTCCCGCTCTTCAACCCTAGCTATGAACTTGTATCCGCGACGGCCAACCGTAGCCACGAAGCGGGGACTGTCGGCGTCGTCGTTGAGGGCTTGGCGGAGTTTGTTGATGGAGGCGTTCAGGCTGTGGTCGAAATCGACGAACGTGTCGGCGGGCCAGAGGCGGTTACGGAACTCCTCCCGCGTGATCACTTCGCCCGGCCGTTCGAGAAGAATCTGAAGAATGTCAAACGGGCGGTCTTGGAGCTTGATCCGCATCCCGTTCTTGCGGAGTTCCGCTCCTGCAAAATCGGCCTCGTAAGGTCCGAAACGTACTGGTCCCGTGGTCCGTGAGGCATACACCATGGCGGCGCCGAAGTAGTCGAAGTCTAGCACGAGAAGGACAAGCTGCAATCGTCTTCGTCAGCCTGTCTAATTCGAAGCGTAAATCACCCTCTGACAATGGGTTAGATGGTGACTCGTAGATGCCTTCCAAATGCTTCGCTGAGCATTGACGGCCGAACAGGCTCGCCAGAAAGTCCCCAAGAACAGCAATCAACGCGTTGTTGCAGCGGTTCGGGTAATGCGCGGAAGCGGGGCTTCGGCCGAAATATTCGACACGTTCACAGGGCGCACGCGTCTCCCGGCTGGCGATGCCACGGCCCTTGACCGATGGGATCCACTTTTTCCTGCGAGCACTCAACCTCGGAGAGATCGAGGGCGAAGGAGGAGTAACGCCATTCAAAAAGGAGCTGCTCCGGACTCACGATGCTATACCCAATAATTGTGCCTGAGCGGCTCGCATCGGCTATGTCTGCACGGTTTTTTCAGAAGAAGCGGCAACAACCAGAGGAGGCGACACATGGCCAGCTATTGCAGATTCTGCGGAGCCCCGACGTCGGGGTTATTCTGCGGTCAGTGCGGCAAAGCGGTTTCGGAAGGTGCTCCTGCCCAGCCGACTTCGCAACCTTCTCCCCAACCGTGTGCGCCGGTGCCCGCAAAGCCCGCCGTCGGAAGGGCCGCCAAAGTCCTGATGTTTGTTGCGGGCGGCATCCTGGCGCTGGGAGCGTTGGGGGCCGCAGGCGTAGTGTACCTAGGCTACCGCGCAAAGCAAAAGATCACCCAGCTCAAGGACGAGTACCCCGCAATGCGCGATTCCCAGTCGAGCCGGCCGGTGGCGGCGATGAAGCCTCCGGCGGGAGACGGCTGTCCGATCCTGTCGTGGCAGGAGGCGTCGGAGATTCTAGGCATCGAATGGGAGCGCGTAAGTTATTTACCCGGCCCGGACAACGGTGGCGCGTGTGACTTCACCACCACTCCCGCAGAGCGAGAGCACTTCGGCGAACGTCAGCTATCCGCGGGATTGAGCGGAATGTCCGACGCAAAGAACAAACAGGACGAGCAAAAAGAAATCCAGCGGTTGTTTGCGGGCCTCGTCAACACTTTGGGCAATGCACAGGTACCCGCGGGCGACAAGGACGCAAATGACGGTATCCACATCCAGTTCGTCCGAAAGCAGGGCGCGCAGGCATGGACCAAGTTCGATCAGCTGCAAGCAGGTGCGAGAGTTGTGTCGAGTGTGTCCGGTAGTCAGCTCGGCATGACTCCCATAGAAGGCCTGGGCGACAAAGCGTATGTTTTGCTCGCAGGTGTCGGTGTGATGGTTTTAAAGGGCGATGCTTTCCTCGGCATGACCTTCTTCGCCTGGCCCGGCCAGGACAAGGCAGTGGCCCTAGCAAAGCGCGCCGCTGATCATCTTTAAGACCGCGAGCCGCCAAGTCGCGTCTGCGCCGTCGGGTACGCGTATTGGAGCGGGGATCCGAGCTTGGTTGTCCTTTTCAAGATGGATGATACTCACCTTGTCGCGACTGGCTGGTGCGTGCGCGGTGGCAGAAGCAACGATGCACTACAGACAAGGTATGCGCACCGCCAAGAATAAGCAGAGGGCAGGACGGCTCTAATGCCTTGAGGCGCTCGCCAGCCTTTGATTCTCCACACTTCGGGGCGATGCAAAAACATCTGTTTTCTGAACCCTGGCGTGAGCGCACTACGCCCGCTGATTCTGTTCGACTTGCGGGCAATGATGCATATGGGTTTTCGGGAATTGGCGAGATGTCGAGGTTGCGACACGCGACTTCGAATTGCGGATCAGCTGCAAGAGATTGTTCAAAGTATTTTTGGGCGTCGGCCGGAGGCCGTTGATTCAGGTACGCGACGCCAGAGAGTGTTGAGACGGTGCCTCGGCGGGGTGACGGGAGGTGCGGCTTTTTGCGCGGCAGGAACGGATGAGGATGGCGCGGCACGCGAGTGCAAATATGTGTGAGCGGCGAAGAGTGAAGAGTGAAGAGAGACAAACCGCGAGCACGACGGCCGAACGCCAAAGGGGAGCGTGTATGGGGTATTTGTCCTGTCCGGGCAAAGTGCGACGAATGGCTATTTGAGGCACGGGGCGGTAAAGATTCTGTGTGGAAAGAAGGGAAGCGTCAAGAGGACGCTGGCAGCCAAAGCTGGAGGAGGAGGTTCAAGAGCCAAAAGACGGGTTTCCTGGTCTAACAATCTAATGTCGTCGGGACCCGGAAAATCGGCAACCTGACTTGTTTTATAGATAGAGAGGCGATGCGGACAACTGATGAGTGACGAATCTGTGCCGTTGGCCTTGCCGCTTTCGCGCTTTGCAACGGACATGTGCGAGGCCACCAACCTGTATCGCGAATTGCAGAAGCCGCTGCTGCGCTATCTGGTGTGCCTGGGGCTTTCGAGGGATGAAGCCCAGGATGTGGTGCAGGACGCGTTCGTGAGTTTGCAGCGGCATTTGGCGGCGAACGGGTCAAAAGAGAGCATACGAAGCTGGCTGTACCGAGTGGCGCACAACCAGGCAAGGAACCGGCAAAAGAGCTACGGGCGGCGTTTTGCAGCGCCGCTGGATGCGGGAGTTGAGTCCATTGCGAACCAAGAGACGCCGGAACGGGCGGTTCTGAAAAAAGAGAAATTCGAGCGGCTGGGCAAAGCGATTCGGCTGTTGGCGGAGAGCGAACGCGAGTGTCTGTTGCTGCGGGCCGGAGGATTGCGCTATCGGGAGATTGGCGAAGTGATGGGAATTCCGACGTCAACTGTGGGTGATACCGTGGAGCGTGCGATCAAGAAATTAGCGGAGCAGTGCAATGTGTGACTATTCGGGAAGACTGGTGGCGTGGCTGGACCGCGAGATGCAGGCGGACAAAGCGTCGGAAATGGAACGACATGTTGCGGCATGCGCGGAGTGCCGGAATTGCGCGGAGGAGTTGGACAGAGTGAGTGCCGCGTTCGAAGACTACTGCGAGGCTTTGACGCAAACGAAAGAGCAGCGCAAGGCAAGTCCCGTGACACCGATTTTCTGGGCGGCAGCGGCGGCGATTGTGCTGGCAGGGATGTTGGCGTATCCGCGGGGGCACGTTGCATCGCCGATGCAGCAACCGAGCGTGACGGCGGTTGTGAAGACGGATTCGTCGCCAGCTTTGACGGTGAAAGCTGCTGGAAATGCTCCTGCGCCTTCCAAGGCGGACCGCCACGCGGCGCGGCGACAGGCGGCAGATCCTACTGGCAAGCGCGCTGCATCCCCGGGGCTCTGCTCGGGGCAGGGCTGCGCCCCTACAAATGTGCAAGGTCAGAGTGCGAACTGGGTGGTGGAGGAACCGGCGATCCAGATTGCGATTCCCGCGGAGGCGATGTTCCCGCCGGGCGCGGTGCCCGAGGGAGTGAATTTTGTTGCGGACGTGAGCATTGGAGCGGACGGGAGGGTGGAACAACTCCGCCTGCGACCGCGAGCTGCTCGATTCGAAAGGAGAACAGATCAACCATGAGAATTAAATTGTCGGTCGTTGTGATGCTGGGAGCGGCGACTGCATCGTGTGCAGTCGCGCAGGAGAAAGGTGACGTGCTCTTCCGAACCGGCGGCGCAGTTGGGGCCGGTGTCCGCGAAAGTATCTCACGAACTCCAGTTCAGGGAGCGCCATACAGCGCCATGATAACCAACGAATCCTCGCAGCTTTTGGCGGATGGAAATCGTATCGCGCAGAGCAGCAGCGGAACCACGGCGCGCGATTCGCAAGGACGCACCAGGCAGGATGCGCCGCTGCCCGCCATTGGCTACATGGCGGCTGCGAACGCGCCGCACTTAGTGTTCATCAATGATCCCGTGGGGCAAAAGACTTACACATTGAACCTGACGGAAAAAACGGCCCAGAGTTTCGCAATGCCGGGGGCCGGCATTGGCGCGGGAGTGGGAGTTGGCGCTGGCGCTGGTGGATCTGTGGAAGGGAATACGTTTTTCCTCAAGCTAAAGCAGGAGGCGGAGGCCAGCGCATCAGGGCAAACGCCGGAAATTGTGACGCAAAAAAACTTGATCATAATGGACAAGGCCAAGGCGGAAACCTTCGGGGAAGCCACGGAGGTGAACACGGAGGATTTGGGTACGCAGACAATGGAGGGCGTGCTCGTCACCGGGACACGGACGACGAAGACCATTCCGGCGGGACAAATTGGAAATGAAAAGCCGATCAGCATCGTGATCGAAGTCTGGACTTCGCCAGAGCTGAAAACGGTGGTGATGAGCAAGCGAAGCGATCCGCGGATGGGCGAGCAGACGTTTCGACTGACGAACATCGTGCTGGCGGAGCCGGATGCTTCGTTGTTCACGGTGCCGACGGATTTCAAGGTGATTGATGGGCAGCAGACGGTGATCTACCGGATGAAGCAGTAGGGGAGAGGGCGGTACTCTTCCGGATTTCCGGCTCAGGTGAAGATTGGATTGAAAGGGCGACCGTGCTTTTCACGAGCCTGGTCTGAAACAGCTTCAAACAGACCGCGCTGGGAGACCGCTTCCGGTGAGGGGGTTGGAGAACAGCATCCGAGGCTCTGTCAGCGCACCAGGCTACACCACGATGGAATTCTCGATTGGATGCTCCGAGTCTGACGAATACGAAAAAACTCTAACCCTCGCAACGAACTGAGTGCTTGGAGAAAAACCGAACTAAATCTCCGTCTATTCGCCGCAGCTCTTTCTAAGTTGGCGAAGTTGAACCAAGTGCGGGATAGAATCTGCACTAAAGATTGCGCGCTCAGGTGGAAAGGGAATCGGGAGAGCATAACCCATGATCTCTCCGTTGTCTTGACGGAACTCCCGCCAATTAGAACGCCGGCAGTTCTAGCACGGCTCCGCTGGAGCGCGTCACGCCGGGAATATGGCCCGTAACGGTGATCCAGATTCTGGTGGCCGGGGCAACCTCTTCCAAGGCCGAGTATGCGGTCGCAACGCCGTTGATGCGAGCATTGCCCAGCGCCATTCCATCCGCCAGGCGAACGTGGCGGACGGCAACGACTGTACCGTCCTGGCGCATGCGGACGATAGTGTTGTTTCCTCGGTTGGCCACGTAGAAGTCCGACCCTTCGTTCAGTGTGGTGTTGCTGGAGAAGTTGTTGTCGTCGGTCTCAAGAATAACTGGAGCCAGGTCGATCGGCTCGTCGAAAGCCTCGGACCAGATATGGTGGACACCGGATACGCGGAAGACCACACCGTCGGTAGTAATGTCGAGGACCGCAATCCTGTTCTCGAACGGCTCGCTAACATAGAGGATCATCGTGGGAGACCAGTTGAGAATTGCGCCCAGCCGCGGCGTGACACCGTGGTTTTCGTTCTCCGCGTCGTCATCGTCCCAGCGGCGGTGGGTCAACGGACTAATCGTGCCTACCGGCGCTAAGCCGTCAAGTCCCTGCAGCGTGTGCTCCTGCACAATGCTGCCATCTGCTTCGACCACTGCGAAGACTGCTTTCTTGGAGCCGTCCGGAGAGGCGCCAAGGAAGGCCGTTCCCACCGCGCCGGTATTGAGTCCCCCAGGAATAACTTGTGACGTAGAGGGCGGGAACGACCCGCGGTTGGTTAGATTGTCGGCGTAGACGCCGCCAATGTTCGCATTCGGCGCGCCCGCCAGCCCCCATCCCTGGGGATCAAGAATCGTGGACGTGCCAATGCCTTCAAGCCCGGTCGGAGCGTTGGCTGGCCATAGGCGGCCGAAGGCCCAGTTGATCGACTGGCCCAGCGGGTTGCTGGTCCCCGTAAAATTGTCCGTCCTTGTCGATGGGTTCTTGATCCTGTTCAGGAATTCCGCATTGTTTGCGGTAAACACTTGTACGCGTCCGTCTAGGGCTGACGCTTGGCCTCCAGCGGAGGCGAAATTTGGAGGAATCGCCAGCGTGTCTCCACGCGGGTCGACAGAGAGGAACGATCCTGGCAATTCGTCGGTCCTCGCTAGCGTTTCTCCAAAATTCGAGTTGCTCCCCACGAGGATGCGCACTGGATCCAGGACCTGTCCCGGCTGTGTGAACGCGGCCAACGTCGGTTTGTCATGGATCGGTCCGCCGGGCAGGAACTGGCCAACAGCACTGATCGCTGAGGCGCCGGGAATACCCACAGCCACAATCCGGCCTTTCGATGTCTATCAGCCTGTCTGTGCCGACTGCATCGCCGCGATCCGCTCCTCCATCTGCCGCGTGAGGTGCGGCGTGATGCCGAGCATCCGCTCAACCACCATCAACTGCCCGCGGTGATGCATCTCGTGTTCCTTGGGCGCGATCAGCATTTCGAACCGCGATTTCACCCGCGGCTCCATCCCTTCCGGGTACTCGACCTGCTCACCCAAAAAGGCCTCCGAGGCGCCTTCCAGAACCTTGGCGTACTTCTCGCCCTCGATGCGCAACAGTTCCAGTATCTGCGCCTTTGTGCGCGGCGCCTTCACTTCTGCTTGCAACTTGTCCCTGAACCCGAAGAAATCGAATCCAACCAGCGTGCTGCGGTGGTCGACCGCATGGATCTGCTCCGGCACGCGCGACATCACCGCAATGTGCACCAGCGTCTCCGCTATCGAGCGGCATCCCTCCGCCGGACGAAAACCGTACTTCTCTTCGGGGATCTCCTCGGCAATTTTGATCGTATTATCGCGGACCGTGCGGAACGATCGCGCGAGCTCTTTTGCTCCGTAATAAGTCATGACTGACTTTTCCCTCCCGAGTGATTTTGAGACTACTTTATCGCGATGTCTGGCTGCTATAAAGCCCGATGCGTCTCTTCACCGGTCTCGATCTGCCGCCGGCGGTCTTTCACAACGTGAAACAGCTCCAGGATCGCCTTCGCCCCACGGCGGCGACAGCCAGCATAATGAGAGCATAGCGCGACCGGCGTGGTGGTCGTGAAATCCGGTTGCCGGAATGTGGCTGCTTTCGAGTGGATCGGCCAACCGGAAGTTGGTGAGAAACGGCGTGGTGGGGATAGCTCCTGTCTTGTCGCGCAGTGTAGACCTATACAAGGTCCACGACGAACGCTCTTAATCTGTATACGTCCTGCGGCTCTGGACAAGCAAATGACGATTCCGTCCGCCATGGATTCGAGTAAACCGGCCCAAGAGACAGGTTGACTTCATCCCGGAGTGAAGGGTCACCGGTCTTCCCTGTTCGTCAGCACACGATGCGCTGTGAGAAATGCAAAGCAGTTCGCCGAATAGACCATTGAAGTCTGCGCGTATTCGGATTGTCTTGGTCTCGTCTTTTGCATTGATCGATGAACGTTTTTTGGCTTCATTCGTGAGAATTTGACCGCATACGATCAAGCAGCCCTTGCAAATCTGCGCGCCCTCCGACGAGAACACATATAAATCAAGTGAGCTTGCTCTCTTACAAGAACCTGACCACTGGTCGAACAAAGATTCTGTTACAGTTTTCGTCGGGACCGGTTTTCAGTCTACTGCGCTCAAGCGTGCACTCATCACATATGTACGTGAAATGGTCTGGAGAGGCGATGAGCATCCTCGCATCCTGCTGAGCTTTCTCACAGAATGTACAATTAAGTTGTTGGTCGGTCCGAATTAACCTCATTGAAGGTTTCGCGCAGCTCCATCCTAATTCATTGAACTGCTGCTCGGGTCCTCGGTCAACTCCTGTGTCGACTGATCGGAAACTTGAAAATTTACATGACGGTTTCGGCGTTTACCGGGACTTGACGACTGCCTCCGCGGAAGATCGGCGCCCCCTCCCGCCAGCCGCCCACTCAACTCCTCCCGCGTCCCTCGTCTCTACCTCCCCTGACCCCGCCCCGCATCGGCTCTCTGTCCCTGGGCCAGGGTTACCGCTTGCGGCAGAACCATGTCAAGTTCCGAACCCGTTGACATGTAGAAATGGTGGCTCCGTGCAAGAAGCACAAGCGAGACAATGCTCCCGGCGGCAAGCCCTACCATGCTTCCGATGGCTATGCCTTTCGGCGTGCTCGTACTCATCGTCATCCCAGCGAAGTTGGTCGTTTGCGTGGTGTGTGCGGCGGCCCCGATCGCTGCGCCGAGACCCAAGCCAACAAGCGGCGCAACGACCACGCCGGCTTTCGTGCTTGTGCTCGGATTGATCCACGCCGTGCCTTCTTCGCTTTCGATGGTCATCGAGCCGCCGATGTTGGTGACGTACCCGTCGGGGAAGATGATCGATACGGACCGCATCACCATCTCCGCCCGGGTACCGTGCCGTGTCAGCTTTTCCACCTTCCCCTGCACGAACGTTCCTGCGGGCATGACGACACGCTTGTCGAGCGTTACCGGGGCTGTGGTCTCGGTATAGATTTCGTCGCCGCGGTGCGTGGTCCTGCTGTCGACGGAATGGGTCAGGATCAGAACAAGTCGCGTACCGGCGGGAAGCGTGGCGCTAGCTGCGTCAGGCGCTGCATTTTCTGCCGGAGCCTGAGAAGGCGACCGCACTCCAGCCTGAGACTCGGCTCCGGTTGTTACTTGTGGCCTTTCCTGCGCCATGCTTGTAATGGCCAGAAGGAAGACCCCTAGGATCGGCCAAAGCGATTGCCGTTTTGGGAAAGCGAGAGGAAAAGAGAGCAAGGAAACCAAACTGCGAGCAAGTGTATTCATAGAGACCTCCTGCGGGAATGTGGCGAACAGCTGCGGCCTTCTGGGGCGCGAACGGGCGGAATCGCCCCGAAACATGGGACGCTAGCCCATACCTCCCTGGGTACGCGGAAAAGTCGCCGACAGTCGTACTACTAAACCATCGTGGAGCCACTCCGTGCGCACAATCAAACGCCGTACCAGGACTTCTCCGGATACGGTGCGTTTATCAGAAGGTGGCGCTTCGCCAAAGGTGGCACAACGCCAGCTCCGCCATTCGGACCCGAGAGTGACATTGGAGATCTATGCTCATCTCGTCGAGGGAACGCACCGCGAAGC
>Ga0210384_10009522_pt1 | contig 10015 bp, 11 predicted proteins | sample IncBWH2MmetaG_FD_160574 | JGI IMG/M metagenome (GOLD analysis project Ga0210384, IMG submission 160574) | Forest soil microbial communities from Barre Woods Harvard Forest LTER site, Petersham, Massachusetts, United States - Inc-BW-H-2-M | ecosystem: Environmental > Terrestrial > Soil >...
ACGAAGGCCTTGGCATTTCAATTCCCAGGGAAGCCCTGATCGGCGCACGCAACGCACGCGTTACCTTGCAAGCGGGGTTCACCACGGTACGCAACGTCGGTGCCGGTGGTTATAGCGACATCGCCCTGCGCGATGCCATCAACGACGGCGACGTTCCCGGCCCTCGCATCCTCGCGAGCGGTCCGGCATTGGGTATCACTGGCGGTCACTGCGACGATAACCTGCTCGCTCCCGAGTACCACGACACCGCGCTCGGCGTGGCCGACGGCGTCGACGCCGTCCGTCACAAAGTCCGGGAGAACATCAAGTATGGCGCGGACGTCATCAAGATCTGCGCCACCGGCGGCGTCATGTCCAAGGGCGACGACCCCAACGCCTCGCAATACACGCGCGAGGAAATGAAAGCTATCGTCGAAGAGGCTCATCGCCTGGGGCGGAAAGTCGCCGCGCACGCGCACGGCGCCGAAGGCGTCATCTGGGCTTCCGACGCCGGCGTCGATTCGATCGAGCACGGCCATCTGATGAGCGATGAGTCCATCGCCACCCTGAAAAAGAACGGCACCTACATCGTTCCCACTCTCTATCTGATGGACTGGAACCGCGAGAACCTCGGCAAGCGCAATGCTCCCGATTTCGTCGTTCGCAAGATGAAGGACGTCTCCGCAGTCGGGCAGAACAATCTCAAGAAGGCGTTCGCCGCAGGACTGAAAGTCGCTTTCGGTACCGACGCGGCGGTTTACCCGCACGGCCTGAACGCGCACGAGTTCGCAGTGTATGTTCGGCTCGGGATGACGCCGCTACAAGCGATTCAAACCGCCACCATCAACGCTTCCGACTTGCTCGGCTGGGCCAACAAAATCGGAACCCTCGAACCCGGCAAGTTCGCCGACATCATCGCCGTCGACGGCGACCCGCTGAAAGACGTCACCACTCTGCAAGAGGTGAAGTTTGTGATGAAAGGTGGCGAGGTGGTGAAGAACGCATATGCCAAGTAAAACCGTGTAGGGACAGGCGCCGGGGTCCCGCGGGCGAAGCCCGCAGTCATTTGCCCTCTCTGCCCTCTCTTTGTGGTGCTTCGCGCCTCTGCGGCCGTGAGTCTTTTCTCTGCGTTCTCTGCGGCAGTTCTCCGCGATCTCTGCGTTCAAAAGCTCTTGGCCCTGACCGCAGCCAAAGCAGCCGACGGCCGAAGCCCGCAGTTGTTCCACACAAACAACAAGGCCGGCTTCTCAGCCGGCCTTCATTCGAATCTCAAAATCTCAGAACTACTTCTTCGGAGCGATCGCATCCTTGGCGGCCTTCGCGAGATAGAACTTCGCGGTCGTCTTAGCCTTGATCTGGATCGGTTCGCCGGTCTGCGGATTGCGTCCCACGCGCGCCTTGCGATGAACTTTCTTCAAACGTCCCAGGCCCGGAACGACGAAGATGCCGTTCTTCTTGGTCTCTTTGACCGCCGTGTCGGCGAGATGCTCCAAGAATGCCGCCGCGGTCTTGTTCGGCGTCTCCAGCTTCTCAGCGAGATGACGCACCAGTTGAGTCTTGGTCATACCTGAAGCCATGAATCCTCCTCGATAGAACAACTTGTGTGGGTTGCGATGATGGCCATCTTATACCACTTGTCCTGTGGAAAAATAGCGTCCGAGCCGCATTTTACGCGGTTTTTTTAATAGGGGGTGCCCAGAAGGGCACAAAACATGCCTGTTTCGCCATGCTCGGCTTTGGGAACGGGCCAGCCAAGCAGCTTCCCCGCGCCCTTCCTGCCCCCCTCAGACAGCCGCCCGAAAGCGAGCGCTGGATGCCATAATGGAATTGGAGAGGCTTCGTGACCTGCGCCATTTGCCAAATCCGAAAGGAGAAGCGGTTTTGTCCGGCCGTGCATGGCCGCATCTGCCCGCAGTGTTGCGGCGAACAGCGCGAGGTTACGCTCGACTGCCCCAGCGACTGTCCTTACCTGCAGCAGGCTCGCGAGCATGAGAAACCCCGAGCCCACAACGGCCTCGATGCCGCCGCTCTTTTTCTGCAGGTCGAGGTCGGCGACCAGTTTGTGTACGAGCATGAGCACCTGATCATGGGGCTCACCTACGCTCTCGCCAAAAGTGCCCGCGCTGACCGCGCCCTCAATGACCGCGACCTCATCGCCGGACTGTCCTCTCTGGCCCGCAGTTATGAGCGCCTGGTCAATTCCGGCCTGCATTACGACGAACCTGCCCAGAGCCACGCGCAGCAGGCCATCGCGGCCGAGTTGCAGGCGATGATCAAGGAGTACCGCGAGGCCGAACTGAAACACACCGGCTACTCACGCCTGCGTGATTCTGAGGTGCTGAAAGCCCTGGTCTTTCTGCTCCGGATGGCGCACACGCACACCTCCGGACGGCCCAAGTCCCGGGCATTCGTCGATTTCCTCTTTAAGCAGTTTCCCCAGCCCGACTCAGCATTGGCAGGCACATCCCAGCCCGGCAGCCGGATTATTGTTCCCTAGCCGGACGGCGCCTCTCCCAGTCGCCTGACCACAGGACCGGGCGGCAAGCCGGCCAGCAGTTCGGAAATCTTCTTCCTGAGCCGAGGATGCATCGCGCCGGGCGCGATTTCCGCCAGCGGCTCGAGCACAAATCGGCGCTCGTGCATGGCCGGATGCGGCACCGTCAGCTCAGCGGTGCCGACGATCGCGTCGCCCGCCAGCAGAATGTCGATATCGATATTGCGCGGCCCTTTGTCCTGGGTTCGATATCGGCCCATCTCCTTTTCGAGCGCGAGAATCTCGTGCAGAACCTCGGGCGGGGTCTGATCCGAATCGAGAGCAACGGCACAATTGAGAAACCAGGGCTGCTCGACCACCTCGACAGGTTCGGTCTCGTAGAAGGAGGATACTGCCGCGACCTCGCCCAACTTTCCCAGGGCTCCAATCGCTGTTCTCAGGTTGCTCTCGCGATTTCCTAAGTTTGAACCTAGCGATAAATAGAAGCGGCGGCGCATCCCAGCTCAGTTTCAAGTGTCCTTTGGTCGCTGGCCAGCAAAATCGAAAGAGCCGCGGCCTCACGTCCAAAAGGACATATCTCTCAGGGATTTAGCTGGCCCAATTCCCATTACCTTCGTGCCTTTAACCGCCTTCGGAGCGAGGCTAGAGTATGGGGGTATGAACCTGGAGTCCCTGCTCGTGTGTCGTGACGCGGAGGTTGTCCGCGTCCTTTGTCCGACTCTCGAGAAGCTTTCGATCGAAGTCGAAGTCTCCCCGGCGGCCCGCTCTGGGGCGGAAATCCTTACGTCGTCTAAGTTTGACGCCGTCATCATCGATTGCGACGACCTGCAGGGCGGCGTCGACGTGCTGCGCAGCCTGCGCCAGAACTCCAGCAACAAGACCTCCGTTTCCTTCGCCATCCTGAATGGAAAGACCACCACCCAGCAGGCTTTTGAGGCAGGCGCGAATTTCGTACTCCAAAAACCAGTCACCACCGCCGGCACTCTGCGTTGCTTCAACACCGCGATGAGCTTCATGGTGCGCGAGAAACGACGCTATTTCCGTTGCCCGGTCGAGCTTCCCGCCAAATTGCAGTTCAATCAGGGTGAAGAAGTGAAGGTGACCGCCACCAATCTGAGTGAGGGCGGCATGGCCATTCATCTCGAAGGCACGCTCTCGAAGAAGTCGATCACCAAAGTTCAGTTCACGCTACCCGGCACCAACGTGGTGATGGAGCCGAAGGGTGAGGTTGCCTGGGCGGATGGTTTGGGTCGCGCTGGCATCCGTTTCATGGACGTACCCGAGAGCTCTCGCGCCCAGCTGGAAAAGTGGATTATGCGGCGGCTGGAGTCCGATTCCACCTCGCTCCGCTAGTTCCAGCTGCAACCCAGTTCCCGCCGCAACCCAGCTCCCGCTAGTTTCGATTGAAACCTCGGGGAAGAATCCGCCTTCACCGGCCGCGGAAAAACGACTGTAGCGCCGGCGTCCCGCCGGCTGTCGTGAGGGCATCTTGCCCTCACCGCCCAATTCTCGGCACCCGAGGCACCAAGTTAGCAACTTGCTGCGCCCTTGATGCTCCCGTCAAGCTTAAATGACAACTGTCCCAGGAGTGTCCTTTGGCTACTTTTGCATACAACGCGAAGATCGCGCGCATCCAGCGCACGCTGCAACGGCTTGAGGAGGATGTACCTCTCCTTGCAATGAGGGTGCGAGACCTGTCCGCCGAACGCCAGACCCAGGCGAAGCGTTTTGCTGCCAGCATGATCGATCAGACAAGGGCAGAATTGGAGCGACTGGTCGAACAGCGCCGGGTTGAAGAGGAAGACGACGATCCACCCTGCGAACCAGCAGACTGAACCAACCAAATTTCTTAGCTGGCTGATTCCAACCTGCCGTTCGGATCTGGGGCGCTAGACCTGCCCGGCCATTGCGTGCGCCGCGGGGGTCTCGGCTTCGGGCGCATCCTCCAGCGAGTTCTCTTCCCAAAGCGTACGATCGCGGAGCAGGCGTGACACTAGCGCCGTATGCATGGCATGCCCCGCGCGGTCGGCCACAATATTGCCCAGGATCTGCTTACCGACCAGCGCCAGGTCGCCGATCAGGTCGAGCACCTTGTGGCGCACGAACTCGTCCGGGTAGCGCAGCGGAGGGTTCATCAAGCCCTCCCTCGTCAACACGATCGCGTTCTCGGTCGAAGCGCCGCGGATCAAGCCCTGCTGCCGCATGGCGTCGGCTTCGTGAAGAAAGCCGAACGTCCGGGCAGAAGCGATTTCCCTCAGAAAGTTGCCATTCGACAACTCGACGCGCAGCGTTTCCCGCCCGATCAGCCGGTGGGGAAAATCAATGGTGTAAGAGACCGAGTAGGTGTCGGCCGGATAAATCGCGATGAACTTATTTCCTTCCCGCAGTTCCAGTTCGCGCCGCACTCGCAAGTAGGTACGCGGTCTGCGCTGTTTACGGATTCCCGCCCTTTGGATCATCTCCACGAAAGGCCGCGCACTGCCGTCGAGAATCGGCAGCTCCAGGTTGTCGAGCTCGACGATCGCATTGTCGATTCCAGTGCCGATGAATGCCGATAACAGGTGCTCGGTGGTCGAGATGAGCACGCCTTTCTTCATCAGGCTGGTGGCGTAGCTCACGCGCGCCAGGTTCCGTCCCGTAGCCTCGATCTCGAAGTCGTCCAGGTCAGTGCGTCGAAACACGATTCCGGAGCCGGAAGCCGCGGGCAGGATCCGCAGGTGGACTGGCGCTCCGCTATGGAGTCCAACTCCGGTGCATTCCACCGTGGTGCGGATTGTTTGTTCCGGTTTCAAGGGAGGGCTAGATGTGTTTGATACAAGCTAGCTTACAGGCGGCGGAGGATTTTTCGATGTGGCAAATTTACCACAATGCGTGGCTCGGTTTGGAACACTGGCGCCTGTCGGGAAGCTATCTCGCTGATAGCAGGAAAGATTGGGTTCGGGACTGGATTCGCCGTGTACCAAGAGTGCAACACCCTTGGTGGCGCCTTTCGCTAGTCATTACTTCTTCTGCAATTCCGTCGGATCGTAGGTTGTTTTCGCAGCGAACATTGCGTCGCTGAGGTTGTTGTTGTAGGTGACGCTGTTCAAGAAGCGCTGATTGGACATCTCGCCATTGTAAAAGCGGGTGATGCTATAGGGCGTCATGATGCCCTGCGTCGGCCGGTAGGCATCGTAGATTTCTTCTTCCGTATTGCGCAGGTTGTCGGCGGGATCGCGCCAGGTGAACATCTTCTTGACCGGCAGGTGAGTATTGGAGTCGAGGTAAAGCGTCACACTGTCGTTTTTGGTGTTCATGACCGTCACCTGGTCAGCGGGCTTGTCGGCCGCGACCGCGGGACCCTCGTAGAACAACGCGACTCCGGGCTCATTGATCCAGCGCCGCAATACCCATTCGAGCGAGTGATCGCGCCGCCGCAGGAAATCGGCCAGCACCTTGGCATCGAGTGGTGCCGTTCCCTTGAACGTGATCTCATAGCCATGGTCGCCGTTGTATACATAGGACACGTCCCGCTGCTTGGTCAGTTCCACGCGCTCCTTGTCGGGATATCGCACGAATCGCCAGAAGAGTATGCCCGCATTCGTCGCTTCGCCACGATGGAAGCTATAGGTGCGGCCCTGCTGGCTCATGTCTTGAAGGTTCAGATAGGCCTGACCGCCCAAAGCCTGAATTGCCTGGTCGATCAGCGATTTCGCTTTCGCGTCATTTTCTTGCGCGACGGGGGCTGTCTGCGCAGGAGCAGTCGTGCCCTGTCCCGTCGCCTGTGAAACGGTGAGCGTTGCGGAGAGCATTGCTAAGACTAGAAATATCGTGAAACAGCGCATTTCTTTTCGTAGGATGCTGCATTTCGAAAAAGTTGTCACGCTGGAATCATGCAAGTCCGAATTTGATGCGAGCCTGATTTTCATCCTGCCAGTACAGCGCCTCCGTTGACGTTGAACACTTCGCCGGTGATAAACGCCGCATGCTCCGTACACAAGAATAAGACAGGCATCGCGATTTGCTCTGGCGTACCCACTCGGCCAAGCGGAATGGTCGAAAAAATCTTCTCGCGGGTCTTCGGATCGTTCAATGCCGGCGTCGACATCTCGGTCCCCACCCAGCCCGGAGCCACGCAGTTCACCAGGATGCCATCGGGCGCAAGTTCCGTGGAAAGCCCCTTCACCATGCTGATCAGGGCGCCCTTGGTCGCCGCGTAGTCGACGTGGAAGGCTTCGCCACGCTGTCCCGCGGTGGAACTGACCAGTACGATATGCCCTCCGCTTCCCATGGCCAGCGAATTCTGCTTCTTCATCTGCGCCACGGAATGGCGCACCAGGGAAAACACGCTATCGAGGTTCACGGCAACCGTCCCGCTCCATTGCGCGTCGGTCATTTTGTCGACGGGCAAGTCCTCGGGCGGCCAGATGCCGTGGTTCGCCACCAGAACATCGAGCCGTCCAAAACGTGAGACGGCTTCCGCAACCAGGTCGGCGGCCGTCTTGAGGCCGCGCAGATCGCAGGCCACCGCCGCACAACGCTCTTCGCCACACTCCTTCACGAGAGCATCCGCCTGCGCCTTCGCAGTTTGGTAGTTGAACAGAACCCGGGCGCCAGCCTGCACAAAAGCCCGCACCGTCGCCGCGCCAATGCCCCGCGACCCACCCGTGATCAGAGCAACCTTGCCTTCCAGGGAGAGAGAAACCGCCATGATTGCTAGGGTATCAGGTGATCAGCGGACAGGTCACAGGCGACCGGTTGACAGGTCACAAGGGCCGACGGGGAACAACCCGCCGGTGACGGGTCACAGGGGACAGCCGGCAGGGGACGGGGTGGACCGTCAGATATGTGAACCGCCTCGGTTGCACCCAGCGCAGCTGTCTCGCGGTTGAAGTGGGATACCCCTGGCTTTGCCTAATAATTGGGCATTCTACCCTCACTTTTTGGGCAGGAGTCGGAGTTTATGGGCAACGGGCGCAGAATTGTGATTGCGGGTCCGGCATTCGACCACACCTCGGCGACCGTAGCCGCGTTCAAACGAGAATCCGAAGCCATTAGCCGTGGCCTTGTCTAACGGTACACTAATACAGTCGGCTCTGGCCGCGTGCCGGGTAGCCCGTAAATGCTGAGGCTCAGTAAGGTCCGCCTGTGGCCCGACACAGGCCATCGGATGATTCAACGTAGAAGTTCTGCTTCTTGCCATCGCCCATGTGCAGCGTCAGCATATCCATAGTGCTGCAATATGGGCCGACCGCCGTAGCTGGAATAATCCGCAGATACACGTTCTGAACGGTCTGGGTTCCTTCATCATATTCCCACCTCATTTGATGTTCGTAGCGAACTTCTGCGATGAACTCTTGCCCTTTGAAAACTTTCCCGGCTCCGGTCATTGGGGGGCTGGCCCACCTTTCACGATCTTCTTGAAACTACCACACTGAGGCTGCCCCACCCTTCGCGGTTTTCGAAGGGTGGGAGGCAAGAACCGCAATCTCACCTCGGCACGCGGACTTTGAGTTCCGCCTTCTTCTGCTCGTTCACTAACACCGGACCTGCTTCTCCGTAGGCGTAATGTCGATAACTGCTCCAGCGCCATTGGTCCGGTTCGAGAACCAGCCCGCGCTTCACCGGGTTTCTGTGCATGTAGCGCAGCTTCTCGACGCGTTTGCGCTCGGTCGAGACGACAAAGTCGTAAAAACGGCGTTGCCAGATGTGGCCGGCAGTGAGCGCGGCGTCCCAGAGACAGGCCTGTCGATCGTTGTGTCGGGCGCGCCAGCGGCGGAAAAGGCGGCGGGCGAAGCCTTGCTTTAAAGCCTGCATGACGACCGAAGGGTTGGCGCGTTCGGGTTCACTGACGAGCAAATGGATGTGCTCAGGCATGACGACGTATCCGACCAGGACGAATCGGTAGCGGCGCCGTACCTGCTCGAGCACACTCAGAAAAAGGTCGCGGTCGCGCGGATTGCGCAGCAGTGGCTGACGCCGGTAGCAGCTGGTGGTGATGAAGTGGAGATAACCGGCTCCGTAGTAGCGGCGCAGACGCGGAGGCATAGAACATGATGCAGCGAGGCACGCTAGGAGGGCTGTGATGAGTGAACGGCTTGGGTGTGTTTCGCGCGGAAGACTTCGGGCGGAGGAGGTGCTTCGGGTCATGCCTCCCACCCTTCGAAAACCGCGAAGGGTGGGGCAGCCACAGCTGGGAGAGGTTTAGAAGATTCCTAGCCAAAGGTGGGCCCAGCCCCCCATTGATCTAAGATGAAGGGTAATTATGAAGACCTTAACAGGATGCCTTCAGGGCGGGGCTATCCTACTGCTACTGACTTACGGCTTTGCGCAGGTGATCGCGGCGCCATTTTCAATTGCGATCAGTGCTCCAGAGGCCGCAGTGAAACGGGGATCACAGGTAAAAGTCGGAATCAAGCTGACGAATATCTCGAACCGTGAGATCGAGTTCTTCGATACCAACAGGTACTGCGACTACGCTGTCGAGGTGCGAGACCCTACTGGCAGTCTGGCCCCGGAAGGGGAATACAAACGCAGCTTGCTATGCCCGAATGGAACGGGCAGAGTTATGGGATGGAGAAAATCAGTACGTCTGAAGCCGAAGGAGTTTCGCGAAGACGAGATTTTCGTAAGCTCCTTATACAACATGTCGCAACCCGGAAAGTACTCTGTGGAAGTGATGCGAAAAGCACCGAAAGAGTTTGGAGAGGTTGAGGCAAGGTCAAACCTGATAACGGTTACTGTTACAGAATAGATTTGTGCTGGGGTTGGCCACGGCTGGACAGGCGAGGGCGCCTCCACCCCATCACGCCAAACCCGGGCGTGACGGGGACCCCGGCGCCTGTCCCTACATGGGTTGGGCCTGTCACCTGTGACCTGTCCGCTGTGACCCGCTTTTTCAGTCGCCCAGGCTTGGAGCTTTTCCGGTTTTCATCTGGCGCAGGAAGACGCGCACCAGCATTCCGTCGTAGCGGGTGCCGCTCAGCTTCTCGATTTCGGCGAGGGCCTGTTCGGTGGTTTTGGCCGGGGCGAAGGAGCGGTCGGTGGTCATGTTCACGAAGGCGTCGGCCAGTCCGAGGATTCGTGCCCATAGCGGAATCTCTTCGCCGCGCAAGCCGTTCGGATAGCCGCTTCCGTCGAACGCTTCGTGATGATGCTCGACTGCCTTCTGCACCATGGGACTGCCGGGAATCGTGCTCAGGATTTCCGCACCCACCTGCGCGTGCTCCTTCATCTGCGCGTATTCTTCTTCGGTCAGCGGGCCGGGCTTGGTGACAATCCGCTCGGGCACAAAAATTTTGCCGACGTCATGCACCTTGGCGGCATACACCACTTCGACGATCTCGTCCGGCGGCATGGCCAGGGCGCGCCCGATCATTTCGGCATAGCGGCCCACCATTTCGCCATGACCGGCGGCATGGAACTCGCGCGATTCGGCGGCGCGCGACAGCGCTTCGATCGACTCTTTCAATACCTGAACGTTGCACTCTTCCTCGCCGCCGCACAGGCGCCGCAGGGTTGAGACCAGTTCCTCGAGATCATTGGGCCCGGTCTGCTCGCGCT
>Ga0210384_10009523_pt1 | contig 10015 bp, 13 predicted proteins | sample IncBWH2MmetaG_FD_160574 | JGI IMG/M metagenome (GOLD analysis project Ga0210384, IMG submission 160574) | Forest soil microbial communities from Barre Woods Harvard Forest LTER site, Petersham, Massachusetts, United States - Inc-BW-H-2-M | ecosystem: Environmental > Terrestrial > Soil >...
ATGAGCAAAAGCATCTTATTGGCAGACGATCACGCCAGTGTTCGCCGCTCCTTGCGATCACTGATTATCCAGCGGCAGGATTGGAAGATCTGCGCCGAGGCCGAAGATGGCGTCGATGCTGTCGAAAAGACCAAGTCCCTGGCTCCCGACGTAGTCGTGCTGGATATAGCCATGGGCGGACTAAACGGAGTGGATGCCGCTGAAGAGATTCGCGCCAAGTGTCCCGACACGATTGTGCTGACAACCAGCATGTACGACGCAGAACCACTGTTTCATAGACTTAAAACTATCGGCGTAAAAGGCTTTATCCCCAAAAACCACCTGGTAACTGATCTTGTTCCTGCTCTCGACGCGGTCCTGACGGGCCAAAGCTGGTTTCCAACACAGCGCGGTTCTGTGTGGGGCCGACGATCGGAATCCTAAACTTTCATTAACCGTGGGCCCACCACCCGGCCCCAAAGGCGCTGGAGCAGCAGCGCAATTTCTACCATTTGATTTCTACCGGGAGCAGGGTACTGACGTGCAAAGAGTGCTCATAGCAGACGATAACAGCATCGTTCGCAATATCATCAAACACTTTCTCTCCCACCGGCCAAACGTAGCTATCTGCGGCGAGGCGGGCAACGGTTGCGAACTGGTTGAGAAAGCCAAGCTGCTCAAGCCGGACCTGGTTCTCCTCGATCTTGCCATGCCGGAAATGAACGGCGCTGAAGCCGCATCCGTGCTGAAAAAGTCGATGCCCGATCTGCCCATCATTCTTTTCACCATGTACAGCGAAAAAGTCAGTAATCAACTTAAATCCGCCATTGGCGTTGACGCAGTGCTCTCCAAGCCCGATGGATTGACGAAACTCGCCAAGGTTGTTGACGCGGTCCTAGCTCGCTGCCCTCCGGAAAACTGAGCCCGGATTGATTGCAATCCAAAAAGCTGCGCCCTGCCCACCTGAATTGTATGTTCTGTTCACTCAGAGATAGTGCGTGAGGGGACCTCAAGAAGTTCTACTCGAACCTTCGCAATTCCTGATTTATCAAAGTCGAGTCTCCGAGCCACCGCATAGGAAACGTCAAGTCCTCGCCCTTCCACGTAGGGCCCGCGGTCATTGATCCGCACCACCTGGCTGCGCTGGTTCCGCATGTTCACCACGCGGACAATCGAGCCAAGCGGCAGGGCGGGATGAGCGGCCGTCGCCGCATACATATCGTAAATTTCCCCCGTGGCTGTGGGCTTTCCGTCGAAATCCTTGCCGTACCAACTGGCGGAGCATGTCCAAACCTTCAGGGGCTTCCGCAGATCGACTCCTCCAACAACTGGCTTGGCAGCATCGGGATTGCCCGATGGAGTGAAGGTCAGAAAACCCAGCGCCAGCAGTATCAATTCAACGGTGAGAAATATTTTGTGTCTCATATGACTTAACCTTGGTTCAGCTCCTCGAGCTTTGCACGGTTGCGGATTCGGTCGGAATGTCGCCTTCCGGTTGATTGCTGATAACCGAACGCTTCATCCCGGCCGAACTCGCAACATATTTGTCTCGCCTGCTTACTTGCGGTCCCGGTCGCGATCAGGATCGTGGTCGCGGTCATCCCAGTCACGGTCCGCGTGCCAGCGATGCCCGTCTTCATCCCACCAGCGATGGTTAGAGGTCCAGCAGGATTCGCGTGCCGCGTGAAGCTCGTCCCGCCAGTGTTCCGCTTCTCTGCTCTGGTACCCGTGGTGCTCGATCGCTTCGTGCAAATTGCGATCGGCAACGGCGACTCGCCGCTGGCATTCGTCATCGGCGCGTACCTGCGGAGCGCCGATAAACACGAAATAGCCAAGCAGTCCCGCAGTGGCAAGTACAGCCTTCCCAAATAGCGATTTATTCGACCGTGTTTTCATGTGTCTTCCTTCCTTGTGGTCTTGATTTGTTTATTTCTCGATCAAATTAAAAGCGCGACCGGGGAACTGGGAATTCTGCCGTCCGCGGTTGTTGGTTAATTTAGATGCTTCGCCATTACAACTTCCTTGTGGCATCGTTCTCCGCCAACTTGTTCGCTGGCGTTGCCATCGGCAATTAAGATGTTTTTCATCGCGTGCTGGCCGCGTTCCGCTGCTCCCGAAACGTGCGGAAGCTGCAAAATTCGTTCCATATCCAGCCTCATCCGGAGATTCCCGCTTAAAGTATTTAGAAAGTGGGGAATAGGCTCGCAAAACGAGTGCTGCCCTGCGAATCTGCCGGAGTACCGGAACCTGTAATTCTTTCCGGAATTTTTCGCTTCTCAGGCTGCCTACTCGAAATCATGTATTCACTTTTCGTTGCAAGATTTCTGGCCAGCGTACTCCGTCTCGAAGACGGAACTTGCGCCTCTGTTGTCTCCGAAAAACGGCGGTGATAGACTCGAAATCTATGGCCAGGAAAAAGAAAGCGCGCAAAAAGAAATCTGCGCCCAGGAAAAAAGCAGCTCGCAAGAAAAAGAAACCAACTGCCCGGGCAAAAAAATCCGCGCGGCACCCCAAGCGCGGCCGAGCGATCACCGTCGGCATCGGCGCTGTCAGCTATCAAAAAGGCCTGGGTCCTTCGGCTGGCGGACAATCCGGTGATGTGCAAGGTCTCTCTGAATCCGAGAGCGCAGATTCAGAAAGTGTCGCGGAGCTGACCGAGGAGGGACAGGATTACGAAGCGGAAGTCGTCAGCGGCGTCGAAAATGCTCCCGACGCGGATCGCGGCGAAGTCCGCACCCACGAAGTCCCCGAGGACGATGTCCCACCGGAATACCTCGATAAAGAGTAGCGCCTGTTTTTTCACATCAACCACGCCTGATTCAAGCCACCACGCTCGATCCCTGCTCCTGAGACCTGTGTGCGGCCCCAGCGCCGTAGGCGCGCCAGAAGAGTTAGCCCATCCCGTTAGCGCTGGTTCCACGAAACATAAAATCGCCAAGCGCCGTAGGCGCCGACGAAGCCGATGCCAATCGCCGACGACGCTGGAGAGACCTCAACCTTGCCGCCAGGAGGGCCCGCCGAGTTCCATTGGACCGCGGCAAGCTCGATCGAAACGAACAGGAAAAGAATTCCAACTGAGAGACGCACTCGGCGCACTCCGAGATGGAAATTATATCAGGATTCAGACCCGCTCGCTGGCCCGTGTCCAACGATTCCGTACGCAGAAAATCGGCGCGGGTCAGGAGTGCCCAGAGTGCGCTCAGGAGGAGGAATCTAAATCGTCATGCGATCAACCCATTAACCGAGCGACCGACAGTCCAATCCAGCCGAAGGCGAGAATCACGGCCGCGGGACCGGCGCAGCCTCCTGCTCGTCGTTCGATGGATTGAAGCGATCAACTACCCAATCGAAAACTTTGGACTCAATCACAAAGCCTAGTGCAAGGACCGGCACGAAAGCCAGCGCCTTCGTCATCACAGTTGGAAATGCTTTATCCGACCAAAACAGAACAGTCAGGTAAGCTATATGCAGCGGAACCGTTGCGAGAATGGCCCTCCAAAGCCACGGTTTGCGAAGGTCGTTGCCTCGGACAACATAGAAACCGTCACCGTAAGATAGGCCGCTTGCCAGAAACGTTTGGAAGACTTCGACCTCGTAGGGTCGTCCGGAAAACATATAAATGAGACACAAGATAAATCCGCCGACGAGGAACCATTTGAGTCGAACTCTCCTCTGATCCTTAGACAGTTCGAAGTTTGAATCCGTTGGATATCCGAGCGGCATCTGTGCTTCTCATGGTTTATTCTAGCAGGTATACGTTCGGTACGCAGTGCGCACGCCCTCGTGCCCGAACATGTACGCGAACATGGTCCCTCCGGCGGGCCACGTCTGCGTCCAACTGCCGCGAGAGAATTTCCTGACGCGCCGGTTCGGCTCCGCTGAAAGAGCATCCGACAACATCCGCAGACACTGTGCGGCGCTTCTCTTGTGCGCGGCCGGGTGCCGCACTCTTTGCGCCGTTGGCAAAGGGTGCGGGTTTTGACGTTCTCTCCTCCGCTGTCATGTGTTCTGGCTTCGAGCAACCTCACCGATCTCGACTCACCGCGGCCGCGTCGTAAGCCCCGCCTGTTTCCAAAGCTTCTCCCAATGCCAGATGCCCGGGGTCTTGTAGAGGACGCGATAGCCCATCTGGTGCGCCAGCATCAAAATCTGGCCGCGATGATGCGCCTCGTGCCCGAACATGTACGCGAACATGGTCCCTCCGGCGGGCCACGTCTGCGTCCAACTGCCGCGAGAGAATTTCCTGACGCGCCGGTTCGGCAACGCTGAAAGAGCATCCGACAACATCCGCAGACACTGCGCGGCGCTTCTCCTGTGCGCGGCGGCCGCCTGCTTCATGGTGCAGCGGTCGGGATTGAGTGGCGCCGGACACTTCAGATGCGGCGCGGAATTCTTCAGCAATACCAGACGGTAATTGTGCAGATGCGCGAAGATGGCCGCGATTGTCCGGCCGCTGCCTTTTTCACCCGGCGGCCTCGCGCGCCATGCGCGAGGATCGAGGCTCGAGAGGATGATCTGGTTCATCGCGTCGTTGCTCGCATAGGTTTCGAGCAGGCTGTCGCGAATCTCGGCAAGCGCCGCGTGGGATTCAGGTGCCATCAAAGCTCCGCCAATTCCTGCGGTGAGGCGGCGCGGATTCTACCACTCCTTCATGGGCCAGCAGCTACTCGCAAGCAGGGACAGGTCCCTTCAAAACCTCAAAAACTGGTCCCAAGGCCAGTAGAATTTCCCGCCCCAATCGTGCGATGCTAATTCTGGAGAATTATCGAATGACGAGCGTGGATGCCCCCGTATGTGGGAGCCCCCGGGTTAATCAGGGAGAGCTGGACTCGAGTCCAACTAAAGAACGGTTGGCCTGTTCCCCCTGAATGCGTGGCGCGCCACTGCGCTTCCAGCGCGTTTCTAACCGGTAATGACTTGCGAATAGAAATCGCCGTAACCCACAGAAAACAAACGGAGGGCCCCAATTCTAATCGGTAATATTTCCGGGGGGTGGCCGAGCAGGTTCTGGCCTCGTCAGCCACTCGATCCTAGCGCCCCTGCCCATAATCTGTCCCTGTGTCCAGTGGTTCCGGGGGGCACCCTTCAGTCACACTTAACCACTATGCGACGCACAAACCTTGGGCTTCTGCTGACGATTCTGGTGCTCGCCTCGCTCCATTTCGCGTGTGGAGGCACTTCGGACGGTTCGCCGAGTGGCAATCCGCCGCCTCCAGCCGTCACGGTCAGCGTCGCGCCGAAGCCCGCCAATGTCCGTATGGGCTCGACACAACAGTTCACCGCCAATGTCCAGAACTCGACGAATCAAGCAGTCACTTGGCAAGTGAACGGCGCAACCGGCGGCGCCGCTTCAACCGGCACGATCAACACGTCAGGGAACTACACCCCGCCCGCCAGCTTGCCGAACCCGAATACGGTCACGGTGAAAGCCATCAGCGCGGCTGACGCGACCGCTTCCGATTCCAGCACTGTCACTCTATTGAATCCGGTTCCTGCGCTCACCAGCGTGGCGCCCGCAACTTTTCCGGCCGCGGCTTTCGCAATCACCGTGAATGGCAGCAATTTTGTTTCAGGCGCGCAGGTAACTTTTGCAGGCGCGGCGCTCTCCACCACTTTTATTTCTTCCGCAAAACTTACAGCCACGGGCAACGCATCATCGGCGGGAACATTTGCAATCAGCGTGACGAATCCGGATCCGGGTAGCAGCACTTCCGGCTCATTGAATGTGCAGGTGACCGGAACTACTCCGCCACCGCCCAGCGCGTGCAGCGGTTTCACTCCGGGTGTGCAAGGCAGCCTGAATGGATTTCTGCCGTTCCCGGCGAACAATCCCTGGAACCAGAATATTTCCAGCGTGCCGGTGGATCCAAATTCCGCTGCGATCATTAATTTCATTGGCCCCAGCGTTCGAGTGCACGCGGATTTCGGGTCTGGACTGTATCAGGGCTCGATTATCGGGATTCCGTACATCGTCGCCGGCCCAGGACAATCTCTTGTAAACGTAAATTTCACCGCATATGGCAGCGAGAGCGATCCCGGCCCAATGCCCATCCCCGGCAACACCCCGGTGGAAGGCGATCCCAATCCGGGCAATGGCGACCGGCACGCGCTGATTCTCGATAGCGCAAATTGCTGGCTCTACGAACTCTACCAGGCCGTGCCGCAGTCCGGCGGCGCGTGGAATGCAGGCTCCGCTGCCGTGTGGGATTTGCAGAATTCAAATCAGCGGCCGCTCACGTGGACTTCGGCGGATGCTGCAGGGCTGCCGATCTTCCCCGGTCTTGCGCGCTACGATGAAGTCGCCGCAGGTTCAATCAAACACGCGCTCCGCTTCACGCTGCAATCGAGCCGCGCCGCTTTCGTTCCGCCCGCTTCGCACTGGGCCGCGAATTCCTCGAACGCGAATGCCGCGCCCATGGGCATGCGCATCCGCCTGAAATCGACCTTCGATATTTCAACTTATTCCCCCGTGAATCAGGTGCTCCTGAAAGCCATGCAGCAGTACGGGCTGATCATGGCGGACAATGGTTCGTCCATGTTCATCAGCGGCGACAACGACGCCCGCTGGGACAACAACGACCTCCACAATCTCGGCAACTTGACCGCTGCGGATTTCGAAGTGGTGCAGATGAATCCGATTTACACGCAGTCGAATCTCCCGCAGGGCTCGGCGCCGGTGATCAATAGTTTTACCGCGAGTTCGCAGAGCGTGACGGTCGGCACGCAGGTGACGTTGAATTGGGACGCGCCTGGTGCTTCGTACTTCATCGTGACGCCGGAAATCGGCGCCGTGCGCGGCACAAGCGCAGTTGTGAAGCCCGCGCAGACCACAACATACACATTGATCGCCACGAATGAATTCGGGCGCACCACAGCAGCAGTGAACATCACTACTCATTAATGCGCGGCTGATGAAATTTGTTGCGACTCGAAATTATTTTTCGGCAGGGCGCTCGGTGACAGGTTTCTTCCCGATGCCGGGAAGCGGACTTTTCGCCCCGCCTGAAGATTCGCCGGCTAGCAGCGCGTTCAGATTCGGGTAGGCGTAAATGGTGGGCGCTTGATTTTGCATCAGCCCGCCGGTATCGGCCGTGGGGCCGTAGTTGCTGTGCAGGCTATGACCGAGCATACGCAGCATGGCGATTTGTTGGCCGCGGTGGTGCGCGGTATGCGCGATGCGCCGGACCACCACCCAGGCCCGTGTGCGCGGCACGTCGAAAAATTTTGTTTCGCCCTCCCACCATGTTTCGTCTTTGGCGCGCAGGGCAGACAGACGCTTGGCGCTGTCTTCGGCGTAGCGCTTGATGAATTCCAGGCGCGTTTCCTGCGCCGGCACCGGCTGCGGCCCGGCTTCGATGCCGAGCATGGTGCGGAACCAGATATTCTCGCTCACGCATTGATGCACCATGTGCTCGAGCGCGCTGCGGCCGCGCGGGTCGTCCGCGCGAGGACGAAGCGACAGTTCTTCGTCCTTGAACTCGCTCCAGGTGCTGAGCACTTTGATGCGCTCGGTTTCGTAAGTCTCGACCAGGAAGTCGTATCTCATATGACAGCTCCTTCACGATCGCATGTGGGCCGCTTGCCCGCCACATAAGATGCACAAACGAGGCTGTGGCTGTCACGTTGAATTATCAATCAGAGTGCTGGAGAACCTGAGGCGAAAGAGCGGAGGAGAAGGAAAACGCGAAGGCCATGGACTTTTACTGGCCCTTCGTCCAGTTGTTCGCTTTCGCCGCGAAAGCGCAAACTTGAGCTGCCCATCCACGATTAGTCGAGCGACATTCAGGTTCTTGGGATTGCAAGGCGGCGCTGACTTTCGCGCGCCATCGCCCGTCGGCGACGCGCCGCACTCAACTGAGGAGGAAGGATGAAAAGCACACGCAACTGGCTCTTTCGAGTTTCAGGGCTGCTGATGATTGTGTTTGCAGGGTCGAGCACGGCTCCCCCGGCGAAGGCAGGCGACAGCGCGCCGATGAAATGCGCGGCCAATCAGGATCGCGTGTGGGTGTACGAATCCATGGGAAGTTTTGATGTCACAGCCAAGCTGAAGTGCGGCGAGACCGTAGAAATTATCGGCCGCGTGAAAGGGTTCGTGAAGATTCATTCGACAAGCGGCGTCGAAGGCTACGTGCCGGAGAGCACTTTCCCGAACCTGCCTCCGTTTGAAGACGACAGCAACAAGCCGCCGGCGCTGGCCGCTACTCTGGCGCAGGCAGCATCGAAAGCGCATGCGCGACCTGCCGCCGCAGCGCCCGCGCCGGCTCCAGCAATTGTTGCGTCGAATGCTGCTCCTCCGAGCGCAGCGCCGAAATCTGTTCCTGTACCCGCAACTGCTCCCACTCCTGCAGCAGCGCCTGCTGCCGCTGTGAACAAGGTCGCAGCACCGTCAGTTGCGGCGGTCGCGCCCGCACGTGCACCGGCTGCCCCCGCACCGACGCTATCCGCCGCGCAAGTTCCGGCGAGCGCGCCGGCAGAAATCGTGTTGTCCACGGCAGGGGATGTGCGGCCAGCAACGAATTCGAGTTCTACGGTCGCATCTGCGAGCAGCACAAGTGGAGTCGCCGCACAGCCCACATTGTCATCTGCTTCGACGTCCCAGCCAGTGAAAAAGAATTCAACAACCAGCGGAACCTCGTCTCAGCAGCCTGCTGCGACGACTGCCAGCGCGCATGTTTCTTCGCCAACACCTAAGACTGTAAATTCAACTTCGAAAACCACTGCGGTTTCGAGCGCAGCCAAATCCGGCAGCGGAAAATCCAGCGGGTCTCAGCCGCCTGCAACCGGAAGCACGCATTCGAATTCCACACCCGCTCCTGCGGCGCCGCCGGCAAGTCCGAGCAATTCCAGGGCGGCCGAAAATACGGCCAGCCTCCAGTCATCGCGGCCGATTGCCAGCCTGCATGCGGTAGCAGCGGTGGTCGAGTCGGAAGATTTTCCGGATAGCCAGCCGGAGAGCGAGAGCGCCGATCCGGCCTGCCAGATTTTCTTTTCCGCCTACGGCCTTACGCCCGAGCAATTCAAGTGGGTGACGCAAAACCGGAAGAAGAAATTCTCAAACGTATGTCCCGCGCCCGACACCTCGCACGTGGATTTTGTGATGATCTTCACACACGACGTGGATTTTTACGGCAACACGTTGCCTGCGCCGGTGCACACGGACAAGAACGGGTTTTCCGATTTCAGTCCCATGAGTATGCTGGACACGACAGTGACGCCGTTGTCGGAGGCCGAGAAGGCGCGGCGCGAATATGTGTATGTATTCACGATGAAGCGCGGTGCCTTCGACCCGTCGAGATTTTCTCCGCGTCGCCGGTATCAATTCACGAAAGCAGAATCGAATTCGCTGACTTCATCGCACGCTTCCGCGCGGACGGTCGAGGATGCTTTCCACTTCATGGAAGAGCAGGGCCCCAGCCATTGAGGTGGCCGGTCTAAGGAGTCACCCCGACGCGGCGGAGTAGATCAGCGAAACGCGGATCGGATCGGAGCGCGTCCACCGTGGGATCTATCTTGAAAGCGGGGGGGCTGGGTACCACATCCCTCATTGCAATTTCCTCAGCATGCTTCCGCAGCCTTGAGTTCAGCGAGCGGGGGCTGTAAACTCAGGCCGTTGGTGGGATTCCGAGCTCGCGCGCAGAGGAACAACGGCTATGACTATGGGGTGCATCGTCCGGCATATGGAAGACGTCGCGATACTGGATCTGACCGGACGATTGAGCCTGGGCGAGGTTTTGGCATTTCGCCCGGGGCAAGATGTAGCTTTAAGTGAAGCGGTTCGCGAATTGGCGAATGACGGCCACAAGAAAATTCTGTTGAATCTCGCGGGCGTGAAATATGTGGACAGCTCGGGAATAGGCCAGTTGGTGGGCACACTGACGAGCGCGCACTCTCAGGGTGTCGAATTGAAGATGTGCAATCCCACAAAGCCGGTGCTCGATTTGCTGAAGATGACCAAGCTGCTCGCAGTGTTCGACGTCAAGGACAGCGAGGAAGCAGCCATCGCGGCATTCTCGAAAAGCTCGGCAGCCCGGGCGTA
>Ga0210384_10009524_pt1 | contig 10015 bp, 8 predicted proteins | sample IncBWH2MmetaG_FD_160574 | JGI IMG/M metagenome (GOLD analysis project Ga0210384, IMG submission 160574) | Forest soil microbial communities from Barre Woods Harvard Forest LTER site, Petersham, Massachusetts, United States - Inc-BW-H-2-M | ecosystem: Environmental > Terrestrial > Soil >...
CCTTAACCAGCATCGAAACGTGGGACACCTCGAACGCCGGCCGAATCTTGGCGCAGGCCTTTGACAACAGTTCCTTGACGTCCAGCACAACTGTGGTTTCGCGCGCGACCGTATTGATCGCCTCCAGTTGCGACGCCCGCCGCCTTTCCAGCGAATACAGACGGGCATTCTGCAAGGCCATCGAGGCCTGGGTGGAAAACAAGGTCAACAGATCGACGGTTTCTGAATCAAAGTGGTCCGGGTTCTCGCTCTGACAATCCAGGACGCCGACTACTTCGTCCCGCACCATCAGTGGAATCGCCAGTTCAGAGCGGGTCTTCTTCCCCCACGGCTTATAGCGGCTTTCTTTGGTGAAGTCAGGCACGTACAACGGACGCTTCTTCTGGGCGGCGGTGCCGATCAGCCCCGTCCCAATGCTCACCCTGACCTTGTCAAACCCCTGCTCGCCGCCGATCTGGGAGCGCGTACAGAGCTGGTCTGTGTCTTTATCCAACAACAGGATAGCGACGTTCTGCAGATGGAAATAGTCGCGCGCAATCACCAGAATGCGCTGCAATACCTCGTCCAGGTCAAACGTGGACAGCACCGCCTGGCTGGCGTCATATAGGATGGCGATTTTTTGCATGAGCCCAGCCGGATTGTAACCCGTGCGGGAGACCGGACAGACGTTCCCAAAGTAACGTGAGACGGTCTGTGTGGTCGCGAGCGACTCGCCCGCGACCACACAGACTGCACCTCTTCCGCCGCCTCGCGGTCAGGCCACCTGCCAGTCCTGCTAACATCCCTGAGATGCTGGAGCCTTCCACCTCGGTCCAATATGTAAAGGGCATCGGCCCTCGTCTGGCCGAGGTGTTGGGCGCCAAGGGTATCCATACGGTCGACGATCTGCTTCATTACCTGCCCTTCCGCTATGAAGATCGTGTGAACCCGCGCGGAATTTCCGAACTGCGCGCAGGAGAGATGGCCACGGTCATCGCCGAAGTCCGTACCTCGGGCCTGTTGCGCACCCGCCGCATGCCTATTTTCCAATTGACAGTGGGCCAAGGCAGAAGCCGCCTCAAGTGCATCTGGTTTAACGCCACGTATCTGCGCGACCGCTTCAAGCCCGAACAGCTTGTGGCCCTGTACGGCAAGGTCGAACCGGAGCGCAGCGGCGGAGAACTGCAACTGGTGCAGCCGCAGTTTGAAATTCTTGGCGACTCCTCCGACGATGCCGGAGGGGGAGAGCAGAAAGCAGCCTCTTCTCTCGAAGTCGGCAGGATCGTTCCCATTTACGAGTCGGCCGGTCAGGGACGCCTCACCCCACGCTGGTTTCGGCGCATCATCCACACCGTGCTGGAGAATCTCTCACCGCAATTCACGGACCCGGTTCCAACCGCCGTGCGCAACCACCTGAGTCTGATCCCACCGGGGGACGCGCTACGACAAGTCCATTGGCCCGATCCCGGCGAGAGCTTTCAAGACCTGCAAGCATCGCGGACCCCGGCCCATATCCGTCTGATCTTCGAGGAACTCTTCTTCCTTGAATTGGGCCTTGAGCTCAAACGCCGCGAGCAGAAGGCGCAAACCGGAATCGCTTTCAATCTGGACAACCGTGCCCGCGAGGCGATCAAGAAAATCCTGCCTTTCCATCCCACAGCGGCGCAGAAACGCGTGCTCAAGGAGATCGCGTCCGACATGGAGAAGCCTTTCCCCATGCGGCGTCTGCTGCAAGGGGATGTCGGATCAGGCAAGACCATTGTGGCTTTCGAGGCCGCCATCGTCGCCATGGAAAACGGATACCAGGTCGCGCTCATGGCGCCCACCGAAATCCTGGCCCAGCAGCATTATTTTTCTGCCCGCAGAATTCTGGAGAATGCCGGATACCGGATTGTGCTCCTGACCGGCTCGGTGGAAGAAGACCGCAAACGCGAAATTCGACGCCACATTGCCCAGGGCAACGCGCAACTCGTCATCGGAACCCACGCTCTGATTGAGCAAAAAGTCGAGTTCGCCAAACTGGGGCTGGTCATCGTCGACGAACAACATCGCTTCGGTGTAATGCAACGCTTCAAGCTGATGAAGAAATCTGCAGACGACGGAGGCAGAACGAACCGCGTAGAGGCGGACGCTCCTTCGACTTCGCTCAGAACAGGCCTCGTCCGGCCAGCCGAGCAAAGCTCGGCAACTCTCGGAGAGCCCGATGTCCTGGTCATGACCGCCACCCCCATCCCCCGTACCCTGGCGCTGACTCTCTACGGCGACCTCGACATCAGCATCCTTGACGAAATGCCGCCCGGCCGCACCCCCATCGTCACTCGCCGCATCTCCGACGATCGCGCCGACGAAGTCTGGCAGTTCGTAGGCAAGCAGGTCTCCGCCGGCCACCAGGCCTACGTTGTGTATCCCGTGATCGAGGAGAACGAAGAATCCGAGCTCAAAGCCGCTCTCAAAATGCACAAAGAACTCAGCAAGAAGATCTTTCCCGACCGGCGAGTGGAACTCTTGCACGGCCGACTGAGCGCTGATCAGAAAGAAGACGTCATGCGCCGCTTCCAAAAAGGCGCGGTCGACATTCTGGTTTCGACGACTGTAATCGAAGTCGGAGTCGACGTAGCCAACGCTACCGTGATGGTGATCGAGCATGCCGAGCGCTTCGGCCTCGCCCAGTTGCACCAGCTCCGCGGACGTATCGGCCGCGGCGCAGCCAAATCTTTCTGCATTCTCATGACCGGAGGGAAAACCTCCGAAGATGGCGAGCGCCGCCTTGACGCCATGGTCCGCACCACTGACGGTTTCCAGATTGCCGAACTCGATCTTGAACTCCGCGGCCCGGGCGAGTTCTTCGGTACCCGCCAGGCCGGTATGCCCAGCTTCCAGGTAGCCAATCTGATCCGCGACCGCCAACTCCTGGAGGCCGCCAGGCGCGAAGCTGCAACGGTATTGGATGGCCCTAACGAAGAAGTACCGAAAGAAGAAATCGATCGAGCGCTACGCCACATGCGCACCCACTGGCAGAAAACCTACGGCCTGGTAGAGGTGGGGTAGTGGTTCACACAAGCCCACGCCCCAATTTCACAACCATCTCCTAAATCCGGAATCTGTCTCATCACGTATTTGATGTGGGCCCAAAAAATCACATCTCTGAAGGAGACTATCCGCCATGCCAGGAATACTCCGGCATTCCCTGTTGGTGGCGCTGATGCTGGGCTTCGTCCCGGCCAGCGTATTGAACACTTTTGCCGCACCTCTCCCAACTCCCGCTGCACCCCAGGCCGCGGCTGCCCAGGACTCGCTGTACAAGCGCCTGGGCGGCTACGATGCCTTGGCCGCTGTCACCGACGATTTTCTCGGCCGCCTGGCGACTGACCCCAAAGAGGGCCGCTTCTTTGTGGGCCTGAGCAATGATTCCAGGACCCGTGTCCGGCAGCACGTAGTGGACTTCCTGTGCCTGGCCACCGGCGGCCCCTGCAAGTACACAGGACGCGATATGGAGACCGCACACACCGGCTTGAACATCACCGAAGACGACTGGACCATCGCGGTCAAAGCCCTGGGTGACACCCTGAACAAGTTCAAAGTGCCTTCCCGCGAGCAGGGAGAAGTGGTGAGCGCGATCGCCTCGTTAAAGGGCAAAATCGTGGGACGGTAAAGTAGCCGGGCCGAACCAAGCCAAAGGCATAAACCACGAAGGACACGAAGTATCACGAAGAAAGCCTCGAAATCGCGGGAGGTCCTTCGTGTACCCTCGTGTCCTTCGTGGTTTATGCCTTTGACTTTGGCTTCCAGCGCACCGAATGGGATAATCATCCCGGTGCCGACCACTTCCAAAGCCGATCTCTACCGCAGACTTCCATCGGTCGATGAGTTGCTGCGCAGCCCCGCTCTAGTCGCTATCGTTTCAAGCGAAGGTCAGGCCTCCGTGACTGATGCTGCCCGTGCCGTGCTGACCCGCTTGCGCGCCGAGATTGCAGCCGCGAGGCTGGACGCGGCCGCCGTTGACCTCGCCCTGTCCGGAATCGCCGGCGTGGTCGAGCGCCAGGTTCGACAGTCGTTGACTTACTCACTGCGTCCGGTCATCAATGCGACCGGTGTTATCCTCCACACTAACCTCGGACGCGCCCCGCTGGCGGCTTCCGCGCTGGAACACGTTCGCCACGCCTCCGAGGGATATTCCAACCTGGAGTTCGATGTAGAAACCGGGGACCGGGGTAAACGCGACGTCCACGTGGACCGGCTTTTTCGCAAGCTGCTCGATGAACACGTGGGGACAGGTCCCGTTCGACTTCGCTCAGGGCAGATCCTCGCCTGTCCGGGCGAGCAGGGCTCGCCAGTTCCGAAGGTGCAGCCGACACCGACCGCCGTCTCGACTATCGTCGTCAACAACAACGCGGCCGCAGTCCTGCTGGCGCTGAACTCTCTGGCCGAGGGAGGAGAAGTCATCGTCTCGCGCGGAGAGCTGGTCGAAATCGGCGGATCGTTCCGCATCCCGGACGTCATGTCGAAGTCGAACGCCACCTTGCGCGAAGTAGGCACCACAAACCGCACCCGGATAGCGGACTACGAGCGCGCGATCAACGAAAAGACCCGGCTGTTGTTGCGCGTGCACCGCTCCAATTTCCAGATCACCGGATTCACCGAGCAGCCGCAGATCGAGGAACTGGCCGCGCTTGCCCACGCTCGAAACATTCCACTGATGGAAGACCTCGGCAGCGGAGCGCTTTTCGACTTGCGCGCCATCGGAGTCAGCGGCGAACCCGGCGTACTGGACAGCCTGCAGTCCGGCGCTGACGTAGTCAGCTACAGCGGCGACAAACTGCTGGGCGGCCCACAAGCCGGCATTCTCAGCGGCCGGGGCGATCTTATTGCCCGTATGCGGACGAATTCTCTGTTCCGCGCGCTGCGGGTCGACAAGCTGACCTACGCCGCCCTGGAGGCCACGCTGCTGGCCTATGTGAAGCATGACCACGACGCGATTCCCGCGCTGCGCATGATGCATTTGTCCAGGGACGAGATTGGCCGGCGGACAGAAGCGGTCGCAGGGAAGGTTCAATCGTCAGTATTGACGGTCGAGATCATTGACGGCGAATCCGTGATTGGCGGCGGCGCCGCTCCCTCGGCAGTGTTGCCCACTCGCCTGCTGGCCGTGATCCGCGAAGGCCTGAGCGCGGATGAAATATCCGCCCGCCTGCGGGCCTCGGAGCCGCCGGTCATCGCTTGCGTCGAAGAAGGCCGGGTGCTGCTGGATCTGCGGACGGTATTTCCGGAGCAGGATGAGAACGTGATTGCAGCTCTGCGAGCGCTGTGATCGCAAATCGGGAGACTTCAGATTGCAGATTTCAGACCCAAGATGGAAAATCGATCGTGTCCTTCGATAGTGGCCTTCGCCTGAGTCCCAATTACAACTCAAATCTGAAATCGGCAATCTAAAATCCTCACTTGGCGACTGTCCACACCATCGGCCATTCCACTCGCACTCTCGACGAATTGATCGAAGCTCTGCACGCCCATTCCATTGCGACGCTGGCCGATATCCGTTCTTTCCCCCTGTCGCGCCGTCTGCCTCACTTCAACCGTGAATCACTGGAGAAGACTCTGCCCGCGGCTGGAATCCGATACATCTGGATGAAGGAACTCGGTGGACGGCGTAAGGCGATTCGGGACGACTCTCCCAACATCGCCTTGCGCAACTCGAGTTTTCGCAATTACGCCGACTACATGTTGACGAAGGAATTCCAGCGTGCCGCAGCCGACCTGATCCAGATAGCTGAGAAGTCGCGCACTGCCTACATGTGCGCCGAGCGCGTTTATTTCCAGTGCCATCGCATGCTGGTGTCGGACTGGCTGACGGCTCATGGACATGAAGTCCGTCACATTGACGGAACTGGGCCGGCAAAGCCCCACAAGCTGCTCTCCGACGCGCGCGTGATTGATGGCGAATTGATTTATCGAGGAGATCTCCTGCTGTGACACTGCGGAAAGGCCAATCAGCAATAAGCGGCTATGAAAGGGTCTGCCCGTGGTCATCAGCGGCCATACCGAGTGACATGCTCTTTGCCTTTCCTGCTTGTTCCCAGCCTATGCTCCCTCGCTTTGCCATTGCGTCAATCACTTCGTTCCGCCGCGCCAATGTTCCGTCAGGATGCGCTGGAGAACATAGTTGGGCTCCTGATGAGACCAACAAGCAGTGCCGCCTCCGCTAAAGACAACTGGCTGGCTGGTTTGGCTAAGCAGCGCTCCGCAGCGCTCTCGATACCGTAGACACCCGGGCCGAAATTACGCCCGATTAAGGGATACATCCAGCAGTTGATTGGTTGTAAAACGGCGCTCCAACTGGACGGAAGATCGCAGCTCCCAAAGCTCCCGTTTCAGCGCGCGGCGATGATCATCACATACAAGCTGGCGAGATATTTGCAGAGGATAGGTTCCATAGTGTTTATGCTCTTCCGGGCCACCGAGAAGCGTTTCATACAGACGCCGCAGCAGGCTTCTCTCGTCCACATCTCCCTCCGCCGCAAGCAGGGCATTGCGAATGTCCGTCATTTGACTTTCAGGAAGAGTCTTCACGATTGCTTTTTCACCGCAGATGTTTGTATCCACAATAGTGGTTGGGGCTACCGGAGCAAACGAATTCATCGACTGGGTATCGGGCAGGTCAGATGTGTAGAAGAAAACTCCACCAGCCACAACGGCGATCATCAAAACTGCGAGCAACGCGAGAGGAAGAAGAACTCGGACTGCAATACGTAAGACGAGTTTGAACACGATGATAATTCTGGAATGCCCTCTTGCTTCAGCCAATAATGAACCATCTTTGCGCGTCAATTTAACCTTACACCCGGGCTTTCCCGTCAGCGAAGGGTGCAAGTCAGCACCTGTATCGGCCATCCGGGCGCTACAATCATTGAGTGCCTCCGCGCATCGCCATCCCTGTTCCCCACTCCGCCGATCCGGAATATGCCGAGAGGGCTTTGCCGCAGTACGTGCATGCCATCGAGATGGCTGGCGGAGAAGCAGTTCGTATTCCTCTGGACCAGTCATCGGCGGAAGTCACGAAGCTAATCGGCCGCTGCGATGCAGTGCTGTTGCCGGGGAGCAAGGCTGACGTGGATCCCACCAAGTACAAGGCTCGAACCGACCCTAAGACTGCTCCGGCCGATCCCGGGCGCGACGCGGTAGATGACCTGTTGCTGCGGGATGCCTACAACCTGCGCAAGCCCATTCTCGGCATCTGCTATGGATTACAGATCCTGAACGTGTTTCGCGGGGGAACGCTCTTGCAGCACATCGAGTCGCCGGTCAATCACGAAGCTGGAAAAAGCGTGCCGATCGCGCACACGGTGACAGTTGACTCCGGCTCGAGACTAAGCGAAATCGTCGTGCGCAGCGTTAGAGACAATGTGCCAGAAGAACGCACGCCTTCCATCGCGGTCAACTCCAGTCATCATCAAGCAGCGGAAGAGATCGGCCACGGCCTTCGCGTTGTGGCGCGGTGCGAGCAGGACGGAATCATCGAGGCGTTAGAGGGCACATCTCCTGATCATTTTGTCCTGGCGGTGCAGTGGCACCCGGAACGCTCAGTAGAAGATGGCGCGGGCTCGCGCGCAATCTTCCGGGCACTGGTGGAAGCGGCGCGTCGTTGACGATGTAGGTGTGAGCGTCCCGCTCGTGCCGCTGCCAGCACAAGCGAGGACGTTCGCGCCCACATAATCACGCTATTTCCTGGCTTTTCCAGTCACACCCTTGCCTGCCCTTTTCTCCAGCAGCACAACAGCATGCGCAATCGCCGCATTGTCCGTCCCCATGCCCTCCGGGGTCTTGGCTTTCACGCCCACGCAATTTGCGGGAATCCCCAGCAGTTCGGCCACATGATTTCTAATCGCGGCCGCGTGCGGGCCAATCTTCGGTGCTGAGAGAATCAGGGTCGAGTCCACATTCGCCAACGCATAGCCAGCCGTGCGCACCCGCTTGACCGCCTCCGCCAGAAAGAGGGCAGAGTCGGCGCCCCTCCAGCGCGGATCGGAGGGAGAAAAGAGGGAACCGATATCGGGAGCGGCAACCGCTCCCAGCAAAGCGTCCGTGATAGCGTGCAAGAGGACATCGCCGTCCGAGTGCCCGCCCAATCCCTTCGGATGCGGCAGGGTAAGGCCACCGATCTTCAGCGGAATGCCGCGTTTGAATTCGTGAGAATCCCAGCCGTAGCCGATGCGAGTTTCCGGGTTCAAGGTTTCCAGTCTTGTCGCTGGTCGTTGGTCGTTCGTCGTTGGCCGAAACCTAACCGCATCATGGTTCGTGCGATCCCTAGTCTCTATCCGCGAAGATACGTGACCGCTTTTACCGGTTCAGGAAAAACTCCGCCAATTCCATATCCGCGGGTGTGGTGATTTTGATATTTCGCGGCGAACCCATCACCACTGCAACCTCATGTCCCGAACGCTCTACCAGCGAGGCCTCGTCGGTTCCGAGAAACCCGTCAGCCGTGGCTTCATCGAAAGCCTTCTTCAGCACACTATGTCGAAAGCCCTGCGGAGTTTGGGCCATCACCACTCGCTCGCGCGGCACCGTTGCCGTGATGACGGCGCCTTCCGCCGTGCGTTGCACTTCCTTGATCGTGTCCATGGCCGGCGTTCCCGCGATAGCCGCACCATATTTTCGAGCAGCCTCGATCACGTCGTGAATGATTTCTCCGGTCACGAATGGACGGACCGCGTCGTGTACCAGAACAATATCGTCCTGATCGGCTGAGAGCGCGGCAATCGCATGCGCCACAGACTGCTGACGATGCTCGCCACCTTCCACCAGTTCAATCCTCTTTCGCGAAAGGTCCTTGTCCGCCTGCAGACGGGCGCGAAAACCTGCGATCTCGTTGGCCCGCAAGGCCACATAGATTTCCGAGATCTCCGGGCTGGCGGCGAACTTGCGCAGCGTGTGAACCAGGATTGGCGTTCCCCCGATTTCGGAGAATTGTTTGGATGCCGCGGGCTTCTTGCTCCTGGCATCGGAGACAGAGACCATGCGTGTTCCCAATCCCGCAGCCGGAATGATCACTACGACCTTCATCGCGGGCTGTAAGTATACGGGCCCGGGACCGCCGGTTCAAATGTCACAGGACCGAAGTGGAGGCTCTAGGATCGGCGGTCAGTGAGCGCTTGATGGCCGCTACTCCTCGAAGTCGGGATCCAATATCTGAATCGTCTGGCATTCCAGAGAGAGCCCCAGCACCAGCCGCGGCCACAGATCTGCCCCACGCGCGCCTTTAGGCTTCGCCTTCCCAAATTTTCCATGGCCATTTACCCGATCGTGGTCTGGATTTGAGGCGAAGTCGAGCTTTGCGGGACTTGCGATTGTCTCTTGAGAAGGAGGCGCGGCCCCCCTGGGGCTAGGCACACCAAGAGCGTCAAGTCGCGAAACCCTGGGAGGCCATGGAAAACTCGACGGGGCTATCAAAATTAAGAGTCCCGAGGTGGTGTTGAACCTGTTCGCCTCGGCCAGTAGCTCGCTTTAGACCCTTGCTGACCTGCATTCGTTGTCTCCTTGCGAAGACGAACGGCGCGCGATCTCTGCTTGGGCTCCGGGCTTACCGCCAACCGGAAAAACTGTTCAACGCCTCGGGACTCTATCTTGCCTCTGACGGGTGTTCCTGTTCGCCTCAACCAGCGCTTGGCTATAGACCCTCGCTGACCCTCCCTGACTCATCTTGCGATGCTTCAGAGTGACCTCACTTGAGCCCCGGACGCCGCACCAACCGGGTAAACTTTAGAACGTGTCAAAGAACGAGTTTGTTTTTACTCCTTCCATTTTTATAGTCAATAAAAAATGCCGGAAATTATCTCGTTTGCATGCAATGATGTGCGGCCTCTCCACAAGGGGGTGACCGAAATTGGTGCATCACGGTCAGTGCGCGGTGCTGGCGGCGTTGAAGCATCACCAATTCCTTTGGAGATTCGATTTGGATGAGGAGTGTGCGGTTTGATTGTCGCGAATCTTGCCGCTGTGAAAATTTACGGAAACATCAATTTTCACGCGGGTTTGATTC
>Ga0210384_10009525_pt1 | contig 10014 bp, 8 predicted proteins | sample IncBWH2MmetaG_FD_160574 | JGI IMG/M metagenome (GOLD analysis project Ga0210384, IMG submission 160574) | Forest soil microbial communities from Barre Woods Harvard Forest LTER site, Petersham, Massachusetts, United States - Inc-BW-H-2-M | ecosystem: Environmental > Terrestrial > Soil >...
GTTCGAAGATTTCCGGGCAGGCGGCGCCGGACGTGAAGATCGCGGAAACCGATCCGAAGGACAAGCTGGTGGCGGCAATGAAGGATTCGTTTGCGTTTTGCACGGCGGCGCTGGAAAAGGTGGATGATTCGAAATTGGGGGAGCAGTTCGTGCTGTTTGGGAACCGGCCGATCTCGCGGGGCGGTGCGCTGGTAGCGCTGGGCGGAAGTTGGACGGACCACTATGCGACGGAGGCCATTTATCTGCGGCTGAATGGGATTTTGCCGCCGACGGCGCAGCCGGAGAAGAAGTAGCGTTTCAAGTTCACTTCTGAAAGCTATGTTTCCCGAGAGGAAGAAGGTACGGGTGCGAGTTCGCGCTGAGCAGAAGCAACCCCCTTCAACTCGCGGGGGGAGCGGCCGTGGTGCAGGATGAGATGCACCAGAAACATGACGATGAGAACGCCGCCAAAGGTGACGACGATGGTGGCGCCAGTCGGTGTGTCGAGCTGCACGCTGAGATAGACGCCTAAAGCGGAGACCAGCGTACCCATGGTCCAGCCGATGGCAAGGCGGGGACCGATGCGGTCGGCAAAGAGCATGGCGCCGACGCTGGGCACAATCAGGTAGCAGAAGACGAGCAGGACGCCAGCGATGGCCACGGACGAAGTAACCACAAACCCGAACGAGGCGTAAAAGAGAAAATCCCAGAAGCGGACGTTGAGGCCGCTTTGCTCGGCCTTGCTGTGGCTCATGGAGATGAGCAGGAATTTCTTGCGGAAGATAAAGTGGAAGAGGCCGACGGCGCTGTAGAGCAGCGCGGTCTTGATGACCTCGGGCCGGGAGACGGCAAGAATATTGCCGACGAGCATGTCCTTGAGATGCTCGGTCTCGCCGGTGGCCTTGCTCATCAGCAGAATGGCCAAGGCGGAAGCAACAGCATAAGCGATGCCGATGAAAGCTTCCTGGGGAATATGGCCGCGCCGGGAGCGCGCAAAGGCGAAAATGGCCGCGCCCAGAAATGTGAACCCGAGGCTGATCCAGTATGCGCCGCGACCGTGCGGGTCCATCCCGGCGATAATGGCAACGACTGCGCCCAGCGCGGCGATCTGCGCGAGAGCCAAGTCCACGAAAATGACGCCTCGCTCGACAACATGCACGCCAAGATAGGAGTGGATGCCGGTGAGGATCAGGCTCGCCAGGAAAGGCAAAATCAGGAACGGAAGAATCTCCATCGAATACGCTCCTAGTGAGTCTCGTCAAACGCTTTCTTGAGCTTGGCGATGTCGTAGTCGAACAGCTTGAAGTAATCGGTAATTTCTTTTTCGCCACCAACCGAGGGCATCAGGACGACAACGACCGCACCGGTATCGCGCGCGATGGCATTGGGCGTCTTCAAATCAAAATACGGCTCGACCATAATGACCTTCACGCCATCCCGCTTCATCTGTCCGATCAATTCCACGGTGTGCTGGGGACTCGGTGGGATACCGGGACGCGGCTCGACGTAGCCGACGACGTCGAGGCCGAAATGCTCCGCGAAATTGGGCCAGGAACGGAGATAGGTAACGACTTTGCGGCCGGCGTAAGGCTTCATCTGCGCCAGCCATTGTTGCTCAGCCTGTTTGAGGCGTTGCTCAAAGGAATCATAGCGCTGGGCAAAATAGGCGGCATCATTGGGGCGCATCTCGCTGAGCTTGTTCTGGATGCCCTTGGCGATGCGCAAGCCGTTGTCCGGGTCCAGCCAGTAGTGCGGGTTTCCCAGCGGATGGACGTCGCCTTCCGCACGAGTGACCTGGCCGGTGGGGATTTCCAGGATCTTCGCAAAGCGCGAGGCATCGAGATAACCGGGTGCGCCAACCTGAATCCGCGGGTTGCTGGACTGGGTGATGAGCGGCGGGAGCCAGCCGATTTCGAGCTCGAGCCCGACGACGATGAGCAGTTCGGCCTTGGAGAGCTTGAGAAGGAAGCTTGGTTTGGGATCGACAAAGTGGGGATCCTGATAGCCGCGAGCAACGGATTCAACGTCGGCTCTGTCGCCGCCGATTTCCTGGGCGAGGGACGCCAGGTCCGTGGTTGCCGTCATGATGCGAATCTTGGTGTCGGCACTGCCGGTGGCAGGAAAGAGCAGCGCGAAAACGAGCGCCAGGGAAGAAGCGACCGCGGCGAGACGGGAGTTTGTTAATAAGCGTGACATCGAATTCTCCTGAAACGGCTTAGAACGGGTGCGCGCCATGCGCGCCCATAACGAACAGAAACTGGAACAGAAATTCATTGGCATTCGAGAAATCATTCGGAGCGGTCGCCAGATGACCGAAGCGGTACTGCCCACGGATCTGGCTAAACTCGCTCGGCCAATAGGTCAAGATACCTGAAAAACCTGAATCCGTCAGACGGGCATCGGTGGCGTGGCCGCTACGGTCGAAGCGTCCCCCGACGGTCCAGCGGCGATTGACTCGGTATTCGAAGTTGGAGTACATGCCGAAGGCATGTTGCGTCTGGAAAAAATTGGCCAGGGAAACCTGATCGCGAGCGCTCCAGAAGAATTCGCTCCGGAAAAGGAAGGAATGATAGATGGCGCGACGAAGCGGCTTCCAACGCAGGGTGGCGTCCGCCGAATATAGATTGGTGAGGAAATTTTCGGGATTAAAGGTGGTGCCGACGCCTGCGTTGTTGTGGCCGCGGGCGTAGGAAACGCCGAGGTCCAGGTTAGTTGATTCGGAGAGATCCCGATAGGCGCGGAGATGACCGACGACGCTGAGATCCTGACGCTGAAGTGCATGGAATACGTCGTCAGAATCGCCGCGGAATACCTGCGCGGTTCCCTCGAGGAACCAATTCTTGGGCGCGGGCAGGAAGCGGGAGAGGGACATGCCAGCGTCATCGATGCCATCCTCGCCGCCGACGAGATTATCGGTCACGAGGGGCCGGTCGATGAAAGGTAGCGCGTGATTGTGTGTCGTGTTGACCTTGCCGAAGTCGGCGCGCATCTTTCCGACCTTAAGGAGAAGACCGGCGGGAAGCGAAGTGAACGTGACATAGGCCTCCTCGACATTCACGCCGGTTTCCCCGAACGAGATGAAGGCATCAGCGCGAGCATAAGGGTCAATGATCGCTTGCAGGCCAATTTCAGACTCATGGAGTTCGAGCGAACGAGATGGAGAAACGGCGTTGTGGCCGGCCGTGCCGATGAAATCGCCGATCAGGCTGATGTCCGGATTGAGAAGTTTGCCGTTGCCAGACGCACCTCCGAAGGTCTGCGTTTGCGCGGCCTGTGCGGCGGCCGGGGCCGGTGTGGAGGGCAGCATGCCGGGCTCAGGGTGCGCGGAGGCCAGGAGAACCTGAGGGCCGGCTGTTTGTGCCGGCGACTTTGTCCCGCGAAGCTCCTTTAATTCGTCGCGCAAGAGCGCTACTTCCCCCGCAAGCGTGCGGATTTGATCTTCCAGCGCTTTCATACGGATGTCTTCTGTGTTTGCGGAGGATTCGTTGGGCTTAGCCGGTACAGAATTAGTGTCCTGCGCGCGCACAGAGAAGGAGAACATCAGCAGAGCAGACAGAGCAGCGAATCGTTTCATGAGATGACTCCTGGAATTCTATGGGCTTGAGCGTTTGTCGAAGCCAGGTGACGATCGATACCAAGCGAAGTGCAGAAGGCTATACGGCGGGAGGCGCACGCGGAGACGTTCCGCGCGGAACCGTGGAGGAGCCTGAGAGAAGAACTGGAGCTAGTTCGAGCGTGTTCGTGACGGTTACAATGGCGATGACGGGGGATCTTGTGATGACGACGGAACCTGCTGTGGAGCAGAACGGACAAACGTGAGAGGCGGAGGGGTCGGCGGTCAGGTCTGAGCAAGAATGAAATTGCGACGCCAGAAAAATGGCGCTGAAGAGGAAGATAAGAAGATACGTTTGCCGCGCGATGACTTGCATCTAGTTGGTGAAACGGAGCTTAGGTAAGAAAAGATGCCGGGTCAAGCGTGTAAAGCATGATTTTAGTTGCACTTACATACTATACTGGGTGATAGTATACTGGAGGACGCATGGCACACACCGCAAGAGACAAGGACAAGCTGCTGGTCCGAGTTCGGCGCATTCGTGGACAAGTGGAAGCGGTTGAACGGGCGCTCCGAGAAGAACAGGAGTGCAGCGACCTGTTGCAGTTGGTGGCTGCTTGCCGAGGAGCACTGAATGGCTTGATGGCCGAGCTGGTTGAGGGGCACATCTGGTTCCACGTTTTGGACCCGAGTCTATCGAAGGATTCGCCGCAGGCGGTGGCGGCGGAAGAACTGATCGATATCGTGAAGGCTTACTTGAAGTAGTTCAAATCCTGGCGCGTTTTCAGGGAGCGCCATCGGGGGTCAAGATGCTGGACAGCGAGAGCAAGACGGAAATTCTCCAAGAAGCGGCTGGCAACTCTGTAGCAGTAAGAGCCCCTGATTCCGAGGCAGAAAATGCAGAGCACGAACACCATTTCGACGGGCGGGAGATCGTTCGAATTGGGTTTGTCGCGATGGCCGCGGGGGCGTTTTGGTTTGCAGGAGTGCACCTTAGTTTGCCGCTTGTCCTTGTGGGGATGTTTTGCGCCGTCGTTGGCGGGTATCCCATTTTTCACGAAGCGATTGAGAATATTCTGGAACGGCGAATGACCATGGAGCTTTCGATGGCCATCGCCATCCTGGCGGCGCTGGCGATTCGGGAAGTATTCACGGCGCTGGTCATCACGCTGTTTGTGCTGGTCGCGGAAGTCCTTGAGGGGCTCACGGTGGGCCGGGGCCGGCGAGCCATTCGTCATCTAATCAATCTGCTGCCATCGACGGCGACAGTCGGCGAGCGCGGCGGATGGAGAGAAGTCGGAGTTGAGCAGGTGTTAGTGGGGGACGTGGTTCTGATCAAGCCGGGCGGGCGAATTCCGGTGGATGGTTCGGTGGTGGGCGGCCATTCGTTTGTGGACCAGGCGACGATCACGGGCGAATCGATGCCGGTTGAAAAAAGTATTGGAAAGGAAGTGTACGCGGGCACGATCAACCAATCCGGCGCGCTCGAGGTGCGGGTGGAACGGCTGGGGCGTGACACGACCTTCGGCAAAATCATCCAGGCCGTGGAACAAGCCGAGCAATCGCGCGCGCCGATTCAGCGCATTGCGGATCGCCTGGCGGGGTACCTCGTGTATTTCGCATTTGGCGCGGCGATCTTGACGTTTCTGGTTACGCACAACATTCGCTCGACCATTTCCGTGATCATTGTGGCTGGGGCTTGCGGAATCGCGGCGGGCACGCCGCTGGCGATTCTCGGAGCGATTGGAAGAGCCGCGGAGCAGGGCGCGATTATCAAGGGCGGCCTGTACCTGGAGAAGCTCGCCGAGGTGGACACGATTCTGCTGGATAAAACGGGAACACTAACGTTTGGAACGCCGGAACTTTTGGACGTGCATCCAGCGCCGGAAATTTCCGCGGCTCTCTTGCTGAAGACCGCCGCGATGGCGGAGTCCCGTTCGGAACATCCCGTGGCCAAGGCGATTTTGAAGAAGGCGAGCGAGCTAGGGATTACCTACGAGGATTCGAATCAATTTGAATATACGCCGGGTAAGGGAGTATCCGCCAATTGTGACGGTGAGGAAGTGATTGTGGGCAGCGAGAATTTTCTGTTGCAGCGCGGGATCTCGTTTTCGCGCAGGAATGGCCACGGAGCGGACTCCGAGGTTTTTGTGGCGCGGCAGGGAAAGTTTCTCGGGACGCTGGCCATTGCCGATAGGCTGAGGCCGGAAGCGAAGGAAGCCATCGCTTCGCTCAAGGCCATGGGGCTGAGGACGGTTCTTCTGACCGGAGATGCGAAAGCGGTCGCCGAGGACGTGGGGAGGAAATTGGGTGTAGACGAGGTCGCGGCGGAGCTATTGCCGGAAGAAAAACTGCAGTATGTGAAGCGGCTGTGCGACGGCGGCCACACGGTGGCGATGGTGGGTGACGGAGTGAACGACGCGCCGGCGCTGGCGCAGGCCAGCGTGGGCATAGCGATGGGGTCGGGAACGGATGTGGCCCAGGAAAGCGCAGACGTGGTGCTGATCGGGAGCGACCTGTCGAAGTTGGTGGAGACGCTGCAAGTGGCGCGGCGCTGCCGCCGAACGATCATGCAGAATTTCGTGGGGACGCTCGTGGTGGACAGCATTGGGGTGGGCATGGCCGCATTTGGCTTGCTCAATCCGTTGCTGGCCGCGTTCATCCATGTCTCTTCGGAGCTCGTGTTTATATTGAATTCCGCCAGGCTGGTGCCGTCAGCGAAGCTGGCTGGAGTATTCAGCGGCCAGTCTTCACTTGCTGTGCCTCCCCCGGCTTCTGCGGCCAAGGCGGCTTAGTATCCGCCTCCTCACGGCTTGCGGGGGTAGCATTCAAATAATTCATTGCAACCAAAGGGCTTGACCCCCCGTCTAAGGTGCTAAGCTAAGGTGTAGCTTGATGCCTTCTGGGGGAACCATTTTCGGACGAACGGCCGTGCACCGCACACTGGCGGTGTTGGCTTGTGCTGCGCTGCTCTATTTTGCGGCGGGCGGTTCCTTCCTCCACGAACATACGAATACGAATGGGCCTGATACGGCCTGCCACATCTGCCAGGCGCTGCATATGCCGGCGCTGGTGGCTGCGCACCTTGATCTCGTTAGCGCACCTCAACTCATCACCCGGTATTCTTCGCTGCCACAGCACGTTGCGCCAAGCGATTCCTTCTCCCTGCATCGCGCCGGGCGAGCTCCTCCCACCGCGTAGTTCCTTACCCAGCTGGAAGTGAAATTCCGAGCGCCGGCGTATTTGAGAGCCAGCGTCACGCCGCTTTTCTGGCGGGCCCTCTCCACAAAAACCAAACATAGCCCTCGAAAGGGATGGAGAAAAAATGTTGAAGAAATTGAGTAGTTACTCGGTTCTGATTTTGGGGTTTGTCCTGCTTTTGACGGCTGGAGCAGCGAAGGCACAGTTGGGGAATTCCGGGTCGATTGATGGCGTGGTAAAGGATCAGTCCGGCGCCTCAGTACCAGGCGCAAAGGTGGAGATCGGCAATCCCGTTAGCAGTTTTCATCGCGAAGCGACCACGGCCAGCGACGGCAGCTTTCGCTTCACGAACGTGCCGTTTAACCCATATCACCTAGTTGTAACAGCCACAGGCTTTGGCTCTGCCACCCAGGACGTGGACGTGCGTTCGACAGTTCCGATAAACATTTCAATTGCCTTGAAGGTTGGTTCGACGGTGACGACCGTCACGGTCGAGGAAAACGGCGGCGACCTAGTTGAAAATGAGTCCACATTTCACACCGACGTGGACCAAGGGATCATCGCTCGGCTTCCACTGGAGAGCCAGTCGTCATCGTTTACTTCGATCGCGACACTGGTTTCGCCGGGCGTTGCCGCGGACTCCAACGGCTTGATGCACGGACTAGGAGACCACGCAGAGAACTCCGTCTCGCTTGACGGACAACCGATTACGGACCAATTCAGCAAGGTCTTCTCGAACCAGCTTCCTTCAGACGCGATTCAGTCGATGGAAATCATCTCTGGCGCGCCGCCTGCGGAATTTGGCGACAAGACCAGCTTGGTGATCAAAGCGACCACCAAATCCGGGCTAGGATTGACCAAGCCAACTGGAAGCGTATATGCCGACTATGGCAGCTTCGGGACCAGCAACGTTGGCTTCAATCTCGGTTATGGAACCCAGAAGTGGGGAAACTTTATCTCGGCAAACGTACTCAACTCCGGCAGATTCCTGGATCCCCCTGAATTTCAGGTGATTCATGCAAAGGGCAATGAAGAAAACATTTTTGACAGGTTCGACTACCAGTTCTCGCAGAAGGACACTCTACACTTGAACCTAAACTACACGCGCTCGTGGTTTCAGACGCCAAACGCATTTGATAACTTGAATGTGCTCGACGTCAATGGCAATAACGTTGGCAATACGGACCAGCGGTCCAAAATTGGAACGTACAATATTGCGCCAGTTTGGACGCGATTGATCAATTCCAACACCGTGTTTACCTTCGGGGCGTTCGTGCGTCACGACCAGTTCAACTATTATCCGAGCAACAATCCTCTGGCGGATTTTACCCCGATCCAGTCCGAGAGCATCGCGCAAGACAGGAAGCTGACGAACGCGGGGTTGCGCTCCGATATTTCTTACGTGAAGGGAATCAACAACATAAAGGCGGGCGTCGTTTACGAACACACATTTTTAACGGAAAACGATAACCTCGCCATAGTCAATCCGACTCTAAACTCGCCGTGCCTCGATGCGAACGGAAACCCGCAAACTGGTTTTACCGATCCTACGCAGTGCGGGGCTGCCGGGCTTACTCCAAACGATGGCACAAATCCAAATGCCACGGTTAGTCCTTTTCTTCCCCTGCTTGGTTGCTTCGACCTGACCAGGCCCACGCCGGCCGCGACGGACGGCTGCGCAAACACAGCCAGCGGCTTCCACTTGTTCCATGGCCACACGGACGTGAAGGAGTTGGCGCTGTACGTCCAAGACACAATCACCAAAAACAATTGGTCCTTTAATTTAGGCATCCGCGGCGATCTATATAACGGGCTTTCGACATATAGGACAGCCGAGCCGCGGCTCGGTGTCGCATATAACATCAAGCAAACCAACACGGTGTTACGCGTCTCCTATGCCCGAATCGTAGAGACGCCGTTCAACGAGAATCTAGTCGTAGCCAGCAGCGGTTGCAATGACCCGGTGGTCAACGGGATTTTCACCGCCTCCTCTGGGGGATCGCCTTGCTTGAGTGTGCCGCTGCATCCTGGGTGGCGGAATGAATTTCACGCAGGATTTCAGCAGGCATTTGGCAAATATCTGGTTGTCGACGCTGAGTACCTGTGGAAGTATACGCACTATGGCTTCGACTTCAGCATCCTGGGCAATACTCCGGTTACCTTCCCAGTAGAATGGCACAACTCGAAAATCCCCGGCTGGGCGCTTCGCGCCAGCGTCCCAAACTATCACGGGTTCACCGCCCTCGTGGTTATGTCGAGCGTGGCAGCACGGTTCTTCCAACCGCAAATCTCCGGGCTCGGTATTACACCTGTGGGGCAGGGCGGCACGAGCGTTTTCCGCATCGATCATGACGAAAAATATAACGAGACGACGCACTTGCAGTACCAGCCCTGGAAACGTCCACTGTGGGTAGGATTTAACTGGCGCTACGATAGCGGCCTGGTTGTGAGCGGCATACCTGACGCTGGTGCAGCGCTCGGACTCACGCCTAATCAGCAAGTGACGATCGGCTTGGCATGTAATGGAGTTTTTGCCACGGTCGCCAATCCGCTTACGGACTGCACCAACCCGAATGGCACGCAAGGGAGGGTCACTTCAAAATTGCTCACTCTTCCACAAGGCGGGTATAATGCCTTCCAAAACCCGAACAACCCGCTGTTCCCGAGCCAGTTTGACGCCGACCATAATCCTGACCGCGTCAAGCCTCGTAATTTGTTCGACATTGCGGTGGGAGACGACAACCTGTTTCAAGGTGACCGCTACAAGTGGAGCCTACGCTTCACGGTGGTCAACCTAACCAACAAAGTAGCCTTGTATAACTTTCTCTCTAGCTTCACCGGAAGCCATTTCGTGACGCCGCGGAGCGAAAGCGTGGAGCTCGGCTTCCACTTCTAACCCTGAACAAGTCAATGGGGACCCCGGCGAGGCCGGGGTCCGCCGCTTTCACTTCGAATCTTCAGTTCGTAAAGTTGGTTACTTCCGTGCGAGGTAGGTTTTCGCTTCGGCGAGCTCTGGCCGATCGGCACCTGGGGCGGAAATTTCAGCCAGCTTTGCGTAGAACGATTGCGCCCCTGACGCGTCGCCGGAAGCCTGCGCCGCGCGCGCGGCACCCAGAAGACCGTCGAAGCGATTCGGGGAATTCTTCAGGACCGTTTTGTATTCGGCGAGAGCGGCGGCGGGGCGCTTGAGTTCCTGGAGCATGTCGGCGAGCATTTCTCGCGCGGGGATGCCGACGGATTCGCCGCCGTCCTTGTCCTGGCGGTCGGCGGCGGCGCGCAGC
>Ga0210384_10009526_pt1 | contig 10013 bp, 11 predicted proteins | sample IncBWH2MmetaG_FD_160574 | JGI IMG/M metagenome (GOLD analysis project Ga0210384, IMG submission 160574) | Forest soil microbial communities from Barre Woods Harvard Forest LTER site, Petersham, Massachusetts, United States - Inc-BW-H-2-M | ecosystem: Environmental > Terrestrial > Soil >...
GGCAAGAGTGGCCCGACCGGAATGAACTGCTCGTCCATGAGGTTTTCCTTCGAGAGAGGCAGGCTTTCGATGAGGGCCCGAGCCTCCGCCACGTCCTTGCAGTTCAGCAGGAAGATGACGCCCTTGCCGTCGCCGCGCGTGAACCATTGCTGAATCTTGCCGTCGAGATACAGGGGAACGGTCGCGCGAATTTCGGCGGGCATGATTTTCATGACTTGCTCGACCGTAACCCCCGGTTTTGGCGTAAGGATCGTCAGCACGCCCGTGATCTTGGGCTGCGGCGGTGTGGACTGACCTTGCGCCAGGGGCGCCAGGACCGTCGCGAAAGCCAGCAGCAGGTAGGACATTTCAATCTTCATTGTTCAGCTCCTTTGATTCCTCACGGAATTTGGATCTTGTGTGGTACCACCGGGTACCACACGCTAGTTTAGACGCTCGCGAGGAGAAAAGGTTACGCCCGAGAATAAAGATAATGGTACTCTACGGTACCGAAGGTGGCAGGAGAGGTAATGGCTACGACGTCGATATCAAAACGTCGCCAGAAAGCCGGCGACGAAACCAAGGTACGCGAGCGCATCCTTGAGGCAGCCTTTGCGGCGTTCATGAAGAGCGGCTACGCAACGGCCAGCACGCTGGAGATCGCGACGCGCGCGCGCGTTTCGAAGCGAGAGCTCTACGCGCTCGTTGGCAACAAAGAGGAAATGCTGATCGCCTGCATCAGCGAGCGCGCCAAGCGGCTGGACGTGCCCGCTGACCTGCCCGTGCTGCGCGATCGCGAGACCCTGGAGAAGGTGCTGGTTTCTTTCGGGACGAAGTTCGTCCGCGAGGTAAGCGATCCCGCAGTCATTGGGGTATTCCGGCTGGCGATCGCCGAGGCGGTCCAGGCCCCCGAAGTGGCGCGTGCGCTCGACTCTATAGGACGCGAGGCAAGCCGCGCCGCCCTGCGCAAAATCATGGCCGAGGCCCAGGCGTCCGGATTGCTCACGGGCCGTCCTGCCGAACTTGCCGGGCAGTTCGCAGGGCTGCTCTGGCGCGATTTGCTGGTCAGCCTGCTGCTCGGCGTCGCCGAACGACCGAAACCGCGCGAAATCGCGGGACGTGCCCGCGACGCGGCAGCCGCCTTCCTGCAACTTCATCCGCTACCGAAGGAACATGCGCCCGAATAGACGTCCGAGCGTGCGGGCCCCCGGGCCGTTCAAGGACGCGGCCGAAGGTTGATCGGAACGATTCACAACAACACTAGGTAGTTAGCCGTTTTCGACGCGGGCCTTTATATCCGAGTACGCCGCATCGATTAGCGTGCTTAGGGCTGCGGTGTTTGTGGGCGTTCCTGGTTTCAGCTTCACGTGGCGCATGAACTTGCCGGTGCCTTGCAACAGGCCCGCGGGATCTGGCAGGGATGCGCCTTGGAAGAAGCCTACGTTTACGTGCGAGGTGAAAACGTTCACGTAGCCGAAGGGGGCGTCTCCCAGGCAGGCGACCGGACAGCCGTCATGCACGAGCTCGCGGACTTCGTCTCCGCACTTGCGCATCACTTCAAACCAGCGACGCGCGATGGTGCCCAATTCGCCTGCGTGTTGTTTCATCCACGCGTCGATGGCGGGATCGCGCTCGACCGCGCCGTTGAATCGCAGCAAGTCCGTTCTCATCGTCGCTCGCCTTGAACGGGAAAGAAAAACATTTTACACAGAGGGCACCGAGAGCGCAGAAGGTACAGAGAAGAAGAAGCAGATTCCTGGCTTCGCTCGGACGTTGCCTGTCCTTCCCCTCGAAGTTCTTACTTTTCCATCGAAGGTGCGTCGGCATCTGTTACCAGAGCGCACCGATGATACAGATCCTCAACTGAGCTGCAGCCGGCGAAAAGCGTTCCCTCGTACATTATTAAGTCATGGAATATGAACAAGCCGCCCCTTATAAGAGCAAAATACACACACCATTCCCGGCACTGTGTCAAGAACATCGCCAGTTCTTCGAAGAGAGCTGGCTTGGCGAGAGTCCAAGACGCTTCCACACGAACGCTTAACCCGTACATGTCGTCGTCCACGACAAAGAAATCGGGATGGTCATCGCCACCCCGCCACTCTTCAGTAGACTCCTCGTAGGTATCGAGTATTGGTATTTTCCCCATGGGTCCCACGGTGCCATAGGACGAGAGGATATCGAGTACGGCGTTTCTAAAGGTATGGAACTGCTTCCAAGTGTGGTTTCGATTGGAAAACGGGCAATTCTCGCGGGAGAACTCCATCACGCGAATAGAAAAGATTCGCTCATCGCGTGATTGGCGCTGTTGCTGGCTCATTTGGCACAGCATAACACGGTGACACGATTACTGACTCTTGCGTGGGCCAAGGTCAAACCAAACGACGAAAAGCATTGATCCGAAAACACGGTAAATGCCCAAACTCCCGATAATCGCCGCCGAGCCACAGCCAGTGGAAAGAAACGGAAACGCTTCCACGGGGACGCGGGGGAGCGGTTAGGAGGATTTGGATTTTTCCAGGGCTTCGGTTAGGGCGGGCATGATTTCGAAGATGTCGGCGACTACGCCGTAGTCGGCAATTTCGAAGATGGGGGCGTTGGCGTCTTTGTTGATGGCGACGATGGTGCGGGCGCCTTTCATGCCGACGACGTGCTGGATGGCGCCGCTGATGCCTAGGGCGAGATAGAGCTTGGGGGCGACGGTTTGGCCGGAGCTGCCGATTTGGCGCTCCATGGGGAGCCAGCCTTCGTCGCAGATGGGGCGGGAGGCGGCGATTTCTCCGCCGAGGGCTTTGGCGAGGGCTTCGGCTTGGGGGATGTTTTCTGGGGCTTTGATGCCGCGGCCGATGGAGACGATGATGGGCGCTTGGGTGAGGTCGACGGCGGACTTGGCTTCTTTGAAGAGGTCGAGAGGCTTGGTGCGAATTTGATCGGGGGTCAGGGTGACGACGATTGCGTTTGCTGGGGCTTTGCCTGACGGATGCGCGGCCAGGAGATCGGCGCGGAAGGCGCCGGATTGGAAAGAGGCGAACCAAGGGGCGGCGCCTTGGAACGTGACGTCGGCGGCGGTTTTGCCTTGAAACATTTGGCGGACGAAGATGAGTTTGCCGGATTCGTGGCGGTAGCCGATGCAGTCGCCGATCATGCCTTTGCCGAGGCTCGCGGCTAGTTTGGGAGCGAAGTCGCGGACTTGATAGGTGTGGGGGAAGAGGACGAGATCGGGCTTGGCGGAGTCGATGACTTGCTTGAGGGCGATGCAAAAACCATCAGGCGTGTAGGCTTCTAGCAAATCGTGTTCGACTCGGAGAACTTCGGCTACGTTTTTGGTGGCGAGTTCGTCGGCGAATGCGGAGATGCCTTTGCCGATGACAAGCGCAGAGACGGTGCTCGATGTGTCCTTCGCGATTTGCTGGGCGGCGGCCAAGGTTTCAAAGCTGGCGTTGTTCCACTTGCCTTGGCGAAGTTCGGTGATGACCAGGATTTTCATCGGGCTTCCTCTTTAACGCTTCCTAAAAACGAAGAGAGATTTCTCGCTACGCTCGAAATGACGGTGTCTAAAGGCCTGACTAAATTACACGGGCTTCGAATTTCAGTTTCTCGACCAGCTTGGTGGCGACTTCCTTGGGAGTGCCGGTTAGGAATTCGGTTTTTTTGGTTTTTGTGGGTACGTAGATTTTTTCGATTTTCTGCGTGGATTCGTGCGTAATGCCAAGCGATTCGCGGGTGATGGTGGCGATTTCTTTTTTCTTGGCGGCCATGATGCCTTTTAACGTGGCGTAGCGGACTTTATTGATGCCGGACTGGATGGAAAGGACCGCGGGCAGCGGGCACTCGATGTGCTGGAACCAACCGGCTTCCAGTTCGCGCTTGAGCTTCATTTTGTCGCCGGCGATTTCGATCTGCATGATGATGGTGGCGTGCGGAAGGTCGGAGAGAGCGGCGATGAGGACGCCGGTTTGGCCGAAACCGTGGTCGTCGCTTTGGAGGCCGGTGAGGACGAGGTCTACTTTTTCTTTTTTGATGGCGGCGGCTAATGCTTTTGCGGAACCTAGGGGGTCGAGTTGCGCGAAATTGTCGTCGGCGATGTGGATGCCACGGTCGGCACCTTTGGCGAGGGCTTCCTTGATGGTTTGCTTGACGCGCTCGGGGCCCATGGAGAGAGCGATGACTTCGCCGCCGTGTTTCTCTTTCAGGCGGAGAGCTTCTTCGAGGGCGTAGCTGTCGGGCTCGTTCATTTCGAAGCCGATGTCGGATTCTTTGATCCAGTTGCCGGCGATGGCGAGAGGGGCGTCCTTTGCTGGAACCTGCTTGATGCAGACGATGATGTTCACGAGATTTTTCCTTGAGAGTTCTTCTTTGATTTTCGTGGAATCATTATATCAACTTACGATTGTTAGTTACTAACGGTTTCGACCAGATCGACCTTGGCTGAGCCGATGGCGGCCTGAAGGCCGCCGCTACGCCGGATTCGGCCACGTGAACATTTGCTGGCGCGGTAAGCGTTCGACGATGTTGCAGAGGGCACAGACTCCCGACCCGGTCGGGATAAATTCCGTCTGTGCTACCCGGACCAGCGTTTGAAAATCAGGGCGGCGTTTGTGCCGCCGAAACCGAAGGAATTCGAGAGCGCGTATTCGACGGAGGCTTTGCGGGCCACGTTTGGCACGTAGTCCAGGTCGCATTCGGGATCAGGCGTTTCGAGATTGATCGTGGGCGGCAGAATCTGATCGCGTAACGCCAGGACGCTGATGCCTGCTTCAAGGCCGCCAGCGCCGCCCAGGAGATGGCCGGTCATGGACTTTGTCGAGCTCACAGGAACATTTTTTGCGTTGTCGCCAAAAACCCTTTTGAGGGCGCGCGTTTCGATAACGTCGCCGAGCGGGGTGGAAGTGCCGTGGGCGTTCACGTAGCCGATGTCTTCCGGAACGAGGTGGGCATCCTTGATGGCGGCTTTCATGACGCGGTAGGCCCCGTCGCCGTCGGATGCGGGCTGGGTGATGTGGTAGGCGTCGCCGGACATGCCGTAGCCAACAATTTCCGCGAGTATGGGAGCATTGCGTCTTTGCGCATGTTCTAGCGACTCGAGAATCAGAATTCCGGCGCCTTCGCCGACAACGAATCCGTCGCGGCCAGAGTCAAACGGACGGCTGGCGTGAGCAGGATCGTCATTGCGAGTAGACAGAGCTTTCATCGCAGCAAAACCGCCGATACCCATCGGAGTGACGGTGGCTTCGGTGCCGCCGCAAATCATCATGTCCGCGGCGCCACGCTCGATGATTTTGAAGGAATCGCCGATGGCGTGCGCGGAAGCGGAGCAGGCGGTGGCGGTGGCGGAATTAGGGCCCTTGGCTCCATAACGAATGGAAATGTGGCCGGAAGCGAGATTGACGATGGCGGACGGAATGAAAAAGGGAGAGACCCTGCTTGGGCCGCCCTCGACCAATTTCCTGTGCTCGCGTTCGATGATGTCAAAACCGCCGATGCCGGAGGAGACGTAGACGCCGACTTCGTTGAGGTCAGAATCCTCGGGCTTCCAATTGGCGGATTTTATGGCGAAGTCCGCTCCAGCGAGAGCCACCTGGATGAAGCGGCCCATTTTTTTCAGTTCTTTTTTTTCGATCCACATGAAAGGATCGAAGTTTTTTATTTCGCCGGCGATCTTGCAGTCAAAACCCGTGGTATCGAACTGGGTGACACGGCCAACGCCGCTCTGGCCGGCGATGAGGTTCTTCCAAGATTCCTCCGTGCCGATGCCCAGCGCGCAGACCAATCCAACACCCGTAACGACTACCCGGCGAGTCAAGTCTTTGATGCTCCCTGTTGAGGTGATAATTTCGTGGCTTACTTTCCCTTGGCGTGCTTGTCGATGTACTCGACGGCGTCCTTCACCGTGGTCATCTTTTCAGCGTCTTCGTCGGGAACTTCGATTCCGAAGGCTTCCTCGAACGCCATGACTAATTCGACCTGGTCGAGAGAGTCCGCACCGAGGTCGTCCACGAAGGACGCTGTCGGCGTCACTTCGGCTTCATCGACGCCGAGTTGCTCGACGATAATTTGTTTAACGCGTTCTTCCACACTGGCCATTCCGGTGTCCTCCGCGATTTGCTATCGCTTATTGTGCATCGACGTACACTAACAGTTTATCGGCCCCAATGCCGTGCTACGGACTTGAAATTCGTCTATCAGGCAACCTGCCCATTCTAGTCATGGGATTGGGCAAGGTCAACTTTGGTGGCTCGCGATATCAGCCATGCGACTACTACTGCCCGCCTAAAGGGTGCTGTTCATGAATCTCTAGATGCGATCTCAAATCCGCAGCCTTAAAGCCAGACTCCGGTTCGTACCTCTTCCCTTCGAACTCGAGGTGCCAACCTGATCTCGGCTGCGCGTCAGACTTCTCCAACCGAATCTCCCCGTGCACCACTTCGCCCGGAACCACCGGCGGCTTCTGACCCTCTCGCAACATTATTTTGTACCAGGAAACCAAGCGATAACTCACGTTGGCGAGCTTCCATCCTCCACCAAAGACCATCTCTCCGTCCCCTTCGCTCAGCGCCATACCCTTTCGGGTTTTGATCACAATGCCTTGGAATACTCCAAATTTTCCATCCGCGCCGAAGTACAAAAGCCTGGTGGCAGCATAACTTCGGTGCGGATCAGTTTCTCCTTCCGGGCGTTCCCAAGAAATTCCTTCCTGAATCCAAACTGCGTGTTGCCGAAGAACCTTTGAACCTTCGTCGGCGGATGATGCCCCAGAACCAGGGACTAATAGCAAGCTCAGCGCGGCAACTGTATTTAGTAGCTTCATGCCAGATAAAGTCCGCCGTTGACGTCGAGGACGTGGCCGGTGATGTAGGCGGCTTCGTCACTGGCTAAGAAAACTATGGCGCTGGCTACGTCGCGGGCCGAGCCCATGCGCCCTAGCGGAATGCGATTCTTCAGTTCGTCTTTCACTTTGTCTGAGAGGACGTCGGTCATTGGTGTGGCGATGAAGCCGGGGGCGACGGCGTTCACGGTGATGTTGCGCGAGGCGATTTCTATGGCGATGGCTTTGGTTAGGCCGACGAGACCGGCTTTGGCGGCGACGTAGTTGGCTTGGCCGGCGTTGCCCATTTGCGCGACTACGCTGGCGATGTTGATGATGCGGCCTGCGCGGGCGCGCATCATTGTGGAAAGGGCTTGCTGGATGCAGAGGTGCGCGCCGGTCAGGTTGGTGCGGATTACGGCGTCCCAGTCTTCTTGCTTCATGCGGAGAGCCAGGCCGTCGCGGGTGATGGCGGCGTTGTTGACGAGAATGTCTAGGCGGGCGAATTTTTCCAGGGCATGTTTGAAGCCGGATTTGATTTGGTCGGGGTCGGCGACGTCCATTTTTATGGCTAGAGCGTCGCCGCCGGCGGCCAGGATGTCGGTGACCAGGGCGGTTAGTTTCTCTTCGTTGCGGGCGGCGACTACAACCTTTGCGCCGGCTTGGGCCAGGGCTAGCGCGGTTTCGCGGCCGATGCCTTGGGAGGCGCCCGTGACTAGGGCTACTTTGTCTTTTAGGCTGAACATCTCAATTTTTCCCTGTGATCCATTTTTGCTCGATCAAAGTCTTACCCCAAGCCCACCTTCAAAAAGCGAAGGTGGGGCACCCTCCGTTGGGTTACGGCTCGGCTAAACGGATGCAACCTGCAAACTCTTGCGGCGGGCACAGACTGAAGTCTGTGCTACCTAAGCCGCATCGGAACGGGCGCCGGCGATTTTGTCGACCGTGGCGGCCAAACTTTTTTCGTCTTCGACGTTGAGCGTGGCTGCGGAGCGCTCGATTTGGCGCAGGAGGCCGGTCAGGACGCGGCCTGGGCCCACTTCCACGAAAGTGTTGACGCCTTCGTCGATCAGGAGGCGGACGGATTCTTCCCAGCGGACGGGCATGGTGACTTGGCGGATCAGGGCTTCGCGGGCTTCGTCGCCGGTGGAGATGGTGTCGGCATCGACGTTGGTCACCAGGGGAACTGAAAGATTTGCAAAGTTCGTGTGCTTCAAGTCTTCGGTTAGGCGCTCTTGCGCGGGGGCCATTAGCGCGGAGTGGAATGGGGCGGAGACGGCCAAGATTACGGCGCGCTTCGCGCCGAGTTGCGAGGCGATTTCGACGGCGCGCTTGACGGCAGCGGCATGGCCGGAGATAACCGTTTGCTCAGGGGAATTTAGATTTGCGGCAGAGCAAACTTCGCCATTCGAAGCGCGCTTGCAGGCGTCAGCTACTACCGCGGGCGACAGGCCCATGATGGCGGCCATTGCGCCCACGCCTGCTGGGACGGCTTCCTGCATGTAGGTGCCGCGCTTGCGGACCAACTGGACGGCGTCGCTGAATTTCAGGGAGCCTGCGGCTACGAGGGCGGAGTATTCGCCGAGGCTGTGGCCCGCTACGAAATCGGGGGTGAGACCGCGTTCCGCGAGAACGCGATAGACGGCGACGGAACAAGTGAGGATGGCCGGTTGCGTGTTGGCGGTGAGCTTGAGCTCGTCTTCGGTGCCTTCAAAGCAGATTTTGGAGATGGAGAAATTGAGGGCCCTATCGGCTTCCTCGAAAACGGCGCGGGCCGCCGGATACTTTTCCGCCAGCTCTTTGCCCATGCCGGGGTACTGCGAAGCTTGACCCGGAAATACGAATGCGACTTTGCCCATCGTCAATTCCTCTCCTGAGGCGTCATGCGAGAACGCTTGCGGCTGAGAGCTCCTGTTCGATTTTTTCGTTGATGCGCGCGCGGGACAGACCCGCGGCCACACGGATGGCGTTTTTGATGGCTTTGGCGTTGGAACGCCCATGGCCGATAACGCAAACGCCTCGCACCCCCAAGAGCGGCGCGCCCCCATACTCCGTGTAATCAATTGTTTTCTTCAAACCCTTCAAGGCTCCGCGCGAAAAAAGAAAACCAACCTGCGACGCCAGCGAGCTTTGGATCGACTTTTTGAGCAGGCCGAAAATCTGGACGGCGAGTCCTTCGCAGATTTTCAGCGCGATATTTCCGACGAAACCATCGCTCACGATCACGTCCACATTTCCGGAGAAGAGATCTCCGCCCTCGACATTGCCGACAAAATGCACTGGGCTCTTTTTCAAACGCGTATAAACCTCGCGTGTGAGTTCATTGCCCTTGATTTCCTCCTCGCCGACGGATAACAGGCCGACGCGAGGGCGGCGGTTGCCAAAGGTCGCCCGGTAATAAATTTCGCCCATCACAGCAAATTGCACCAAATGCTCGGGCTTGGAATCCACGTTGGCGCCAACGTCCAGCAGCACAGAAACGCCGCCTTTGGCGTTGGGGAAAGGCGCTGCGAGGGCAACGCGATCGACCGATTCCAGAGTGCCCAGCAGAAACCTGGCGACGGTCATGACGGCGCCGGTGTTTCCAGCGCTAACCAGGCCGTCGGCTTTGGCTTCACGCACCAGACGCGCAGCGACATGAACCGAGCTGTCTTTCTTCCGGCGAAACGCTTGAGCCGGGTGATCCTCCATGGTGATAACTTCGCTTGCCGGGACAATATCAATGGGCAAGTTCGGGGCAGCATGCTTGGCCAGCTCCGCGCGAACGACGCTTGGTTGCCCGACCAGCATCACGCGCACGCCCAGTTCGCGGGCAGCCAGGACACTGCCTTCAACCTCGGGGCGGGGAGCGTTGTCTCCGCCCATGGCGTCAACAGCGATGGTGATCATCGGATTTATCTGAACGCTTTATCTGGCCGCCAGTTCTTGGATGAGACCAGGCAGGAAAAGGCGGCGTCAGGCCGACTTGTCTTGCACGGCGCGGCCTTTATAGAAGCCGCAGTGGGGACAAGCCTGATGCGGCTGCTTGGTTTCGTGGCAATTCGGGCATTCACCGAGAGGCGGCTTCTCGAGAAAATCATGTGCCCGTCTGGTGCTCGTCCGTCGTTTCGAATGCCGTCTTTTTGGGTTAGGCATAGCAATACTCCTCGTTCCCGCCTCAGTGGGCGGATTCTATGGGCTTTCGGCCCTGTAAACTATTGTTTTTTCAGCCAGTCCTGCTTCAGGCGCG
>Ga0210384_10009527_pt1 | contig 10012 bp, 10 predicted proteins | sample IncBWH2MmetaG_FD_160574 | JGI IMG/M metagenome (GOLD analysis project Ga0210384, IMG submission 160574) | Forest soil microbial communities from Barre Woods Harvard Forest LTER site, Petersham, Massachusetts, United States - Inc-BW-H-2-M | ecosystem: Environmental > Terrestrial > Soil >...
GATCGTCCTACTGCGGCAGTCCCACACGGCGCAGCAGGTCGGCATAGCGCGGATCGGAGTGGAGGAAGTCAAAACTCGGTTCCGTTCCGACATCCACCATGGAGGCATCGCGCGCCTGATACGCTTCTCCAGCCACTCCAAGGCGTGGTCTTTCTCTCCTAGACGGGCATACATTGTTGCCACGATAAAGGCCGAAACATACTGATGAATCGATTGGCTCATCAGGTCGTCGAGCCACGCTTGTATCGCTCCTTTGTAGCCCGATCGCGAGTACGCCTTCCCAATCAGTCCCGCGCTTCATGGGTCTCCCTCGAGGAGGAATGCCTTTTGCCACTCCGCGATTGCTTCCTTGTACATCCCCTTGCGGTCGTATGCGGGTGACCTCTGAAGAAACTCAGGTCGTGGCGACCTCATCCCAGGCGTTGGCTCCGCCTCGTGCCCGCGAATACGTGGCCGTTCTTATCGATCAGGCCTTCCTGGAAACCGAACCACTCGGGAGCGGCATGGTGCTGGAATACATTGGGACAGCCGTTCCCGTTCATCTGAACTTCGCCCTTAGCAACATGGATCGAGTCGCGCGGGTTGCGGGCTGCCCTGCATCGGCACAAGAAACAGGTCCTGATGGTCCGGCATGAGGTGCAACAAACCCTGCGAAACGAACTCAAGAGCACGATCACGGCGCTGCTGCGTTCCTGCGAAATGGCGTTGCAGGTTCCTGATCTCCAGAGCGAAGCCAAGAGCAGAATGCGAGCCATCCACAAACTTGCCCAGGAGGTGCGCCTCAAGCGCGACGGTCCCATTTGACGCTGTTGCGGGCGCAAGTCGACGTATACCTCATCCTCGATCTGCAACATTGCTGCAACATTTTGCGCACTGGCCGCGTCCTCGCGAAAATCCTTCCCGAACATTTCCTCCCGCACTACAATGACGCAGCAACAAAGAACGCGGAGTCGCGCTGTTTTCGCGGCTGTCCCGCGCTCGCCCCGGGGGCCCTGTGCACGTTCTGATCACGGCAGACACTTTGAGTGGTACATGGACCTACACCCGCGAGCTGGTCTCCGGTCTGGTCGGTCGTGGGCTGCGCGTCACCCTGGTGAGTTTCGGCGAAATCCCCCTGCCTCAACACACTTTGTGGATGGACAACCTGCATGGCCTGGAATATCGTCCCACGGCGTTCCGCCTGGACTGGATGCAGGAAGGACAGGAAGACCTTAAGGATTCCTCGGCGTATCTCGCGGCGCTGGTGAAAGAGTTGAAACCCGACGTACTTCACCTGAACCAGTTGTGCTACGGCAGTCTGCCGGTCCCGGTGCCGCGCGTGGTGGTGGCGCATGGCGATTTGATCACCTGGTGGCGGGCTGTCCATGGGCGGGAACCCAAGCAGGATCGTTGGCTGCAATGGTATCGGCAGGTTGTCACTCGAGGTCTGGCCGCAGCCAGTGTCGTGGTGGCTCCTTCCGTCTGGATGCGGGACAGCGTGCGCGACTGCTACACCCGGGCACGGCACGAAACTGTGATCTATAACGGACGCAATCCTGTTTTCTTCAACCCCTACGTGGGCAAGGATGATTCTGTACTCGCGGTGGGCCGGTTGTTGGATGCTGGCAAACAGATTTCGCTGCTGACCCAGCACACTCACCCTCTTCCCATCTGTATTGTGGGGTCGGACACACCGATTCATGGTCCTGCGGTGATTCCGATACGTGCCGATGTCAAACTTTCGATCGACGAGGTCAATGTAGCGCTGAAAGGGCCGCAGACCGAAGCACAGCTGCGCACGCTTTACAGCCGGGCCGCGATTTACGCCGCCACCTCGCGCTACGAACCGTTCGACATGGCGGCGGTCGAAGCCGCATTCTCGCGTTGCGCAATTGTGGCCAACGACATTCCTGCATTCCGGGAAATATGGGGTGACGCCGCTCTGTACTTCCGTGAAAACGACGCTGCCAGTCTCGCATCCGCGATCCGCCGCTTGAGCGATCAGAGGGACCTGTGCCGCACCTACGGCAATCGTGCGTATCAACGGGCCCGCGAGTGCTTTACTTCCAAGCGCATGATCGATCAATATCTCGAGTTATATGGAAACCTGCTGCAGACCAAGTGGGCAGCGGCGTAGGAAGGCAGCTCTCAGCTTGCAGCCGTCAGCGGTCAGTTTTCCCCTCGAAGTGGTTTGGCTGAAAGCTGACAGCTGCAAGCCTCATTCTGCTATCTTCGTATCGAACAGGGAGGTCTCATGGCTGCAGTCAAAATTACTGTACGCAAGAACGGCCCGTATCGCGTGGAAGACCCCGAGGGTTCGATCGAACTGGTCGACGCCGATGGCAACAAGTATGACCTGAGCGGCAAGCCGGCATTCTCTCTCTGCCGTTGTGGCGGATCGGTGACCAAACCGTTCTGCGACGGCACTCACAGTCGCATCGGGTTCGAGGGAGCGGAATCGGCGGTAAAAAAGGTGGAGAGCAGCAGCTGAACCGAAAACTTCCCCGAACATAAACAGTTTTGGCGCAGTCACGGTGGCTTCCGTCTTCGTCCAAGCCACGATCTTGCTCGTCTTTTACTGGGACATGCGTTCTACGGCATCAGACTTCACAGGAGCCCCTGTGAACGATTGGAACGATCGGGAACTGGGGATGGGTCGTGGGATCACGCGGCGCGATTTCCTGAACGGAGTCGCGCTTGCCGTCGGTGCGGCGGTCCTTCCTTCTGACTTCCTTGCGGCCGCGGACATGCAGGCCGGGCGGGAGCAGTCGTCCGAGTACTACCCTCCGGCCCTGACCGGGCTTCGCGGCAGTCATCCCGGGTCGTTTGACGCGGCGCACAGCCTGCGCGATGGCACCTTCTGGGACCACGCCGGGGCGCTGGTTGACACCCGAGAATCCTACGACCTGGTGGTGGTGGGAGGCGGCATCAGCGGCCTCTCGGCCGCGCTTTTCTATCGCAAGAGGGCGGGATCGAAGGCACGCGTACTCATTCTCGATAATCACGACGATTTTGGCGGACACGCCAAGCGTAACGAGTTCTCCTCTGCCCACCGGACTATGCTGGGTTTTGGCGGAACGTTTTCCATCGAGAGCCCAGCCCCTTACAGCGTCATAGCCAGGAGTCTGATCCACGAACTCGGGATTGACGTCGCTTCGTATCCCAGGTATGTAAATGAACACTTGTACCGTTCCTTCGGCCTCTATCCGAAAATCTTTTTTGATAAGGAGACGTTCGGTGCAGATCGGCTGGTGGTCAATCCGATGGCAGTCGTATCTGGAGAGAGCCAGGACTCTCCGGCAGGAGCAGGAGCGCTCGAGAGATTCCTGAAGGAGGCCCCGCTTTCCCAACAGGCCGTGGCGGACTACGAACGTCTGCTCACCGGGAAGAAGGACTATCTGCCTGGCCTGAGTTCCGACGAGAAAAAAGCCCGCCTCGCTCGGGTCAGCTACAACGCTTTCCTCTCCGACACGGTCGGAGTCAGTCCTGAAGTGGTCAAAGTGTTCCAGGCGTTGTCCCAACCTTCCTTCGGCATCGGGTTTGACGCAGTTTCCGCACAGGACGCATGGGGTCTGGGCGCACCCGGATTCGCCGGCATGAATCTTGATCCTGTGCCCGGCAAGGGCATGAACCGCGATGCCATCCCCAACGAAGAGGCCGAGAACTACTTCTTCCATTTCCCCGATGGCAACGCTTCCATCGCTCGACTGCTGGTACGCACGCTGATTCCTCAGGCAGTTCCAGGCCATTCCGCCAAGGACGTGATCATGGCACGAGCGAACTACGCCGTGCTTGATCAGGAGAATTCTCCCATTCGCATCCGCTTGAACAGCACCGCCGTGCGAGTGAAGCATCAGGGAGACCCCGCCAGCGCCCAGGGCGTAGAAATCGCATACGCGCGCGGCGGGAAGGTGTACACAGTCCAGGCCGCGCATTGCATCCTGGCTTGCTGGCACGTGGTCATTCCCCACATCTGCGAGCAGTTGCCGGATAAGCAGAAAGAAGCGCTCTCATCGGCAGCCAAGGTCCCATTGCTCTACACCAACGTGGCCATCCGCAACTGGAAGGCTTTCCAGAAGCTGGGCGCCAGCTCGGTCTATGCCCCATCTTCGTACCACTCGCACATGAACCTGGACGTGCCCGTGAGTATCGGCGGCTACGAATGCTCGCAAAAGCCGGAAGAGCCAATCGTCGTTCACATGATGAAGACGCCATGCAAGCCTGGCCGCCCAGCCCGTGAGCAGCACCTTCTGGGCCGGGTGGAACTCTTCTCCACGACGTTTGAAACCATGGAGCGCAACATCCGCGAGCAGTTCGCCAGGGTGGTGGGGCCGGGAGGTTTCGATCCGGCAAACGACATCACGGCCATCACCGTGAATCGCTGGCCCCACGGCTACGCCTACGAATACAACTCGCTCTGGGACAAATTCTGGCTGGAGGGCGGAGAGACGCCCTGCGAAGTGGCGCGCAAACCCTTTGGAAGGATCGCAATTGCCAATGCCGACGCCGGCGCCTATGCCTACACCGATTGCGCGATCGATCAGGCCTATCGGGCAGTGGGAGAGATCACGAAAAGACGAGACCGGAACTGAGATCCGAGAACTGATAACTGACAACCGGTCCTGAATCTCGAATCTCGAATCTCGAAATCGCAGCGTCAGTGAATTGTCTTAGTCTTCCGCGACATGTAGTCCATCAGCAGATATTGTCCCAACGTGTAGGGAGTGGTGAAGTAGGCCTTGCCGCGGCACATTTCGGTTACCTTCTGCACGAACTGTACCAGTCCATAGTCTGACGCCAGCATGAAGGTATTAATCATCACTCCAGCCCGCTTGCACTTTGAAACTTCCTCCAACGTCTGGCTCACCACCATGGGGTCGAGCCCGAAGGCGTTCTTGTAGATGCGCCCGTCTTCAAGCGTCAGGGCGGAAGGCTTGCCGTCGGTGATCATCACAATCTGCTTCATGTCCTTGCGCTGCCGCTGTAGAACGCGCTGCGCCAGCCGCAAGCCTTCCCGCGTGTTGGTGTAATAGGGGCCGACTTTTACCCGCGCCAATTGCGATAGCGGAACTTCTTCCGCCGAATCGTGAAACAGCACCAGAGAAAGCGAGTCGCCGGGATATTGTGTCCGGATCAAATGCGAGAGTGCCATCGCCACTTTCTTGGCCGGCGTGAAACGGTCTTCGCCGTAGAGAATCATCGAGTGCGAGCAATCGAGCATGAGCACCGTCGCGCACGAGGACTGATACTCGCACTGATGTACCTGCAGGTCGGAGTACTCAATGTTCAAAGGCAGTTTCAGGCCTTCGCGCTGGATGGCGCTGGAAAGCGTGGCCGTAATGTCGAGATTGAGGGTGTCGCCGAATTCGTACCGCCGGGATGCCCCGCTGGCTTCGATGCCCGTGGACAGGTCGCGGGTGTCATGGCGGCCGAAGCTCGATTTGCCCAGCGATCCCATCAGATCGCGAAGCGTTTTGAAGCCGAGAAAGTCGAGGCTTTTATCGGTGATTTCAAACTTGGCCTGCTGGGCCTCGCCAGCCTGCCCGCCAACACTTGATTGCTGTGAGGGGTCACGGGGTTGATCGAGGCTGATGTAGTCTTCCTGTTCCAGACGTTCGATGAGTTGCTCAATAAGGTCATCGAGCGTCCCATCCATTTGCATCTCGCGCAGCCGTTCCTGCATTTCTTCATCCAGCAGGTTTCCATCGAGCAATGCCTGCTCGATGGCGCGGCGCAGATCGTCGAGCGTCTGCTCGCCCTCCGGCATATCGTAAAACATGTAGTTCTGGAAACCGCTCTGCAACAGGTAGTCAGAGAGCGCGCTGAGCAAGTCCTCCATGCTCATTTCGCCAGCCGGGTCGGGAACGTACTTGCTATAGCGAATGCGTTTCATAAAAACAGTCGTTGGTCGTTCGTCGTTCGCGGCCTGGACACCAGAGTCCTGGGCCTGGCCAACGACCGACGACTAGTTATAAGGCCTGCGGCCACGAAAGGGCGGATCTTCGCGCTCGAAGGGCTTTTCCGTCGGCTTCGGCTGCTTCTCTCCGGCGGTGAAGACGCGTTCTTCATTTCGCCCAATACGTTTGTGCGCGTGCAGGCCTTCGAGAATAAATTCGGCCGCTGAAACCTGGACCTCCGGAGTGTCCTTGGGACCGACGCCGACCTTCACCGTTTTTTCCATCAATCCCTGAATGCCTCGCAATGACGGCAAAGCTTCGGTCGCGCTGGCAGTGTCCGCCAACTGAATCTCTCCGCCCAGGTCAAACCATTGCACGATTTGCTGCATGTCCACGCCCTTGAAATATGCGTCGTGTGTTTTCGCCACAGCTGCGCGAATCAGTTCGCGGCTGACGTGGTCAGCGCCTTTCATCTCGCCTTCGTATTCCAGTTCCAGCTTCCCGGTGATCGCGGGCATGGCGGCGTAGACATCGGCGATGCGCGGCACCACCAAAGCCTCTTCCTGGTGAATGGCGCGACGCTCGGCGTTCGAAATCACATTTTCCATGGCCGAAATGGGCAGGCGCTGGCTGACGCCCGACCGCTTGTCGATCTTCTTGTCTTCGCGGGCGGCGAAGGCGATACGCTCAATCACCTCCTGCACATATTTCGGCAAGTGCAATTTGTAGCCGTTGCGCTGGGTCCACGATTCCTGGGCCGTAATGGTGATGCCCTCTTCCACGGTGGCAGGATAGTGGGTGCGGATTTCCGATCCGATGCGGTCTTTCAACGGCGTAATGATCTTGCCGCGCGCCGTGTAGTCCTCCGGGTTGGCGCTGAACACCAGCGCGACGTCGAGCGGGAGGCGAATGGGATATCCCTTAATCTGTACATCGCCCTCCTGCATGATGTTGAACAGGCCCACCTGAATTTTTCCCGCAAGGTCCGGTAGTTCGTTGATGGCGAAGATGCCATGATTGGCGCGGGGCAGTAATCCATAGTGCACCGTGTACTCGCTGCCGAGTTCGTGCCCACCGCGTGCCGCCTTGATGGGATCGATATCGCCGATCAGGTCAGCGATGGTGACGTCGGGTGTTGCCAGTTTCTCGACATACCGCTGTTCCGGCGTGAGGTATGCAATCGGCGTGTTGTCACCGGCCCTGGCAATCTCCTCCTGGCAACGACGGCAAATAGGCGCGTACGGATTGTCATGAATCTCGCAACCAGCAACATAGGGCACCTGGGGATCAAGCAACGCGGTCAGGGCGCGCAGGATACGGCTTTTGGCCTGGCCGCGCAGTCCCAGCAGAATGAAGTTATGACGCGAAAGGATTGCGTTGACGATCTGGGGCACGACCGTGTCGTCATATCCGACGATGCCGGGGAAAATTGCGCTGCCCTGACGCAGTTTCACGATAAGGTTATCGCGCATTTCGTCTTTCACGCGCCGGGTACTCAGCCGTTGTTCGCTAAATGGACTTTGGCGCAATTCGCCGAGCGTCCGCGGCAGACTCATGATGGAAAACCCCCAATGGAAAGAGCTTCTGCACGAATTATACGCCGCTGACGGACCGCCCCGTGCCTGCTCTTCGGTCGTGGGTGGCGTCCCAAATTCTTAAACCACGAAGGAAACGAAGGGCAAACCGCGGGCTCCTTCGTGTACCTTTGTGTCCTTTGTGGTAACAGGTTTGATGAGGCGAAAGGCGCCCGTCAATGAACATGGCCATTGCCGCCCGCCCTCTTGCGCACCAGCACCGTCCGCCGCAAATTCGGCAAGAGGGCCTCCAGGTAGGAAATGACCGCCTGCATGCGCTCAGCTTCCGACTTCAACCCCAGCAGGGTCTGCTTGAAATCGAGATCGAGTGGCATCGACCCGACCAAACTAAACGAGAATTGAGCGCTTCCGATCTCGGAAGAATGTACGGAAGCCGAGCCGGCCAGTTCGATGATTTCGCCCTGCAGTTTCACCGCCTGGGCAATTTCCTCCGCCGTGGCCTTGTCGGGTTCGTCCTGCAGGTAAAGTACTTCCGCCTGCAGAAACGATCGCTCCTGGTTGACCTGCATGACCTCAAAGCGCTGGCGTCCTTCGGTCACGATATCCATGCGGCCATCGGGATATTTTTGGGTAACGGTGATAATCTCTGCTGTGCAGCCGATCTCAGCGACTCCCTCCTCTTTGGCCCGGACGACGCCGAACGACTTCTTCTGGTCCAGACATTCGGAGATCATCTCTCTGTAGCGCGGCTCGAAAACGTGTAGCGGCAGGGAAGCGCCCGGGAAGAGTACCAGGTCGAGCGGAAACAACGGGAGAAGGCTCACGCAGAAACTCCAATGCTTCCCCCCGGGTGGGGGAATTCCTCGATTGTACGCCCCCGATTATCGGGATTGTGGAATTCGCTAACGCAGCAGGAGACTTGACGGGCACAGGTAAGGCCGTGAGAATTGCCGGGTCTTTCACGACCTTTGCGGTCAAAAAACTTTACCGCAAGGACGCGAAGGTGCCGCAAAGCTCGCAAAGGAAGCGGAGAGCTGGCAAGACCTGAAAGATGAACTCCAGCAAGATTAATATCTCTGAAAAAGTCGTAGTGGTCACGGGCGCTTCGATGGGCATTGGCGAAGCGATCGCGAAACTCTTCGCGGACGAGGGTGCCCGGGTCGTGTTGCTCTCACGTGATGCGGCACGCGCCGAAGCCGCGCGCACTCGCATTGGCCACAGCGAGAGCACACTGGCGCTTTCCTGCGACGTTCGCAACCGCGAAGAGATCGACCGCGTCGTCGGCCTCACGCTGCACCACTTTCAGCGCATCGATGTCTGGATCAATAACGCTGGTCACGGACTCATGGATACAGTCGCTCACGTCGATATGACCGCCGTCCGTGAAACCTTCGACACAAATTTCTTCGGCACAGTCGCCTGCATGCAGGCTGCGCTGGCGGTGATGAAGCAGCAAGGCTCGGGGGCGATTATCAATATCTCGAGCGTGGCCGGTCACATTCCGCTTGCGTTCCACGCCGTCTACAGCGCCACCAAGTTTGCCATGAACGCATTCGGCAAGGCGGCAAACGTGGAACTCAAAGCCTCGGGGATCCATGTAATGACGGTGTGTCCGGGATACGTGAGAACTGATTTCAGCGCCAATGCCATCAAGGGAAGCGAAGCCAGGACGGTACGGCCGTCCTCGGTCCGCGGAATCAGTGCGCAGCGCGTGGCCCGCGCCGTGCTACGCGGCTATTTGAAGCAGAAGAGGGAAGTCGTTGTGCCCTGGACCATGCATCCAGCCATAAAGGTCTATCAGTTGTTTCCGGGCCTGGTGGAGCGGACTATGGCAAAAATGTCGCGGCGAGTGGAATAGCAGTTCGGGTCTACGCCAGTTCGGCCAGCATATTTTCCATCTCCGCCTGGGCGTGGCCGTTCCCCGTTTTCTTTGCGGAGACGATTCCGTCCGCCAGCATTTTCCGGGCTTCTTCCGTGCGCTCGGCTTTCGCCAGCGTCTGCGCAGCCATGAAATATCCGGCCGTGTAGTCAGGATGGCTGGACAAGAGCCTGCCAAACTCTTCCAGAGCGCGTTCGATTTCTCCAGAATTCGAGTACTCCAGGGCCAGGCCATAGCGGGCGAAGGCATCAGAGGGATTTTGCGAAAGGACTTCGGTAAGCAATGCGATACGATCCATAAGTCAGCTTCCAGCTTCTGGCTCCTGGCTTCCAGCCATACATTCAATACGAGATTACTACACGCCGTGCAGCTAAGCCCGTGTGGCCGCGGGCGACACGCCCGCGCACAGCGTCCGCTGCCCAAAAGCTCACCGGTGCGCCGTCAACTCCGAAACTGGCGAGCCAGCGAATAGATGGATACAATGACCATCACCAATCAGGAGAATCAGATTTGGCGTGTCCCTTCTTCATGCCGTTGCAGAAACTGGATGGCGTCTGGCGGCATCCTTCGCGTTTGCCTTTAGGTGGCGGGTGGAATGGTCATTGCTCTGCCCCGGGCCATGAAGGCGCTCAGCCCTCGCACCACGAACTGCACGAATTCTGCAACCTGGGGTATGCCGCAAAATGTTCACGCTTGCCGGTCGACCGCGAGTCGGACGCCGT
>Ga0210384_10009528_pt1 | contig 10012 bp, 6 predicted proteins | sample IncBWH2MmetaG_FD_160574 | JGI IMG/M metagenome (GOLD analysis project Ga0210384, IMG submission 160574) | Forest soil microbial communities from Barre Woods Harvard Forest LTER site, Petersham, Massachusetts, United States - Inc-BW-H-2-M | ecosystem: Environmental > Terrestrial > Soil >...
CGGCGGGCTTCGCGGCGGACATCATCATGGCATGACCGTCGGATTTGGCATTGCTCATGGCCATGGCGGAGTTGCTCATGGCCATCATGCTGCCGCCCGGCGCGCCGGCATTCTGCGGATTGATTTTGTCGATCAGCGATTGTTCGAGGCTGTTCGTGCCATTCAGCGACAAGCGCGTGAGCACCGTTGAATCCCAGCCGAATACGATCGCCACGACCGCGATGAGCACCAGGGCACCGAGGCCGCGCCTGATCCATTCCCCGGTCCCCAGCGATTTCTTCAAGTAGGCGAATACCCGCCGCCCGGCCAGCAGTGCCACGGCCAGCGAAGTTGCCGCGCCGGCGGCATAGGCAAACAGCAGCAATGTGGTGCGCGCGTTCGGACCGGAGATTGCGGCGCCCGTGAGAATGAGTCCCAGAATCGGCCCCGCGCAGGGTGCCCATAGAAGACCTGTGGCAACGCCCAGGAGCAGCGAGTTCAAAAGGGTGAATCTTTCTCCGGGACTCGACTGCGCCAGCCTGTTTCCCAAAGCCACGAATGGACGTGCGAGCCAATCCGCCAAACGCGTCGACAACAAGGTCGCCGCAAAGGCGGTCAACAGCACCAGCGCAAAGATGCGCCCGTATTGATTGACCCTGACAGCCCAAGACCCTCCCACGGCCGCCAGCGTGGCGATACCTGCAAAGGTGATGGCCATGCCTGCCAACATGGGCAGACCATTCGTCAGGAATCGCTGCTCGGAGCGCACGAAAACGAAGGGCAGAACGGGCAGGATGCAGGGACTCAATATGGTCAGCACGCCGCCGAAAAACACCAGAATAACAATGGTCATGATGGGCAATCTTACTCCTGTCAAATAAGACCGGCGATCGGACCATTACATTGCAATTCGCTGTCAGGTCCCGCAAAAAGTCCGCAGCACGCGCTCGTTCGGTTGCGGTGGATTGCGGTAGGCGGCGAAGGGCGCCCGCTCGACAAAGGGTTCGCGGAGCACCTGCGACAACTCCTCGAAAGGCGCGAAATCACCGTGCTCGACCGCTGCCGCGATCATTTGTTCAACCCGATGATTGCGCGGAATGTAGCTTGGATTCGCCTGTTGCATCGATTCGGCGCGCGCCGCGGGTGCGATCGGCTCTCCCGCCGTGCGAGTTCGCCAACGCTGCGCCCAATCCTCGAAGTCGCGCGCATTGACAAAATGTCCGCGCAGCGGCTCGCCGCCTCGAGGATCTCCCGCAGCAGCGCCCAGCAGCCGAAAAATCTCGGTGAAATCGGCTTGATGGCGATGCATTGCCTGCAGCAGATCTTCCGCGAGCTGCCGATCACCGGGCTCCGGCGTCGTCAGCCCGAGCTTGCGGCGCATTCCGGCCAGCCAGCAGTCTGCGTACAGCGATGCAAACCTCGAGAGCGCCTCCGTGGCCGCGTCAATCGCCCGCTGCGCATCTGAATCGATGAGGGGCAACAATGTTTCCGCGAAGCGCGCCAGATTCCACGCGGCGGCATGCGGTTGATTGCCGTAACTGTAGCGGCCGCTCTCGTCGATGGAGCTGAAGACCGTGGCTGGATCGTATGTATCCATGAACGCGCAGGGCCCAAAATCGATGGTCTCGCCCGACACCGTCATGTTGTCGGTATTCATGACGCCGTGAATGAATCCCACATTCATCCAAGCGGCGATGAGCGAGGCCTGACGCGACACCACCTGTTCCAGCAGCCGCAAGTAGGGACTCTTGTCGCGCGCGCAATCGGGATAGTGCCGCTCGATCACATAGTCGGCGAGGATTCGCGTGCCGGCAACGTCGCCGCGCGCCGCAAAATATTCGAACGTGCCCACGCGTACGTGGCTCGCGGCGACTCGCGTCAGTATCGCACCGGGTATCGTCGCCTCGCGCTGCACGGTTTCACCGGTCGTTACCGCCGCGAGCGAGCGTGTGGTCGGAATTCCCAGCGCATGCATGGCTTCACTGACGAGATACTCGCGCAGCACCGGGCCCAAGGCGGCGCGGCCATCGCCGTTGCGCGAATAGGGCGTGCGCCCGCTGCCCTTGAGTTGAATATCGCGCAGCACGCCCGCGCGATCGCGCGATTCTCCCAGCATGATCGCCCGGCCGTCACCGAGCTGCGGCACAAAATGTCCGAACTGATGTCCGGCATAGGCCATGGCAATGGGCACCGCGCTCCGCGGCAAGACGTTGCCGGAGAACAGCTGCGCCAAGGCCGGGGCGTCGAGACCGGCCAGATCCAGGCTCAAGTCGGCCGCCAGGGCGCGATTGAGCTTGACCAGGCTGGGAGCCGGCACCGGTGTCGGCTCCACTCGGGCATAAAAGCGCTCCGGCAGACGCGCATAGCTGCTGGGATTCACACGCTGACCGTCGCCTCGCTGGGAGAACCGCGGGTCACCGCGCCGCGTGTTGCCAGCCACGACCCAAGCAGGATGAGCGCGAATGCAATGAAACCGCCAAGGCCGAGATGCTCATCGAGCACCATCACGCCGAGCAAGGTCGCGACCACCGGATTGATGTAGGTAATCACCGATGCCCGCGACGCGCCGGCGTGGCGAACCAGATAAAACATCAGCAACATTGCAATCGCCGTGCAGACGATACCGAGCACGGCAATCGACACCAAGGCTTTGGCCGACGGCACGCTGGACGGGAATTCAACGGCCGCGGGAATCGACAGGATGACGCTGGCGACCAGCAAACTCGCCGCCAGCGGCCCGATCGAATCCAGGCCGTGCAAATGGCGCTGGATGATCAGCGGGCCCACCGCGTAGCAAATCGTCGCCAGCAGCATGCAACCCACGCCCGCCCATCCCAATGAGCCCGAGATGGAACCGGTTCCCAGCAAGGCAGCGACGCCGATAAAGCCGATCGCAAGACCGGCGATGCGCCACGCGCCCAACGCCTCACGAATACCGAAGTAGCGCTGAATGAGCGCGATGGAAAGCGGCACCATGGCGATCAAGATCCCGGTGACGGAGGAGCTGATCCAGCGTTCGCCGAGGGAGATCAGCGAAAACGGGATCGCGAACTCGACCAGGCCGAAGGCGATGATCGCCGTTTTGTGCCGGGCCAAAGAACGCAGCGCGCCCCGGTGCCACGCAATCGGCATCAGGATGATGGTGGCAAGCACGACGCGGCTGAACGCCAGGATGAACGGCGATACTTCCTGCAATGCCACTTTGATGAAAAAATATGGCAGCCCCCAAATGATTCCGAGAGCCACGAAGGCGGCCCATCCTCGCCAGGTCACAAAAATTACTCCAGGACGACGTTTAGCCGTTCATGCTATCAGGGTTGCGCCCACCCTGGGTTCTGCGCCCACCCGCGGCCGCCGTCCACATGTCAGACTACGCTGACAGCGCTTGGCCTACAAAAATATCCGACAATACAACGCCAATTGCGGCCATTCCGCACAAGACGCGACGCCGCCGCGTAGACCACAATTTATGCGTACAGATTGAGATCCGGCCGAGACGAGGCGGCCGAGGAGCAAAGTCGATGCCTTTCTTTCGAAATGACGAGTTGTCGATTCACTATCTGCAGCGGGGACGTGGCGAGCCGCTACTGCTCATCCATGGTTTAGGAGGCAGCGGCGCCGACTGGGCCTTTCAAGTGGCGGCCCTCGAGCATCGCTTCCGCGTCATCGTTCCCGACCTTCCCGGCAGCGGACACAGCTCACCGCCGCGCAGCGAGTACACCATTGCGGGTTTTGCAAGCGCGCTGTGGAAGCTCATGGATCACTTGAAAATCGATCGTCCCAATATTGTCGGCTTTTCATTGGGCGGTGCGGTGGCGCTCGAAATGGCAACTCTACGTCCGGACTCCGTGCCGAAACTCGCCCTCATCAACAGCCTGGCGACCTACAAACCGCGCGATTTGCGCAAGTGGCTCGAGACTTATGTCGCCGCGACTCTGGTGCGGCTGGTGGGAATGCCGCGCGCGGCCTGTGTCACGGCAGCGAGGCTGTTTCCCGAGCCATGGCAGCGCGCGATGCGTGAGCACACGGCTCGCGTTCTGGGGTCTGTTCCCGCCAATTCTTATCTGGGAACCGGCTTGGCGTTGGCGCGCTGGGCGATCTTGGATCGATTGGACCGCTTGAAGAGCCGCGTCTTGCTCATTGCAGCCGAAAAAGACTTTACGCCGCTGGCCGAAAAGCGCGAGCTCGCACAAAAGCTGAACGCCGAGCTGGTGATCGTGCGCGGCTCGCGCCACGGCACGCCCTTCGATTCCGTCGAAGCCACCAACGCCAGTCTGCTTGCACTGCTCACCGACCAGCCCCTGCCTCCGCCGGCGCGATGGGTGCGCGATACGCCGACGCACGCACAGGCCTTGTCCCTGAACGGCAGCATTGCCGAAGAGCATGCCTTGAGCCCCCTGCTCCTCGACTAGCTTATTGCCACGGCAAGCGGTTCAAGTCGAGGTTGCCGCCGCTTAAGATGATCCCAATGTTCGCGCCCGGCGCCGCGACTCGGCCCTCGACGATCGCCGCGTAACTGACGGCGCCCGAAGGCTCCACGAGCAACTTCATGACCTCCCACACCTGGCGCATCGCTTGCACGATCGACTCTTCCCGCACCGTCACGATGTCGTCAACCAAGCGCATGATCTCCGCGAACGGTCTTTCGCCCAACGAGGTCTTCAGGCCGTCAGCGATGGTGCGCGGCTCGAGCATGGGTATGATTTTGCCTGCCTTGAGGGAGCGCGCGGCATCATCCGCGCCGGCGGGTTCGACGCCGACCACGCGCAAGCCCGGCTTGATGTTCTTGGCCGCGACGGCGATGCCGCTGAGTTGTCCGCCGCCCCCGACGGGACAGAGAATGACATCGAGGCCGGGCACATCCTCGAGCAGCTCGATGGCCGTGGTTCCCTGTCCGGCCATGACGCGCAAATCGTCATAGGGATGAATGAATTCAGCCCCGGTGCGCTCCATCACTTGCCTGGCCGTTGCTTCACGCGCCGCCAATGTCGGTTCGCATAGGACCACATCCCCGCCGTAACGGCGCACGGCGGCCTGCTTGGCCTGCGGCGAATTGTTCGGCATGACGATGTATGCGGGGATACCGCGCAGCTTCGCGGCGCGGGCCAGCGCGGCCGCGTGGTTGCCCGAAGAGTGCGTGACCACGCCTTTTGCCGCCTCCGCGTCGGTCAACAAAAACACGGCATTGGTCGCACCGCGCGCCTTGAAGGCGCCGACTTTCTGCAGATTCTCGCATTTGAAATACAGCCGCATGCCGGCCATCCCGTCGAGGACTTCGCTGGTCATCACCGGGGTGCGGTGAATCTTGTCGCGGATGCGCGCATGAGCCTCGCGGATCGATTGCATGGTCAATGACATCGGTTCTCTGCTTCGTGAATTCATAAACTCTGTGCTAAAAGTACAACATGAAATCCCGCCTGACCTGGTTTGTCATCCTTGCCATGATTACCGGGCCGTTGTTCGGACTGCTGCTGCATGAAGTCTTGGGCAGCGGCCCCGCGGCCGAGAGTGCCGCGGCGGCCTTTTCCCTGGTGACAACCAGCTTCTTGCGCCTCATCAAGATGATCATAGCGCCATTGGTGTTCTCCACGCTCGTCGTCGGGGTCGCCCGCATGGAGGGCGCGGCCGCGATAGCCAGAATCGGCGCGAAAGCGCTCGGCTGGTTTGTGCTGGCGACGCTCGTTTCCATGACCATCGGCCTCGTGGCCGTACAGCTGTTCAAACCCGGCCTGGGACTGTCCGCCGCCGCGGCTGCCGGCTCAGTGGCGGCCGCACCCCTGCAGTTCAAGGACTTCCTGGAACACGTGATCCCGAGCTCGGTCGTGCAGGCGATGGCCGGCAATGAAATACTGCAGATCGTGGTGTTCTCGGTATTCTTCGGCGCCGCGGCCTCGAGCCTGGGACCCAAGGTGAAGGGGCTCATCGACACCATCGACGAGATCGCCGCGGTCATTTTGAGAGTCACGCGCTATGTCATGGCCCTGGCGCCCCTGGCGATCTTTGCCGCGCTCGCGGCAACGGTCTTGAGCCAGGGCTTGAACGTTCTGCTGGTCTACGCGAAGTACATCGGCAGCTTTTATCTGGCAGTGATATTGCTTTGGATATTCTTCGTCTGTGCTCTATACGCGGGCATTGGCCGGCGAACATGGCCGCTGCTGACCGAGATCCGCGCGCCGTTGCTGCTGGCTTTTTCCACCTCCAGTTCCGAAGCGGCGTATCCGCAAACCCTGGAACGGCTGGAAGCGTTCGGCGTGAGCACTCGCATTGCCTCCTTCGTGTTGCCGCTGGGATATTCCTTCAACCTGTGCGGTTCCGCCATGTACTGCTCCTTTGGGGTGCTGTTCATCGCGCAAATTTATCGCATTGATTTAAGCGTGCACCAACAGATCATGATGCTGCTGATTCTCATGGTCACGAGCAAGGGAATTGCCGGCGTGCCGCGCGCCGGACTGATGGTCATCGCCGCCTCCTTGAGCTATTTCGGACTGCCAGAACAGGGCCTGGTATTCGTCTTTGCCGCGGATCAACTGCTCGACATGGGGCGTACCGCCACCAACGTGCTCGGCAATGCCGTCGCCGCGACGCTGGTGGCCAAATGGGAAGGCGAGCTCAAGGAAGGCTGGCAAACGGAGCTTCAAGAGAGCGCGGCGTGACCCTGGGTCCGGCGCCGCGGCCGTTTAGCCGCGGCCGGCGCTGAACACCGCCAGCATGTCCTCTTCTTCTTTCGCGGGCTCGGCCTCCTCGCGCAGCAGTTTCAACACGTCATCGGCGGGCATTGGCCGCGCGAACAGGAAACCCTGGCCGACCGAGCATCCCAGCCTGCGCAAAATCTCCACTTGCTGATAGGCCTCGATGCCTTCGGCGATCACCTCAATGTGCAAGTGCTGCGCGATGGCGATGATCGCGCTGACGATGGCCAGATCGCTGGAGTCGGTGACGAGATCGCGAACGAAACTGCGGTCGATCTTGAGCGCGTCCACGCGCCAATTTTTAAGGTAACTCAAGCTCGAATATCCGGTGCCGAAGTCGTCGATGGCGATCTTGATGCCCAGATCGCGCAGCCGCGCCATGGTGTCCTGTCGATTTTCGCCCTTGGGAGAATGGGAATCGAACACGGCCCGCTCCGTCATTTCCAGCTGCAGCATCTCCGGCCGAAGATTGTGCGACTTGAGCAGGGTCGAAATCGTCGATTGCAGCTCGCCGCGCTGCAGTTGGGCCGGGGCAACGTTGAGCGAGACCGGCACCAGGGGAATGCCTGCGGCGCGCCAGGCGCTCATGGTTTGCAGGGTCCGATGCAGCACGAAGTTGCCCATGGGCACGATCAAGCCGGTCTCCTCGGCGACCGGAATGAATTGATCGGCGGGGATCATTCCGTGCACCGGATGCGACCAGCGCATCAACGCCTCCAGGCCGACTATTTTTCGCGTGATCAAGTTGACGAACGGCTGATAGTGTACGTCAAGCTGCTTCAGGCGCAGTGCCTCGCGCAGCGAGGCCTCGACGGCGACACGGTGCTTGAGCTTGCGGTTCATCGCGTGACTGAACATCTGCACGTTGTTGCGGCCGCGCTCCTTCGCTTGGTACATCGCGGTGTCCGAATGCTTGAGCAGCTCGATCATGTTGGCGCCGTCGCGCGGGTACAAGCTGACGCCGACGCTGCCCGTGGTTTGCAGCGGATGGTGATCGATGACGATCGGGCGATTGAGCGTCTCGACGATCCGGCCGGCCCCGAGCGTGACCTCGTCGTAGTTCTTCACGTTGCGAAACACCACGACAAATTCGTCGCCGCCCATCCGGATCACGACGTCGGAGTCGCGCACGCAGGTCCGCAACCTCGTCGCCACCTCCTGCAGCAGTTTGTCGCCCGTCTCATGGCCGCGGGTGTCGTTGATGTGCTTGAACCGATCCAGATCCAGGAACACCACGCCCAGCATGGTGTGCGCGGCCCTCGCCTCCTCGATTGCCTGCGGCAGGAAGGCGGTAAGGTAGTGGCGATTCGGCAGCCCGGTCAGTTGATCGTGATGCGCCATTTTATCGAGCCGCTGCTGATTCTCGATGAGCTGCTGCTCGGCTTTCCGGCGCAACGAGACATCATGCGTCACGTAAGCGAGCACGTCGCGGCCATCCACGTCGAGCGCGTTGCATCGCACCTCGGTATCGAAGAACGAACCACTCTTGCAGCGTTGCTGCATGCTGATCGCCATTTGGGAATCCGCTTCGACGAGCCGCGACAGGACGCTGTCCGACGACGCATCGCCGTCGACGAATATATCGGTGAGCGTCAACGACTGCGCTTCCTCGTTCGTATAACCCAGGCGGCCCAAGAAAGCGGGATTGGTGTAGAGCACTTGGTACGTGTGTGCATCGACAATGACGATGCCGTCGTTGGCTTGATCGATGAGCGCCTTGTAGCGTGCATCGACCGAGCGCTGGTGGCGAAAGTAGCGCCGCATTGCAATGCCGATGGCGCCGGCGATCACCAGCAGCATGAGCAATCCGGTCAGCAAGTACCCCGTCGCGCCGCTGCCGGGTGCTGCGGCCGACGAGGACCGGCCGGAATTTCCGGCGCGCGTGAGCCGCAATGCCCGCACCGCCCGACCGCCCGCATCGTGCAGCACTGCGTCGCCTGACGACTCGTCGCGCGACAATTTCGTCGTCACGCTGTATGCATCCGCCGAGTTCGTCGCAAGCGAATCGGGGGGTTCGGAAGGCACCAAGCGGAGTGTTGCGCCCGCGGAACGAGCCAATTCAGCAAGCAGCGCCGGCGACAGCGTCCGGCTTGCGACCACCCATCCTAAAACGGCAGGCGAGGCACGGCCTAGGACGGGCCGAACGGCGAGCCACCGATCATCGCTGAAGGTCGCCAGTTGCGATCTTCGGGCCGGCTCCAACTGAGTGGCCATCATCGACTCAGCCAACTGCATCATTGCCGGTTCGGGGGCTTGTTCACTCAGTTGGCCATTCGCAATGATGACGCTGAAGCGAACGGCACGCGAAGCCGAGAGTACGACCAGCGCATCGAGGCTGCGGCGAGAGACGTCGGCCAGTTCCAAGCGGTCGGCGGAGGGGTCGGCGGTGTCTTGAACCAATCGGAGCGCTGCCTCGGACTCTGCCAACTCGCGGGTTCGCTCGGTCAGCCGTTCGGATAGCGCCGTCAATTCATGCGCCAGCTGAGCGAGCTGCAGGCTCATATTTTCGCGTTCCAGCGCGGCCGCGCGGTTGCCCGAGTCCCGCAGGCTTTGGGCAACCGCTCCTAGCAGCAGCACAAGCAGCAAAGCCGCCCCGGCCAACCATAGCGATCGCCGCTGTAACGGCGCCTGAATCCAGGCTGCGCTATTCGACATAATAATCTGCAGATTTAGTTACTTGGGCTCAGTATCTGCGATACAAAGTGAAGTAACCGGTATGGGATCCACAGTCCGGGTAAGACATTGGGATCTGTGCATGATTTGGGGGCTGAACCGGCGGGCCTGAGCGCTACATTGTCCCATGTGGAACAATGAGCGGCATGGAAGTTCGTCTTGATACCGGTCTGGAACTCTTGCTCGAGCGTGCCCCCAACGCGCACGCATCGCGCGTGCTCGCGACCGTGGTTGCCACGGCGGGATCCACCTATCGCAAGCCCGGTGCGCGCATGCTGCTGATGGCAGACGGCAGCTACATTGGCCTGTTGAGCGGCGGCTGCCTCGAATCGGACCTGCAGATCCATGCACGCGAAGTGTTGAAAAGCGGCGCGGCGCGCGCGGTCGAGTACGACACTCGCGGTCCCGATGACATTCTGTTCGGCGTGGGAGCTGGTTGCGAGGGCACGATGCGGGTGTTGCTCGAACCCGCGGGCCCCATGAGCCCGGCCGAGGCGGCGCTGGCGGCCGCCGGCCGCGCCACGCATCTGGGCGAGTCGACTTCCTTGGTCATGGTGCACAAATCGGCGCAGATGCGTCTCGGCACTTATCGCGACGACCAAGCGCTGTCCGCCGCGGAGGCGTCGCTTGCGTTCGTGCAGCGGCTCGCGCCGCCACCGCATCTGCTGATT
>Ga0210384_10009531_pt1 | contig 10011 bp, 9 predicted proteins | sample IncBWH2MmetaG_FD_160574 | JGI IMG/M metagenome (GOLD analysis project Ga0210384, IMG submission 160574) | Forest soil microbial communities from Barre Woods Harvard Forest LTER site, Petersham, Massachusetts, United States - Inc-BW-H-2-M | ecosystem: Environmental > Terrestrial > Soil >...
ACCGGGCTGAATAAGGATGACGCGAGGAATGCCGGCGGGCTGAGCGGAACGGGCCGCAACGTATCTTTAACGAGCACGTAACGGGGGGCGCTGGGTGGCGCCTGGAGGAGTTGGTCGTCGATGTGCAGTTCGCGGCATAGGCTTAGCAGTGCGGAAGTAGCGTTAAAGCTTTGCGGGCCAAATTCCAGCAAGTAATTGTCGCGACGTTCGCTGCGGATTACGCCGCCGGGGGTGGGACTGGATTCGATGATTTGTGCGTCGATGCCAGCTTTACGCAACGCGTACGCGCACACCAGCCCGGATATTCCCGCGCCGACAACCAAGGTTGGGACGTGAGTGGTCACGGCAGGGATGAACGCATGGTGGTTGATGCTACAGAGTTTTTGAAAATAACGGTAGGACGTTCAAGTGCTGCTTTTCGAGATAGGGATCGAAAAGCATCGCAAGGTTACGGATAAAAATTCTGCCGAGCCAAGTGGCGCGCACTTCTTTATTGTCGAGCACCACCAGGCCATCTGCGCGCGGTCCCTCAAGCTGGCTCAGCTCAGCGGCGAAATGTTGATCGAAGTCGACGCCGAATTCACGAGAAATTTCATCTTTCACGATTACGGTGTGGCAGAGCAGGCGATTGATAACCGCGCGGCGCAGGCGGTCCTCGTCTGAAAGGCGATAGCCGCGCATGGTGGCGATGCCGCGATCCTGCACGGCTTTTTGCCAACTTGGCAGATCACGATGATTTTGCGCGTAGGCGTTTTGAAAGGCGCTGATGGCGGTGACGCCCATGCCGTAGAGGTCGGCTCCGGCTTTGGTGGTGTAGCCCTGAAAATTGCGGTGCAAGGTGCGCTGCTGTTGCGAAACGGCTAGCTCATCGCCGGGCTGGGCGAAATGATCCATGCCGATGTAGAGGTAGCCGGCTTCGATGAATTTCATCAGGCCAGAGCGGAAAATTTCGAATTTTTGCATGCCTTCGGGCAAATGCCTGGCAAAGGCGCCTTGTTGTTTTTTGAGCCAGGGGACATGGGCATAGCTGAATAGCGCTATGCGGTCGGGTCGCAGCTCAAGAATCTGATCAACGGTATAACTGAAACGTTCCGGCGATTGGTACGGCAAACCGTAAATTAGATCGACATTGATGCTATCGAACTGCAACTTACGCGCGGTGAGCAGCAAATCGCGCGTCAATTCGAATGGCTGGATTCTGTTAATTGCAGCCTGCACCTCGGGATGAAAATCCTGAATACCCATGCTGAGACGATTGAAGCCCAAGCGACGCAAAGTTTCGAGATGTTCGAAGTTGGTGACCCGGGGATCGATCTCGATACCGATTTCCGCGTCAGGCGAAAAATTGAAATGTTGGCGCGCGAATCCAAATAAATCGTCAAGTTGTTGGGGGGTGAGATAAGTAGGGGTGCCGCCGCCCCAATGGAGTTGCACCACCGGGCGATCGCGCGACACTCCTCGAGCTACATGTTCGATTTCGCGCTTCAGAACATCGAGGTAGGGTATCGCGGCTCGCTTATCTTTCTGAATAATCACGTTACAAGCGCAAAAAAGACACAAGCTTTCGCAGAAGGGCAGATGCATGTACAGCGAAACGGGTGTCTGTGCGCGTTGTGCTTCAGCGTGGACGGATTCAAGATCGTCGGGACTGAAGGTGTCATTCCAGACGGGCGCAGTTGGATAGCTGGTGTAACGTGGCCCGGGGCGATTATAGCGGGCGAGGAATTCTTCACTTACATGCAGTTCGTCGTTCATGCGTTGGAGGCTTGGAGTGGTGGGTGTCACGTCATGCCCCTCAGCGTGAATTCACAGCGGAAGTCGGTTGATTCGTTCTACCCGATGAGCCGACGACCGCTTGCTGGCCCGTTTCGATAAAAAGTCGCGCATTTTCCACTGGCGTCTGTTTAAAGATACCGTGACCGAGATTAAGGATGTGGCCTACTCCGTTCAATGCCGAAAGAGCGCTTTGCGTAGCTTGCCGGATTTTTCGACTGGGTCCCAGCAAAATAGCGGGATCGACGTTGCCCTGCAGAGCGATTTTGGGGCCGAGGGTTTTTCGCAGGGCGGCGAGATCGACGCGCCAATCGACGCTCAGGACCGTGGCTCCGGAGCGGGCGACCGCTGATATCAAGTGATTGGAAGCCTTGGTGTAGTAAATGATCGGAACTTTCCCGGAGATGGCCGAGATGATCTGTTGGACGGCGGGCAGCGCGAAATTTTCGTAATCTTCCAGATTGAGTTCGCCGCACCAGGTATCAAAGAGCTGCACGGCACAAGCACCCGCGTCGATCTGCGCGCGCAAATAGGGAATGGTGGCCTGCGCGATTTTGCTGAGAAGTTGCCGGAACGTTTCGGGCTCATGGTAGAGAAAGCTCTTAACTGCCGAGAAGCCTTCCTTGGTTTTTCCTTCGACCATGTAGCAGGCCAGCGTCCAGGGGGCGGCCGCAAAGCCCAGGACCGGCACTTCGGGGCCGACATTTTTTACGATGCGGCGAATAGCCTCCGGCAGGAATTTAGTTTCCTGTTCGGGATCGAAGATGTGCAGATTAGCCACATCGGCCGCGCTGCGGATGGGACTGGGAAGATTTGGGCCGGCGTCATTTAGCTCAAGGTGCATGCCCATGGCTTCGGCGGGAATCAAAATATCCGAAAAAACTATGATGGCATCGACGCCCAGGATGCGAAAGGGCTGCAAAGAGACTTCGGCAGCCAGATCGGGAGTTTTGCAAACTTCCAGGAAGGGGCGTGTGGCACGGATCGCGCGATATTCCGGTAGGTAACGCCCGGCCTGACGCATCATCCAAACAGGAACGCGAGTCAGCGCTTCACCGCGGCAGGCGCGGAGGAAGAGGTCCTTGCGGTCGATCCGGTCGCGTCGAGAAGGCCTAAGTGCGTTTACTGATGCCATATTACCCATATTCGGCTTGCCTGGACTCAGCAGAGAGAATACCAAATCCAGCGCGTCCCCGCTGCGGGGCGGCGGCGTACGCTATGTAAGTGGTTGTTCCCGTGGGCTATACTCAGGATACAGGCCTGCTGACACTTCTGCGCGCTTCGGAACGTGACACCCCGGAGGGTGCGGCTTCGGCTGCGATAGAACCAAGATGAGCCATCTCTATTTCATACCGACACTTGCGGCCTACTCGTTGAGTTGGGGTTGCTACCTGGTCTTTCTGAACACCGGCAGGGAGGTGTTGGGAAGGTGCGGGTCAGCGCTATTGGCGCTTGGTCTGGTGGCGCATTACTTTGCGCTGCTGGAGCGGTCACGCGGGTTGCACACCGTTCCGTATCACGACCTGTACGGCTCGATGTCGCTGTTCGGGTGGCTGCTGGCGCTGACGTATTTGGCTCTTGAGTTTTATCACCAGCAGCGCTCGGTAGGGGCGTTCGCGGTGCCGTTTATTCTGGGATTTTTTTTAATTGCGCATCTGGCACCCGCGGACCGGCTATCACCGACGGTGGCGCATGGCGTGGTTTTCGCGCTGCACGTCACGCTCAGTATTCTGGCGTACGCGGCGTTCGCGCTTTCGTTCGTGTTGAGCGTGATTTATCTCGCGGAAGAGCGATTGTTGCGAAGCCGCAAGCTCAGCAACGTGGTGTGGCGCTTGCCGTCGCTGGAACTCCTGGAGCGCATGAGCCATTCCAGCGTGCTGGTAGGGGTGATTTCCATCGCCATTGGCACCGTGCTGGGATTCATCTGGGTGGACCGGCTTACCGGGCAATATTGGTTTTACGATCCGAAATATGTGATCACCCTGTTGGTGCTGTTTCTTTATTTGCTGTACTTCCAGCTGGCGCGCACCACGGCATGGCGCGGAGCGCGCGCTTCCAAGCTGTGCGTGTTCAATTTTTTCGTGGTGGTGATGAGCTTCACGGTTGTGAACCTGTATCTATCGCATAGCCACAGGTATTTCTAGGAGCAGTGCATGGATAAGTGGCCAGCCTGATGGAAATTGTACTCGTCGGATTGAATCATCGCACCGCGCCGGTGGAAGTGCGTGAACGCGTATCGTACACCGCGGAACAGGCAAGCCGCGCCGCCAGCGAGCTGCGTTCGCGAGGGATCCTCGAAGAGACTTTGGTGTTGTCGACCTGTAATCGCAGCGAGGTTTATGGCGTACCGCCGGAGACTTCACATGAAAGCGCGACCGGACTTTCGTCTTTTCTGAGCGAGTTTCACAAGGTGCAACCGGATATTTTGAGCGTCTCGCTGTATCACCACTATGACCGGCAAGCGGTACGCCACTTATTTAGAGTTTCCGCCGGGCTGGATTCGATGATGTTGGGTGAAGCGGAAATTCTGGGTCAAGTTCGCGAGGCCTATAAATTCGCATATGAACAAGGCGCGACTGGCCCGGTATTAAATCGTATGTTTCAAGCCGCACTGGAAGTGGGGAAGCGAGTCCGGTCGGAAACCGAGTTAGGCACACGTCCGATGTCGGTGGCTTCCGCCGGCGTCAAATTGGCGGAACGGATTTTTGGCAAACTAGGTCAACGCACGGCGCTGGTGTTAGGCGCGGGAGCAGTGAGCGAACAAGTCATCCTGCAATTGCGTGACCGCGGTATCGGGCAGTTGTTGATGATGAACCGTTCGCGAGAGCGCGCCGAGAAACTGGCGAAGGAATTTCACGGGACAGTGGTGGAGTGGGGTGAATGGGGCGATGCGCTGAGAAGTCCCGACGTGATTGTTTCCTCGGTCACGGCAGAGGATCCGATTCTGGAGCGCCCAATTTTGGAGCGCGCCATGTCGGCTCGCGGCAACCGGGCGTTATTTATTATGGATCTCGGATTGCCACGCAATATCGAGCCGGCAGCAGCTGAAATCTACAACCTGTATCTCTATAACCTGGACGACCTCGGCGGCATTGTGGAGCAAAGCCGAGCCATGCGAGAAAATGAGATTCCGCGGGCGGAAACGATTGTCGACGAGCATGTGGGCAAATTTCTTTCCTGGCAGGCCAGCGTTGAGTTGGTGGGTCTCGTCGACGAGTTGCGGGCGCGTTTGCAGCACGAGCGGACGGCTTTTATTCATGAGCGCATGGAGACGATGAAACATCTCAGCACGCAAGACCGCCAACAGATGGAAAGGTTGATGGGGGAGCTGCTGGAGAAATTATTGCTGGAACCCGCGGAGCGCTTGCGCGGCGAAAAAGAATTGCGGCGCAAGATCCAGAACGTGGAAGCATTGCGCGATCTGTTCCTTTCCAATCGGGAGAAGCAGTGAAGCCTTTGCGCATCGGAACACGAGGAAGCTTGCTGGCGAAATGGCAGGCGGAGTCCGTGCGCAAGCAGCTTTTTGCCATCGCGGGAGTCGAAGCGGAAATAATCATTATCAAAACCGCGGGCGACAAAATGCAGCAGTCGCCGCTCACGCAGATTGGCGGGAAGGGAATTTTCATTAAGGAATTGGAAGACGCGCTATTGGACGATTCCATCGACCTTGCGGTACATAGCGTCAAGGATATTCCTACGGAAGTGCCGCCGGGATTGAGCTTTCCGGCGGTGTGCCGGCGCGACGACATCCGCGATTGCCTGATTTCTCCGACGGGTTCAACGCTGGAGAACTTGCGGCAGGGCGCGCGTGTGGGCACCAGCAGCTTGCGTCGACAAGCGCAGCTTCTACGATTGCGCGCGGATCTTGATATTCGCGAACTGCGTGGCAATGTGGACACCAGACTCCGAAAGGTGGGCGACGGAGAGTATGACGCCATCGTCCTGGCCAAGGCAGGTTTGGACCGCCTGGGATTGAGTCAACGCATTTCCGAGACTTTCGCGCCGGAAATATTCATGCCCGCAGTGGGGCAAGGTGCCATCGCGGTAGAAACGCGAGTGGGCGACGCCGAGACCGGCGATCTTTTGTCCAAGCTGGACGACCCGGAAACGCGAGCTGCGATTATTACCGAGCGCGCACTTCTTGGCGCGCTACAGGGCGGTTGTCAGGTGCCGATCGGAGCCTGGGCTCGAATAGAGCGCGGCGAAATGGTGCTGGAAGCCTGCGTCACTTCCGTCGATGGCCAGCAACACGTGAAGCAGCGCTTGACCGGCGCGCCCGATCAGGGCCCTCAGCTTGCAGAACAGATGGCTCGGTTGCTGGCGGAAACTGGCGCGCAAGAGATTCTTGAAAAAGTAGGACGGCAGCGTGGATAAATTGAGGGCCACTTCTGAGTCCGTTCTAGCAGGCAAACGCGTAGTGATTACGCGGGCAGCGCGCCAGAGTGTTGAACTGATAGATAATCTTGGCAGACTCGGCGCAATCCCGATATCGCTGCCGCTGGTGGCCTTTTCTGCTCCAGAGGACTATGGCCCGATGGATGCGGCCTTGGATCGATTGGAACAATTCGATTGGATTATTTTTACCAGCGAAAATGCGGTGCGGGCGGTAGTTAAGCGTGCTGGAGTGCGCGGCAATTTGCGAAATGTGGCGGGAAGGCGTTCACGAGCCGCAGCGGTTGGACCGACGACGGCAACGGCAGCGGAACGTGCGGGCTTTTTGGTGGACTACCAGGCCCAAACCCACAGTGGGGCGGCGCTGGCGAATGAACTGGGAGAGAAGCTGCGAGGCCAAACCATATTTTTGCCGCGAAGCAACCGTGCCAATCCGAATTTGCCGCAGTTGTTGAGAAATTATGGGGCGGAGGTGACCGAGGTCATCGCCTACAGGACAGTTACGCCGGTTAATCTCGACGAAGAGAAAATCGCGGCGATCGTGAATGGTGAAGTGGAGGCGATTTTATTTTTTAGTCCCACCGCCGTGGAGCACTTCCTCGGAACTGTGGGCAAGGAGAAACTTCGCGACTTGCAAAAACGGTTGGCGATTACGGCCGTCGGACCCATAACGGCCAACGCACTGCACCAAGCGGGTGTGGATACCCTGCTGGTAGCCGAGGACACCACTGCGGACGCACTCATCACGGCATTGGACAAACATTTTGCAGCCACACCGAAAGCCTCGGTAACCGGAGTAGTTCAGGAATGAGCTTTCCGACGCACCGGGGACGGCGATTGCGCCGCAATGAAGCGTTGCGCGGGCTGGTTCGCGAGACGCGATTGAGCCCAGCAGGGCTGATCTATCCGATGTTTGTATGTCCCGGACAAAACGTGCGGCAGGAGGTCAGCTCCCTGCCGGGAGTGTTCCAGCAATCGGCCGATCAGATTGTTGAAGAATGTCGCGAAGTCGAGTCGCTGGGGATTCCGGGAATAATTCTGTTCGGGCTGCCAGAGAAAAAGGATGCCCGGGGGATGAGCTCGATTGCCGCCGATGGCGTGGTGCAACGTGCAATAGAAGCGATCCGCAAAGCAAAACTGAAATTGCTGGTGATCACTGATGTTTGCCTATGTGAATACACCGACCATGGGCATTGCGGGGTCATCGAAAACGGCGAAGTGGCCAATGATGCGACGTTGGATATTCTTGCCAAGCAAGCTGTCTCGCACGCGCGAGCAGGGGCGGATATCGTGGCTCCTTCCGACATGATGGATGGACGCGTGGGCGTTATTCGCGAAGCGCTGGACGAACATAAATTCGAAAACATTTCGATTCTGGCGTATGCCGCGAAATATTCCTCCGGATTCTACGGGCCCTTTCGCGAAGCGGCGCGGTCGACGCCGCAGTTTGGGGACCGCCGCGGCTACCAGATGGATCCCGCGAATGCGCGCGAGGCATTGAGAGAAGTGGAAATGGATCTGGACGAAGGCGCGGATATGGTTATGGTCAAACCGGCACTGCCGTATCTGGATATCATCAGGCGCGTACGGGATGAATTCGATGTGCCGGTGGCGGCGTATAACGTGAGCGGAGAATACGCAATGGTGAAGGCTGCGGTACAAAAAGGCTGGCTGGAAGAGCAGCGCGTGGTGACGGAAATACTGACAGGGATTCAACGCGCTGGGGCGGAAATTATTCTGACTTATCACGCCAAGGATGCAGCGCGGTGGTTACGCGCTTGAACATCCGACGAGCACAGCAATGAACCCCACACAATCGCAGGCTACGCGGAAGCGCGAGGGCAAGCGCTCGCGAGAGATTTTCAAGCGCGCAGAACAGGTATTGGTCGGCGGCGTAAATAGCCCAGTGCGCGCGTTTCGCTCTGTGGGCGGCGAACCGTTCGTCGTGGATCATGGGCGCGGGCAATTTCTCTACGACGCCGATGGCAATGAGCTGCTCGATTATGTGTGCTCGTGGGGCGCGATGTTATTGGGGCATGCGCATCCAGCGGTGACCGCAGCGATTTCCAGGCAGGCAGAGCGGGGCACCAGCTTTGGAGCCACCACGGAACTGGAGGTGGAACTGGCTACGCTGATCACCAGCGCCGTTCCGTTCATCGAGAAGATTCGGTTCGTTTCAAGCGGCACGGAAGCCACGATGAGCGCGTTGCGCCTGGCGCGCGGCGTGACCAAGAGAGACCTGCTGGTTAAATTTGAGGGCAATTATCATGGGCACTCGGACAGTTTTCTTTCGCAATCGGGATCGGGTCTGGCGACCCTGGGGATCGCGGAATGTCCCGGAGTACCGGAGGCGTTGGCGGCATTGACCTTAAATGTGCCGTATAACGATTTGAACGCGGTAGAGCGCCTGTTCACGCAGCACTTCAATAAGATCGCGGCGATTATCGTTGAACCGGTGGCCGCGAATATGGGAGTGGTGTTGCCGGAGACCGGCTTCCTGGCAGGTTTGCGCGAAATTTCGCGAAGGAATGGCGCGTTGCTGATTGTGGACGAGGTTATCACTGGCTTCCGTTTGCATAACGGCGCTGCGCAGCAACTCATGGGAATAGAGGCGGACCTGACGACATTTGGCAAAATTATCGGCGGTGGTGTGCCGGTGGCGGCGTACGGTGGGCGTGCGGAATTGATGAACAATGTAGCGCCTCTTGGCCCGGTCTATCAGGCCGGAACATTGGCGGGAAATCCCTTGGCGATGAACGCCGGAATCGCGACGCTGAAGCAATTGGCGGCTCCAGGTTTCTATGAAGCAATTCAGAAACGTTCGCGGAGGCTTGCTGACGGGCTGCGCAATGTAGCGAAGGAGGCTGGAGTGACAGCCCAGGTCAATGCGATCGGCTCACTCGCTACGATGTTTTTCGCGCCACAACCGGTGCGCAATTACAGTGACGCGAAGAAATCGGACACGAAACAGTATGGTGAATTCTTTCGAAACATGCTGGAGCGGGGCGTCTTTCTGGCTCCATCGCAATACGAAGCAGCGTTTATCTCCGCAGCGCATACCGATGCGGACATAGATCACACGCTGGCAGCGGCACGTGAGTCGCTGAAGAGTTGACTAAACAAGGAGAATTAGGGAATGGCCGAGGATTTTGAACTACCGGAAACAGGAGAAGAGCACGGCAACAATCCGCTGGTGCTGCCTGTCTCGCTGACAATTTCGATTCTGGCGGTGCTAGTGGCGGCGGTAACTTTGCTGGGACATCGAGCGCACACCGAAGAGTTGCTGTTGCAGTCCCAAGCAACCGACCAATGGGCTTTCTACCAGGCAAAGAATATTCGTCTTCATGAAATGCAGGGCATGGTGGATTTGCTGGGTACGATCATGCCGGTGGATAAGGAAAAGAACGCTGCATTGCGTGAAAAATATGTAACAGAAGTGGAGCGCTACAACAGCGACAAGGAAAACATCAGCGACAAAGCCAAGGATCTGGAAAAAGAGCGTGACACTGTCAGCCGCCGAGCAGACCGGTTTGATGGCGGCGAAGCGCTGCTGGAAATTGGACTGGTGATCTGCTCCATTACTCTTTTGACCAAGCGTAAAGCGTTCTGGATAGCCGGGATAGTGGTGTCAATCGGGGGACTTGTTTTCGCGGCTACGGGATTTTTAGTGCATGTGCAGTAGACGGTCGGCTAAGCGTCGGCAGGCGGCGGCAGTTCACCGCGTAGTCGAATAACTTCCTCCATCAGGTTCTTCAAGCGCTCAACTATTTCCTGATGGCGGATATCATCGGTAGCGGGCTTCTTGCCGATAAAGGTCAAGTTTCCGCCCGGCTCAAGAATACACTT
>Ga0210384_10009532_pt1 | contig 10011 bp, 11 predicted proteins | sample IncBWH2MmetaG_FD_160574 | JGI IMG/M metagenome (GOLD analysis project Ga0210384, IMG submission 160574) | Forest soil microbial communities from Barre Woods Harvard Forest LTER site, Petersham, Massachusetts, United States - Inc-BW-H-2-M | ecosystem: Environmental > Terrestrial > Soil >...
TTTGAGCGGCAACACCCCGCCCGGGAAAAGGACGGTCTTCAACGGGAATAGCGGCAACGAATTGGGCTCTCGCGACGACGCGCCGCGCAGGAATGTGAACATCGGGGGTGGCTAGGTACGCTCGACGGCGGGCGGCACGACCCGTGCTGTGCCCCAACGTGGTCCCAGCGTGTGGGCGACACCCAGCTGATCGAGGATGCGCGCGACCACAAAATCGACCAGGTCAGCGATCGCTGCCGGGCGCCCGTAGAAACCGGGCGCTGGCGGCAGGATTACGGCGCCCGCGCGGGCGAGCTTCAGCAGGTTCTCGAGATGGATCGCCGACAGCGGTGTCTCGCGCGGCACGAGCACGAGCGGCCGACGTTCCTTGAGCATTACGTCGGCGGCGCGCTCGATGAGATTGTCGGCGAGCCCTGCGGCGAGGGCCCCCACCGTGCCCATGCTGCACGGGCAGATGGCCATGGCGTCGGCCGGATTCGAGCCCGACGCGATGGGGGAGAGCCAATCCTCCCGCCCGAATACCGCCAGCTGACCCGGCCGGGCGCGATAGCGCTCGGCGAAGAAAGCTGCGGCCGCATGCGGCTGCGTGGGCAGCACCAGCTCGAGTTCATGGCGCGCAACAACCTGGGCGGCGGGCGAATAGACGAGGTAAACGCGGGCGTCCGTCGCCAACAGGCATTCGAGCAAGCGCAGCCCATACGGCAGGCCGGACGCGCCGGTAAAGGCGACGGTGATCGTGCGCGCGGAAGTCATCGGTCAATTGTAGCGCAGCACGATAGCGCGGCCGCGATTGGCCGGTCCCGGCTCCTACTCGGGGAGTTCCCGGTGCCGGGTTAGAACCTGATACCGGCCCGCGAACGCCCTGGCCAGCCGTTCGGCCAGGTAAACCGACCGATGCTGCCCGCCGGTGCAGCCGATTGCTACCGTCAGGTAGTTGCGGTTGTCGCGGGCGTAGTCGGGCAGCCAGCTCGCGACGAAGTGGTAGATATCGCCATACATGCGCTCGACCTCCGGCTGGCTCTCCAGGTACTCCACGACGGCGGCGTCGCGACCGCTCAACAGAGCGAGCGTCGGCTCGTAGTGCGGATTCGGCAGGCAGCGGACATCGAACACAAGGTCAGCGTCGAGCGGAACGCCGTGCTTGTATCCGAACGATTGGAACAGCAGCGTCAGCTTCGACGGGTCGACGCTGATGAAATCCTTGACCCAAGAGCGCAGTGCGGCGGCAGACTGCTCACTGGTGTCCAAGCTGTAGCCGCGGGAGCGAACGTCGGCGAACAGGCCACGTTCGAACTCGATCGCTTCGGTGAGGGTGCGATCGTCTCCGGAAAACGGATGCCGACGCCGGGTTTCGGAGAAGCGCTTGACCAGCGTCTCGGTCTTCGCGTCGAGATACAGAAAGCGCACGGTCCAGCCGTCGGCTCGGCTGGCTTCGAGCGCATCGGGCAGGCCGGCGAGACCGGCGCCCGTTTTGACGTCCAGCGCGACTGCGACCCGGTCGATCTGCGCTGCCTTGAGATGCGCGAGCAAGCCGCTGAGCTGGGCGAGCGGCAGATTTGAAACCGCGTAATAGCCGCTGTCTTCGAGCGCCGCGAGGGCGACGCTCTTGCCCGAGCCCGAAACACCGCAGATCAGCAGGAGGTCCATCGCGAGGCCGCGCCCTCAGCCTCCATCTTCCATCAATCTCTGTTGCCTCCCAATGAACTCCTTGGTGCTGTCGATGCCGCGCTGGTTGAGCACGAAATTGCGGACTGCCGCCTCAACCAGGACGGCGAGGTTCCGCCCGGCTGCGACGGGAATGGTCACCTTGCGAATCGGTACGCCGAGGATCTCCTGATAAGTCGCGTCGACCTGCAACCGGTCGAGCTCGGAGAATTGCTCGTTGCTGTGATCTTCGAGATTGACCATCAGCTTGAGCAACTTCCGCGGGCGCACGGCTGTTTCGCCGAAGATGGTGCGGATATTGAGCACGCCGATGCCGCGCACCTCGAGAAAGTCCTTGAGTATCGCGGGGCACCGGCCTTCGATCGTGTCCGGCGAAATGCGGAACAGCTCGACGATGTCGTCGGCGACCAGCCCGTTGCCGCGCGAGATCAGCTCCAGCGCGAGCTCGCTCTTGCCGATCGCCGAAGCGCCGGTAATCAGCACGCCCATTTCGAGCACGTCGAGAAACACACCGTGCAGCGTCGTCGATTCCGCCAGCACGCGGGACAGGTAGAGGCGAATCACGTCGACGATGTGCGGTGAGGGCTGAGGCGAGGTCATCAAGGCGATGTGGTGCCGGTCGCACTCGTCGAGCAGGTGCGCCGGGACATCCTCGCCATTGGCGACGATAATCGCTGCCAGTTCTGTGGTGAACAGCCTTCCGATCAAGCTTTGCAGCGCATCTTCCGGCAAGCTGCGCAAGTATGCGGCCTCTGCGGCGCCGATGATCTGCACGCGGAAGGGATGGATGAAATTCATGTGCCCGACCTGGCCAATGGTCGGCTTGAGCGAGGTCTCGCCAGTCAGCACGCGGTTGCCACCCTGCCGGCCGACCAGCCAGCTGATCCCAAGGCGTTGCTGATTCTCCTCGTACAGCTGGTCGATGCTGACCTGCCGCATTGCGCCGACTTCGCTCACGACACAGACTCCCAGTCGGAGAAAAGCCGATGCAGGCTGGCGGCATCGGTCGCGGTGGCTAGCCGTTCGCGAAAGGTGCGTTCGCTGAACATCTCGGCGAGCTCGGAGAGGAGCTGCAGATGCTCCTCGGTCGCGTTTTCGGGCACGAGCAGCACGAATATCTGGCCGACAGGCTTGCCATCGGGCGCCTCAAACGGAATCGGCTGGCGCGGCCGCACGAATGCGCCCAGCGCATGGGTGAGGCCCTTGATCCGCCCATGCGGGATCGCAATGCCCTGGCCAAGGCCGGTCGAACCGAGCTTTTCACGCGCAAACAGGCTGTCGAAGACCACCGCGCGTGCAATCTGCGCCTGATCTTCGAAAAGCTGACCGATTTGCTCGAAAAGGCGTTTTTTGCTCGTCGCTTCGAGGTCGAGCAGGATGTTCGCTTCCGGAAGCAGTTGCGCGATGTGGTTCACGAGTGGGATTCTGGCCCGGAACGCAAACCGGCGGGCGGTCAGGTTCTGACGCGGCCCGCCGGCAAGAATGGCGGCTGAGTATACGCTACTTTACAGCCTTCCTCCGGCGCGCAGGCGGCGCAGCGACGCGCGTCACCGGCGGCACGACATAGCGATGGCCGTTGCGCTTTTCTTTGTGCTTGAGCACTTGGCGATCGAGTTTGTCCGCAAGCGCGTCGATCGCTGCGTACATGTCAGGCTCCACGCATTCGGCGTGGATTTCCTTTCCGCGCACATGCAGGTTGGCTGTTACTTGCTGCCTGAGCTTGTCGACCGAGAGCACAACGTTGACATCGATTACGTGGTCGAAGTGCCGAGTCAGACGCACCAGCTTGGACGTGACGTAGGCGCGAATCGCCGGCGTGATTGCGAGGTGATGACCGCTCAGGTTGAGATTCATATCAGCCTCCTCTGCGTTGCTTGATTTACGGCGCCCGCAGTACGGCTCACCCGGCCTTGCGCACGTTGACAGGAGGAATCTGCAGCGCTTCCCGGTACTTGGCGATCGTCCGCCGGGCGACCAGGATGCCCTGGTCGCCAAGGAGGTCGGCGATGCGACTGTCCGTCAATGGTGCCTTGGGGTCCTCCGCAGCGATAAGCTGCTTGATCAGCGCCCGGATGGCGGTTGCGGAAGCCGCACCGCCGGTATCGGTCGCGACGTGGCTGCCGAAGAAATACTTGAGCTCGTAAGTGCCGCGTGGTGTGAGCATGTACTTCTGCGTCGTCACGCGAGAGATCGTCGACTCGTGCAGGCCAAGGATCTCCGCGATTTCGCGCAACACCATTGGCCGCATAGCCACCTCCCCATGCTCGAAGAAATGGCGCTGCCGGTCCACGATCGCCTGTGATACGCGCAGGATCGTCTCGAAGCGCTGCTGCACGTTGCGGATCAACCATTTCGCTTCCTGCAACTGCGCTGCGAGCTGCTGGTTCGACGCTTCGCGATTGCGCGTAAGGATGTCGGCATAGATCCGATTGAGCCGCAGCTTCGGCATCGCCGCGTCATTGAGCGCCGCGATCCAGCGTCCCCGTAGTTTACGTACGACCACGTCTGGTATCACATAGTTCGCCTCGGTCTTGGAAAAACCGGCACCGGGTCGCGGGTTAAGGCTGGTGATCAGTGTGCGCACGCAGCGCAGGCAGGCGTCGTCGGTGTGGAGCAGGCGCTTGAGCTTGCCGAAGTCGCGCGCGGCGAGAAGCGGCAGATGATGCTGCACCAGCTTCAACGCCTCGCCACGGAAGGGCGTCGACTCGGGCAGCGCCTTAAGCTGCAACGACAGGCACTCCGCAGCGTCGCGCGCGCCGACGCCCGCGGGCTCCATGTTCTGCAGGTGTTTCAGTGCAATCGACAGCTCATCGGCCTCGAGTTCGATTTCCTCAGGAAACAGCTCCAGTAGCTCCTCGAGCGACGTCGTCAGATAACCGTCCTCGTCGAGCGCGTCGATAAGCGCCGCAACGATCTGCCGATCGCGCAGTAGAAGATTGAGCAGGGCAAGCTGCGAGTTAAGATGATCGCGCAGCGAGCTGGTTGCGACCTGCTGTGGCAGAAACGTCTCGTCGTCGTCGTCGCTGCCTCCGGTCGAGGTGCCCCAGTCGCCATCACGCGTGCCGCCCAGCAGGTCGGAGGCCTCCGGCACGCCGTCGTCGGCGCGCTCGCCGGGCTTGTCGGTGGATGGTGTGGCGACGGTGGTTGTGAACTCGCGCGGCGGGCCGCCAGAGTCCTCATCGTCGGCCTTCTCGAGCAGCGGGTTTTCCTGCAGCAGCCGCTCGACTTCGGCGTTCAACTCGAGCGTGGAGAGCTGCAGCAGCCGTATCGACTGCTGCAATTGCGGTGTCAGCGTGAGGTGCTGGCTTAATTTGAGCTGTAGCGTCGGCTTCATGGACGCGTCGGGTCAGAGCCGGAAGTGCTCTCCGAGGTAGACCTTCCGGACGCTTTCATTATAAACAATTTCATCGGGCGTTCCCGAAGCCAGCACCCGCCCCTCGCTGATGATGTAGGCACGGTCGCAGATGCCGAGCGTCTCGCGGACGTTGTGATCGGTAATCATAACGCCGATATCGCGATCCTTGAGAAAGCCGATGATCTTCTGGATGTCCAGCACGGCGATCGGATCGATGCCGGCGAAAGGCTCGTCGAGGAGGATGAAGCGGGGTCGCGTGGCCAGAGCGCGCGCGATCTCCACCCGCCGCCGCTCGCCGCCCGAAAGGCTTAGTGCCGAGGCGTCGCGCAAGTGGGAGATCGACAGATCCTCGAGCAGGGCATCGAGGCGGTTGGCGATCTCGTCGGCGTCGATGCCCTGCAGCTCGAGTATCGCCTGCACGTTTTCTCCGACCGTTAGCTTGCGAAAGATGGAGGCCTCTTGCGGCAGATACGAAAGGCCCAGGCGGGCGCGTGCATGGATGGGCATGCGGGTCAGGTCGTCGCCATCGAGTTCGATCGTGCCGCCATCCGCTGCGACCAGCCCCACGATCATGTAGAAGCACGTTGTCTTGCCCGCACCGTTGGGCCCGAGCAGTCCGATCACCTCGCCGCTGGCGACGGCCAGGGAAACGTCGTGGACGACAACGCGCGACTTGTAGCGCTTGTTCAACGCGGCGACCGAGAGCGTACTCATCGCGCCGCGCGCAATTTGGCGCTCACTTGGCCGGTTCCGGCGACAGCGCGCCCTCGGGCTTGAGCGGTGCGGGCGGATTGGGCTTGGGCGGCGCGGCCGGGGCCTTGCCGTCCTTGGACTGTGGCTGGAAGACGCCGCGCACCCGCGCGCCGAGCGGCGATTCGCCGGCTGCCGCGGGCCGGCTGTCCGCCCTGCCCTCGGCCTTGAAGAACTCGGTCTCGGCGTTGTAGGAGATGTAATTGCTGCGGATCTCGTCCGTTCCCGTGCGTAGCAGCGCCCGGTCGAACAGCTCGAGGAAGCGCTTCTGTCCATCGTACTCGGCGCGCTGCGCAACGCCTTCGTAGTATTCATCGACGTTATCACGCTTCTCGCGGAACGTGATCGGATTACCGTAGGCGGTCGCAGACACCGAGTTATCGGGATTCTGGTGAAAGACGATCTTGTCGGCGTGAATCGTCAGCGTCCCCTGGGTCAGGATCACATTGCCCAGAAGCGTGCCGATCTTCGTCTGGTAATTCACGTCGCCGGAGTCGGCTTGATAGTTGATCGGCTTGTCGCGATCCGCCTTTTCCGCAACGGCGGGCAATGTCGCGCCGGCTCCCAGCACGGCGCAGACGGCGAGGCAAGGCAAACGCAGCAGCGCGCGGGTCATCGGACTGGCGTCTGCGGCTGCAATTGACCGCTGACGTGAGAATTGAACTTGACGGTCTTGGCCTTGTTGTCGAGTTCCAAGCCGATGGCGTTGATTGTCCCTTGCGGCTCGGTGATGGTCACCGGGCGGTCGGTGACGATGCGCTCCTCGTTCGGGATGACGTGCAGGAAGTCGCTGGTCACGGTGACCGGCCCGTCAGGCTTACCGCTTTCCGTCGCCGTCGCTTCCCGGACCGCCTTAACGTGGCCTTCGAAGTAGACGTGCGCGCGATCGCCCGTGACGACGGCGTGGTCGGCGGTCACATCCAGCCGCGGCTTGCCAGGATCAGTGAACGTGATCACCGGCGCGTCAAGCGCGGTGGTGTCGTCATCAGGATAGTGTCGGGCGCGATGGGCAATCAGCGCTTGCCGGACGCGGCCGTCCTTGTCGAGGTTCACCGCCCTGAAATTCTCGACGAATATGTCGGGGTCGTGTCGCCCGGACCCGTCGAACGACGGGGCGGAGAGCCGTACCTGGGCGTTGAGCCAATAGGTGAGCCCCGCCAGGCAGCCGAGCAGTAGCACCGGCGACCAGCTGACAAGGCGGTCCAGCCACGCCTGCGTTTTCGAGGTCACAGTCGCCTCAGCTTCGGATTGGAGGCCGGCGCGGGCTCGGCGCCGTATGCACGCAACAGGCCATCGAGTTTCCCCTGTGCCTCCAGAATGAGCTCGGCGAGCTCACGCACCGCGCCGGCACCGCCCTCGGTGCGCGTCACGTAATGCGCGCATCGCTGCAGCGCCGCCGGGGCATGTGGCACCGTCGCGCCCAAGCCGCAACGGGCGAGTAGCGGCAGATCGGGCAGGTCGTCGCCGATGTGCGCGCACTCTTCCGGCTCGAGCGAGAGCTCGGCACGCAGCCGCTCCCAGGGGTCGAGCTTGTTCTCCGCACCCTGGATCACGCGAGCGATCCCGAGCGTTCGCGCGCGTTGCGCAACCGCGGCAGTCTTGCTGCCCGTGATCCAGGCGACGACCACGCCCGAGCGCTCGAGCCACTTCATCACCAGCCCGACCAGGCATGAATACACCTTCAGTTCACTGCCATCCTCGGCGACCAAGATCCGGCCATCGGTCAGGACGCCGTCGACGTCGCAGGACAGGAGCCGGATCCGGCGCGCCCGTGCGCTGAGATCGAGGACAGGCATCACACGACTCGGGCGCGGAAGAGATCGTGCAGATGCAGCGCGCCGATCAGACGGTGCTCGGCATCGACGACCAGAAGCGCCGACACTTTCGGGGTGGTTTCCATCAATTCGACGCAATCGATGGCGAGCCGATCCGGACCGATGCTGCGCGGCTGGCGGGTCATCAATTCCGCGACGCGCGCGGCGCGGAAATCGCCCACGCGTGCCAGGCAACGGCGCAGATCGCCGTCGGTGAAAATGCCCTCGACGCGGCCTTCGGCATCGATCACCGCGGTCATCCCCATCCCCTTGCCGCTCATTTCGACGACAGCGGCGGCGAGCGTGGCCGACAGCGGCACCGTCGGGACGTCGGCGCCGCTGCGCATGACGTCTCGCACATGAGTGAAGAGTCGCCGGCCGAGCGAACCGCCGGGATGCGAGCGCGCGAAATCCTCGACCGAGAAGCCGCGCGCGTCGAGCAGCGTCAATGCCAGGGCATCGCCCAACGCGAGCGCTGCGGTCGTGCTCGCGGTTGGGGCGAGGCCGAGCGGACAGGCTTCCGCATCGACGCTCGCGTCGAGATGCACATCGGCCGCCTGCGCTAGCGACGATTGCTCATTACCGGTCAGCGCGATCAGGCGCGCGCCCTGCCGCTTGAGATGGGGCAGCAGCGACACCAGTTCGTCGGTCTCGCCGGAATTCGAAAGCAGCAGCACGACGTCGTCTGCGGTGATCATTCCTAGGTCACCGTGACTCGCCTCGGCGGCGTGAACGAAGAACGCGGGCGTACCGGTCGACGCCAGCGTCGCCGCGATCTTGCGCGCAATGTGTCCGGATTTCCCGATACCTGTGACAACCACGCGACCGCGGCATTCGAACAGCGTTCGCGCAGCGGCAAGAAACGGCGCGCCGAGGCGGTCGGAGAGGGCGGTAATCGCGGCGGCCTCGGTCGCCAGGACATCGCGACCGAGCGCAAGTGCACGTTTCGGGTCGACACCGCGCGTCGCCGGCGCGGCTGCTGCGATCGTTGCGGACATGAGGGAAAGTATACCGGAACGCCTATGGGGCCGCCCCTGCCGCTGTGCTACATTGGGCCGATGTCGCGCACGCTGCTGCTGATCCTGCTGCTCCTCGCCGCAGCGGTGATCGCTCTCATCATCTGCAGGCGGGCGCGGCTACCGCCGATTCTCGGCTACCTTGTCGTTGGCATCGCGGTCGGCCCCCATGCGCTGGGCTGGGTGCCCGACAGTGCCGACGTGCGCGACCTGGCCGAGTTCGGCATCGTCTTCCTGATGTTCTCCGTCGGTCTGGAGTTCAGCCTCCCGCAATTGAAGGCAATGCGTCGCGCCGTGTTCGGTCTGGGATTGGCGCAGGTCGCGATCACGACGCTCATCGCTATGCTCGGCCTGCACCTGCTCGGTGACCGCTGGCTGGCCGGATTCAGCCTCGGCGGCGCGCTCGCGATGAGCTCAACCGCGATCGTATCCAAGATGCTTGCCGAGCGGATGGAGCTCAACACCGCACATGGCCGCGACATTATCGGGGTCCTGCTTTTTCAGGATCTCGCCGTGGTCGCCTTCCTGATAGCGATCCCGACGCTGGCGGCCGGGCGCGCTGATGTCTTGGTCGCGCTGGCACTTGCCGCGGGCAAGGCCGCTTTCGCGTTGGCGGTGATTCTCGTGTTCGGGCAGAGGCCCATGCGCGCCTGGTTCCATGTCATCGCGCGGCAGCGCTCGCCCGAGCTGTTCATGCTGAACATACTGTTGGTGACGCTCGGGCTAGCCGCGCTAACAGAAATCGCGGGCTTGTCCTTCGCGCTGGGCGCGTTTCTCGCCGGCATGCTTATCGCGGAAACCGAATACCGGTACCAGGTCGAAGAGGACATCAAGCCGTTTCGCGATGTATTGCTCGGGCTGTTCTTCGTCACCGTTGGCATGTATCTCGATCCGCATGAAGTCGGCGCGAATCTCGGCTGGGTGCTGCTCCTTCTCATCGTGCCGGTGCTGGCGAAACTCGTCCTCGTGGTCATCCTGGCGCGCGTCTTCGGCGCGCCGCTGGGCGGAGCACTACGCATGGGATTCTATCTGGCCCAGGCAGGCGAATTCGCCATCGTCGTGCTCGCGGTTGCAGTCGACCTGACGATTGTGGAACCGAAGCTGGCGCAGCTTATCGTGGCCGCGATGGTACTGTCGATGCTGGCTGCGCCACTGTTGATCCAGTTCGCAGAGCCGCTGGCGCGCCGCTTCACGGCCAACGACTGGCTCGCGCGCGCGGCGCAGGTAACGCAAATCGCAGCCCGGACAATGGCTCGGCAGGAGCACGTGATCATCTGCGGTTTCGGCCGTAGCGGACAGAATTTGGCCCGGTTGCTCGAAAAAGAGGAGATTCCGTTCATCGCGCTCGATGCAGATCCGCAACGCGTGCGCGAAGCCGCTGCGGACGGCAGCAGCGTCGTGTACGGCGACG
>Ga0210384_10009533_pt1 | contig 10011 bp, 9 predicted proteins | sample IncBWH2MmetaG_FD_160574 | JGI IMG/M metagenome (GOLD analysis project Ga0210384, IMG submission 160574) | Forest soil microbial communities from Barre Woods Harvard Forest LTER site, Petersham, Massachusetts, United States - Inc-BW-H-2-M | ecosystem: Environmental > Terrestrial > Soil >...
CAGCGCGACCTACAAAGGGGGCGAGCTCTCCCTCACCGCTCACCCGACCGATCAGTTCGACGTGTATGCCGGCGTCGGATTTACCAACAGCCGCATCACCGACATGGCCGACCGGACGGTCATCGGTAAAGAGGCGCCGCTCGTGTCACGGAACACGGTCAATGCCGGTGCTCAATTCAAGCAACCCTTGGGTGATGGCCTGCTGGGCACGGTGCGCCTGGACTTCAATGAGATCGGACGCACCTGGTGGGAGCCGTACAACATCACGTCGCGCGACCCGGTTTCGTTGGTGGACCTGCGCTTGGCCCTGCAGGCCAAGAAGTGGACTGTCACCGCCTGGTCAAAGAACTTGACCAATAGGATCTACAACGCCGAGTTCTCGCCGGGCAATGTCGGAGGTGCGGGGTTCCTGTGGCGGGCGCTGCCTCGGCGCTACGGCGTCGACCTTGACTACAAGTTTTGATTCGGAGGTAAATCCATGGCTAGCACAACGAAGTTGCCGTCGCGGCTGCATCACACGGCCTACGTCACGCGTGACCTGGAGGCAACGCGCAGGTTCTACGAGGATCTGATCGGGCTGCCGCTGGTGGCGACGTGGTGCGAAGTGGATGAACTGTTCGGCGCCGAGCGCGTTTACTGCCACCTATTTTTTGCGTTGGGAGACGGCGGCGCCCTCGCTTTCTTCAAGTTTGCCAAGCCGGAAGATGAGGAACTCTTTGGGCCAAAGATGCCTGCGACGCCCTTTCATCATATCGCGCTCAATGTCGACCGGGAAACGCAGCAGGCGATCGAGAAGCGCCTGGCCGCGGCGGGCTACCAGGAGCCGCAGTCCTTCGTTCTGGAACATGGCTACTGCCGTTCGGTGTACGTCACCGATCCGAATGGTCTGATCCTGGAGTTCACGCTCGACAGTCCGCGGGCGCAAGAGATCAACCGCGAACGCCTCGGCAAGGCGCATGCCGACCTGAAACGCTGGATGGCGGGCGATCACACCTCCAACAACACTTACCGGTAGCGGCCGGCGTCGGCGCATGAAGCACAGTACCGACCGAATCTTGACCACTCACGTCGGCAGCCTGCCGCGCAGTCAGGCGGTCACCGATGTGCTGTTCGCGCGCGAACGCAACGAGGTGAGCGACGCACCGGCGGCCGCCGCCGTCATCGCCAATGCCGTGGCGGAGGTCGTGCGGCGGCAGGTTGCGGTCGGCATCGATGTGGTCAGCGACGGGGAGATGAGCAAGATCAGCTACGCCACCTATGTCGCCGAGCGCCTGGCGGGATTCGGCGGCGATACGCCGCGAGAGCCCGGCCAGGACCTGGTTGAGTTTCCGGGCCTGCTGAAAAAACTGGCGGATCGCGGCTCGACCGCCAAGTACCGGCGGCCGCGCTGCATCGGCGAGATTCGCGTCAAGAATCTCGCGCCGTTGCAGGAGGACCTCAAGAACATCCAGTCGGCGATCGCCGCGGCGGCACCCACCGAGGCCTTCATGAACGCAGCCTCGCCGGGCGTGGTGGCGCTGTTTCAGCCCAATGACTTCTATTCTTCGCAGGACGAGTATCTGACCGCGCTCGCCGAGGCGTTGCGCGTGGAGTACGAGGCGATCGTGCGGGCGGGAATTATTCTGCAGATCGACGCGCCGGATCTCGCGATGGGGCGTCACACCATGTACCGGGAGCGCTCGCTCGAGGAGTTCGAAGTGCTCGCCGCCCGGCACATCGAAGTCTTGAACCACGCCTTGAGAAACGTGCCGGCGGATCGGGTGCGCATGCACGTCTGTTGGGGCAATTACGAGGGACCGCATCATCACGATGTGCCCATGGAGCGCCTGCTGCCCGTTGTGCTAAAGGCAAAGCCGCAGGGATTGTTGTTCGAGGCGGCCAATCCGCGGCACGCGCACGAATGGACGGTGTTCAAAGACCTGCAGATTCCGGACGACAAGCTTTTGATCCCGGGTCTGCTGGCCACTACGACGAACTACATCGAACATCCGCTGCTGGTCGCCGAGCGCATCGAGCGCTTCGCGCAAATCGTGGGACGCGAACGGGTCATGGCAGGCAGTGACTGCGGCTTCGGGACCTTTGCGGGATTCGGTCCGGTCGAGCCGGATATCGCGTATCTGAAACTGCAATCCCTGGCTCAGGGGGCGGCGATTGCCTCCCGCCGGCTGTGGCGCTGAGGCCGAGCGTGCACGCGAGCGCCACCGCGACACCCTTTCGTTTCTATGACAATCGGCAGAAGTACCTGGCTTTTGTCACCACTTGCAACGAAAAATCCGCAATCGCGCGCCGCGCCGGTCACGAGATGACGTTGTTGCGGCCGACGCCACCGGCCTTGCGCCTCTTCGACGCCGGCATGGGCGATGGCACCGTGATTTCGCGCGTCATGCGCAGCACCCATCGGCTGTTTCCGACCGTTCCGTTGTTCGTGGTGGCCAAGGAGATCAGTCTCGAGGATGTGCGCTTGGGCCTGGAAAAGCTGCCTGAGCGGCTGTTCGAACATCCCGCCACGGTTTTCGTCGTGACGAATTTGAACTATGCCGAGGCGCCGCGCTTGATGCCCCGCGATGCGCATTTGGCGGCGGCGCTCAACTGGCAGGAAGTGCGCTTGACCGGCTCAACCGCGCACGAGTATGCCGAGCAGATCGAAGATCTTGCACCCGCCCTCGCCAATGGCTGGCAGACCATGCCCAGTCCCAAGACCGGCAACCCGCAGGTGGTGCGCCCCTCGGTACTCGCGATTTACCGGGAGGATCACAAGTTTCTGCTCGACACGGTGATTCCCAAGCCCGGCCGGATCTTCGAGTACTACGACTTGGTGATCGCCTCTCAGCCCTGGCGGGCGCGGATGGGCGCCGACTTCAAAGTGCAAAAGGTACTCGCACCGCTGGCACGCAGCCTGGCCCCGGGTGGCCGGCTGCTCGCCATTCAATCGTACGGACATGATCCGGGTCTGGAGATCATCCAGCAACTCTGGCCGGAGGAGCGACCCTTTCAAGTCGATCGTCATGAACTGCTGGCGACGCTGCGCCGCGAGCTGGGACGCGATGCCCGCGACTTCAGTTTAACCGCGTTACCGGATGACAAGGCGGTGTTTCGCTATGAGATGCACACCCTGCCGTCGGAAATCGGCGATCGCATCGGCACGTCCACGTTGTTCGCCGCCTGGAATGCCGCCATTTATGTGAATCAGATCGAAGACGAACGTCTCGATGAGGTTGTTCCGAGCGGCGCCTACCTCGCCGCCACTCAAAACGTGCTGCAGAAACACGGCGGTCTGTGGTTCAACGACGAGGCCTTTGTCGTGGCGCGGCGGCGCGCGTGAGACAGTGCTGATATGAAGAGCTACACCGCACGATCCGTGACCGAAGCCGTGCTCGAGCAAATGCAGAGCACCCGAGATGAACGGCTGAAAACCATCATGGAGAGCGCGATCCGCCATCTGCATGCCTTTGCCAGAGAGGTCAACATGACGCCGGCCGAGTGGCTGAAGGCGATCGAGTTTTTTACCCGAGTCGGCAAAACCTGCACGGCCACGAGACAGGAATTCATCCTGCTCTCGGACGTCGTGGGATTGAGCACCCTGGTCAACACGCTGCACGATGCGACAGCCGCGGAAGAAACCACTTCCACAAGCTTGCTGGGACCCTTTTTTCGCGAAGATGCGCCACCGTTGCCGATCGGCGCGCAGATTTCGAAAGCCGACAAATCCGAGGAACTTCTCTTGTGGGGTACGGTTCGCAATGCCGCGGGAGAGGCCATACCCCATGCCAAACTGATGGTCTGGCAGACTTCAAGCTCCGGAGTGTATGACCTGCAGGAGGGCGACGGCGGCGCCATCGATTATCGCGGCGCGTTTCGCACGGACGCGGCGGGTAAATTCCATCTTCGCACCGTGCGGCCGCTGGGTTATTCCATTCCGATGGACGGTCCGGTCGGCGATCTGGTCCGTGCCCAGAGGCGTGAAGGCTGCCGGCCCGCGCATATTCATTTTCTCATCAGTGCGCCGGGATTTCGTGAATTGGTCACAGCACTGTACTTTCCCGACCGGTATCTCGAGACGGATGTGGTGTTCGGCGCCTCGCCGGAACTGGTGGTGACGGAAAGAACGAGCGACCCCGAGGCGCCGGTAAAAGGGCTATCGAGCGTGCGCTTCGATTTTACACTGGCCCGCGCAGGATCGGCGGATGCCGCTGGCGGCCGCGTGGGAGCCGACCCCACCAAACTCGGTTGACGATGGCCGCCGCATTCTGGCTGTGCGCCGATGGCGCACGCTGTCAAATGCTCATCTTGCTCTTGAACAGGCGCGCCTGGCGGCGCGAGATCTCCACTTCGGGGCCGCCGCGAAGCTGCGCGTGCAGACGCCCATTCACACCCAGTTCCACGCTTTCGATGAAATCCAGATTGATGATCTGCCGGCGATTGGCCCGGAAGAAGCGATTCGGATCGAGACGCTGCTCGAGTGCCGCCAATGCTCGCCCAAGCAGGGGCTGCGAGTTCCCCCACGACAACCGGATGTAATTGCCCTCCGAGCTCAGGAGGCGCACTTCCCGAAGCGGCACGAACCAGCAGCGGCTACCGTCGCGGACAAAGATCTGCTCCAGAACCGCACCGGGCTGCGGCGTGAGCGCGGCGTGAGCGCTTTTCGCTCGACCCAGCGCCTCTGCAAGGCGCGCCGGCTCGATGGGTTTGAGCAGGTAGTCGAGCGCATCGACCTTGAATGCCCGCACCGCATGTTCATCGTAGGCCGTCGTGAATATAACCTGAGGCACGTCCTCGAGGCGGGTAAGCAGATCGAAGCCCGAGCCCCCTGGCATCTGAATGTCCAGGAAAAGCAACTCCGGAGTCAGCGTTTCGACCATTTCTGCAGCCTGGTCGATGTTGCCCGCCTCGCCGACAATTTCCACCCATGGGAAACCGGCCAATAAACGCCGTAACTCACGGCGTGCCGGCGGCTCGTCATCGATGATCATTGCCTTCATGGATTGACAGGGATGCGCAGGCGCGCCGTTGTCACAGACGAGTTCGAGAGATCCAATTCAAGACTGGCGCGCGCACCGAACAGCAGCCTCAACCGTTCGCGAGCATTCTGCAAACCGACGCCTTCTCGTGCCGTACGTGCCGTTGCCGGCGGCCGCGGATTTTCGACGTCCAGCATGAGCATTTCATTTTGCACCGTGGCGAAGACGCGCAGCAGCCCTCCCGCGGGCAATTCGGCGATACCGTGCTTGATCGCATTCTCCACCAGGGTCTGCAGCAGCATTACCGGGATATGTACTCCTGCGGCGGCGTCGGGAACGCGAATCTCGATGCACAGCCTATCTTCGAAACGCATTGACTCCAACTCAAGATAGTCTGCGACGATGTCCAGCTCCTGGGAAAGCGTGACCAGCTCGTCTTGAGGCGAGGTCAAGGTGTAACGCAGCGTCTTTGCGAGTCGCGTCACAGCGTCCTGCGCGCGCGCGGATTGTCGGCGATGAGCGAACGCACAGTGTTGAGCGCATTGAACAGAAAGTGCGGATTCAACTGAGATTTTAGCAGGCGCAGCTCGGCCAGCTGCAGCGCGCGTGCCAGCTCGGACTGTTTGAGTTGCGCCGAGCGGTGTTCCCGGATTCCGATAGCGGCAAAGTAAATCGTGAGCCAGATAAGGAAAATAATGGCCCAATTGACGATTTCCACGGCAATCGAGGCGGAGAGTGTCAATTGGAAGTTGAGAGCCGGAGCGTACGCCTTCAGAAATGCGGGATCCTGGAATGCCGACAAGTCGGTGAATTGCGTCACGATGCCGAGTGGTGCGCCCAATACGAATGCGGCAGCGATGATCCGCCAGATCAGCTTGCGAATCGGCAGCGCGCTCCAATGATGGCGCCGCACGAAATCTCGCAGCCAGTGGGAGACGAATAGTCCCACGCCGTTAAGAAGCAGCAACTCCAGCGCGAGACGGGTCCAGGAAAATTCAAGGACCACGACGCCGCCAATGAAGCGGATCAGAGTAAATAGTCCCCAGCCCGTCAGCTGAAATATCCAATAGGCCAGCTGCGACTTTTGCGCGATTGGTCGTTCGGCGTCGTTCATCCTCATCCCATGCCGCCTTTACGGCCTATATTCCGCGCAGCGCCGCCGCCAAAGGCGCGCGCGCGGCACGCATGGCGGGAAATGCAGCGCCCACCATTCCAATGATGCAGGCCCACAGTACTCCAACACCGATCAGGCTCATGTCAACCGCGAGAGGGATCGACAACTGCGTCAAACCCCCGCCGTTGGTGCTGACGGCATGTCCATTGAACAATAGCCACGCCAAGCACCCGCCAACCGCACCGCCCACCAGCGCCAGCAACAAGGCTTCGGCAAACACCGACACGATGACGGCCGAGGCACCAAATCCCAGCACACGCAGCGTGGCGATCTCGACCGTGCGCGTGCTCACCGCAGAATACATGGCATTGAGCGCACCGAATACCGCCCCGACCGCCATGATGCCGCCGATCAGATACGCCACGATGGATAGCAGCCGGGAGAATGCCCGCGACTGCTGGCGATAGTAGTCCGCTTCGCGCATGGCATCGACCGCCAGCGCCGGGTTGCCGGTCAATGCCCCTTTGAACTCTTCAAAAGCATCCGCCGACTCGAGCAAAACGGCAACCGACTGAAATGTCGTTCGCTCAAAGGCCGATTGCAGCGTTTCCGCACCCGTGATCATTTCCGACTCGTGCGGGTCGCCGTGACTTTCGAACACCCCCACCACCGTCCACTCCGCGCCACGCAGATTGAGCCGCTGACCGAGCTTCATATCGCGAAACTGGCGTTGCAGCGTGCGGCCGACGATGACTTCGCGCACCGCCGACCCGAAGACGCGCCCCTCTACCAAGCGAACCTCCGGATGAACGGCCAAGCCGCCCCCACTCAGACCGCGCAGCGATACATTGCCGCTGTCCGCGCCACGCTTCAGCGGCAACCGCACGATCACCAGCGCCTCCGCCGACGCCAACGGTTTGCCGTCGATTCCATGCTTGATTCCCGGCGCGTCCAAAATAATCTCGCTCGCTTCACGCGTGATATTGCTCAAGGTCTCAAAACCCGCGCCGGTGCGCACGACGATGGCGCGATCCGCGCGCGCCGTGCTGTTCATCATCTGCGATAGACCCCCGACCATGGCCAAAATGCTCACCAGCACCCCGGCCACGCCGGCAATCCCGATGACGATCACCGAGGATGCGCCGAGGCGGTGCGGCACGCTCTTGAGATTCATCAAAGTAATCGGGCCGATCTGCTTCAGTGCACGCATCCAAATGCTTCCTTCAGCGGCCGGCCAAGGCTTCAACGATGACCAGCCGCTGCGCGCGCCAGGCCGGCGGCAAACCGCTCGCGAGCGCAAGGCCGACCGCGATTGCAAGTCCCGCGGCGACGACCTTGAGCGGCAGCGCTGCGCCGGCGATCCCGAGCGCGGCGGTTACCGGGAAAACGGCGGCGGCCGCGGCAAGCCCCAGTGAGGCGGCCAAGACACACAGCAGCACCGACTCGATCAGCACCAACACCGTCACGGAGCGATCCGAAAATCCGACGGTCTTTAAAATGGCCAGTTCCGGCGTCCGCTCACGCACCGACTGCATCATGGTATTGCCCGTGAGAAACAGCAGCGTGAACAGCACCGCGGCGACGATGGCATTGGCCATCAAACTCACGTCGCCCAACTGCCTTAGCTGACCTTGCACATACGCCTTCTCATCTTGCGTCACGGTCTCATAGGCCGAATTGACAAAGAGCGCATCCACCGCGGCGCAGATTTGCGCCGATCGGGCGGGATCATCCACTGCCACCACAAAAGCCCACGCCGTCCCGCGCTCCAAGCGCCGGGCCTCGTCGAAGTAGGCGTAGTTGACGAGAATGCGGTTGGCCTCCGCCGGCGAAGCGGGAACATCGTAAGTGCCGACGATCTCGAAACTCCAGTCGGCGCTGCCGTCTTGTTTCATCACCGAGGTGCGCAGCGGCAACCGATCGCCGATCTTCCAGCCGAATGCCCGCATCAATGGCGCCGCGACAATTGCACCCGCACGGGTGCGGCTCATCGCCGCAAGCTGCTCAGGGGCGATCTTCCAGTCCGGATAGAGATTGAAAAGCCTTTGGACGTCCGTGGCCAAGGCCAGCAGATTGTTGCTCTTTTCCTGGTAAAACCCGCTGATACCGGCGATATACGTCGCCTGCCCAATCCCCGGCACCGCCTCTATTTGATGCAGATACGCGCTCGGCAATGGTTGCACTTGGCTCACGCGGCTCACCACATACAAGCGGTTGGCGTTGGATCCTGTGCCAAAGGCGTTCAGCCAGGCATTGATCCCCTGCAACAGGCCGAAAAGCAGGAAGGCAATCATGATGGACAGCAGCGTAAAGAGCGTGCGCGCCTTCTTGCGCCACAAGCTGGTCCAAACCAAGGGGAAGAACTTCATGCCGCCAAACTCGACTCGGTACTGATCAGGCGACCCTTATCGAGATGCAGCTGTCGTGTCGCGCGCTCCGCCGCCTTCGGATCGTGCGTGACCATGATGATGGTTTTATGCTGTTCGCGATTGACGATCTGCAGCAAATCGAGGATTTGCTCGGCCATTTCCCGATCCAAATCGCCCGTGGGTTCATCGCACACCAGCAGTGTTGGGTCTGCCACCAGTGCCCGCGCAATGGCGACGCGCTGCTGCTGGCCACCTGAGAGCTCTGTAGGTTTATGCAAGGCCCGGTCCGCGAGACCGACAAGTTCAAGCGCTGCATTGACATTGGCGCTGCGCTGCGTCTTGGAGAGATTGGTCATCAGCAAGGGCAGCTCAACGTTTTGCCGGGCAGTCAGCAAGGGCATGAGATTGTAGAACTGGAACACGAAGCCCACATTGTGCGCGCGCCATTGCGCCAGCTCGCGCGTGGTAAGCGCGTTGATGCGCTCGCCCGCGACCAGCAGATCACCTTCGTCGGCGCGGTCGATGCCGCCAATCAGGTTGAGTAAGGTGGTCTTTCCGGACCCTGACGGACCCATGAGAGCAAGAAACTCTCCCGCGCGGATCTCGAGGTCGATGCCGTGCAGCACCTGCACCTGCTGCTTGCCGCGGGTATAACGCTTGACAACCCCTTGCAAGGAAACGAGTGCGGTCATCGTGCTTTTCCTCTTAATGCTCGCAATTGCGGACAGGTGCTCGTGCCGGAAAAATATACGGCGCCCGCAGCGCTTGGCGCCCATTTCATGCCGAACGGTCGATGCGCGATGATGAGCGGTCAAATCTGAACATCAACCACCACAACTTCAGCGGGTGCACTGCCGCCACAGCCCAACCACGCCGGCCAACCGTCCGGCGTCGCAATTCGACCATCCGTCATCGCGTTCAACTCGCGCGCTTGCCTGGCACTAGTCTTCCGTGCATGAACAGCGGATCCAACAGCCATGGTTGATAAATCATCGCTCCTGAAACAATTGCGGATCGATCGCACTGAGCCGGCCGTCGCGCGCCGCTCGCGCACGCCTTGGTGGACACTCGCCGCGGTTGCCGCGATTGGGGTCGCCGGACTCACAGTGTGGTATTTTTTTCGCAGCACCGCGGTGCCGGTCAGAGCGGCCGCTACGATTTCGCCCCGGAACGAGTCTGCGCCGTTGGGAGCGGCTTCTCTCCTGGACGCCTCCGGCTACGTTGTCGCGCGACGCCGCGCCACCGTGGCATCCAAGATCACCGGCAAGGTGATCGAGGTTTCGTTGGAAGAGGGTCAGCGGGTCAAGAGCGGGCAAATCATCGCCCGGCTCGATGACTCCAATGCCAGAGCGGCTCTGGCGCAAAGCGAGGCGCAGGTGAAGCAAGCCGAGGCTGTCGTGACCTCGGCGCAGACGGCCTATGAGGACGCCTTGCCCGTTTTCAGGCGCAACGAACGGCAAAAGGCCGTCGCGGTGATCAGCGCTCAAAGCTTTGACCAAGCGCACGCGCAAATCGATGCCGTCAAATCCGAACTTCTCATCGCGCAGAGCGCGCTCGACGCGGCCCGCGC
>Ga0210384_10009535_pt1 | contig 10010 bp, 5 predicted proteins | sample IncBWH2MmetaG_FD_160574 | JGI IMG/M metagenome (GOLD analysis project Ga0210384, IMG submission 160574) | Forest soil microbial communities from Barre Woods Harvard Forest LTER site, Petersham, Massachusetts, United States - Inc-BW-H-2-M | ecosystem: Environmental > Terrestrial > Soil >...
GTGACCCGCGGCATCCGCGTCCAGGTGGCGAGCCTCTACGACGCCGACCGCAGCTCGCCGCAGGAGAGCTACTACTTCTTCGCCTACCGCGTGCGGATCACCAACGTCGAGAGCGACACCGTGCAGCTGGTCAGCCGCGAGTGGTTCATCACCGACGCCAACGGCGAGGTGCAGCGGGTGCAGGGGCCGGGAGTGGTCGGCGAGCAGCCGGTCCTCTCGCGCGGCGAGAGCTTCGAGTACACCAGCTTCTGCCCGCTGCCCACCGCGGTCGGCTCGATGCACGGCTCCTACCGCATGGTCTATCCGAACGGCGACGGCTTCGACGCCGTCATCGCGCCCTTCTCCCTGGCCGTGCCGCACGCGGTGAACTGAGGCTGCGCTCTTTGGAGGTCCGCTTGGGAGGCGGACCTCCTCTCTGCCGCCGTTTGGGCGAGGCCACCGCAGTCCGAGCACCTCTGCAGCCAAGGCCCTCGCCCAAACGGAGGCAGAGAGGAGGTGCGCCTCCCCCCAGGGCCCGGAACGGGTCGCGGAGAGGGGGCCCGGCAGCCATGGTAGCGTACGCCCCGATGGCGATCAGCGAGGCTCCAGGCGCCGCCGGCGGCGAGCTCCCCGAGGTCGCGGCGACGGTGAGGGCCGAGCCGGCGCTGGCGTTCCGGCCGTTCATCCCGGCGGAGGTGGTGCTGCCGGAGCTGACGCCGCTGCCGCTCGTCGCCGGCACCATCCTCGGCGTCATCTTCGGCGCCTCGTCCCTCTACCTGGTGTTGAAGGTGGGGATCACGGTCAGCGCCTCGATCCCGGTGGCGGTGATCTCGATCACCCTCTTCCGCATGCTGGCGGCGATGGGCATGCGGCGGCGGAGCATCCTCGAGAACAACATCGTGCAGACGGCCGGCTCGGCCGGCGAGTCGATCGCCTTCGGCATCGGCGTCACCATGCCGGCGATCCTGATCCTCGGCTTCGATCTCGAGATCACGCGGGTGATGCTGGTGTCGGTGCTCGGCGGCCTGCTCGGCGTCCTGATGATGATCCCGCTGCGCCGGGCGATGATCGTGGCGCAGCACGGCGTCCTCAAGTTCCCGGAAGGGACCGCCTGCGCCGAGGTGCTGAAGGCCGGAGCCTCCGAGGAGGAACGCCGGATCGCCGCGCGCGCGGCGGCGGCGGCCCCGCCCGCCATCCTGACCGCCCAGCAGGGGGCCCGCGAGCCTCAGGCAGGCGCCGGCGAGCAGGCGCTGCCCGAGTCCGGCGCCGGCACGATCTTCACCGGCTTCGGCGTCGGGCTGCTCTACAAGACGCTCAACGTCGCCTTCAAGGCCTGGAAGGACATTCCCGAAAAGGTTTTCAAAGCGCCCTTCGAGGCGGGCTCGGTCTCGGCCGAGATCTCGCCCGAGCTGCTGGGCGTCGGCTACATCATCGGCCCCCGCGTCTCCTCGATCATGTGCGCCGGCGGCGTGCTCGCCTACCTGGTGCTGATCCCGGCGATCAAGTTCTTCGGCAGGGCCGCCGGCGTGGTGCCGCCGGGCACCGTGCCGATCGCCGACATGGCGCCGGACGAGGTCCGCGGCGCCTACGTGCTCTACATCGGCGCCGGCGCGGTCGCCGCCGGCGGCATCATCAGCCTGGTGCGGTCGCTGCCGACAATCTGGCAGGGTCTGCGGGGCGGGCTGGCCGACCTGCAGCGCCAGCGCGCCGCCGCGACCGCCCGGGCGCGCCTGCGCACCGACCAGGACCTGTCGCTCAAGGTCGTGGCCGGCGGCTGCGTCGCGCTGGTCGCCATGATCATGCTGGCGTCCTCGCTGCGGATGAACCTGCTCGGCGCGGTGCTGATCGTGGTCTTCGGGTTCCTGTTCGTGACCGTGTCGTCCCGCTTGACCGGCGAGATCGGCTCGTCGTCCAACCCGATCTCGGGCATGACCGTGGCCACGCTGCTCCTGACCTGCCTGGTGTTCCTCGAGCTGGGCTGGACCGGTCCGAGCTACTACGTCACCGCGTTGTCGGTGGGGGCGATCGTCTGCATCGCCGCCTCGAACGGCGGCACCATCTCGCAGGACCTGAAGACCGGCTTCCTGATCGGCAGCACGCCGCGTCACCAGCAGGTGGCGATCCTGGTCGGCACGCTGGCGTCGGCGCTGCTGCTCGGGCCGATCCTGCTCGGGCTCAACGACAGCTCGACGGTGTACGTGCCGCGGCTCACCTTCGAGGCGGTCGCGGCCGGCGCCGGCGCCGCCGCGGCCGTGCCGGCGCCCGAGCTCGCCAGGCTGCCGCTCTACGCCGACAGCGTGCGGCCGCCGGTCCCGGGAGGCTATCGCGTGCTGCACGTGGCGGCGGGCACGGCAGCGGAGCGCCCGGGGCTGGGATCGGGCGACTACCTGGTCGACGGCGCGGGCCGGCCGGTGTACCGGATCAGCCACAACTTCCCCGCCGGGCTGCGCGCCGTTCCGGAGCCTCCGGGCCGGCCTCCCGAGCCTGGCAAGCCTCGCCAGCCGCCCCAGCCCCTCCCCTCCATCCGGTCCCTCCAATCCCTTCCCATGGAGAAGCTGCGCGGACCGCAGGCCTTGCGGGACGGCGCCACCTACCGTGTCTGGCAGAAGACCGACGACGCCGGCGGCGCGCCGGGACGGTACCTGGTGGACGCCGCCGGCGTCGCCGTCTACCTGGTCGATCCCGGGATCAACGGCACCCACCTGGTGCGCCCCGACGGCACGCGGGTGCCGAAGTTCGACGCGCCGAAAGCGACGCTGATGTCGTACATCATCAAGGGGATCCTCAATCGCCAGCTGCCCTGGGGCCTGGTGCTGCTGGGGGTGATGATCTCGGTCGTGCTGGAGATGTCCGGCATCTCCTCGCTGGCCTTCGCGGTCGGCGTCTACCTGCCGCTGTCCTCGACGAGCCCGATCTTCGTCGGCGGCATCGTGCGGTGGTTGGTCGACCGCCGCCTGCGCCGCAAGCTGGCCCACCTCGAGCTCACCGAGGAGCAGCTCGTCGCCGAGGGCGACCGCAGCCCGGGGGTGCTCATGGCCTCGGGCTACATCGCCGGCGGCGCCATCGCCGGCATCGTGATCGCCTTCATGACCGCGGTGACGACCGGGTTCAACGATCGCGTCACCGGCTTCATGACCCGGCGCAATCCGCTGTTCGCCGGCCCCACGGCGGACGTGCTGGCGCTGCTGCCGTTCGCGGCGTTGGTGCTGCTGCTCTACCTGGCCGGCCGCGAGGCGATCCTCGCCGGCCGGCGAGCGACCAAGGAGAACGCGCGACGATGACCACGAGCACCGACTTCGCAGGTCTGTCCCAGATCGGCCAGATCGCGATCAACGTCCAGGACGTCGAGCGGGCGACCGCGTTCTATCGCGACACGCTGGGCATGCGCTTCCTGTTCGCCTTCCCCGGGCTGGCCTTCTTCGACTGCGGCGGGGTGCGGCTGATGCTGAGCCGGGCCGAGGACCCGAAGCTCGATCACCCGGCTTCGATCCTCTATTACCGCGTCGCCGACATCGAAGCCGCGCACCAGGCGCTGGCCGCCCGCGGCGTGCGCTTCGAGCGGGAGCCGCACCTGGTGGCCCGGATGCCCGATCACGAGCTCTGGCTCGCCGAATTCAACGACAGCGAAGGGAACATCCTGGCGCTCATGGCCGAGAAGCGGCCCGCCGGCTGAGCGCCGCAGCGTCCCGACCGAGGGGTTGCGGGCCGTGGGGGCAACCGGGCTCGGCATGGGCCCGCCGGCTGAGCGCCACAGCGGCCCGACCGAGGGGCCGTGGAGGCAACCGGGGCCCGGGCTTGGCACGACACCTCAAAGAAAACCCACGGCCGTAGGGGAGGAAGAGAGGGCCTGGGGGAACAAACGGTCGCCGAAGAGCTTGGCGGCCGTAGAGGGAGGAACGGAGGGCGACGGCAGGCGGATCTCCTGTCGCCGCCGTTGGGGCGAGCCATCAAAGTCCTCCGCCGCCCCGAGCAACCACCCTCGCCCCAACGGAGGCGAGAGGAGATCCGCCTGCCGTCGCCCGGCCGGGAGGGTGGCCCCGGAGGCGTCCGGAGGCGTCTCAGCCCCTCCCCTGCACCAGCCGGCGCGAGCTCGGGGCGTGCACTGCGCCGTGGGCGGCGGCCGCGCCAAAGAGCTTCGCCCGCGGGCCGGCGATCTGCGAGATGACGTGCTCGGCGGACATCATGGCGCCTTCCTGCCAGCCCGGGAGCGTGGAGACCTGGTCTCCCACGACGTAGAAGCGGCGGTCGGGGGCGAGGAGGCGGGCATAGGCCTTGTCGTCGGCCTCGCCGCTGCCCCAGTCGACCCAGCCGCCGTGCTGGAAGGGCACGTTCTGCCACGCGATGGAGAGGCCGAGGCGCTGGGGCACGAGCAGGTCGTCCTGGAACTCCGGGTGCAGCCGGATGGCTCCCCGGCGGGCGGCATCCAGGCGCTTAGCGAGGGTCATGTCGCCGAGGGCCTCGGCGGCGTCGTCGTAGTTGTAGGCGCCGGTGAGCGTGCCCCTCTGCGAGAAGTAGTCGTTCGACGGGTACCACATCTGGGTGATGACGTCGTCGATGTAGCTGATGCCGCCGTAGATCTCGTCCTTGGTCTCCCAGAACCGGCGGTTGGCCTGCCAGCCCACCTTGCACGTCTTCGCGAACTTGCCGCGCGCGATGGCACCCTTGTACTCGGGGGAGAGGTCGGAGGGGATCATCTTCAACACCGGGAGCGGGATGTTGCTGACGCAGTGGTCCGCCTTCGTGGTCGTCCTGGCGCCGGTGCCGCGGTCGCGATACGTGACCTCGACGCCGGTCTCCTGCAGGCGGATGTCGATCACCTCGCTGTGGTAGCGGATGAGCTTGCCGATCTTGCGCTTGAAGCCCTCGACGATCTGGTCCATGCCGCCCACCGGCTGGAAGAGGGTGGGCTGCCATTCGAAGTCGATGGGCTGGTAGAACTTGTGCCGCCAGAACTCGGACTTGAGCAGCGCGCCGAGCTCGAGCTTCTGCGCCGGCAGGCACTCCTGGAAGACGGTGAGCGGCTCGGCGCAGCCCGAGCGGGTCGAACCGCAATACGCTTCCGGCGGGCAGCCCTTCTCGGCGCCGAGGTCGCCGAACACCGCGAGCAGATCGAGGAGTTTCGCGCGGTCGCTCTCGCCGACCTCCTGGTCGAGGCTCCCCTTGCGCACCGCCTTGGCCAGCAGCTCGGCGATGTAGCCCTGGGTGTCGTTGGCGATGCGCCGGTTGAGCTGGGGCCTGCCGCCGAAAGCGCCTTCGGTCTGGTAGCGATTGGCGGTGGTCGACATGACGTAGACCTCGAGCGGCACCCCCAGCTCCTCGCAGTAATGCAGGACGCGGCGGTGATGATACGGCAGGCGCCCGGGGCCCATGTTGAGGTAGAGGTTGTCGTCGAACTTGCACTCCTGGTGCGTGGTCCCGTGCTGCTCGCTCTCCTCGGTGATCACCGAGCCGCGGCGGGCGGTGAAGCTGCGCCCGCCGGCGCGCTCCTGGGCCTCGAGGATCTCGCAGTGGTAGTCGGCCTTGGAGAGCTCGTACGCCAGGGTGAGGCCGCCGATGCCCGCGCCCAGGATGAGCACGCTCTTGCCGGCACCGCTGCCGGGCGGCAGAGCGGGCGGTCCGGCCCAGGCCTCGGGGAGATTGATCATGCCGAGAGCGGTCATGGTCTCGTACACGGCGGCGGCGCCGCCGGCCTTACCCACGAGCTCGAGGAAGTTCCTGCGCGTCCAGCCGCTGCTCTTGTCCGGCATCCTCGTCTCCCCCTGTTGCCGCCGCCGAGATTCCGCACGGGCCACGGGCCTCGGGTCTCGGGTCTCGGGTCGGGGACCGGGGGCCGGGCGATTCGCCGGCGAAGTCTGTGCCTGCCGCTTGCTTAGTTTGGAGGTTAGTCGAACGAGACGGCGTCCCGCAAGGGGGTAGTGGGTCAGTTCGCGAGCGAGGTCACTGACCCACTGCCCTACCCGCAGGGTAGTGGGTCAGTCTCCCTCGGAGTCCCTTTGGGCGAGGGGCCGAGACTGCAGGGGCGGAGGACTTTGGCCCCTCGCCCAAAGGGACGCCGAGGGAAACTGACCCACTACCTACCCGCAAGGGGATCCTTGGTAATGGGTGCCCTTGGGCTATACTCCCGACTCACCGTGCCGCCAGTGAGTGCAGCGTGCGCCCGCGAGCCGCGGGACGCCTCTTGATGCAGGGCTGCCGAGCTCCTTCGTGATCGCCAGCCGCCCGAGCGCCCGCCGCCCGCGCCGCGAGGCTGCCGCGCCGCCGCCCCGGCTCACCATCCTCGGCGGCGGTCCCGCGGGCCTCGGCGTCGCCTTCTACGCCGCGGAACGGGGGCTTCCCTTCGCGCTGTTCGAGCGTGCGCCGGAGGTCGGGGGGCTCTGCCGGACGTACCAGTGCGGCGAGCATCGCTACGACTCCGGGGCGCACCGCTTCCACGATCGCGATCGCGACGTCACCGCGGACGTGCGGCGCCTGATGGGCGACGAGCTGGTGCGCGTCGGCTCGCCCAGCCAGATCTACGACCGCGGCCGCTTCATCGACTTCCCGCCGACGCCGCTCAACTGGATCCGCAGCCGCGGCATCGGCGAGGCGGCGCGGATCGGCGCCGAGATCGTCAAGGCCCGCTGGCGGCCCAGGCCCGAGCGGAGCTTCGAGGACCTGGCGACCAACCGCTATGGCAGGCGTCTCGCGGAACCGCTGCTCATCTCCTACACGGAGAAGCTCTGGGGCCTGCCGGCCGGCGCTCTGGCGCCCGAGGTGGCCACCCGCCGCCTCGCTGGCCTCGGGCTGCGGTCGTTGCTCGTCGAGCTGCTGCTGCCGCGTCGCCGACGCGGACATCTCGACGGCTCGTTTCTCTATCCCCGCCGCGGCTACGGCGCGCTCGCGACGCGGCTCGCCGCCCGCCTGCCGGCGGGTTCCGTCGCCACGGCGCACGAGGTCGCCGGATTCGAGTGCGACGGCGGCTCGATCCGCGCCATCCGGTTCGCCGGCCGCCCGTCCGTCGCCGTCCGCGGCCCCGTCGTCAGCACGCTGCCGCTGACGGCGCTGGTCCGCTGCCTCGGCGACGCGCTGCCCGCCGCGGCACGGCGCGCGGCGGCGCGGCTGCGTTTCCGGCACATCCGGCTGGTCTTCCTGCGCCTGGGCATTCCCCGGCATTCGCGGAACGCGACGATCTACGTCCCCGATCCGCGGCTGGCGGTATCCCGGCTGTCCGAGCCGAAGAACCGTTCGCCTGCGATGGCGCCGGAGGGCGAGACCGGATTGGTCGTCGAGGTGCCGTGCTCGACCGGCGATGCCCTGTACGAGCTCGACGGCGACCTCCTCACGGCGCGGGTCGTCGCCGAGCTCGGCGGGATCGGGTTGCTCGACCCGCGCACGGTCGTCGCCAGCGAGAGCCGGATGCTGCTCAACGCCTATCCGGTCTACTCGCTCGACTACGCCGAGCACGTCCAGGTGATCGGGGAGGCGCTGGCGGCGATCGAGAACCTCGACGTCCTCGGCCGTGGTGGGCTGTTCTGGTACAGTCACCTCCACGACCAGCTGCGTTGCGCGAAGGACTATGTCGGCTCGCTGGAAGCGCCGGTCTTGCCCCTTGCAGCGGACAGCGCGGGCATCGCGGGCGCCGCGAGCCTCGCCCGTATCCCGAGCATCGCTCCGCACATCCGCAGGTCGGCCGCGAAGCTGTAGTACGGGCGCACGCCCGGCGGCCGCGGCGGCCGGGCGCCGCGCGGGCGGTCAGAATCCGGGGCCAGGGCCGGGGCCCTGAGGCGGCTGCGACGCGCGCCGCGGTCGGCGCTGTCGCTGCTGCCGGTGTTGTCGCAGTCGGCGCGATTGTCGCAGTCGGCGCTGTTGCTGCTGTCGCCGCCGTTGCCGATGCCGCAGATGCGGCCGAGGCTGCCCAGCAGGCTCGCGGCCGGCTGGGTCCAGGAGACCGGCCGATCGCCCTCGAACAGGAGGTGCCCGATCCAGCAGGGGGCCACGGCGAGGACGGGCACGGCGAGCAGCAGGAGGACGCTGCGCGCGTACACAGCGGCCGCGAGCCCGGCGAGCGCTAGGAGCTTGGCCGCCAGGTGCAGCGCCCGATTCCACGGGTGGCGGTGATGTGCGAGGTAGTCCGCGTAGAACTCTGAGAATGTCGGATCGCCCTGGTTCATCCTCGAGCTCCTGGAACGAGACGATGCGGTGCGCGCTCGCGGCGGTGCGGCTCACGCTGGCCGAGATCGTCGTCCCGGTCGGCGTCGCGGCGGCGGCGGGCCTTGCCCTGGCGGCGACGATATCACCTCGATGGCGAGCCGCTGGGATGCCTTACCTCCTGGGTTACGGCAAGAACGTCGAGGCGGCGGCGGTGGCGGGGGCGCTGGCGGCGGGAGCGGCGACGCAATGGCTCGTCAGGTCGCGGCGCGGCCTCGCCGCCTGCCTGCTCGTCGCCGTGCTGGGGCTCGCGCTCGCCGCCTCCGCCGCCCCCGTGGCCCCGCTGCTCGACGGCTGGCCTCAGCTGCTGGCCGTCGCGGGCCTCGCGACGGCGCTCGGCCTCGGCCGGCGCGACGGCCGCGCGTCCGCCGAGGCCCCGATCGAGGGCGCACCCGCGAGGGACGACGCCGGCGAGCGCAGCAGGTTCGCCGCGGCGCCGCTCGCCGGCGCGCGGAGCAGATTCCCCGCAACGCTGCTCGCCGGCGCTCGCAAGTTCCCCGCAGCGCTGCTCGTCGGCGCTCGCCGATGCATTGCGGCGCCGCTCGTCGATGCTCGCAGCTGGGCTGCGGCGCTGCTCGTCGGGGCGCTCGCCGCCGCCGCCTTCGCCTTCACGGTCGGGCCGCCGCCGCTGACGATCGACACCTACCACCATGGCGAGGTCCTGAGCACCGCGGTCGATCTGCTGCGGGGAGGGCGCCCCTTCGCGACGCTGCTCTGGCCGCACGGCGTTCACGACTCCGGCCTGACGGCGGCCTGGATTCTCGCCACCGGCAAGGTCGGCACCTCGCCGATCGCGCTGGCGTGGGTCACGTGCTGCGCCCTGGGCGTCGTCGCCGCGTACCTCGTCGCCCGCCGGTTGCTCGGCTCGCGCGTGGCGGCGCTGGCGGTCTGCCTGGTGGCGGCCCTCGCGCCGCTGCTGACCAATCAGCCGCAGATCGGGCCTGGCTCGCTGGCGCTGTACCAACTCGGCGAGCTGTTCTTCGTCGTCCTCGGCTTCGTCGCCGTCACGTCGCGGCGGCGCGACCTCGTCGCCGGCCTGTGCTTCGGCCTCGCCTACCTCTTCCGCATCGAGACGGCGTTGTACGGCACCCTGGCCGCCCTGGCCGTCATCGCCCATCGCGACCTCGTCGCGGCGGGAGAGCCATGGGCCAGGGGCGTGAGGACGGCCGCCGGCAGCGTCTTGCGCCTCTGCGGCGGCGCCGCCCTGGTCCTCGCCGCCGCCCGCCTGGTCCTCGGCTGGCCCGGTGCCGCGTGGTATGCCTACACGCTCGGGGACCTGCCGCGATACCACCGCGACGCGATGGGGTTCCCCCTGCCCTGGCCCCGCCAGGGAGCCGCGCGCTCGCCCCTGGAAGTGCTCTGGTTGAACCGGACGCTCGCGCGGCTGCTGCTCACCCTGCTGCTGCTCGTCCAGGCGGTGCGCGAGGTGCTCGAGCGGCCGCGCCCGCGTTCGCGCCCGGCGCGCGAGCGTGCGGTGCCTGACCGTACGGCGCCGTTGCTCTTCGTCGCGGTCTTCGCGGCGGCGGCGGCCAAGTCCGCGCTCGATCGCAGCGACGTGTTCCACGTGACGCAGTGGAGCGCGCTGCCGCTGCTCGCGGCAGCCTGCCTCGCCTTCGCAGCATGGCGCGAACGGCGGTCCTGGACCCGCTCGAGGTCGGGCCTCGCCCTCGTCGTCCTGATCGCGCTGCTTGACTTCGGCAACCTCGGCTTCACGATCCCCGCGCCGCGCGATCCGGGCGCCGTCGCCGCCGCGGCGCGCGAGCGCTGGGACGGCCTGGTCGAACACCTGGCTCCCAACCCACCCGCCGGCGGCTGCGCCGACCGGACGTTCACGCCGGGCGAGG
>Ga0210384_10009536_pt1 | contig 10010 bp, 6 predicted proteins | sample IncBWH2MmetaG_FD_160574 | JGI IMG/M metagenome (GOLD analysis project Ga0210384, IMG submission 160574) | Forest soil microbial communities from Barre Woods Harvard Forest LTER site, Petersham, Massachusetts, United States - Inc-BW-H-2-M | ecosystem: Environmental > Terrestrial > Soil >...
ACTCGTCCATGCTGCGGAACAGAGGACCGATCTGTTCGGCGGCGAATCGCCGGACGGTGTCGCGAAACATCTGCTCGTCTTCGCCCAGTTGCGTCAGGGCCATTGAGCCTGCGTGCTGCGACATCCACTCACCTCAAACGGTATTCGCGAAAAGGTGAGTCTAGCATTTTGGAGGGGCGACTGAATAGGCGTTCAGTGCAATCTTGTTGTGGAAGACGATCGGTAAAGAGAAGAATCTAGCAGGCGGCTTTTACGATCCGTCCGCGACGGCTTACGATCGACAGCTTCTCGGTGTTGAGGATCTTGCGTGCCTGCTCCTTGGCGTGTTTGGCCCAAGGACCGACGGGGTCGAGGCGCGCGTACGCGAGCCAGTGTCGTAACGCGCGACGACGTTGTCCCTGGCGCTCGTAGGCCAGAGCCAGGTTGTAGTGGGCGTCGGCGTACTGCGGAACCAGCGTTACTGCCTTCTGGTAGGCGGCGGTTGCTTCGGTCAGCCGCTGCATCTCGTCCAGGACGTTGCCGAGATCGAAGAATGCGAGGGCGTACCCGGGATCTGCGATAGTGGCTCTGCGGTAGTGCTGCTCGGCCTTGTCGTACTTGCGCAGGTTGTAATAGATGGTTCCCACGTTGATCAGCGCGGGTGCGTGGTCAGGCCGGACCGCGAGAATGGTTTGATAGAGTTCCATCGCCTGCAGGAGGGTGGCCGGGTTTTCTTCGAGTTGGACGGCGCGGACGAACATGTCCTGCAGCTCAGCTGCCTGACGCGCGGGAGAGTCTGCGCCGATGCCAACGACTCGCAGCTGCCGGGCGGGTGAGGTGTCGAAGTCGAAGGCTAGCTGCTGGGTCAACGGATCCATGAGCGCGCCGCCGTGCCGGAAGCTGAGGTGCGATCCCCTGCGTACGAAGCTCGCCTCCATCAGCGGGTTTCGCATGCCTGCGACGCGTTGCATCGCCGCGACCGACGCACGGATGCTCTTCGAGGAGATGCGAGTGGTGGACTGCAGATCGCGGAGCTTCCGCAACTGGCTCAACGTTTCAAAGGAATAATCTTCGCTGGAGGTGATCAGCCCTGCCCGCTCCCACGCTGACAGCTGGCGCGTGTGCAAGTGAAGGATCCGGATTACGTCTTGACGGCTATATCGGGTCACTGTGTGTCTCGTGTGGCACCGTCTTCGAGAATCGATACGGCAGACTCTTTCTGGAGTATGCCTTCGGAGGCCGCGCCAATCAAGACTATTTCATGTCGTCAGGGTTAAATAGCCGTGGATAACACGTACCAAACATGGTTCGCCGCGCTGGAGCTGATCGCGGAGGAATGCCGGCTGCGATTTTTTGCTGCAGTGTCAGTGCAGCATCGTGTCGAGGTATTGCGACACTTTGTCTGCCCATAAGAGGCCGTGGGCTTTGAGGCCGGCATCGTTGAAGTGCGTTCCTTTGCCGCCGTTCTGGCGGTAGGGTGCGGTGAGGGTGTCGGTGTCGGGTCCTTCGAGCGCGAGATCAGTTTGCCAAAGACTTCGCTGCGCATCGCGAATCGGAAGACAGGAGGGATCGTCGGGCGTGTGATAGGTTGCCTGCGCGACGAACCATGGGAAGTTCCAACTGGCTTGCTGGCGGGATGCACGAATGATCGTGACCATCATGCTGCGGTAGGTGGCGGCGTCGATGTCGTGTTCGGCGGGCTGGTGGGAGTCGGACTCACCCTGGTGCCAGAGGATCGCACGAAAACCATGGACCCCGAGCTGGTGAATACGAAGCATCATCCCTTCGAAGAGTGTGCCGTCGCTGACGAGGATTCCGGCAGCGTTGGCTCTGATGTATCGCGTCATGGTGGGCATGACGTTTACTGGGGTGTCTGCGGGCAGCCACTGACGGACGCTGGTGGAACCGTGGCCGACCGAGGCGATGCCGATGGGGACATGGTATCGGCGATAGAGGGCGTCGCCGAAGGATGGGATGAAGCTGCCTTTGCGGCTGTTGTCTTGTACTCCGGGTTGGGGGTCGTTGGCGAGGACCCATTCGGTTCCGCTGAAGCTGGTGACCATTCCGGTCTGGGTCGTTTGTGGCACTTCGCCGTAGTTGGTGGAGTTGGACTGACCTGCGATGACGAAGACCTCTCCGACACCGACGTGGTGGACACCGAGAAACGTTGGCTGGCCGACAGTGTTGGTCGCGTTAATTTCGACGCGGTAGAAGCCGCCGGCGATGACGGGGAGCTGACCGCTGAATTGTTTGTTGGCTGGGTCAAGCACCAGACGATGCCACCTGCCAGGTAAAGGCCCTGCGATGGAAGTTCCCTCGATTCGCGCCTCAACGCGGGCGGCAGCTGGTGCGCTGCCGCGGACGAGGATGGTTCCGTGCAACCGCGAGCTGCGTTGAAAGACCTGGTATTCGAGTGGGCTGGAGACGGTGAGGGTTGGTTTGTCTGTTTTGTCTGGTTTGTTTTGGGCGCAGGCGGGGATCAACGAGATTGCGGGAATCAGGACGAGGGCGAGTTGCAGGTTTACCTGGAATGTCCGAATGGCAGTTTTTGCGGCGGTCACGAACGGAAGGATACAGCAGACTGGAGCCGCCGCGACGCGGACACCTGCAGGATGAGGGTTTTTTCTATTTTCAGTCAGCGAAAATTGTTCACGATTAGTAAAAATTATCCTTGACAGCGTTTGCCGGGACTTTATACCATTCGCGCATTCTTTTCAGGATCCTCAGAACGTGCAGAACTCTCCAATGCAATCGTTCTGCTGCTTCACCCATTCCGGAGGCAATCAAATGCAAATCATGGAACGCAACAAGACGAGTTGGCTCCTATTGGGGCGAACCCTCTGTCTCCTATTGGCCGCTGCGACCGTCTTCGTTCCGGCGAGACTGCTTTGTCAGAATTCTTCCTCTGCAGTTAACGGTGTGGTCACCGACCCTGCCGATGCCAGAGTCGCTGGAGCGCGAGTCACACTCAGGAATGTGGACACCAACGTTGAGCGCGTGACGGTATCCAACGGCACTGGAGATTATTTCTTTTCCAATGTGCCGCCGGCGCGCTACACCCTTACGTTTGCCGCGCGAAACTTCCAGACCGAGACGATCTCGGTCTTTGAGGTTTCGGTAGCGCAGGCGGTCACTCTGAACGCGACGCTACGGATCGGCGATGTGGCGCAATCGGTCACGGTAGAGGCAACCGGCGCCCAGGTGGAAAGTTCTACTGCGCAACTGGGCACTGTGATTGGCGAAAAAGCAGTGAACGATCTGCCGTTGAATGGACGCAACTTCACGCAGTTGCTCACCCTGACTCCCGGGGTGACGCCGATCAGCACGGGCCAGAACAGCAGTGCGGGCAATACCGCGGTTACCGCCGCCAGCACGACGAACTACTCGTTTCCCTCGATCAATGGAGCCGGCAACCGGTCTACGATCTATCTGGTTGATGGCATGAATGACAACCAGGCCTGGTATAACACCTACGCCGTGCCCCCGATTATCGACACCGTTCAGGAGTTCAAGATCAATTCGCACAATGATTCGCAGTACGGCGGCTCTTTGGGCGGGGTGGTCAATATTGTGACCAAGTCCGGCACAAATTCTTATCACGGTTCCGCATGGGAGTTTATTCGCAATAACGGCTTTGATGCCAAGCAATACTTCCTGGCTCCGAATTCCTATCACCTGAATACGTTCGGCGGTCAGATGGGCGGACCGGTGAGAATTCCATGGCTGTATAACGGCCACGACCGGACATTCTTTGAAATTGGCGCCGAGGGGGCGCACTACTCCAAGGCGGGATCGACGAACATCCTGATCCCGACTCTGGCGCAACTGCAGGGAGACTTCAGTAGTACGTCGACAGGGGTGAACTCAAAGGGAAGTTGTGTCGCCGGCGGCACCAAGGTCGAGCCATACCCATGTCAGTTGTATGACCCGACGGTGAACAACAGCGGTGCAAAGCCAAGCCGTCCGGGATTTGTTGGCAATCAGATTCCGGTCTCGAAGATGAATCCTTACTCGCTCGCCTTCATCAATGCTGTGTTCGGATCCGCGACGCCGATTGTCATTCCCGGGATTGCTCCTACCACCGCCAACTATCAAATCACCGACCCGACCCGGCAGCCGGTGTACAACTACACGGGCCGGATCGATCAGCGTATTGGCACGAAAGACTTCGTCTTCTTCCGCTATGCCGGTATTCAGTGGTCTCAAACTGCTCCGAGCTCGCTACCTACACTATTTACATCAACGGAGATACCGGCGCAGCAGTACGGGGTGAACTGGACGCATGTCTTTAATCCAACCACCAGCATGCAGGTGCAATATGGCAGGACCCATGTTGAAGACAACGTTCTGACACAGTTCACCAATCATGACTTATGGAAGATCTACGGGTGCTCGGCTGACATGTGTAACTCCTTCGTGGGAGGGGCCGCTGTACTGGTGACACAAACGGTAACGAATGGCTTTAACGGAGGCGAAGTCAATAGTCCATCCTCAAATCTCTCAAGCATTCACGAGTGGTCGGGCAGTGTGACGAAGGCACTTGGCAACCACCAGTTTCAGGCTGGCGGCGCCTGGGACGAGGTTAACTATACGGCCGAGTTGCGGCAGGGAACGGTTACGTTCTCCGGCGCGGCGACTGCAAATTTTTCGGGTAACCCTAACTCTCCCGCGGGAATTTCGAGCGCTCAGATCAGTGCGCAGTCCGGTTTTGGACTGGCCGACTTTCTGCTCGACTATCCCAACTCGGAGAATAAGCGCAACGTTCTTCTCTCGGAGCGTCCGGGCGGCATTGGCAGCGCGTATGTGCAGGATAGCTGGAAGATGACTCGCAACCTGACGGTGAACTATGGCGTCCGCTATGACCGGAGCGTTATTCCTGCCTATGGCACTGAGGCTTCGGTAGGATTGCAGGGCAGTATTGAGACTGGCGATTTTGATTTCAACACCGGTCAATACATCATCCAGCAATTGCCGCCGTTGTGCAGCGTGCGTGGGCATGCACCGTGCCTGCCGAGCGCTGTCCTGCCGCCGAACGTGCGGGTTGCCACAGGTGGGAAGATACTCCATGGCAGCAAGGACAATATCGGTCCGCGGGTTGGGCTGGCGTATCGGGTCAATGACAAGATGTCTGTCCGTGGCGGCTTCGGGATCAGCTATGACAACTGGGCGGCCATTATCCAGATGACGCAGAACTACCAGGGCTCGTGGCCCGATACGGGCACCTTGCAGATCAGCAACACCAACACACCGGGTACGGTCTATACCTCGGCACAGAATCCCTTCGCCCAAAACGGCGGCAACCTGCCGGCGGCGACCCCGTTCGGTTCGTCCAATGTGAACTACATGGTGGATCCTCTATGGAAGAATCCCTACTCCGAGCAATACAACCTGGGGATCGAACAGCAGTTTGGCGACAGCACCGTCCTCTCGCTGAACTACGTTGGTTCGGCGTCGCACCGGATGGATGTGGGCGGCTGGTATAACACTGGTACTCCATGCACGACCTGCACCTCGTTCGCGACGCGGGGAACGAACACGGGACAGCCGTATCCTTACACGGTGCCGCAAAAATCGTGGGACCATAATGCGGCGAGCGCCTCTTACAATGCGCTGCAGGCGTCGCTGGCGCGGCGGTTCGGTACAGGCATCGGCTACACCATCGCCTATACCTGGAGCAAGACGCTGGATGAAGGCGGAGACGGTTATTTTGGCGTGGAAGGAGGGGTTCCGGAAGATCCTTACAATCCAAAGGGCAGCCGCGGTCCTGCGAGCTTCGATATTCCACAGATACTCACCGCGAATGCGATCTACGAGCTTCCGTTTGGCACGGGCAAGCGATTCTCAACCGGAAACCGGATCGCGGATTATGTGATCGGCAATTGGCAGGTGAACGGAATCTTCTCCGCGCGTTCCGGACAGCACCTGAATATCACAGCGGCAGGCGACATCGCGAACACAGGAAACGGCGGTACCTACGAGCGAGCGGACCTGCTTGGTGATCCCTTCCACACCGGACCCATCGCCGGCAATCCGAATTGCACGCCGCCATCCGGTCCTACGCACACTCGCACGCAGTGGTTCAACCCGTGCGCCTTTAAGGCGCCCAACATCGGCACACTCGGCAACGCGCCACGCAACTTCATCCAGGCGCCAAATTACTGGGGCTTGGACACATCGGTACACCGGCTGTTCCCGCTCCGAGAGAGCCTGGCATTGAAGATCGACGTTGAGGCATTCAACGTCCTGAACCACCCGGTTCTTGGCAGCGCGGCATCAACCGTCACGTCGCAGGCAACCTTTGGCCAGATCACCACGCTGGCCTACGGAAACGCACAACGTATCCTGCAGTTTGCGGTGAAACTTCAGTTCTAACCAAGGAGCGAAATTCTGGCTGGATGGAATGATCTGGATTAGCTCGAGGCTCCCATGGATTTCAGTTGGGGAGCCTCGAATTGCGCGTACTAGACATCATCGCGGCTGGATCGCCATCCGTTGGCTGTCGCTTCGACTTGGGAATCCTCCAGCCACGCGGCGCCGTCGGGATAACGGTAGAGGTCGAGCGACTCGGGGAATATCTCGATGCTGTATCCGGGGGCCTGCGGAAGCAGATAGCGGCCGCGACGAATGCGCACGGGATCGACGAAGTGTTCATGCAGATGATCGACATATTCGATCACGCGATTCTCAAGAGTTCTTGAGACGCAGATAAAGTCGAATGCCGAAAGGTGTTGCACATATTCGCAAAGACCGACTCCGCCGGCATGCGGACATACCGGGATATTGAACTTTGCCGCCATGAGAAGAATCGCGAGATTCTCGTTTACTCCGGCCACGCGGCAACTGTCGATCTGACAGACGTCGATTGCGCCTGCCTGGAATAGTTGTTTGAAGATGATGCGATTCTGGCAGTGCTCGCCGGTGGCGATGCGAACCGGAGCGACCGCGGCCCGGATACGGGCGTGGCCGAGAATGTCATCGGGACTGGTTGGCTCTTCCATCCACCAGGGCTGCAGCTCTGCCAGCTCGCGGGTGCGCTGGATCGCTTCGTCGATGCCCCACTTCTGGTTGGCATCCACCATGAGCCTGTTGTTCCAGCCAATCTCTTCCCGCACCAAGCGGCCGCGGCGAATGTCGTCCTGCGGGTGACCTCCGACTTTGAGCTTGAAGTGGGACCAGCCCTCGGTCAGGGCTTTGCGGCACAGCATCCGAATCTTCTCATCGCTGAAGCCGAACCAGCCGACGGAAGTTGTGTAGGCCGGGTAGCCTTCGCGCAGGAGGAGATCGATTCGTTCCTGTTTGCCGGCGGGGTCACGCTCGAGGATCTCGCGGGCCTCCTCGCGGGAGAGGGCGTCGTCAATGTAGCGGAACTCGATGGCGGAGAGGATCTGTTCCGTGTCAAGCTCGGCGAGGAGTCTCCAAAGAGGCTTTTTTTCCGAGCGCGCATAAAGATCCCAGACCGCGTTGATCAAAGCGCCCGCGGCGAGGTGGATGACGCCCTTTTCGGGGCCAAGCCAGCGGAATTGGCTGTCGTCGGTCAATTGGCGGCAAAAGGCAGCCATGTTTGTGGTAATCGACTCAAGGGTTCTGCCCTTAACAAAACGGGCGAGGTACTCAATGGCAAGGACACACAATTCGTTGCCGCGGCCGAGGGTGAAAGTCAGACCATAACCTTCGAGTCCGTTGTTGGTCTCGAGGATGCAATAGGCGGCTGAGTAATCCGGATCTTTATTGACTGCATCCGAGCCGATATTGTTCCGGGAGGTCGGAAAGCGGATGTCCGTGACAAGAATGTTAGTTATGACAGTTTCACTCACTTAGCGCCAACGTCCTCTCCATAATTTCTATTCCCGAAATACTTCATTTGTCAATGAAAACTCAAGGAATTGGCCACGCGTCTCTCGTCCCAAAACAACAAGCTGCAGGCGGGCGCCTAGTTAACCGGAAGTTCTCGAGGTGCTTCAGTTCCGGGCCGGATAAGGCGCGGCTTTCTCCGCGCGGCACGAGGCCTTGCTGCTGTCGCCGGTTTGGCTTGTGGCGTGGCGCCCATAGCTTCCGATAACTTTCTGCTTGCCTCGCGCAGGGAGTTCACTGCATCGGCGATACCGATGGTGTCCTCGATCCGCTTTACGAAGGGAACAGTCAAACCAGCAATCGCCTGACCCTGGACGTTAAGAACCGGAAAGCTGATGTTAACGACGCCGGCGACTTCATAGCTGGCGCGCCTCTCATGGCCTCGGGCCAGGATTTTCGCCAGATGTTCGTCCAGATCGACCGGCTTGCGTTTTTTGCTCTCCGACCGCCACTCTTCGATTGCTCGCTCCCGTGCGTCCTCGCTCAGGTGGGCGAGGATGACGTGGCCGGTTGCAGCGTGCATCAGGTCCACCTTCGAGCCCATTTTGACGTAGAAGCCGGTGGACTCGGGGGAGTCGACCTGAGCAAGTATGACAACGTGTCCGCCGTCTATGATGCCCAGGTGGCAGGACTGGCGCAGTTCATGGGACAACCAGTGCATGATGGGAAGCGCCTCGGTGACCAGGCGCTTGGTGGGTGGATGCTCCTGAGCGAGGCGGAAGAGGCGGAGTGTCAGATGGTAGCGCTCTTTGTTTGGGGACTGAGCCAAATATCCGCGCTGCTCAAGACACAGGATCATTCTGAATATCTCCGAAACAGTACGGTTCAGCCGCCGTGCCGCCTCGCTCACTGTCAGTCCTTCCGGTGTACTGGCGAACAACTCCAAAATATCGAGGCCCTTTTCCAGTGCGGGCGTCGGATAGTACCGCTTAGCGTCGCGTTTGGTCATATGCTTGCGAGTTGCTGGATCCCTCTAAGACAACCTACCAGAAGTCACCCCGCTTCGACAGGAAACTCGCTCTCCTTCGGGACAAATGTGACCGCTCGGTTGACTGCAATTCGGTGGGCAGGACCAGAGGTTCGCTGCGCTGCCACACTCAACTTCACCGACGTTCGTATCAGGCCGCGGTCTTTGAGTTTTGGTTGCTCAGATGCCGTCGTAGCCGGTTCCTAGCAGTAGTGATTCAAGCGCGAACGAGTCCGTCCCAACCGCCTTCACTTCACGGTAGCAACTCTCTGTCGCTAAAGATGTCGGCAGCCCAGATCACCTCCGTGCAAGCGACCACCACGTCCGATCTGGTCGAGTCCGGATGGAGTCGTTTGGAAACACCGCCGTTGCGAGAAGGGGTTGAGAGGAATGGAGCCGATAAGCGGAGTCGAACCGCTGACCTTACTGATTACGAATTCAACACCACTCAGCACTCGATTCCTTCACAACCGAAACGTTTACAACAACTTATTGATGATTGTCCGCATGGATGGGCGTAATTTATTGCGGTTATCCGCGGAGAGCCAGCACGTCATACTGTCACATTTTGGTGACGCACTTTGGATCTGGCCTCAACCGTGCCACTAAGTCCTTGACGAATAACAGTTAGCTCGCGGAGTCGTCCGGCATCATCGTCATGGCTTTACCGTAAATCTGAAGTTAGTGCGCTCGCAAGCAAGTCAATTGAACTCACTTTTGACGAGCTGCTGCAATCTGTCATCCCGCCAAGACGCTACCTTGTTAAATGAGAGGCGCCCATAGATGGAGTTCGACTGGACCCAAGCTGCACTTGCGGAAGGCTTACGTTGTTACTATGCGGGTACTTCACTGCGTATGAAGCTTGGGAAACGGTGTGGCTGGGAGCACATGAGCCGGATAAGACGTTCCTGCAAGGGCTGATTCAGGTAACCGCCGCGTTCCAGCACCTCCGGCGCAACAATCCCGTAGGAACCGGTCGGCTGTTGCACGCTGCCCTGCGTCGACTGGAGCTTTATCCGGCAACTTTCGGAGGTATCTCCGTAACGACGTCCTGTAACGACATTCGGGATCGGATACAAACACTTCATGCGGATGAACCGATGCCCGAACATGCTCGGGCCCGAATACTACCCGTTGTCTGAAACCAGTTCATGACGTAGCGTGTGTTGTGTCGGCGCAACCGCTGTCCATTGGAGGACTCCAGGAGTGTATG
>Ga0210384_10009537_pt1 | contig 10009 bp, 11 predicted proteins | sample IncBWH2MmetaG_FD_160574 | JGI IMG/M metagenome (GOLD analysis project Ga0210384, IMG submission 160574) | Forest soil microbial communities from Barre Woods Harvard Forest LTER site, Petersham, Massachusetts, United States - Inc-BW-H-2-M | ecosystem: Environmental > Terrestrial > Soil >...
TTTTTCGGCAGCCAGCAGATCGAAGTAAGTAAAGAAATGAGAACAGCGAGGATCATGCATTTCACGGTATTCATCCTCCGCACGCGATCGGGCAATCGCAGCCGCTCATCATACGGCGCGGCGGCTAAATCTGGTAATCGAGGTCCTCCATGATGCGCTGCAGCGGTTCCGCGGGTGGCGCACCTGCCCGTTTCGACGCTGCGGAATAGATAAGCTCCGATCCAACCCTCGATTTGGCCTCGATGGAGCTCAACAACAAAGACGGCCTATTCGTTCGGGTCCTGCATGTCGCTGAGTCGCCTTCGAACTTCGCCCTCTGTGCACTCGTAGCCGAGATGTCCCCCCACCCAGATCGGCAATTCCTGGCAATCACACGGCTGAACTCGATCGCCGGATTCCCGCGGGTGTAGTCTCCTCACCCGGCAGTCTCAATAGCGCTGTTGCAACGGTCACCACGACCGACGTGACAAGAACTACGCGCAATACTCCAGCACGAACCCACCTCAGCCATAGCCGCATACGGGTGTCTCATGTCGTGTCATCGGTATATCGGCCCGCCCTATTCACGCTGTTCCGGCGGATCAAAGCCGGAATCCGGGGCTCCAGGCGGCCCGTAAAGGCCGAAGCGATCAGCTATTGCGGATAGAAATCCTGCGCTGAGACAGACCCGCAGACATGTTCTCGCAATTTGTAGAGCGCGTTTATCTGTCATCGAGGTATTGTCCTCGGGCTCATTGCCAATCCAAGGCCTCCCCATGAGGAGTGGAATGTCTGTACAGAGTGCCACGGTTAGACGGTGGCGAGTCTTGAACGTGTTTGACCCCTTTGCACCGCGGAAACGGTGGCCCGAGAGAATAAACGATTTGCAGGACTAGGGTCGTCCAGAAAAATAGTTGGAGAGTTGTGATGGTCATGTTGGTAGCTGATTCACTGATCTTCTATCGTCAAATGCACATCCTTCAATTCGTGGATGTCACTTATCACAATCGCGTGCGTTCCCTTTCTTTCGTACACCGTGCCGCTTGCTCGCACATATTTTCCCAGGAAGGTCATGAGCTTCCGCCGTTGATCCGTGTCGGGCATTTTGTCGGAGATCGGCAAATACAGTTCACCATCCTTGGTCAAAATGACAAGTGGCGAACCATTCTTCGCGCACGCTTGCAAACACTTCATGCTCAACTGAGTCGGGGTCGCTTCGAGATTCTGAATGGGACATGCAATATCTCGAACCAGGCCTTCAATGGTCACCTTAGACTGACGCGAGGGAGCCTCAGCCTCTTCTTGCGCATTCATCTGAGATAGAGACGATGCAAGACTCAACGTCAGAGCGCCTCAAAGCAGCAAACAGACGAACAGAAAATCTCTTCGTCCGCTTCCTTTCTTGCGCGTCACTCTTGGCGTTGGAAACGACCCATTAGTTCACCACTCGCCAGAACGTGCCCCTTCATCGCTTTAACCACCTGCTTCTTCGAAGCTCTGGGGGGCAGATTCAGTTTTGTATCGAGAGCGTATAAATCAAAGACATAACGATGAGGCGAATGCCCCGGCGGGCATGGTCCGACGTAGCCAATCCTGTCATAGTCATTGGGACCCTGGCGAGAGCCGTCCGGCAGTTGTTCTTGTTTCGCAACATCCTGCGCTAGCTCGCGTTTGTTCGGGGGAATATCGTAGAGTACCCAGTGCGTAAACTTAAAACCGAACGGAGAGTCCTTGTCGATCACGATGAGGGCGAGACTCTGAGTGCGTTCAGGTGGTGTGCTCCACGACAATTCGGGAGATGCACCGTCCTGGTGGTCACATGAAGAACATATTCCTGGGATTGTGTCGGAGAAGCTACTGCTTCTCAATTCCAAGGCGGACGCCCCTAGCTGGCCAGTGGCACGGTTGCATCCAGTTAGTGTAACGGTGGCGAGGGTCAGCAGCAGAACAGCCCCCGATACGAAAAAAAGAGACACTCTAAGTGCACAACGTCTGGGCCAGGTCATGTCAGAGTTTCCTCATTCACTTCGCCATCTGCCTGTTTGAGCCGCTCCAGGAACCAGCGACGGCGTGGCTTGACTCACAATTCCCACTTGTATCGCGATCAGCCTCCTACATGCGTGTCGAACACGCCTGTTTCAACCTGGCCGTGACGCTTGATCTGCACAAATAATCGGTAATCTCCGGGTTGAGGAAAGCCGTAGGGAAACGAAACATCCGCCGGAAGCGCATGCATGGAGCCGTGTTCCATGGGCAATCCTGAATCCTTCTGCGCAATCATCAGTGATGCCATCGGCACGGAGCCAGCAGGATGAATGTGCGCGAACACGGACAAGTCCGATCTCACAAGCTCTGCATGACCTGCCATACCCATATACGGCTCGAGATCCTCAGCAGGCTTTTGCTGCGCATCTTCAAACCGGAAGTGGAACCACGAGACTTGACCGGCTCTTAAGGTCGCTCCGTCTTGTTCCCAAACCATGCGACCACCATCCGGCAGTACCGAAATGTTCTTCGTCTGTGTAGCAGACTCAAATGGTGCGGCACTGATCCCCGAATCGTCGCCTGTGAGTGGTTCCCCTTTTACGTCAGGCAGGTTGATTTCACTAACCATGGTTTCCGGAAATCCGGTACCACGAACGATGTCTGCAAAAATCTTGTATTTGCCTGACGGAACTGCAGGCAGCGTCACAGCGAACGATCCATCGCTCACTTTTTCAGGATGCAAATGATAAAAGCGATCCATCGCGGGAACGCGCAGCAGAAATAAGTGCATCAAGTGCCCGTGATCCGGAATCAGGCTCATCAACCATTGATCGTTGCGAGTTTTGTGCCAGAAATCTTCATCAATCCGCAACGTGAGGTGGTCTGTTCCATCGAAAGAGACGTTGAGCGGCGGAGCGCTGTAGATCATAGTGTGCTTCAGGCCAGCGGCCTGCACGTTCCACCACCAATTTCCCAGCGCCAAAATCGCTACCACCAACGCAGCGGCTATGGCCATAGCGATTCGTCCAAGGCGTCGGCTGTCGGGTGAAGGATATGCTGCGGGCGCCAATGCGCCCTCACGAGCGGCAGCACCTGCAATGGAGACAATGCCAATGGAAAGAAAAAGCATGAGCACGAACAGCAGTGCGCCAAGGCTCCGTTGCATGGGCAACGTTCGTCTTGCGTACGCGGGAACCGGTACAGCCAGCTTTCCTGTTCCCTTTGGCCCCGCAACCTCTGCGCGGATTTCCCAGGCGCCCGACTCCATCAGCCAAACCTTGCCAGTGAACCATTGCGGATTGGCTGCGGACGGTTGCATCGTATCCGGCGAGGGAGGCATACCCTGATCCTTCCCGTTCACATACACAGGCGCAATGTTGATGCTATCGACGGTTCCGGAAGTGACGCGGGCTTCCACCAGAGCCACACCAGGAATCATTGCCGGCGGATTAACCGTCAACAACAAATGGTACGGGCCTGCGTCACCCTCAAAGTACACATTGGGGCTCCCAACGTGTGCGAACGCAACGGTGGAGGTGATGATCAGAAGCGTTATTCCCCAGGTTCGTCGGCAAAAAGTTCGCATACAGTCCTCATCGGAAACAGAAGCGCTTGACTTGTGAGAGCTAGCGGCGCATCCGACGCATCCAATCGCCCCAAAACATGCCAATGCGCGTGGAAAGAATCGTTGCCGCCAATGCGATGAGCATACCTACCCAGAATTCAACTCGCGTCTTCTCGTAAGCCCGGAGTGTCCAGGCTAAGTGATACTGAGAAGGCGGGGTATCGTAACCGAATTCATTCATGGCGAAGATCCAGTTGCGCGCATAGTGGGACATCATGAAATAGGCGAAGGGCCAGTTCACAACCACACTTGCGGCCAGGAAGCCGGCGCCACCGACTACGGCCTTCCACGTGTCCCCGCGACCGGCGATCCGGTCGAGAACGAGATCGATTACGATGGCCCCGGGAAGCACAAGGACAGGAAACCCGAGCGGGATCATGTGTGTAATCGGAGTGAACACAGGTCCTAGCTTCGCCTGGGCCGAAAACAAAGGAAAGACCCAATTCCCCGCAAGCCATAATCCGGTGTACATCGCGGCCAGAGTCGAGACAGCCCAACGACGTCCGGAAGCGCGACCAATGCCGACCAGCACGAGGGGTGCGATCATCCCGAGCACGCGATAGTAAATCGCGCTGTGCATAAGAGTCTGATCGCCGATATACTCTAGCCCCAGCATAAATAACAACGAGAGCAGCAGGGCCCCGCTGTAGAGAAGCATCTGGTTGAGCTTGGCGCGGTCTCCTCCGGTCGCTAGATTCATCTGACTAATCGTCAAGACGAGCCCACCGAAACCCATTACAAAAATCCCGAGAATCAGGACTACATGCGGCGGGCTAAGGATCATGACATCCAGGCCGAAGGAGTTGTGCCACCAATTATCAAAAGGCGCGGAGGTAAGCATGCAGAAACCGCCCCAGGCCGCAATGAACGTGCCGATCGGACCGCGGAAGCCCCAAATCTTTACCGAATGCTCCCTGGCTTCACGGTTGCCCGCAAACGTAGTGTGCAAGATCAGATAGGCGCAGGAAAGGCCCGCGATGACAGCGCCCAACTGAATGGCCAAGTGAGCGGGTGTCCAAAATGTGTCTCGCCCGATTCCAATGTGCCAGGATATGTCCCAATAGAGACCGACCGTGGTAGAGGTCAGCGCTAAGATGGACGACCAGACATACCAGGCCACGGATTTGACTTGGATTGAAGCACGTTCCGCCGCTGGGAGAAAAGTTGGAACAGCCGCCCGGACGCTGTCTGCCATGGGATCACCTCGTAAGCTCTGAAAAGCGTAACCACCCAGCTGGATCTCAAGCTGAAGTCGAACTTGCGTACATACTAACCTCAAGACTTGGGGCTGTGATCGCTCACTCTGCAGTTTGCGTGGAGTATGCGCTGAGTTGAGGGTTCTGCGCGCCGAACTGAGGCACAACGGCCGAAGTTGTGGGCTAGAATACGAATCGTGTTGACGCGGGACGAACTCGGATTTCCCTCATTCTGGCAGCTACAAGTGACGGGATGCGTGGGTTTCTATTTGCTCGTGCTGCTTTCTGTTCTTCCCTACAGCAACCCGGGTGAGTTCCGCCACCAAACCATCTTTTGCGCAACGGTGTTCGTTTTTACGTGTTTGCTGCGGCCCGTATGCCGATCTCTCTTGCGCCGCTCTCTTCCGTGGCTTTCTCTGGAGATTCGCGCTTTTGGCTGGTCCGCCGGGTATGGAGCAGCCGCCACCTTCCTTTCGGAATTTGTGAAATTACGCGCCGTGCGGCCGATTTGGGCCAACTTTCTGGACAATTGGCTGCCGTTTTCAGTTGTCTTTTTTCTTTGGTGCACACTCTATTTCAGCACGAAACAGTGGCAGCAGTCGGTGCAGGAAAAGGCAAGGTTGGTGCGCGCCGAGTCCGAGGTACGTGAAGCCCGCCTGAGCGCACTGCGCTACCAGCTCAACCCTCACTTTTTGTTTAACTCCCTGAATGCGGTCTCCACGCTGGTTCTGGAGGGTAATGTTCCGGCGGCGACGCGCATGCTGTCCCAGATCGGCGAGCTTCTGCGAACCACCCTCGATAGTGACGCCGCGCCCGAGATACCCCTTTCTCAGGAGCTTGCCTTCGTCGAGCAATACCTTGCCATTGAGCAAACCCGGCTCGGCGACAGGCTTCGAGTGCACATGGCAATTTCCCAAGATACTCTCGACGCGGTTGTGCCTAGCATGTTGTTGCAACCCCTGGTGGAGAACGCGGTGAGGCATGGAGTGTCGCCTGCGATCGAGGGTGGAACGATTGCAATTGAAAGCATGGTTCGTAACGATCGCGTGACGATGACGATCAGGAATTCGGGATCTCGAACCAACGGTCCCTACGCGCAACACGACAACCCTTGCAAAGGTATTGGTCTTACGAATACCGCCGAGCGTTTGAGAACGCTTTACGGAGATAACCAACGGTTTTCCACGCGATCGCCGGAGTCGGGCGGCTACGAAGTAACGATTGAACTTCCCTTTCGAAGGGCCGCTGCGAGGGTAGAGGGGGTAGTGTGCGCGCCCTGATTGTCGACGACGAGCCGTTGGCTCGGCGCGGAGTCGCCCTTCGGCTCAAGAAATTCAGAGATGTCGAGGTCGTCGGAGAGTGTGGTGACGGCTCCTCCGCCGTCGAGAAAATTCTTGAGCTCTCACCCGATGTCGTCTTTCTCGATGTGCAGATGCCAGGGATGGACGGTTTTGAAGTTCTAAGGGCTCTACCCAGTCAGGATTTGCCGTCCGTAATCTTTCTCACTGCTTACGAGCAGCACGCCGTGCGCGCCTTCGAAGTACACGCTTTGGATTATCTCCTCAAGCCCGTGGACGATCAGCGCTTCGGCAATGCTGTACAAAGAGCAAGGCAAGTCAAAGATGCGGGCTCCAGGATTCAGATGGCCGAACGCATCCTGCGCATGCTGGAAGCGGATTCGCCAAGATACGTATCGCGCTTTCCTGTGCGGGTCGGCTCGCGGATTCAGATTGTGCTGACCGACGACATCGAATGGATCGCAGCTGCGGGAGACTACGCGGAACTACATGGTGGCGGCCACCGTCACTTAGTGCGCGAGACCATGAACTCCCTAGAACTGAAGCTCGATCCCGTCCAGTTCATGCGTATCCATCGCTCTCGCATCGTACGTGTCGGGTGCGTTCGGGAACTCCGCCCCATTGATAATCGCGAATACATTGTGAAATTGTCGGACGGCTCGGAACATCGCTCTAGCCGAAGTCATGCCGATCGATTGGACAATTGGTTATCGTCAAGAAACCCATAGAGGGCACTCGCAGCCTCAGAGTCCGGTGCGGGGAACGGATGTGAGCCGAGCAGCAGATGACCCAATTCATGTGCGGCAACGATAGCCAGAATCGTTGCCTCACTAGCCCTGCCGCGGCGGTGCAACTCTGCGATTGGATCATAAAAGACATCACAGAAGACTCCCGAGCCATCCTCACCGAGGAAGGCGACGCCGTAGATGTCGGTCTCCAGGGTCCGGGCCCGATGCTCAATGTGCAGCACGAAATGGAGGTTATCTACCGTCTGTATGCATCTCTCACGTTTCGGCTCCGCCTGCGCCAGACAGTTTTTCCAAATAATCGACAAACCTGCTTGTTCGTAAATCTGCGATGCCATCTTCTCGGCAAGGAGAACTGTGGCGTCGTCGACGCCAGCGTTATTGAACACCGAAACGAGCACCTTGGGACGTTCTTCTACAGTCCGCGCATCGAGGATGAAGGGCAATCCAACCAGACTTACGAGCACCGAAAAACGCAATAGCTGAAGCACCACGATTCACCTCCGTGGGCTCCAACTTCGTTCTGGCGGCTGCGTACCTCAATGCCGTACCGGTAATCGGTTGGTCATCTTCGGGTAACGGGCTAAAGCCGGTTGTTTGTTGTCGATTAGCGAGTTGGGTGATGCGAATTTGCGCACGTTTAAAGTGCTACACTGGCGCAGTTACGGGGTGAGGCGTTGGTTCCGGTTAACGGTAATTCGACGACTCGGTTCAGTGTGTTCGAATTGGACCTGAGAGCAGGTGAACTGCGCCGAAACGGATCGAAGATCCGATTGCAGGAACAGCCCTTTCAGATTCTGGTCACTTTGCTGGAGCACCCGGGCGAAGTAGTCACTCGCGAGGAGCTGCGGAGCAAGTTGTGGCCGGCGGATACTTTTGTCGATTTTGACCACAGCCTCAATGCTGCGATCCGCCGGTTGCGACTGCGTTGGTTGGGGCAGAGCGCCAGCGTAACTTCTCGGATTGTAGGGACGGTCGCGAGACCTGCGACAACTCCAAATTGACTGGATTGGAAGCGGGAGCATTGGCTATCGCCGAACACACGCGCAACTACACGGCATGTCTTGAAGGCCACAGTCATTGCGATCGCTCCCAGCTGACGCCATTTGAAGCTGGTGCGATCCCGCCCGAACGTCACACCATTCCTCGGTGGCATTTTTCCGAGGCTGATTGAGAGACGGCTACAACTAGGCGGAGACACAAGGACTTGAGACACTCTGGGCAGCGATCCGATGAATCGAGTTGCGGCCTCTTATCGCATGATTGCTGAAGGCGGACGACACCGAGAGTTTATGGCCAGAATTAGTACCGGCGCGCCATTTCGATCGAGGAACGGCCACCCGCGAAAGGGCGTGCGAGTGTCCCTTAGGGAGCTCAGAAGCTCCCCTTGTCCGCTTCCATGCCTCTCGCGTTCTTGTAACTGAATACGAATGAAAGGAGTCTGCAAGTATGGCTACGAAGTTTACCCCACTGCACGACCGCATTTTGGTGCGGCGAGTAGAAGAAGTTAGCACCACTCGAGGCGGCCTCATCATCCCTGATTCTGCCAAAGATAAACCACAGGAGGGCGAAGTCATCTCGGTCGGCAAGGGCAAGACGTAAGGTGCTGGATCCACGCAACCAAAATAAGTGGGAGAGCGCGCGGGGAGCAATAAGGGCCGAGCGACCCCTGCCGCTATCGCAGCGACAGCTCAGGAACGTAAATGCCTTTCCACTCCCGATGCCACCACTCTCCCGTGACTTTGCGCTCGTCCGCTGTCGTGAAGCGGTAGTCGTAGACCTGAGCTCGTATGTAGCGCGGGGGTGCATCCGGAAACGGATTGCGGAGAAGCAGACCGAGCACCTGCGGCGAACCCTCGAGCAAGCGCTCCAAAAATTGCAGGATCCATGGATCGGTCCGGTAGGTTCCCAGCGCCGCGAACCACATCTGCCAGTCCAGACGTGGCTGGTGCGGCTCGACCCAAGGCGGGTGCCGTGTCAAACCTCCCGGCTTGTACCTGAATTCGTAGGCAAGCCAGGTCACTCCATCCCTCGACCCTTCGATGATGATCTCAGGCCGCGACGTCGTCATCACCGCGAACAGCCCGTAGGTGTTGACGATTTCGAAGGGCGCAATCATGCGGATGACTGTGTCCGCCGGTCTCCAGTGCCGTCCAGAGAATTCGCCGATCATCTCGAACCCGCTCGTGAACAGGACCAGCGAGGCCACCGCTGTGCAGACTGCCCTCCAAACCACCGGCCTTTGTTTTGCCTTTGGTGAGGAAGACAGCCACCCCAGTTGCTTATAATGCCGACGCTGGATGCGGAGGGAAATGGCTACAAGGTGGGGGGCACAAGGGGTATGGCCGGAAAGTAAACAGGCTGAAGTTACCTTTGGGTTGTGTCGAGCAGTGTTTCCCTCACGCTCGGGTGACCGACAAGTAATACCAGCCGCTCGGAAAGAACTGGCGGGCTACATTCGATCCCGCCGAAGCGCTCAAGCAGAGTCTTAACCATGGCTGCTGCTTGCGGAGAAAAGAAGAAGACGTTGGTCTGGAGCGACTCGTCGTGCCACTCGAACAGAGCCGCATCCCTGGGGCTGCGTCTGGTGAGGAACTTGACCTCAAAGGCCGCTTGCAGCTGATCAGCCTTGCCGTCGCGGCGGCACTCGCGTGGGGTGATGTCCACTCTATACCAGGATGACATGGCGTCCGGTCAATGGTAGGACAGGCGTGTAACAGGGGAACAGGTGACAGCGGTAAATGGGCTGAAGGTTACTAAGGTTTGTCGTTTTAGCTGCGCCACCCAGCGCTCGATCTACACTCGGAGTTGGTGTCCCAAGACCGTTTCCAATTCGGAGCTAGCAAAAAGGAAGGGCACAACATTGCTGTTAAAGGGGTAGCCTTCCCGCAGCAAGTCGACGGTCAGATGGTGGAGCAAGGCTGTGAACTTCATCTCCTTATTAGCCCGTGCTGCTTTCCCGCGCCTATTAACCCCTGGGACACGCGTTCCCCGCTCTGCGTCGGGCGCGTGTCAGGTTGACCAGCGTTCTCCTTGATCAACGGCCTACCGTCCTCACTCTGCCGACGAGACTCCGTTGCCCTGCGACGAGATTTGCACGAACCTCGTTTTTGGCCCGTCGGACATGCCCCGCGAACTTGTGCCCACCGTGAACGTGGCGAACCTAAAGTCTGTGTGGGC
>Ga0210384_10009538_pt1 | contig 10007 bp, 8 predicted proteins | sample IncBWH2MmetaG_FD_160574 | JGI IMG/M metagenome (GOLD analysis project Ga0210384, IMG submission 160574) | Forest soil microbial communities from Barre Woods Harvard Forest LTER site, Petersham, Massachusetts, United States - Inc-BW-H-2-M | ecosystem: Environmental > Terrestrial > Soil >...
CAAACCGCGCGCGTAATTCGGGTGGCACAATAGGACACAAATCCTGGCGGCGGCCGAAGAGGCGATATCGGATGTGCGCGATGAAATCGTAGGCGCGATCGCGCAGCGGTCGAGGAATTCCAGCCAGAGCTGCCGCCGGAATCTTCCACCGGCCGCCTAGCCGCCGAAGTATATGAACGGATGCGCTCGATCGTATCAGAATCGATCCTTCCTTGGTGAGCACGACGATGGTGTCGGGCATGCCGGCGCGCTCGGGGGCAGAAATCAGCGCCTGAAATGTGCGACCCTGCAATGGCGCGAATCGGAAGGCGGTTCCGGAGCGGTCGTGTTTGATCACGAACTGGACCGCGCGATGGCACAAGCCACAGTGCCCATCGTAGAAGAGCAGATCGGTTTCTGGTGGGAGAGGCGGCACACCAGGGAAAGCATAGCATGGCTACCGAATTCCGGTTCGTCGCGCATCGCTCTACTCCCTCTACGGGATGGAAACTGCGGCTGGACAGAGTTTCCCGATGATTCTAATCTACTTGAAGCTGGAAATTTCGGGAGAGAATCCGACGTGAAGTGCAACAACATCCTCGAGGCCATGGGTAACACGCCCCTGATACGCCTGAACCGCGTGACGAAGGGTCTGCCAGCCGAAATCTACGTCAAAGCCGATTACCTCAATCCCGGCGGGTCGGTGAAGGACCGCATCGGCGTGTGGATGATTGACGAAGCCGAACGCAAGGGACTGCTGAAGCCTGGGGGGACGATCATCGAAGGTACCTCTGGCAACACAGGGGTTGGTCTGGCGCTCGTGGCTGCGGTGCGAGGCTATAAGGTCGTGTTCACGATTACCGACAAACAATCGCGCGAAAAAATCGATCTCCTAAAGGCATTCGGCGCCGAAGTGATCGTCTGTCCGACCGCAGTCGAGCCGGAAGATCCACACAGCTACTATTCGGTGGCGAAGAAGCTTGCGCGCGAGATCCCGAATGCGTTTTATCCGAACCAATACGAGAACCCGATGAATCCGGAGGCGCACTATCGCACGACCGGTCCAGAGATCTGGAAGGACAGCGACGGAAAGATCACGCACTTCATCTGCGGAATGGGGACGGGAGGCACGATTAGCGGCGCCGGGCGCTTCCTCAAGGAACAGAATCCGCAAGTGAAAATTATTGGCGTCGATCCCGTCGGCTCTCTCTACTACGAATACGCGAAGTCAGGGAAGATCGGCAAGGCGCGGACCTACGTGGTCGAGGGGATTGGTGAAGACATCTTCCCGGGAACCATGGATTTCAAGATAGTCGACGACGTGTTACAGGTCACCGACGAGGAATGTTTTGTGTGGGCCAGGCGGCTGGCGAAGCGAGAAGGAATTTTCACCGGCGGTTCCGGCGGCGGATGCATCTCGGTGGCGCTGCGCCTCGCGAAGGATTGCAAGCAGGACGATTTGATCGTCGCGCTCCTGCCCGATACAGGAAGCCGCTATCTCAGCAAGATCTTCAACGACGGCTGGATGCGTGAACACGGATACGCGGATTCGGAGGTCACGCTGACGGCAGCCGACGTCATCCGGGTGAAGTACCAGAACGGCAAGACGCGCAACCCGATCACCGTGGGTCCGAATCAAACCGTCTTTCACGCGCTCTCCATCATGCAGCAGCAGGATATTTCACAGCTTCCCGTCTTCGAAGGCGACGAATCGATCGGCACGGTTTTCGAGGATCAGATTCTGAATCTCGCGCTGCAGGGGAAAGAACTGCGCAAGCTCATCGTTCGGGAAGTGATGGGCGCGGCCATGCCGCAGGTCCCGTCAAACGCCCCGGTCGAGCGGGTGACGCACATCCTGAGTCATGAGAGCCCGGCCGTTTTTGTCGAAATGGAGAACGGCAAGCTGGAAGTCCTCACGAAGTTCGATCTGATGGACACCATCGCCGGCCTCGTCGGTCAGGTGCGCTAGCGCCGCCCGTCTGATGGGTCCCGTGCGGCCCCGAGCGGGTGCGGACCATTGCCAATCCTGTGCTCAGTTCCGCGGTTCGCATCGCCAATCGGCTCGATGACGCAATCGATCCCCTGCAAGGTCGCTAACCTCCGCCAACCTGCGATGGATATGTGACCGCGGTTTCGAGAGCACTCCGCCTCCGGCGAGCGGCTCGGTCCGTTCGAGACCCCACCAATCGGGAATCATTCTGGCGGCCTGCCGCTCGTGTCGCGGACCGACCACCAGAGTCATGCGATCGAAAACCGCACCATAGATCTCGGACTGCCGGGCAAGACGGTCCAATCGATCTCGGTCGCTTTTGAGTTCGAAGCCGTCGAGGGCGCCGTTGACGACCGCGACATCGGTCCGGCTTCTTCCCTCACGCACTGACATCTCCTCGACGATGAGGGTCGGCGGATCGTTCCGATAGATCGCAGTCAGATTCTTGATAACAGCGGTTCGAAGGTGTATGTCCTTCATCATCGGGCTCGGCACTCTAACCGATCTACTCGCGCGTTCAGGCCCTTTCTTGACCGGTGCCGCCCGGCGATTCACCCGGTTTGTTGTCCCGAGCCGTCGATGTCTCCGATCGCGTTCCCGCCTCTGGCCGATGCTATACTGAAAAATTTCCCGAGCCACAGAACCACCAGCGGACCGACGATGCGAATTGAAGACTTCAACGAGCGTTTGCGGGAGAACATTCTTGTCGCCGACGGCGCCATGGGCTCGCTGCTCTATGAAGCGGTGGGCCAGCAGCGTGCTCTCGATGAATTGAACACCTCGGACCCCGAAACGGTGATCCGCTTTCATCAGGCCTATATCGGGGCGGGCGCGCAGATTATTGAAACCAATACGTTCGGGGCCAACCGCCACAAGCTTGCGCAGCTGGGGATGGCCGATCGAGTTGCGGAGTTGAATCACCGCGGGGTGAAGATCGCGCGCGAGGCCCGCGAGTCGTCCAAACACGAGGTTCTGATTGCCGGCTCGATCGGGCCGCTGGGCGTGGTTCGCCAGGCGCGCGATCTTCCGAAAGAGCAGGTGCTCGCCATTTTCCAGGAGCAGGCGGGGGCGCTCGAAGAGCGCGGTGTGGATCTATTTCTGCTCGAGACGTTCAGCGACATCGAGGAACTGACCACAGCGATCGATGCCATTCGATCTTTCTCGCGCCTGCCTGTTGTCGCCGAACTAACCTATTCTGAGGAAGGATCGACGTTCGGTGGAACGCGGCCGGTCGATGCCTGGGGGAAGCTGAAAGAAAAAAACATTCAGTCGGTCGGCGCAAATTGTACGATTGGGCCGCAGCCGCTGCTGCCCATCCTGCGCGAACTGGCAAGCTGCTCTTCGCTGCCGCTTTCTGCGATGCCCAACGCGGGTTTTCCCAAGCGGATCGGCGACCGAGTCGTGTACCCGCGTTCCTCCCCCGAATATTTTGCCCTCTTCGCCCAGGAGGCTTCCGCACTGGGCGCGCGCATTCTCGGCGGATGCTGCGGCACGACCCCGGAGCATATCCATGCGATGGCTGAGGCGGTAAGGAAGCTGCGCCCGGAAAATTCCGCCGCAGGAAAGAACGCGGCGGCTCGATCTGTCCAGGTCATCGCGCCGGCCGAGCGCGTGCTGCGAGTGGCGGCGCGCGAGCCAGAAAGCAAACTCTGGCGTAAGATTCAGGCGCAGAAATTCGTTGTGTCGGTCGAAATTGACCCTCCCAAGGGCGTGACGATCAACCGCATCGTCGAACAAGTGGGGAGCGTGATGGCCTCGGGCGAGGTAGATTCGATTGACATCAATAGCGGCACCCTCGCTCGCGTCGGCATGGACGCGCTCGTGCTGGCCGGCGCGCTCGAAGCGCACGGCTTTGAAACCATCCCGCATCTGACGACCCGCGATGCAAACATTATCGGCTTGCAGGCCATGCTGCTCGGCGCGTGGGCCGTTGGCGGCGTGCGCAACATCCTCGTGATCACGGGCGATCCGCCATCGGTCGGCGATTACCCGGAGACAAGCGGCGTGTTCGAACTGGACTCGATCGGACTGGTGAAAGTTGTAACGCGACTCAATCAGGGAGCCGACTGGGCAGGGAAAAATTTAGGCGGCGCGACGAATTTCACAATCGGCGTCGCCGTAAACCCTGTGGCCGACAACCTGGATGAGGAGCTGCGGCGGTTTGACGAAAAGGTAGAGGCGGGAGCGCAATTCGCCATGACCCAGCCGATCTTTGACCCCGAACACTGGCATGCATTTCTGAAGCGTCTCGGGCGACGGCCGCCGATTCCCGTGATGGTGGGCCTGTGGCCGCTGACAAGCTACAAGCAGGCGCTGCGCCTCAACAACGAGGTGCCCGGGATCGTCATTCCCGAAGCGATGCTGAAGGAAATGGAGAAGGCGGGCGATGGCGCGCGCGATCGCGGGTTCGCGCTTGCCCGCAGAATGCTCGACTGGGCGCGCACCGCGCGCGCCGACGGGATTGCCGGCGCGTATCTGATCCCGCCGTTCAAGCGCTACGAAGAAATCCTGGAACTGTTCCGCTGATCGACCCGGGGAAACAACGCTTCAAAAAAACCAGAATCGCTTGCGGCGACGGGGCGCGACCGGACCGGGATTCTCGATGCCGGCATCATCGGCCAAAGCGGGCACGTAGGGGAGCGAGCGGCCTTCGAAGGCAGCTAGCGGATTGTCCACGAGCAGAGCGCGAGCAACCTTTTCTCCCTGATTCTTCGCCACATGCTCGAACGCTTCCTTCAAACGGGGCGGACGCGACGTGACGTCGTGCGCGTCGGAGGCGAGAAAATGGACCGCTCCAGCATCCAGCCATTGTTCAGCGATTTCCTGCGCCGCTCGCCCGAATCTCCCAAACAGCGATTGCGCTGTTATCTGGGCATAGCAACCCTGCCGCAACCAGCGGTATAGCCGATCCGGCTGTGTACGGATCAGAGGGTTGCGCTCCGGATGGGTGACGATTGGTTTGACGCCGGCGAGCTGCAACTGGTGCAAAGCGTGGTCGAGCGATGGAGGAATTGAGAAATCGGCGAATTCGACCAGAAGGTAACTCTTCTGGTTGAGCGTGAAACGCTCCGGACCTTGACGGATATCCTGAAGATTTTCGAAGCTGAGGTGAAAGTCGCAACCGGTGGCGACAATCAGGCGCCCTTCGAAGCAGGCCTGAATTTCATCGCGGCGCTGCTTTACCAATTCGGGAACGAAACGGTGTCGTTCGCTCGCGTGAGGTGTCCCGATGACGTGGGTAATTCCATCGGCGATTGCCATCTCGGCCATAGCGCAAGCGCTTTCGAGCGATTCCGCGCCATCGTCAAGGCCCGGAAGCAAGTGGCAGTGAATATCAATCATCTCTTCGAGGCAGAATAGCGCAGCCATGCCTGGATAACAACGCAGTGAACCCGTGCGGAAACCACGGAACATGCAGCGAAGAGGCCCCTTCGGGGGACCTGCTTCGACCGACAAGCTCTCTGTTAACCGAAAAACGTCAGTCAGGGAAGAGTTTTCTTGCCCAGGGAGTCCAGGGGAAGTTAAGTTAGCTCGTCATGGGTGTATCCCTACCGCCGGACAGAGAAAAACGAAGCACCGGTTCAGACGATCCTGGTCTGCGCAGGAGTACGCGAGTGCTCGCGAGCGTGCCCATTCTGGTGTCCGGCAAGACCAGCGAGGGCCAGCATTTCACAGCCGATGCGCAGACGCTGGTTGTAAACGCCCACGGGGCACTGATATCTCTCGCAAAACCAGTAGCCCTAGGTGAGCAAATCATGGTCAGGAACAAGTCCACCCAGGAATCTCGCCTATGCCGCGTCGTCTACCTTGGAACGACGCGGGGCGGAAGAATCCAAATGGGGATCGAATTCCTCGGGCCTTCACCGTCGTTCTGGCAAATCGACTTCCCGCCCGATGATTGGGACGTACCGGAGATCTAGCTGGAACCTCTCTCGAGCTATTCTGAAGCTGAGGTCAACTCGGCGCGGACGTCGCCAAACGGCAATTCGGCCTGGATCTGGATCGGCGTGTGCAACCGATTATTGGCCAGCCAGATGGTGAAGCGCAGATGAGACACTTCCCGGCTGTTCTGAAAGAGCCGGATGGAGATGCGCGAGGCGGAGAACTGGCCCGCTGCGACCGTCACTGTATCAGCCGGAGTTTCCCGCTGTGCGCTGATCTGGTAAACGTCATGGCCATCGTAGACGGGCACCTGCAACTGCGGCGTGCCTTGCCAATCGACAATCCTGAGCGCATAGAGCGCGCCAACCGCGTCGCGTGTTCCCGGCAGAACCACGACCACGGGCGCCGGAGCCCGAGGCGTTTCTCCGAGCGGGATCAGGTGCTGTATCTCGTTCTGCCGTCGCCCCATCTCATTCAGGTACATTTCATACTGCCGGGTTTCGAGCGTTCGAGCGTCGGTGTAGGAATCAAACTGATCGTCGATGGCAAACAGCGACCGCACGGAATTCTGCGTATGGATGGAAACTCGGAAATGCCACGTTTGCCAGCCGAACAGCTCCCGCCGCTCGGGAACGCTCAATTGCAGGGAAGCTGCACTCGGGAACGTGGCCCAAGCGACGCGGTAGTTCAGCGTCTCACCCGCATGAAACGGCACGGGCAATTCCGCGACGTGAGCCGGCGCACTTTGCGGCGTGCTCGCCTTAGGATGACGCGCCCGCTGGGTGGCCGGCCTCACGGGCTGCGGGAAACTGGCCGCTGCCGGAACCAGGGATAGAAATGACGACAGCCAAGCGGCCAGTAGGACGCCTCTCTTCGATCGGTATCGATCGGTTTTCTCCACCGCGAAATAGAACCAGTTCCCTGTCGAAGGGGCTGGCCCAAAACCTAACAGCCAGAGCGCCGCGTTTGTTGCCGGCCGAATGCCGGCCGGGTTATAGTCAAGCGTACCCGAAAGACAAAACGCAAACCATCAGATCCCAAAGTTCATTGCGAAATCGGGCACTCCCGACCGCGCCCGCTTTCCCCCGAGGAGGAATTCCCGTATGCGCTATCTGGTGACGGGTGGTGCCGGCTTCATCGGCTCGCACACGGTCGACGAGCTCGTCCGCCGCGGCCTCGACGTGGTCGTGCTCGACGATCTTTCTACCGGTCAAGAGGCGAACCTGGCAGCAGTCCGCGACAAGATTGACTTTCGGGTGGGCAGCATTACCGATTTGGCAACCGTGCAGTCGGCGTGCCGGGGAGTCGATTATGTCATCCACCTTGCGGCCCAGACGTCGGTTCCGAAGTCGGTGAAACAGCCGCTCGAGACAAACCGTGTCAACATTGACGGGACCCTCAACGTGCTGATAGCGGCGAGGGACGCGAAGGCGCGGCGATTCGTCTATGCCGCATCCTCGGCCGCCTATGGTGAAGTTCCTACGCTGCCGAAAGTCGAGACCATGCAACCGGCGCCGATCTCCCCCTACGGCGTAACGAAATACGTCGGCGAACTCTACGCGCAGGTCTTCGGACGCGTGTACGACCTCGAAAATGCGTGTGTGCGCTATTTCAACGTATTCGGGCCCCGACAGGACCCCACGTCGCAATATTCTGGGGTGCTGTCGCGCTTCATGCTCGCGATACTCGAACGACAACAGCCACTCATCTACGGCGACGGTGAGCAGACACGCGATTTCACCTACGTCGAAAACATCGTGGATGAAACCCTGCGGGCCTGCGAAGCGAGCGGAGCTTCCGGAATGGTTTTTAATGGCGGCACAGGGCTGCGGATCACGCTGAACGAAGTCTTGCGGCTGCTCGAGAAGCTCACGGGAAGGAATATTCAGGCAAAGCATGACCCTCCGCGCACCGGCGATATCCGCGATTCGCAGGCCGATATCTCGCTGGCACGCAGAGTGCTCGGTTACGAGCCACGCGTTCGGTTCGAAGAAGGCCTCGAGCGGACCTGGGCATGGTACAAGAGCGCTTACGGTAAGACCTAGGACACGCCGATATTGACTCGCTCGACTGCCTGCCCCGGGTAGCGCCGTGCATTCGAGCGGGACCTCGCGCCCCGGTTTAGACGGAATCGCCCGGACCAGGGCGCTCGAGCTGGACTCGCTCAGCCCGTATGGCCATTCAGGTGTGCCGGGAGTTCGACCAGGCTATCAAGCAGTAAGTCCGGCGGGTCCGCGCGAAGGCTCTCGGCGCCCAAACCGTAGCTGACGCCGCAGGCCCAGATGCCGGCGTTGCGCGCCGTCCGGACATCCACGTCGGAGTCTCCGACCATCATGGCTTCCTGCGTCTTTGCGGCGAGATCCCGCAATAGCACTTTGACTCCCATCGGATCGGGTTTCTTTCTCTCGAAGCTGTTGCCGCCATACACAAATCGGAAAAAATGCGAAAGGCCCAGGCCTTCCAGGATGGCGCAGCTAAACCTGACCGGCTTGTTGGTGAGCACAGCCATCGGACGCGGCGCCAATGATTCGAGCCCTTCGCGCACGCCGGGATAGGTGACCGTGTTATCGAGCATGTGGGAGCGGTAGAAGGAAAGAAAATACGCGAGACCCCTGTTGGCTTCCGCATCGGTGACCCCTGTGCCGAGAGCGCGCCGTACGAGCAAGGGAGCGCCGTTTCCGACGTAGCCGTAGATTGCCTCGTGAGCGAGCGGCGCACGGCCCATGTGTTCCAGCATCCCGTTGACTGAATGCGCGAGATCGAGCTTCGAGTCGATCAGGGTACCGTCGAGATCAAAAATCAAAACGCGAACGCTCGAGAAGCGGTTCTCATCGTGTGGCATGCTGTGTAGCACCGGAGTTAGAGTTAGAATCTCCTGATTTTATCCGCCGCCGATCGCGTTGTCACTCCGAGGGGATTGGACCGGCAGCCTTTGGGGTGAGCGTCGGTCCTGCTACAATCATGGGTTTCGCGATGTTCCCTATTCTCATCCGAGGGCCTAGATGGCTGAAATTCATCCGTTTCAAGCATACCGATATGACGCGAGCCGCGTCGTTCTGCACGACGTGCTCACGCAGCCCTACGACAAAATCACTCCCTCGATGCAGGAGCGCTACTACCAAGCGAGCCCGTACAACCTGATTACGATCGAGAGAGGCCGTGCGCTCTCGGGCGATTCGCGCGAGGAGAACGTCTATACGCGAGCCGCACAGAAAGTGGATGAATGGATTCGGCAACAGATTTTGGCCCAGGATGCCGCACCCAGTATCTACGTCTATTCACAGATTTTCCTGGTTCCAGGGACCCATACTCGCCGCGAACGAACCGGTTTTATCGCACTCGGGCGCGTGGTCGATTACGAGGCGCGCGTCATTTTCCGCCACGAGCGAACGCTATCGGCTCCGAAAGCCGACCGGATCGAATTGCTCCGCCGCACCCGCATCCAGACCGGCCAGCTTTTTCTGCTCTACGACGATCCCGCACGGAAGATCGACAACCTTGTTGAGGAAGCAGCGCGCAAGAGTGCCGCCATTGAATTGATCGACGAATACGAAATAACGCATCGTCTCTGGCCGGTCTCCGATCCCGCGTTCGTCCAACGGATCCAAAATGCGATGGCTGATAAAAAACTCGTCATCGCGGACGGCCATCACCGTTATGAGACGGCGTTGAACTATCGCAACGAATGCCGCGCGCAAGCCGGCAACACCGACCCGCTCGCCGCTCACGAATTCGCGATGATGACCTTCATCAATGCACGTTCGAAAGGCCTAACCATTCTGCCCACCCATCGCCTGATCGAGAGCCTCCCGAACTTCGACTTCGAACAGTTCCGCAAAGGCGTAGCTCCGCTTTTTGATTGGTATTCCTATCCGTTCCAGAACCCGGAGGAGCGGGTGGCAAGCTTCGCCGAGTTCCGCAAGGACCTCGAAGGTCAAAACCATGGCCGACGGGCTATTGGAGTCTATCCGGGCAACGTCCAGCCAGGCGGCGGTGCTTTCTATCTATTTTTGCTGCGCCAGGATGCCGATCTGGAAACTCTGCTGCCTGATGTTTCCGAAGCGCAGCGCGGACTTGACGTCGTCCTACTGCATCGGTTGATTCTCGAAAGAGGGCTCGGGATTACGGCCGAAGCGGTGGCCGCGGAGAAAAACGT
>Ga0210384_10009539_pt1 | contig 10006 bp, 9 predicted proteins | sample IncBWH2MmetaG_FD_160574 | JGI IMG/M metagenome (GOLD analysis project Ga0210384, IMG submission 160574) | Forest soil microbial communities from Barre Woods Harvard Forest LTER site, Petersham, Massachusetts, United States - Inc-BW-H-2-M | ecosystem: Environmental > Terrestrial > Soil >...
CAAGCGGCCCACGGGAATGCCGGTCCACTTGCTCACCAGCTTGGCGATGTCTTCTTCATCGACTTCTTCCTTGAGCATCGGGGCTTGCTTCTGCATGGCCGCAAAGGCCTCTTGCGCTTTTTCTAGATCGCGTTCCGCCGCGGCGATCTTGCCGTAGCGGATTTCCGCGACTTTGGCGAGTTCGCCGGAGCGCTCGAAGCGCTCCGCTTCCGCCTTGAGCTGCTCGATCTGCTCCTTGAGCTTGCGAATTCTGCCGATGGCCCCTTTCTCGGCCTGCCAGCGGGCTTTCTGGACGCTTGATTGTTCTTTCAGCTTCGCGAGTTCCTTTTCGATCTGCTCGCGGCGTTCCTTGGAGTGTGCGTCGGTCTCTTTAAGCAGTGCCTGGCGCTCGATTTCGAGTTGCATGATGCGCCGCTCGATGGCATCGATTTCCACGGGAAGCGAATCGATCTGCATGCGCAGGCTGGCCGCGGATTCGTCGATCAAATCGATGGCCTTGTCGGGGAGAAAGCGGTCGGAAATGTAGCGGTGCGAAAGCGTAGCGGCGGCGAGAATCGCGGCATCTTTGATGCGCACACCGTGATGCACTTCGTAGCGCTCTTTCAGGCCGCGGAGAATGGCGATGGTGTCCTCGACGGTGGGCTCGTTGACCAACACTGGTTGGAAGCGGCGTTCGAGAGCGGGATCTTTCTCGATGTACTTCTTATATTCGTTGAGCGTGGTGGCGCCGATGGCGCGCAGTTCGCCGCGTGCCAGCGCGGGCTTGAGCATATTGGAAGCATCCATCGCGCCTTCGGCTGCGCCAGCGCCGACTAGGGTGTGCAGTTCGTCAATGAACAGGATGATTTGCCCTTGCGCATCGGTAATCTCTTTTAATACGGCTTTGAGGCGGTCTTCAAATTCTCCGCGATACTTTGCTCCGGCCACGAGCGCTGCCAGGTCCAGCGCTACGAGGCGTTTTGTTTTCAGCACGTCTGGTACGTCGCCGGAAATGATGCGTTGCGCGAGTCCTTCGGCGATGGCGGTCTTGCCGACGCCGGGTTCGCCGATCAACACCGGATTATTCTTGGTGCGCCGGGCGAGAATCTGCATAACGCGGCGAATCTCTTCATCGCGGCCAATCACGGGATCGAGCTTGGAGCGCCGGGCAAGGTCGGTGAGGTCCCGGGCGTACTTTTCGAGGGAAGCGTAGGTGGCTTCCGGATTCTGCGAAGTAACGCGCTGGCTGCCGCGCACGCTGGTGAGAGCTTGCAAGATTGCTTCGTAGGAAGCGCCTTGGCGCTTCAAGATTTGTCCGGCAGAGTCGCGATCGCGCGCGGCAATCGCGAGAAACATATGCTCCGTGGAAACGTATTCGTCTTTGAACTTGGTGGCTTCCTGGAAGGCGCGCTCGAGAAGATCGTTCAGCGGGCGTCCCATATTCTGCTGTGCAAATCCCGAGACTTTGGGAAGCTTGGCGATTTCACGCTCGATATCCTGCTGCACCGCCTCGCTGCGGATGCCCAGGCGAGCGAGAAGCGGCGGCACCACGCCGTCGGCCTGTGAGATCAGAGCGGCGAGCAGGTGCACCGGCTCGATTTGCTGATTCTCGTGCTTGGCGGCCACATCCTGAGCGGTGCGCAGGGCTTCCTGCGCTTTCACGGTCATTTTTTCAAACTGCAGCATGTCGTCCTCACACCTTCACCGGATTCGAGGGAAGCCCCTTCGCGGGCACCTCAGTGTTACCACATTTTTGCCGGCGATGCGCTTCGGCTTTGTGCGGTCCCGCAAGATGCTCGCAGGATTTGCTGCGGAGCTAGCGAATCCTGGTGCTGCTCCGTCACTAACTGGTTCCCGGCCTTCCTGTGGGAATGGAACTGCTAGACTGTGCGGCTATGCGCATGGACGAGCTCGAATTCGATCTTCCGCGGGACCAGATCGCGCAGCGGCCTCTGGTCCATCGACAGGACTCGCGGCTTTTGGAGCTGCATCGGGCGACCGGTGCTGTTGAGGATGGACGGTTCAGGGACTTCCCGGCGCTGCTGCGCGGCGATGAGCTGCTAGTGCTCAACAATGCGCGGGTAATTCCGGCCCGACTTTTCGGCAAGCGGGCGGGGTTTGCCTTGGATGAGGTTCCCGGCGAGGTCCAAAACAGAATCTCGCCTGGGCGTGTCGAGGTTTTTTTGTTGCGCCGAGCCGGCCTCGACACCTGGAAAGCTCTGGTTCGTCCGGGCCGCAAAATGCAAATCGGCGAGCGCGTGTTATTCGGGGAAGGTGAGTTGGAAGGCGAAGTGATCGCTCGCGGAGAGCTGGGCGAGCGGACCATTCGCTTTTGCTCGCACAGTGCGGTCAGCGTTACCGATCATCTCGAAAAGCTGGGACACGTTCCGCTGCCGCCGTACATCGATCGCGCTGACGAGGCAAGCGATCGCGAGCGTTATCAAACGATCTTCGCCACCCAACCGGGAGCTGTCGCTGCGCCGACGGCGGGTTTACACTTCACGCCGGAAATCCTTCAGGCGATTCGCGACCGCGGCGCGGAGATTTGCGAACTGACTCTGGACGTCGGCCTGGGCACTTTCCGGCCGGTACATACGGAAACGCTTGAGGAACACGCCATCCACTCAGAGTCGTACGAAATCCCGCGCGAGACGGCAGAGCGCATTTGCCTGGCGAAAGCGGCCGGCAGGTTCATCGTGGCTATCGGGACGACGTCGGTCCGCGCACTGGAGGACAGCGCCTTGCGTGCCGCGGAAACCGGTATCGGCGATTTTATCCTCGCGGGCAGAGCCGACGCGCGCGTGTTCATCACACCAGGATTTCCATTTCGCGTGGTGGATGCGTTACTGACAAACTTCCATCTTCCGCGCTCAACATTACTCGGGTTGGTTTGCGCGTTTGCCGGACGTGACCATGTGCTGGCGGCGTATCGGCACGCGGTTGCCACGGGCTATCGCTTCTACAGCTATGGCGATTGTATGTGGATTCGTTAGGACGCCAAGAAGGGTGCGTTGACAACGTGGACAAGCAGGGAGGCGGCCGCAACGCGGAGCCTCCCTCTCGTCCCTTCCGAAGGAGCCACGGAGACTCCTCGCCTACTCACTGAATACAAACACGCGGGTTTGGCCGGCAAAGCGAACTTCCTTAACCTGGCCATTCTCACTCAAAAGCACGGAGTCGTATGCCGCTTTGTTGCTGCGATCTTCCCAGCGGCCGTCGGATTCGGCGACGACGTCTTTGCCCTTCTGAACGGTAGCTTTACTGCCGTCGATCATCAGGCGGTACTCGCCGGCTTTCAGATCGGCTTTGCCGACCTTAGCGTTCTGCGCGAGATTGATGGTCTTTGTAAAGGGCTTGGCGAACGCCGGCACGGTTAGTGCGAGAGAAGCCAGCAAAGCGAAACAGCGGACGAGAGAATTGGTTTTCATGCGTGTCATCTGCCTTTCGGTAAGGATCGAGTCAGCTGGAACCAGAACGATCCACGAGAGAGTATTGACACGCTCCGCAGGGACGAGTAGGCTCGCCTGCAAGACACATCGCTCTTCCTGGACTAACGGCCGGAAAGACTGCGTGTCAACGCCCCGCGGCTGCCACCGCGGGGTTTTTGCTGTAAACCCCGAACAGCTCAAGTCACCAGCTGCACTGGTATAGACGAATGTGCCCTAGCGAATGTTTCGCGGGGTGACGAAGATTGTTGTGCTTTCTCAGTGACTAAGGCCGCGCCATCTTATGGAAATAGAGCGATTTCCGCCAAATTTAGCGGCCCAGAGTCTTAAAGTTTTGTAAATATTCTTCGGCTTTCTGGTAACAGATTGTGCTGGCTGGCGTCTGCGGCGTTATCGCGCGGATTTGGCGCCAAGCGGCCCGTGCATCGGTTTGCAGGTTCATCTATACTCAGGTGCTCTTTTCGGATACCAGGGATGCGGACCCTCGTACTTAGCGATCTTCACGCGAACAAAAGCGCCCTTGACGCGGTGCTGGAAGCGGTCAAGGGGCGCTGGGATTCGTGTGTATGTCTCGGCGATGTAGTGGGCTACGGTCCTGATCCAAACGAAGTGACGTCCCGCTTGCGCGAAATTCACGCGGAGACGATTCGTGGCAATCATGACAAGGCAGCAGCGGGATTGATGGACACCAGCGACTTCAATCCGGTGGCGAAGGCAGCCGTCGACTGGACCCGCAGCCAGTTGCTTCCAGACAATCTCGCTTGGCTTGCGGCGTTGCCACCGGGCCCGTTGGAAGCGGCAGGGGTCGTGCTCGTGCATGGGGCGTTCCAGGATGAAGATGAATACGTCTTTACGCCGGAACAAGCGCTGGATGGCCTGCTCGATTCGACGGCGGCCATCACCTTCTTCGGACACACGCATCACCAGGGCGGATTTTCGTATCAAGACTCGAATCTGGAAGTGCTGCAAATCCGGCCGCGAGCGGCGGAATCCTTCGCCGCGCTGCGCATCGATCCGGGCCGGCGGTATTTGTTGAATCCAGGTTCCATCGGCCAGCCGCGCGACGGGGATCCCCGCGCGGCTTTTGCGATCGCCGATCTGGAAAACAAAACGGTCGAATTCTGGCGCGTGCAATACGATATTCCCGTGGTCCAGGAACGCATGCGGCGGGCACACCTGCCCGACACGCTGGTGCAGCGCCTGGTTGTCGGACGCTGACGCGGCGCCTGAGGAACGCATCATGTCTGAGTTACTACCTGGGACTCCATCACCTCCGGAGGAGAGCGGCGGCTCCCGGCGCGTCCTGCTGCTCGTCGGCGTCTCGCTGGCCGCTGCGGCGCTGTTGCTTTTAGTATGGCTGGGCACCGCGCGACGTCCAGCGCCTTCGGCTCCGGCGCATCTGGCTTTCGGCGCTGTCGAGCAGTCCTACACGCGCAACCTCCGTGTTGAAAATGTGGCGCTGAGCCGCGCGGAGAATTATCTCCATCAAGAAGTCACCACGCTGCAAGGCGACCTGGTCAATTCCGGAGACCGCTCGTTAGAGAGCGTCGAGCTTACCATCGACTTTCTGGACGAAATGAACCAGGTCGTGCTGCGGCAGTCGCTCATTAGCTCGGCGCCACAGTCGCTGGCACCCCAAGGTTCCCGCGCGTTCGAAATTTCCTTCGAGCATGTGCCGTCCGCCTGGAACATGCACAGCCCGGTGATACGCGTTACCGGTTTGCAATTAACACGATAAGATAATATACCTTATAACTAATAAGTTTATACTCTCAGGCATGGAGCTTGCCGCCGAGGTGGAAGCCAGCCTGCGCGAGTTCGCAGCTGGGGGAAAGCTGGCGCCGCGGTTTTCGCGTGGTGCTGCGGCAATGAAGCAACATTTTTCGCCAGCGGCCAATCCGCTGTGACCGCAACTTTTATTCAGGTTAAGATGATGGCTTGCTACAACGGAGCCATGCGCGTGCACTTTACTGCCTCGATTCGACAGAACGGAAAGGTCACCATAGTGGACCTGACCGGTCACTTAACTTCTTTCGAAAGCGTTGGTTTGCACGATACCATCAGCAACCTGGTTCGTCAGGGACGCAGACGCATCATCTTGAACCTGAGCGGCCTGGAATATTTGGATAGTTCCGGGATCGGCTTGCTGGTCCGCAACTATATGACGGTGATTAAGGCCGGCGGCGAAATGAAGGTCGTGGGACTGACGTCCCGCGTCGAAGAAATTCTGAAAATCACCAAACTCTCTCAGGTTCTGGCGGAATGCCAGGACGAAGAAGCGGCGCTACGCAGCTTGGTTGACAACGAGCCGCGCAAATCCGGCTAACCCTCCCCGTTGTTCTGGAACAGGTTGCTTCTTCTAGAAAGCCACGGCAAGGTGCGGACTTTTTCGGTCCTAAAAGGAGAGAAGCAGCTAGGGGGTTGCCCTAACTGCTTCCCGGGGTGTGTCCTCGAAGTGGTTTTGATAATTTAGATGCGCCACCGCGGAAAAGGTTTCATGCGCTCGCAGATTTCTTCCAGAAACTTCAAGACCGCAGCTAAACGTCAGTAAAACAAATACTTACGCCACCGCTCATCGCGATGTCCGATAAGCCGCATGAGTTGCCGCGAGGTATGCAGCGTAAAGGGACGCGGTTTGCGGGCCAGTTTCAGCCCGGCTTCCTCCGGAGTGCGGTCGCCCTTGTTGTTATTGCAGCGGTAGCAGCAAGCCACCAGGTTTTCCCAGGAAGACCTGCCACCCCGCGAACGGGGCACCACGTGGTCCAGGGTCAACTCCGAACTGGGGAAAATTCTCCCACAGAACTGGCAGGTATTGCGGTCGCGCAAAAGAATGTTTTTCCGGGACAGTGCCCGGCTCTGCTGCGGAATATGACGATACGCCAACAAGCGAATCACGGAGGGAACTTTGTGCGCGTGCGCTGCAGAATGCACTTCAGAACTGTGCATTTCCTCGGCTTGCGCTACACCCTTGAGCAGCAACACCATGGCGCGTCGCACCGCGGTCACGTTGATCGGCTCGTAGGTCGCGTTGAGCACCAAGACGGGCTCCTGCATCAGCGAGGCACGTCGCGGCACGATCGGATTGTGGATTCTACTACCGGCAGGACTTTCGGAGCCAGGCACAGCTGCGGCAGCCGCATCGGGGGTATGGCGCCCCCGGGAATCGCCCGCGTTTGGCCGCATGGCGCTCATCGCGCGTTCCTCGGGTCTTCCTCACCAAAGCCTGCCACAGGATTGCGAACCTCCCGGGCCACCGTCAGCCCGATCACCGATTTCGCTCCTGCCTCCAGCAGCGCCCGAGAACAAGCATCAAGCGTCGCTCCAGTGGTCATTACATCATCTACCAGTAAGACGCGTCGGTTGTCAACTTGGGTGCCCGGGCGTGTGGCAAAAGCGCCACGATCCGACTCCCAGCCCTCCTCGAGGCTCAGTACCCGTTTGTCGGGTCGCGGTCGCGTGCGTCAGCAGCTGCTAGCAAATCCGGCACGCCGCTGGCAGCAAGACACTCGCCAGTGCACTGCTGACCTGCGCCAGCCATCCTCCGGCACCCGATCGCCCCTCGACTTCTCTCGCCACTAGCGAAAGAAGCCTACTCCATCTCATTTTATAAGAAAGGATAGAAGTAACGCGCCAGTAATTTACGCAGGTTACAGCAGGCCTTGCTCGAGCTTTTCCTGGCAGCTGATGCAGTTCTTCGCCCAGGGCACCGCTTCGAGGCGCTTCTGTTGCAGTTCTTCCTCGCACGTTGCGCAGGTCCCGTAGGTATTGCTCGAAATCCGGCGCAGCGCCTCGTCAATCATATTCAGGATGGTGCGGTCCGTGTTCGTCATCCCAAAGAGAAATTCCTTGGTGTACGAGTTAGCGGCTTTGTCCGCCAGGTCCACGGTCGGATCTTCGTCCGCCGCTCGCCCTTCTTCCTGAGTTCGCGCGATGGTTTTCATCAGCTCTTCGCGCCGGGTGCTCAACTTCTTTTTGTAGTAGTCCAATCTTTTCTTGTCCATAGGTCCCGCCCCTCTACGACCTCTCCGGGGCCATCTAAAAACTCCGTAGTGTAGGCTGCCCCATTCAGACTGTCAAGGATCAGCCGCCATCCACAGGCCACATCTGATGCGCCAGCCCTGCTTTCGGTTGTTGAGGCGAGATTTGACTTTGCCGGGGCGCTGAGCACAATTAGAACGTTCAAATTCTCGCTGGCTGCTGCATTGAGCGGACAAGCGTCCCCTGCCATGAACATTCTCGACCTCATCGTCGGCAAGCCCCTCAAGACTTCCGACGAACGCGCTGAGCAGATCGGGGCTGCCGCCGGTGTGCCCATCTTCGGTTTGGACGCGCTAAGCTCGGCCGCGTACGGCCCGGAAGCCGCCTTGAGCCTCTTGATGCCGCTCAGCCTTCTGGGCTTGCGGTACATCATGCCCATCAGCTTCGCGATCATCGCATTGCTGATCATCGTCTTTTTCTCTTATCGCCAGACCATCGCTGCTTACCCGTCTGGCGGCGGCTCTTACACCGTAGCGCGCTTCAATCTGGGCACTTCCGCCGGCCTTCTCGCGGCCGCCGCGCTGCTTGCCGACTACATCCTTACGGCTTCGGTTGGCGTGTCCGCCGGTGTGGGAGCGCTCATTTCGGCGCTTCCCCGTCTGCAACCGCACACAGTAGAAATCTGCGTTGGAATCCTCGCCGTGGTCACCATCATTAACCTGCGCGGCGTGCGCGAGGCGGGCGTGGCTTTCATGGTGCCGACGTATCTGTTTGTGGGAGCCCTCATCATCACTATCGCCGCCGGACTGATTCGCGCAGCCGCCAGCGCAGGCCATCCCGTTCCTATCACCTCGCCCCCGCCTGCACCGCCGGTCACACAAGCCGTCACCTACTGGTTGTTGCTGCGCGTCTTCGCCAGCGGTTGCACCGCACTGACCGGTGTCGAAGCGGTGAGCAACGGCGTCAAGGCTTTCCGCGAGCCTGCGGTCAAAAACGCCCAACGCACGCTCACCATAATTATCTTGATCCTGGCAATTCTTCTTGCCGGAATTTCCTATCTCGTCAAAATCTACGGTATCACTGCCACCGATCCCGGCCAGCCCGGCTACCAAAGCATTCTGGCGATGTTGATTGCCGCGGTCTTCGGCAAAGGCATTTTCTACTACGTTGCCATCGCATCCATCCTTGTCGTGCTCTCGCTCTCTGCCAACACCGCGTTCGCGGACTTTCCGCGCCTCTGCCGAGCCATCGCTCAGAACAATTATCTTCCTCATCTATTCGCCCAACGTGGCCGCCGCCTGGTGTACACGCAAGGTATCGTCGTCCTGGCTCTGCTCTCCGGTTTTCTGCTGGCCGTTTTCGGCGGCGTAACCGACCGGCTCATCCCCCTATACGCGGTTGGCGCTTTCCTGGCCTTCACGTTGTCGCAAGCCGGCATGGTGCAGCATTGGCGCAAGGTCCGCGGACCCCACTGGCGCAAATCTGCGTTCATCAACGGCTTCGGAGCATTGGTCACCGGCGTCACTACCATGGTCGTGCTGGTGGCGAAATTTACCGAGGGAGCGTGGATCACGCTCTTATTCGTCCCGTTGGTGATCCTGCTGTTTCGCCAGGTCCGCCGTCACTACCACAATATCGCCATGGCTACCGCGTGTCCTTGTCCGGTCGAGCCGCGGGCCACTGCGACACCGCCTATCGCGGTGATTCCCATCGATCGTTGGAGCGTTCTCACCAAGCGGGGCCTCGAGTTTGCCTGCCGCGTATCGACCGACGTGATCGCCGTCCATGTCGAGTTAGCAGAACATTCCGAATTGCTCCGCGACGATTGGGAACGCTACGTGGAGGCGCCGTTCCGCGTCGCAGGCACTCAGCCGCCCACCCTTGCCATCGTGCCATCGCCATATCGCTTCGTGGTCGTCCCGATCGTTCAGTTCGTCCTAGACCTCAGCGAGAAACATCCCAACCGCCAGATCGTGGTGGTTATTCCTGAACTCGTCGAGGATCGCTGGTATGAATACTTCCTGCACAATCAACGCGCGCGCCTACTTGAGTGGACGCTTTTGGTACGGGGAAACGAGCGCATTTTTACCGTTTCGTCCCCCTACCACCTTCAGAGATCGCCTTAGTGGGTCGCCCATTTCCCATTTTGATACTGGGTGGGTATCGCTGACCGGGCTAAATACTTGCCACTATCTGGAAGCGGCAGACCTTCTACTTGCTCCTGTAGTTCCCTTGTACCCGCCTACGCAGCGCGGCGCTATTGTATCTTGCTGTAAACAAACCATTAAACTCTCCGTAACACGCGCCAGCACCCCTCCTGCTTGGAACTCTAATTGCCCCACCTAGCTCACCTACGGAGGGCCACTTGAAAAAATTTGTCTTGGTCGGTGCTTTGACTCTGCTTGTTACTCCTTACCTTGCCTCGGCTGGTGAAGATCACGACAAGGATGACAAAAAAGGCCATCGCCACGTGAACGCCACTGAGTTCGTAGGCGCGGGCCTAGCCGCCGCCGCTATGATTGGCGTGGCTGGCTACATCGTGTTGCGTCGCCGCGGTATCCGCCAGGACTAGTTCCTAGGATACATTCTCAGCAGCTTCGACT
>Ga0210384_10009542_pt1 | contig 10004 bp, 12 predicted proteins | sample IncBWH2MmetaG_FD_160574 | JGI IMG/M metagenome (GOLD analysis project Ga0210384, IMG submission 160574) | Forest soil microbial communities from Barre Woods Harvard Forest LTER site, Petersham, Massachusetts, United States - Inc-BW-H-2-M | ecosystem: Environmental > Terrestrial > Soil >...
CCTGCGAGCTTATGCCTCGCAGGTGGAGAGGGGCTGGCCGGATCGCTCGCAAAGGCGCACCCGGCTGGCGGGAGGAGTATCAGGGGCGGGCGGGCTTTGGGATGTCGCGCGCGACCTTTCCGAAGGCGGTCATGGTCCTGCGGTAATGCGCACGATCGCAGAGCCGTGTTGCCCACTACCGGCCCTCGGCGCATCCTTTGCCGGCCAGAGACTGACATCGAATCCTGTTGTCACGTTACCGGGGGGAGAACAACATGCCGATCACAACGTTCAGCAGTGTGGATGATGGCCTCGATGCGAATCGACGGAATCGCGGCCACTTCATTACCAACATCGACGTTGACGACGAACGTCTCTGGGTGCCCTATGCGGAAGGCGTTTGGTTTCAACCTTGTTGCTTCAACGTGACGTCAGGGGGATTCAGCGTGCTCCTGAAGGGTTTGCCGGGCGCGAAGCTTGGCGTTCACTACCACGTCGGCACGGTTCGCGGTTACACGATGTGCGGCCATTGGAGATATCTCGAGCATGACTGGGTTGCGAAGCCAGGAACGTTCGTCTACGAACCGGCGGGTGAAGCTCATACTCTGGTCGTCACCGACGATTCGCCCGAGCCGGCTCAGATTGTATTTATGGTCGAGGCTGGCCTGATTTACCTGGATAAGCCGACGGACGGCGGCATGGCGGCATACGAGGACGGATTCAGTCTGCTCGAGCTGTGCCGGAAGTACTACCGAGAGACCGACCTTGATGTGCGCCGACTGGACCTGCTGATTCGGTAGATGGGAGGACGTGGGGGGTGTAACCCTTCAAAGAGGAGGCAGATTGAATTGATCCAAGGGTCCTGCCACTGCGGCGCAGTTCAATGGCAGTTCGAAAGCCAACCAGAGGGAGCAACAGCATGCAACTGCACGGTATGTCGACGCTACGGCGTCCTCTGGGCCTATGACTACGACGGTGCAGGTGTCAAAGTCTCAGAAGGGGCGCCGCCGCATTGCGGTCAACCTCCGTCTCGCTGAACCACAGGCTGTGGCGACGATACCCATCGACCCCTTCGACGGATTGGATACGTTTGAAGACCTGCCGCGAGACGGACGATGCGTTGCCGACTACTCGTTCTAGCGCTGCGGCTGGAGCGGCGTGGGCGCCCTCCTGCAGCCGGCTGCGAGCGGGGAGTAGTGTGGCCATTTGCGTCTAACGGAAATCTAATGTCCCGACGAGAACCGGGGTGACTGAGAACGACCGGGGAATGCGTAAGTCTTTGTTTTCCGCTACCCTTGCGCATCCTCAATCAGGCTCAGTCACCGCCTAGCCGGGACGTGTACTCGAATGTCGAGATATCGGACGAGGTCCTGGCGCGCCTTTGATCCCGCGGCGGCCACCCCGCTCGCGGCAGCCCTGCGCGTGACCATTCTCGGCCTCGATCCGGGCTCGCGGCGTACGGGGTACGGCGTCATCGAATGCTGCGGCAGCGAGCTGCGGCCGGTGGCGCACGGCTGCCTCAACGTCGCCTCCGCGGCACCGACCGCACGGCTGCGACTGATCTTCGAGGGATTGCGCACGCTGCTCTCCGAGCACGGCCCGTCCGAGGTCGCGGTGGAGCGCGTATTCGTGAGCCGCAACGCGGACAGCGCATTGAAGCTCGGGCAGGCGCGCGGAGCGGCGCTGTGCGCGATTCCCGCCGAGGTGCCGGTGTTCGAGTACGCGCCGCGCGCCATCAAGCTCGCCATCGTCGGTTCCGGAGGCGCGGAAAAGTTTCAGGTGGCCCAGATGATCCGCGCGCTCCTGTCGCTCGCCGAGCGACCGGCTGCCGATGCGGCCGATGCGCTCGCCGTGGCCGTCTGTCACGCGCACCAGCGGCAGCTGCACGCGCGCATCCACTGCGGCAGCGGCCCGCACTGGTCGCGGGCGTAAGTGATGATCGGCTCGGTACGCGGCAGGATCGCCTCCAAGACACCCCCGCAAGTCACCGTCGATGTCGGCGGGCTCGGCTACGAGCTCGAGGCGCCGATGTCGACATTCTTTCACCTGCCGCCGGTCGGCGAGGAGGTACGGCTTCTCACGCACCTCGTGGTGCGCGAGGACGCACACGTGCTGTATGCGTTCGCCACCGAGGAGGAGCGGCGGCTGTTTCGCAGCCTCATCAAGGTATCTGGAGTCGGCCCGAAGATCGCCCTGGCGCTGCTTTCGGGGATCAGCGTCGCGGCGTTTGCCGAGTGCGTGGAGCGCGAGGATATCGCCGCCCTGACACGCATCCCGGGCGTCGGCCGTAAGACCGCCGAGCGGCTGATCGTCGAGTTGCGCGATCGGCTTTCGGCCCTGCACGCAGGGAGTGGCGTCGCGGCGGTCGCTGCGGGCACCAGTGCGGAAAGCGAGGCATACGGTGCGCTGGTGGCGCTCGGTTATCGTCCGGCCGAGGCCACGCGCTTGCTCAAAGCGGTCGGTCCCGGTACACATTCGACCGAGGAACTGATTCGCCGGGCCCTGCAGGGCGCGGCACGGGAGTCGAACCCCTAAAGTGACTGCAGAGCGCATCATCAGCGGCGCGGCAAGTGTGGAGGAGGAGGCCGTCGAGCGCGCCATCCGCCCGCGCCGGCTCCAGGAGTACATCGGCCAGAAGCCCGTCAAGACGCAGCTGGAGATCTTCATCAGCGCGGCGCGCGCCCGTGGTGAGGCGCTCGACCACGTGCTGATCTTCGGGCCGCCGGGCCTCGGCAAGACCACACTCGCGCATATCGTGGCGGCGGAGCTCGGCGTGAACCTGCGGCAGACCTCGGGCCCGGTGCTCGAGCGAGCGGGCGACCTGGCGGCACTGCTCACCAATCTGCAGCCGCGCGATGTGCTGTTCGTCGACGAGATCCATCGCCTCGCGCCGGTGGTGGAGGAAGTGTTGTATCCGGCGATGGAGGACTATCAGCTCGACATCATGATCGGTGAGGGACCGGCAGCGCGCTCGATCAGGCTCAGTCTGCCGCCCTTCACGCTGGTGGGCGCCACGACGCGCGCCGGCCTGCTCACCTCGCCGCTGCGCGATCGGTTCGGCATCGTGCAGCGGCTCGAGTTCTATGGCGTCGAGGACCTCGAGAGCATCGTCAAGCGCTCCGCGGCAATTCTCGGAGTGAGCATTGATGAAGCCGGGGCGCGCCGTATCGCGCAACGCTCGCGCGGCACCCCGCGGATTGCCAATCGTCTGCTGCGGCGGGTGCGTGATTATGCGCAGGTGCGGGCCGATGGCCGCATCGGCGAGGCGATCGCCGATGCCGCGCTCGATCTACTCGAGGTGGACCGCGAGGGTTTCGACACGCTCGACCGGAAGCTCCTCACGGCAATCATCGAGCGCTTCGAGGGCGGCCCCGTCGGGATCGACAGCCTCGCTGCCGCGCTCGGCGAGGAGCGCGACACGCTCGAGGATGTGACCGAGCCGTTCCTCATCCAGCAGGGGTTCCTGGTGCGCACCGCGCGTGGTCGCATGGTGACGCGCGCCTCGTACCTGCACTTCGGCGTGAAGCCGCCCGAGCGCGCCACGACGCTGCCGCTGTTCGAGGGCGAGCGGTGAGCGCGTTTTCCTGGCCGGCAAGGGTGTACTGGGAAGACACTGACGGCGGCGCCATCGTGTATTACGCCAACTACCTGCGCTTTCTCGAGCGGGCGCGCACCGAATGGCTGCGCGCACAAGGCCACTCGCAGCTTGCCCTCGCGCGCGAGCCGGGGATTCTGTTCATGGTGGTCAGTGTGCAGGTCGATTACCGCGCACCGGCGAGGCTCGATGACCAGCTCGAGATCACCTGCGAGCCGCACGCGCAGGGTGCAGCGACGCTGCGCTTTGCGCAGCGCATCTACCGCGCCGGAGAGGTAGGGCGCGCAGAGCTGCTGGTCGAGGCGCAGGTGCGCGTGGCCTGTGTCGATGCCGCCAGCATGCGCCCGCGCCGCTTGCCGCAGTTTCTGCACGCAGCTCTCGCCGCGGAGGCCGTCGCCCGTGGCTGAGCCGCTCTCGATCCTGAAGCTCATTGCGCAAGCGAGCATACCGGTGCAGATCGTCATCGCGCTGCTGCTGCTCGCGTCGCTGACCTCCTGGGACATCATCTTTCGCAAGCGGCGCATCATCGGCCGCGCGCGGCGCGATGCCGATCGCTTCGAGGGGCGCTTCTGGTCGGGCGATGACCTCGCGACGTTGTACCGCGCGATCGAATCGAAGGGCGGCGCCACCGGCATGGCCGGTATCTTCGAGTTCGGCTTCCGCGAGTTCGCACGCCTGCGGCAGAGCGCGGCCGACAGCGAGCAGCTGCTCGAGGGCGCGCGGCGCGCCATGCGCGTCGCGCAGCTGAAGGAGATCGACCGGCTCGAGCACAACCTGGCGACGCTCGCCACCGTCGGCAGCACGAGCCCCTATGTCGGGCTCTTCGGCACCGTGTGGGGCATCATGAGCGCCTTTTCCTCGCTCGGTAACGTGCAGCAGGCGACGCTCGCGATGGTGGCACCGGGAATCTCCGAAGCGCTGGTGGCGACTGCCATCGGCCTGTTTGCCGCCATTCCCGCGGTGATCTTCTACAACCGCTTCGCCGACCAGGTGACGCGCCTCGAGATGCGCTTCGATGCCTTCATCGAGGAATTCTCCACCATCCTGCAGCGCCATGCGGCGCGCGCCGGCGCGGCCGGGCCGGAGCGCTGAACCGCATGGCCCAGACATCTCGCGGCCGCCGCCTGATGGGCGAGATCAACGTCGTGCCCTACATCGACGTCATGCTGGTCCTGCTCATCATTTTCATGATCACGGCGCCGCTGCTGACGCAGGGCGTCAAGGTGGACCTGCCCAAGGGCGCTGCGGAACCTATCGAGGCGCAGAACATCCCACCACTGGTGCTGTCGGTGGACCGTGCCGGACGGCTGTACCTGAACGTCGGTCCCGAGCCACAGCAGCCCCTCGATGACGCTACGGTGGCAGCCCGCGCCAGCGCCACGCTACAGCGTAATCCGCAGACGCAGGTACTGGTGAAGGCCGACAGCGCCGTGGCCTACGGGCGTGTCGTGCAGGCCATGGTTATCCTGCAGCGCGCCGGGGCGCGCACGGTGGGGTTCATCACCGAGCCGTTGCCGGACAGCGGGCGCCGCGGGAGCTGATGCGCGTTCTCGCATGCAACGGATGAGTGACCGTTCGGTGTCGATCGCGCTGTCGGTGCTGCTGCACGCGGCGCTGCTCGGCGCGCTGGTTTACGGCTGGTGGTTGTTCCGGCGGCCGCCACGCCCGGCACCGACGCTCGCCATCGAGGCGCGGATAGTCGATGCGCGCAGCGTCCGCGGTGCGCTGCAGACGACGCCGCAACCCGCGCCTCCGCCCGAGGCGCCGCCGGAGCCGGTGGGACCGCCGCAGCCGACAGCCGAGGAGCTGGCGCAACGCGAGCAGCAGCGGCAGCAGGAGCAGGCGGCCGCCGAACAGCAGCGGCGTGCCGCCGAACAGGCCGCAGCCGAGGCGGCGGCCGCCGAAGCGGCCAGGCGGGCGGCGGCCGAGCGCAAGGCGCGCGAGGAAGCCGAGGCGCAAAAGCGCGCCGCCGAGGAGCAGCAGCGGCAGGCGGATGCGAAGGAGCAGGCACAACGGGAGGAGGATCTGCAGCGTAGCCTCGCCGCCGAGGAGCAGGCGAGAAAAGCGCGCGCGGGACCTGCGCTCGCCAGCTGGCAGTCGCAGATTGCTGCCAAGATCAACCGCGCGTGGCTGCGCCCGCCGACGGCGCGGCCCGGCATAGAATGCATGTTGAATGTGACGCAGGTACCTGGAGGCGAAGTGACCGAAGTGAGCATCGGTGAATGCAACGGCGACCAGGCGGTGCGCGAGTCGATCGAGGCGGCCGTATATCGCGCCTCGCCGCTTCCTCCGCCGCCCGATCCGGCATTGTTCGACCGCCACCTGCGCATCGACTTCAAGCCGGACTGAAGCCATGAAGCAAATGAAGGCTCGCGACTCCCTGCGCCAGCGGCGCGTGCTGTTGTGGACTGCGGTGCTGAGCGGTTGTCTCACCGGGTCGATCCCACCGGCACGTGCCGAACTCCAGATCGAGATCACCTCCGGCGTGCGCGATCCGGTGCCGATCGCGATCGTGCCTTTTGCGTCTCCCGGGGCGGCGGCGAGCGACTTCGACGCTGCCGGCATCGTGCAGCACGACCTCGAAGGCAGCGGACGTTTCCGCGCGCTTCCGCGCGAGCGCATGCCGGCGACACCCAGCCGCGCCGATGAGGTGGCGAGCCCATCATGGAAAGCTGTCGGCAGCGATTACGTCGTGGTGGGACGCACGATGACACTCGATAACGGCAGCCTCGCCGTCGACTTCGAGCTGGTGAATACGCTCACCGGAGCGCGGCTCGGCGCGCAGCGCTTTACCGGCGCGCCCGGCGCGATGCGCAACGCGGCGCATCGGGTGAGCGATGTCATCTACCAGAAGATCCTCGGCGTGCGCGGCGCCTTTGCCACCCGCATCGCCTACGTGGCGGTGGACGGCGAGCCACCCGCGCAGCGCCATCAGCTCATCGTTGCCGACGCGGACGGCGCCAACCAGCACATGGTCCTCGAGTCGCGCTTTCCGCTCATGTCGCCCGCCTGGTCGCCCGATGGGCAGTGGCTCGCCTATGTCTCCTTCGAGACCAAGCACGCAGCGGTGTACGTGCAGCTGGTGCGGAGCGGGGAGCGGCGGCAGGTTTCGGCGCGAGCCGGCGTCAACGGTGCGCCCACCTGGTCGCCCGATGGCCGCAAGCTCGCACTGACTCTCGGGGGTAGCAGCGGCAATCCCGACATCTACATCCTCGATCTGGGCACTCAGGATCTGACGCGCATTACCGACGATCCGGCGATCGATACCGAGCCGGAATGGGCTCCGGATGGGAAGTCACTGTTCTTCACCTCCGACCGTGCCGGCTCGCCGCAGATTTATCAGATCGGCACAAGCGCAGGCGCGCGTCCCAAACGGCTCACCTTCGGCGGCAACTACAACGCCCGTCCGCGGGTGTCGCCCGATGGCTCGCAACTCGCGATGGTGACGCTCGACAACGGCAACTACCGCATTGCGATCCAGGATCTCGGCAGCGGCACGGTGCGCGTGCTCTCTCACGGGCACCTCGATGAATCGCCGAGTTTCGCCCCGAACGGGGCTACACTCATTTATTCGGAGCGCGAAAGCAGCCGCGGCTCGCTGGCGACGGTATCTACCGACGGCCTGACGGGGTTGCGGCTGAAGGCTTCCCAGGGAGAGGTTCGGGAGCCGGCGTGGGGCCCGTTCAGCCCCTGAGGCGCCCTGGCGTGCAGTTGGCGATTGCGGAGGAAGCGGAATGTCGCAGAAGGTATCCATGCATCGAGTGATGGCCGTGCTGCTGCTCGTGTCGGTATGCGCGCTCACCGCCTGCGCGAGCAAGCCGCCGAAGCCGGCCGCCTCCGACGAGGCTGGCATGGCGAGTACGGGAGGGGAAGGATCGGGCGCCGCCAACCCCAACGCGAGCGGCTCGGGCGGCGATGATGAAATTGCCGGACCGCAGGCGGGGCTGCTGGCCAAGCGCACCGTGTATTTCGACTTTGACAGCAGCGAGATCAAGGGCGAGGGCACCGACATCGTCGCTGTGCACGCCAAGTACCTGGCAGCCAACCACGGCGCGCGCGTGCGTCTGGAAGGGCACACGGACGAGCGCGGCTCGCGCGAATACAACATCGGTCTCGGTGAGCGGCGTGCGCAGTCGGTGCGCCGGGCGTTGCTGCTGCAGGGCGCGGCCGACGCGCAGATTTCCACGGTGAGTTATGGTGAGGAGCGTCCGGCGGTGGCGGGACACGACGAGACGGCGTGGGCCAAGAACCGGCGCGTCGAGATCGTGTACCTCGGCGCCGCGCCGGCGCCAAAGCCCTGAGGCGAGGGAGTGCCATGCGCGTAACACTCTGGGCACTGCCGGCGATGCTCGCCGCCTGCGCCAGTACCCCCGACAAGGATCCGGTGCAACTGCGGCTCAACGATCTCGAGGCACGCGTCACGCGCATGGAGCGCATCGTCGCCAACGAGGTGCAGGTCTCACAGAACCTCGATGAAGTGCAGGGGAATCTGCGCGAGCTGCGTGGCCGGCTCGAGGAGCTGGAGCACAACAACGACTCGCTCCGCAAGCAGCAGCGCGACCTGTTCGGCGATCTCGAACGGCGGCTAAACACGGCGGGAGGAGGCACCGCGGGTGCGGCCCTTGCGGGGGCGGCGGGGGGGACGGCCGCGGGTGCCGCAGCTGCTGCAGACGCGGCCGCGGCGGGCAGCAACGCACCCTCGCCGACCGAGCAGGCCGTGTACGGCCAGGCCTTCGATGCGCTCAAGGCGGGCAGCTATTCGACCGCGATCACCGGGTTCAAGGACTTCCTGCACACCTATCCGAGCAGCTCGCTCGCCGACAACGCGCAGTACTGGCTGGGCGAGGCCTACTACGTGAGCCACGAGTACGACTCCGCCGCCGGTGCCTTCCGCACGGTGCTGAAGAAGTGGCCGGATTCGCACAAGGCCCCCGATGCCATGCTGAAGCTCGGTTACACGCAGCTCGAGCAGAAGCAGTACCCGGCCGCACGGGCGACGCTCGATGAGGTGACGAAGAAGTACCCCGGCACGGAGTCGGCGAAGCTCGCCGCGGAGCGCCTGCGCCGCATGCCGGCGCAGCCCTCGCAGTGATCGCCTACGGCATGATGGTCCACAGCACAACGGCCCACAGCGCGTAGAGCCGGCCGCACGCGATGTCACGGCCCCAGCATGACGCGTCTCAGGATCACCGAAATCTTCCATTCTCTGCAGGGTGAGGCCGATACCGCCGGCATTCCCACGGTGTTCGTGCGCCTCACCGGTTGTCCGCTCAGATGCCAGTACTGCGACACCGCTTATGCCTTCCATGGCGGGGAGTGGTGGGAAGTACCGGCGATCCTGACACGTGTGCGCGAGTACGCGACGCGTTACGTGTGTGTCACCGGAGGGGAGCCGCTCGCGCAAAAGGGCTGCACCACGCTGCTCACCGCGCTGTGCGAGGCGGGGCTGCGCGTGTCGCTCGAAACGAGTGGCGCCATGGCGCTCGGCGATGTCGACCCGCGGGTGGTGAAGGTCGTGGACGTCAAGACGCCCGGCTCGGGTGAGGAACGGCGCAATCGCTACGAGGAGCTCGCGCGGCTTCTGCCGCACGACCTGGTGAAATTCGTGATCTGTGATCGCAGCGACTACGAATGGAGCCGCGCCAAACTCCCACAGCTCTCGCTGCCGGCCGGTTGCATCGTGCTCTTCTCGCCGAGCCATGAGCAGCTCCCGGCACGCGATCTGGCGGACTGGATCCTCGCGGACGGCCTACCGGTGCGCTTTCAGATTCAGCTCCACAAGTACCTGTGGGGCAACGTGCCCGGCAAGTGAGGTCGATCGCGGTGGCCGAAGCTCATGCGGTGGTGTTGCTGTCCGGCGGTCTCGATTCGGCTACCGCGCTCGCGATCGCCCGCGAGCAGCGCTTCGCCTGTCACGCGCTCTCGGTGGATTATGGCCAGCGCCATGCGGCCGAGCTCGATGCCGCCCGCCGCGTGGCGCGCGCCGCGGGTGCGCGCGAGCACCGCGTCATGCACGTCGACCTCGCGGGCATCGGCGGCTCCGCGCTGACCGACCCTGCCATCGCAGTGCCTGAAAGCCCGAGCGAGGGAATTCCGGTCACCTACGTTCCAGCGCGCAACACCATCATGCTCGCGCTCGCACTCGCGTGGGCGGAGGTGCTCGATGCGCGCGATATATTCATCGGGGTCAACGTCCTCGATTCGAGCGGTTATCCGGACTGTCGCCCGGAGTTCATCGCGGCCTTCGGGCGGGTTGCAGAGATCGCAACGCGGGCCGGCGTCGAAGGCAGGCCTTGCCGCATCCACACCCCGCTCATCGGCTGGACCAAGGCCGAGATCATCCGTGAGGGTACCCGGCTGAAAGTCGATTACCGGCAGACGGTCTCCTGCTACCAGGCGGATGCCGAAGGGAGAGCTTGCCGGCGCTGTG
>Ga0210384_10009543_pt1 | contig 10003 bp, 2 predicted proteins | sample IncBWH2MmetaG_FD_160574 | JGI IMG/M metagenome (GOLD analysis project Ga0210384, IMG submission 160574) | Forest soil microbial communities from Barre Woods Harvard Forest LTER site, Petersham, Massachusetts, United States - Inc-BW-H-2-M | ecosystem: Environmental > Terrestrial > Soil >...
GCCCCGACACCGCCCACTCTCACCCTCATCAAGGGCGGGCCAACGACGCTGAGCCTCGGGCAGCTGGGGCAGTTCACCCTCAACGTGCAGAACACCGGGATGACTGACGCGTGGAACGCGACGATCGTGGACAAGCTGCCGACGGGTACGACCGGAGGCATGTGCACGACGACGCCGCAGATCCTTTCCGCGCAGGTGTTCCAGGCCGATGGCGTGACACCCGTGCCCGGCAAGGGACCGCTCGCGGCGGGCACGGATTATACGGTTACCTATGTGGGGGCACCCACCTGCACGCTGACGCTCAACCTGTTGAGTGCCGCGGCGGTGATCGGTTCGACGCAGCGCCTCATCGTCACCTACCAGACGCAGCTCGATGCCAACACGCAGAAGGGCATCACGCTCACCAACGTGGCGGGTGCGACGCAGTGGTACAACGGCCCGAGCAGCAACACCGGCCGCCTGAGCTACACCTGCACACTGACCAACGGCACTCCCGGGGTGCTCGACTGCCAGGACGCACACACGGTAACGGTGCCGATCTCAGCTCTCACGCTGACCAAGGGCGGCCCGGCGACGATGTACCTCGGGCAGCTGGGGCGGTTCACCCTCAGCGTGCAGAACACCGGCACGACTGACGCCTGGAACGCGACGATCCTCGACAAGCTGCCGACGGGTACGACGGGCGGCATGTGCACGGCCACGCCGCAGATCCTCGCCGTGCAGGTGTTCCAGGCCGATGGCGTGACTCCGGTAACGGGCAAGGGACCGCTCAAGGCCGGCACGGACTACACGGTGAGCTTTACCGGGACGCCCGCCTGCACACTGACACTCAACCTACTGAGCGCCGCTGCGGTCATCAGTCCGACGCAGCGCCTCATCGTCACCTACCAGACGCAGCTCGATGCCAACACTCATAGCGGCGCCACCCTCACCAACGTAGCCGGTGCGACGCAGTGGTACAACGGGCCGAGCAGCGACACCACCCGCCAGACCTACACCTGCACGTTGACCAACGGCACGCCCGGGGTGCTCGACTGCCAGGACGCGCACACGGTAACGGTGGCGACCCCCGCTTTGACCATCGTCAAGCAGGTAACGGTGGTGGGGGGCGGGCTGGCGATGCCGGGCGCAACCCTCAACTACCTGGTGCACGTGACCAACACCTCGGCGAGCCCGGTAACACCGGTGGTGGTCACGGATGACCTGAACGCGGCAGGACCGGGGGCGCTCACGTATGTCACCGGCACGGCTACCGTGAACGGCTCGGTGACGGGCGTCACGGTCACCGGCAACGTCATCACCACGAACTACTCCGCGACCTACGGGCCGCTCGCGCCGGGAGGGACGATCGACCTGCGGTTCCGCGCGACGCTCGGCAGCACGCTCGTCTCCGGCACGACGGTTACCAACACCGGCGTCGTCACCTGGGGCAACCCGCCGCAGAGTGCCTCGGCGAGCGTCCCGGTCCTGCTGCAGATTCCGCCCGGGGCATTGACCGTCAGCAAGACGACTCCGTCGCTCGATGTGTCGCGCGGGCAGCTCGTGCCGTACACCATCACCGTCACCGACGTGTTGACTGGACCTGTCCAGGGCGTAGCGCTCGTGGATAGCTTCCCCGCGGGGTTCCGGTACGTCAAGGGCTCAGCGCGCCTCGACGACGTGCCGACGGAACCCACCGTGTCGGGGTTCCAGCTCACCTTTAGCAATCTCAGCTTCGTGGGCGGTGAACATCACACCATCCTGCTGCTGCTGGCCGTGGGCGCGGGGGTGGGGGAAGGTGAGTTCGTTAACCGCGCGCAGGCGTTCAGCGAGGTCATGAGCGCTTCAGTAAGCCGCGCGAAGGCAACCGCTGCGCCCACACGCTCGGCGGTGAACCGCGCGCAGACTCCCGCCGCGCTCATCGGTAATCCGGTGTCGACTGAGGCCACTGCCACGGTCCGCGTGGTGCCGGATGTGACCTTCGATTGCACGGATGTGATCGGCAAGGTCTTCGACGACGCGAACGGTAACGGCCGTCAGGATCCGGGAGAGAAGGGCATACCTGGGGTTCGGGTCGTCACCACCCGGGGTCTGGCCGCCATCACCGATGAGTTCGGGCGGTTCCACATCACCTGCGCGATCACACCGCTCGAGGGTCGGGGCAGCAACTTCGCGCTCAAGCTCGATGACCGGACGCTGCCGAGCGGCTATCGACCGACGACACCGCAGGTGGTCGTAGAGCGCGCCACGCGCGGTAAGGCCCTGCGCTTCGAGTTCGGTGCCTCGATACACCGCGTCGTGAGTCTCGATCTCTCGGATGCGGTGTTCGAGCCGGGAACCACCGACATGCGCCCGCAATGGCGCCCGAGACTGGACCTGCTGCTCGCGGAACTGCGCAAGTCGCGATCGGTCCTGCACCTGTCCTATCTCGCCGACGTCGAGGACAAGCCACTGGTCGACCGGCGCCTGGTAGCGGTCGAGCAGACGATCAAGGACGCCTGGCGGGCGATGAACTGCTGCTACGAGCTCACGATCGAGCGCGAGGTCTACTGGCTGCGCGGCAGCCCTCCCAAGGAACCCGTCCAGCGACTGCGAGGTGCCCCGTGAGCGGCAGGCGCAAGCGTAGCTCCTGGCTCTTGAGTTGGCTCACGCTCGTCGCCGTGAGCGCGCAGGCGCAGACCGTCGGTGAGACGCCGCTCGGCAGCGCGGTCGAGCGGCAATTGCCGGTGGAGCAGCCGGCGCCATGGGCGCGGGACCCGGAGCAGATCAAGACCGAGGCGGGCGACCGGCTCGTGAAGCGGCAGGTGCTGACCGAGAGCTTCGAGACCGTGAAGCTCAGGAACGTCATTCCCCCCATTCACTTCGAATCCGGGGTGGCGAAGATTCCTGACAATTACGTGGAGACGTTGCGCAAAGCCCTGGACGCCTTGCAGGATCGCCGCAACGTTCGCCTGCATCTGGTCGGCCATGCGGACAATCAGCGGCTGTCGCCGGCGCTCGTCAGAACTTTCGGGGACAACGCCGGACTTTCACGCGAGCGCGCGGGCGAGGTGGCGGAATTCCTCAAGCGGGCACTGCAGCTGAAGCCGGAGGCCATTGCCTACGAGTGGGCCGGCGATACGCACCCCATTGCCTCGAACGACACCGTCGAGGGCCGGGCACTCAACCGCCGCGTGGAGGTGGAAGTCTGGTACGACCAGCCGAAAGCGCGCGAGGCGGACGATGAAATGCTCGTGCGAGAGCAGATCAAGCAGGTCAAGGTCTGCCGGGTGCAGACGCTCTGCAAACTGCGCTTCAAGGAAGGCGCGGCGCGGCGGTCACGCTTGAACAATCTCGTTCCGCCACTGCACTACGACGCCGAAAATGTGCAGATCACCCCAGAGTTCGTCGAGCACATCAGGAAGGCACTGGACAACCTGCGCGACAAGTCGGGTGTGGTGGTCAAGTTCATCGGCTACACCGACCCGGTAGCCCTGTCGGAGCGCGATGAGCGCATTTACGGCGACCTCGTCGCGCTCTCGAAGGCGCGGGCACGCCGCGTGTCGCTTGCCGTGCAGGAAGCTCTCAAACTGCCCGGCACTCAGATCGCGAGCGATGGCCGGGGGGCGACGGTGCCCCTCGGCTCGAACGACACCCCCCAGGGCCGCGCCCTGAACCGCCGCATCGAGGTGCAGTTCTGGTACGACGACCCGTTGCGGGAGCTGCCCGACGAGCCCCAGATGTGCCCGAATCCGGGCACGGAGGTGGTCACGAAGGTTTATGAGCCTGCGTGGGGCAGTATTGCGCCTCTGCAGCTCACGAACGGGCGCGCGATCATTCCGCCCGGCTACACCGAGAGCCTGCGGCGCGCTATGGCGGACGTCCACGACAAGTCCAATGTGCGGCTCCGTTTTATCGGCTATACGGGCAATGAGCGGCTCGATCGCCGCACCGCCGCGGTGTACGGCGATGACGTCGGTCTCTCCGCTGCCCGGGCGCGTCGGGCGATGGAAGTCGTCTCGGAGCAGATGCATCTTTCCGGCTCGCAGGCCGAGCACGAGGGACGGGGCTTCGTCCAGTCGGGCGACGTGGTCAATGTCGGCTTCACGCAGGGAGAGTCCTCGTACGTCGTGGTCCAGATCGTCTACGACGAGCCCGCCGTACTCGATGACTACGAAGGTGTGAAGATCACCCCCCTGACCCACGAGCTCACACCGCAGAACCCCCTGGGCGTCAACTCGATGCACATCACCGTGGACGGTGTGCCCATCGACGACCCGGGCAGGAGCTCCGCCGACGTGCAGCGCTGCACGGACGTCGCTCTGGACAAGGCGGACATCCGCTTTCAGTTCGACGATCTGAAGGCGCGGCGCCGGCTGAGTGTTGCGGTCGCCCCGAGCGTCGTCGTGTTGCAGAGGACCCCAGACGAGGGGTTCGTTGGAGCGCCGGTGCGCTTTCAGATGTACAGCAACTACGCGGCATTCATTGCGCGAGCAGAGGTGCGGATATTCGAGACAGGGCGTTCCCCGCAAAGCACGCCACTCGCTGTCGTCCCCATCGATCCGAACGGCTCGGCTGAGTGGCAGCCGCACGCGCGGCAGCTTTCGGCTGCGGGGCGGGAGTTGAGGTACCTGGTCCGCGCCTATAGCAAGGATGGCAAATTCGACGACACGAAGCCGCTATCGCTGTGGATGGTTCATGATGGATCCCGCGCGCCGGAGGATCCGGTGACCGCGCCGCCGAGCGGCGGCGACTATGAGATGACCGATTCCGGCGGCGCTATGTACCCATCGGGATATGAAGCCGAAGTTGCGGCGGCGAAGGGCGGAAGTGACGCCGCGCCGCCGGCGCCTCGCGCAACCGCTACGACAAGTTCTCCGGGCGAAGTGAGCGGCCCGGCGCCAGCAATGACGCCTGTAGCATGGTTCGACGCCGACCCGTCCGGTGGCGCGTCCTTCCTTGGGGCACAGGACACAGATCCACCTCCGCAGCCCGCGCCACCCGCCCTGCACACGGAGCCGGAGCTGCTCGCCGCCTATGGTGAGAGCACGCTCTCGGATCAGAGCATCCGGGTGAGCGGCGGCACGGTCACCGTGCGCGGTGGCGGCATTCCGCCCGGACACACGGTATGGGTGGCGGGCCACCAGGTGCCGGTGGATGCGAAAGGCAACTTCATCGCCGAGGAGGTCCTGCCCACGGGGGCGCACACCGTCGAGGTGGCGGTACTCGATCAGGACGGTAACGGCACGCTCTACCTCCGCGATCTCGAGTTCAAGCCCAAGGATCGTTTCTTCTTCGGCATGGCGGACCTGACCCTCTCGAAGAGCCACACGAGCACGACCGAGCAGGAGATGCAGGGCGCCAACGCACCGTACGACTACGATGCATCGGTCTCCGGGAGCCTGTCGTTCTTTGCCACACAGAAATTCAACGACGACTGGAAGGTGACGGCGAGCGCGGATACGCGCGAGGAGCCGGTCAAGGATCTGTTCAGTAACTTCCTGAACAAGGCGCCCGACTCGCTGTTCCGGCGCATCGATCCCAATTACTACTACCCAACCTACGGCGATGACAGCACCGTGCAGGAGCTCGCTCCGACGCTCGGCAAGTTCTACGTGAAGGTCGAGCACCACGACGACTACGGATTGTGGGGTAATTTCCGGATCAACTACCTTGATAACGAGCTCACCCAGGTCGACCGCGGGCTCTACGGCGGGAATGTCCACTGGCTCTCCGACAGTACGACGAGCTTCGGTGAGAAGCGCATTACCCTCGATGGGTTTGCCGCTCAGCCGGGGACGATCGCGGGCCGCGACGAGTTCCAGGGAACCGGTGGCTCGCTGTACTTCCTGCACTTTCAGGACATCCTCACCGGCTCGGAACAGGTGCGCATCGAGATGCGCGACAAGGACTCCGGGCTCGTGACCGGCACCGTGAACCTGCGTCCCTCGATCGACTACGAGATTGACTACCTGCAGGGCCGGATCGTGCTCGCCGAGCCGCTGTCCTCGACCGCGGCCGATAACCTGCTGGTTCGCACCAGCGGGCTCAGCGGGCAGCTGGCGTACCTGGTGGTCCGCTACGAGTACACGCCGGCCTTCGATGACATCCACACCTGGACGACGGGCGGGCAGGGGGATGTCTGGCTCAACAACTACATCCGGCTCGGGGTCACCGCCAGCTCCAACGATTCGGGCACCGACGGCAACAGCCTGCGCGGTGCGGATGTGATGCTGCGGAAGAGCGCGGATTCCTGGGTGAAGCTGCAGGGCGGGAAGAGCAATGGGCTCGACTCCACCTCGTTCTACTCGAACGACGGTGGCTTCGGCTTCACGAGCTACAACCCGGCCACGTTCGCAAACGCGAGTGCCGATGCATACCGAGCCGACGTCAGCGTCGGGCTCGCTGATCTTCTATCCGGGAGCAAGGGTCGCCTGACCTACTACACCCAACACCTCGACGCCGGTTACTCGGCGCCTGGATTCGACACGCTGACCCCCACCGACTACTCCGGCGGCACTTTGCTGTTACCGCTCGGCGACCGCTGGAGCCTGAACGCCAAGGCGGACCGCAAGGCCCAGGAGCAGGGGCTCACGACCACGGCCGAGGAGCTGGATGTCGCGTACAAACTGAGCAAGAACTGGAGCGTGAGCACCGGTGTCCGCCAGGACAACCGCGAGGACAACTCTCCGCTCGTCCCGCTCACACAGCAGCAAGGCGAGCGAACCGATGTGGTGGCGCAGGTGGGGTATGACTCGCTCGCCAAATGGCGCACATACATCTTCGGTCAGGACACCGTCTCGAAGAGCGGTGACCGGGAGGACAACGGACGAGCGGGTGTCGGCGGATCGTATCGCGTCACGAACGCGCTGCGAATCGATGCGGAAGCGTCCGAGGGCAGTCTCGGGCCGGGCGGCAAGCTCGGCACCAACTACCTGGTCTCGGATCACACGACGCTGTATCTCAATTACTCGCTGGAGAACGAGCTCGGGGACACCGGCGTGTTCCAGCGCCAGGGGACGCTGGTTTCGGGGATGAAGGAGCGCCTGTCGGACAGCAGCTCGGTGTATGTCGAGGAGCGCTACCAGGACATCGACTCGGCGACGGGCCTCACACATGCGACGGGTGTGACGCTCAGGCCCGACGATCGCTGGAACCTCGGCGTCAACGCGGAGGTCGGAACGCTCGTCGACAGTCAGACCGACGCCCAGACGAAGCGTAAGGCGGGCGGCGTTCGCATCGGTTACGGCCACGACAAGATCCAGTTCTCGAGCGGAGTCGAGTATCGGGACGATGAGATGCAGCAGCCCGATGCAACGACCTACACGACTCTGAAGACTTGGCTGTTCAGGAACAATTTCAAGTACCAGATCGCGCCGGACTGGAGGTTGATCGGCAAGGTCGACCACTCGATGAGCAATGCCTCACAGGGACAGTTCTACGACGGCGGCTACACCGAGGCGGTGCTCGGCTACGGATATCGCCCGGTTCGGAGCGATCGGCTCGACGTGCTGGCGAAGTACACCTACTTCTACAACGTTCCGACGGCCGGGCAGGTGACACCGCAGGACACGGCGGCGCAGTTCATCCAAAAGAGTCACATCGCTTCCATCGACGCGAGTTATGACCTGACCCAGCAGTGGTCGGTCGGGGGAAAATACGCCTACCGCCTGGGCGAGGCGAGCCTCGAGCGGGTGAACCCCCAGTTCTTCGACAACACGGCCGAGCTCTACATCGTGCGCGTCGACTGGCACTTCCACCAGGAGTGGGAGGGAGTGATCGAGGGCCGCGCGCTCGAGATGCCTGATCTCAACGAGACGCGTTCCGGCATGCTCGTCGCTCTCTACCGCCACCTCGGCAAGCACGTGAAAGCCGGGCTGGGGTACAACTTCACGAATTTCTCCGAAGACCTGACCGACATGAGCTTCAAGAGCCACGGCATCTTCATGAACGTGGTCGGAGCGATGTGATCTGTGACCGTGGGGGGTCGGACAGATCGTCCTGCTTGACGAGGGTCATCCCCCAGGCGCACGTGTATAGAGTCGGACTGAGCGGCGGCGATCCCCCAAAGCTCGCGCACCTCGCCCGCTTGCGCGGTCCAAGAACTCATTCGAGTCGCGTGGTACAAGATACCCGGCAGTCGACTTCAATTGAATCGGACACCTGCCTCGCTGCGCGGAATGGGCGTACAGTGTCGCCGGGGAAGGGCAATAGTGCGCGCGATGAACCGCCGAACGTTCATCCAAGCAGCCGCGACGACCGTTTCGGGCCTAACCGCTCGGGCCGGTATCGGGACGGATCGATCCGTCGAGGGGCTGCTCAAATGGCTGGAAGAGTCACCCCGGGAGCACATTCCGCGCGACATCGTGCGAATGATCCGAACGGGTCTGCGTTACGAGGACCTGCTAGCCGCCTTGTGCCTGGCGGCCGTGCGCAATGTCCAGCCGTATCCCGATGTGGGTTACAAATATCATTCGGTGATGGTGTTGCGATCGATCCACTTGGCCACCGAGCAGCTTCCGTCCGCGGACAGGTGGCTCCCCATCACCTGGGCAGCGGATTATTTCAAGGACACGCAAGCTCAGGAGCGGGCAGCCAGTGGCTGGCGCTTGCCAACAAGGCCCACCGCTTCAGTCGGTAACCCAGAGGTGGCGCGGCGTGCCCTGGCCACCGCGCTGGATAACTGGGATCGCGATGCCGCCGATACGGCGATAGTGAACTACGCGCGGGCCGCGCACCCAGACGAGATCTTCTCAATGTTGTTTGGTTACGGTGCGCGGGACCTCCGAGCGATCGGCCACAAAGCCATAACCGTGAGCAACGCTCACAGTCTTGTCGGGCTCCTTGGCGGCGTTTACGCCACACCTCTGCTGCGTTCCACTGTGGCGGCGCTGCAGAACAGCGGAGGAGGGCCTAATCCGGCCAGTCACAACCTTCAACCTGATCGGCCATGGCGGGAAAATCAGCGGCGTTCACGCGAGATCCCGCGGTCCTGGAAGCATGGACGCGACGACGCTGGCGCACGGAGAGAACTGCGTGGAGCGCTCTATCAGGTGTCGGAAGAGGCAGCTGGCACGGTTGTCGTCGAGCTGCTGAAGCAAGGCATCTCGCCCGAGGCGATTTGGCAGGTCTTACTCACTACGGCCGCGGAACTGCTCATGCACGAGCCGAGTATTGTGCTGCTGCATGCACAGACCACGGCCAACGCATTGCATTACGCCTACCGCGTCTGCGGCGACGAACAGACACAGCAGCTAATGTTGCTACAGGGCGCGGCGTTTATAGCTATGTTCCGGACTCTAGTGAAAGCGAGTCAACAGGACTTTAGCCTCGATGCCATGCAGCCATTCCCGCTGGATAGCACGGGCGTCGACGCGATTGCGGAAATCTTCGCCGACGCCTCCGCGGGTCAACGCTTGCGGGCTGCTCGGAAGTGTTTGGGGTATCTGCAGAACGGCGGTGACGCAGAGGCATTCATTGCGACAGCTCGGCGTAATTTGATATATAACGCCGAAGAGCCCCATGACTACAAGTTCTGCGAGGCCGTGTTGGACAGCTACTCCCAATTTGGGGATTCCGCGTGGCGAAGCGTCTTCTTGAGCGCAGGCATGGCGTACTTCAGAGGGTCCGGCGGGCGAGCTGGCCCCGTTGTGGAAGAAATGATCGAGTTGTTGAGGGCCTGACCTGGTTAAGCGTCGTGCGCGAATCATCTGACTTGGTACCCGGGACAGGCACCTAACTCGGGCGAATTCCGCAAAGGATTCAATGTCTCGGCGGAGCGGGGCCGAAAAATTACCCGCTGATTTACCCCTTGGACGGCTGTTCCAAACAGCGTTTTCGGCCTGCAGTGAGCGGCCGCGCGGGGGGTAGGGCGGCGGAGATCGGCTTGCAGGGCGAGGCTGCTTGCGGAAAGGGCGTCTCGCACCTGAACGGTGCCTTGCAGAGCAGCAACGTAGAGGCTGCGCGGGTCGCCAAACCGCCCATGAATCCGCTGACGCCGATGCGTACCCAGGAACGTACTATTATTAATTTAGGGTCTTCCGGT
>Ga0210384_10009545_pt1 | contig 10002 bp, 6 predicted proteins | sample IncBWH2MmetaG_FD_160574 | JGI IMG/M metagenome (GOLD analysis project Ga0210384, IMG submission 160574) | Forest soil microbial communities from Barre Woods Harvard Forest LTER site, Petersham, Massachusetts, United States - Inc-BW-H-2-M | ecosystem: Environmental > Terrestrial > Soil >...
AGAAAGAAAATGGAAATCACGATGCCGAACAACACGCACTGTCCCCAAAAAGAATACAGCTCCCAAAGCTGCCCTTGATGCACGCGAAAATAGATCGCGCTGAGCAGCGCTTCGCTCAGCGGCAGTTGATCAATGTGATGAAACAGAAAAGTGCCCAGCGCAAACCACGCCGCTAACAACGCAAAGCCCCACCGGCTCTGTCGCAGAAAAATCGTCAACCGTATCCAGAAGAAGCGGCGCATTTCGATGCGGTATGTTAGCAGCAGTTGGGCCGCTGCACCTCTCCCGCATGACTCCTGTGCTATGTTCAAATCGAAAGAGCAGGAATTATGGCGCTCTACTACGAGGTTTGGCACGGCAATGACAGAGGCATGCGGCTTACGCCGCATCGGTATCGCGATAATAGATTTCGCATGAGGAACGGAGCAGGCGATCCATGGATAGCTGTTGAGAAACTCCAAATCGAATCTTACTTGGCTCAGGGCTACATCTTAGGAATGAGTGCGGGGTCGCTCCGCGAGCGGGATAAGCTCCGATTCGATAAGAGGCCAAAAAAAACCATAGCCAGGGCGGTGGGCAATGCTTCTGAAGCTCGTCGGTGGGAATGGTAGGCTCGTGGGGACTCGAACCCCAGACCTCCACCGTGTCAAGGTGGCGCTCTAACCAACTGAGCTACGAGCCTAAACTGAAGTCGATTGTAACATGAGGGGCGAACACACGGAGATGATGGATGGCGGCACAATTAGCGATTGACGCAGAGTTGAAAAAGAAGTGCCCGGCGGTGGCTCTTGCGTGCGTAACCGCGGAAGTGGAAACCGGGGAGACTCCGGCGGAGCTAAGCGAAGAGTTGCGTGCTTGCGAAGAAAAAATCCTGAAGCTGCCTGAGCCGAAGGCCGTGCTCGAGTCGGCCCCTATCTTGGCGACGCGTGCCGCTTACAAAGCGCTGGGGAAAGATCCCGCGAGGTATCGTGGTTCGGCGGAGGCGCTGCTGCGCCGCGTCATCGCGGGAAAAGGATTGCCGCGCATCAATTCCGTCGTGGATGTGATCAATCTGGTGAGCGTGCAGAGCCGCCTGCCCATCGGGCTGTACGACCAGGCGCATATCGAAGGCGACATCGTGTTTCGCGCGGGGCGCGCGGGAGAGACTTACAAAGGCATCGGCAAATACGATCTGAATCTCGAAGGTCTGCCGCTGTTTGCCGACGCCCTCGGCCCGCACGGCAGTCCCACCAGCGATTCCGAACGCACCATGGTCACGCCGGCCACCAAGCTGGTGCTGGCCATCCTCATCTCCTTTGGCGGCCCACAGAGCTTGGGAAAATGGCCGGAAACGATGAGCGCACTTCTTGAGAAGTACGCCAAAGCGCACCATCACCAGGTTGAAATATCCTCGTAGAGAATCAGCAAGAATGGCAGCTCTTACGACCCGCTTGACGGGAAAAGTTACGGCCGGTCGGGCGACTCGAGCGATTCGTGAAGCGCGAAGATCGTCACAATGGCGGTTCCCGCTGCAATGTAGTAGATCGCTTTACTCCTGCCGGCTTTCAACGGCCGTCCGCCGGAGCCTTTCGGGCCCTGAGCCGATGCCGCCGCCGGCGCGCCGCCCTCCGGCGTCATCACTACACGGTAGGTTTCGCCTTCGGGAATGACGCGCGTTTCGCCATCCACCGTGCACGCCAGCGCTCCACGCGTGCTCTTCACTAGCATTTCATTCCGGCTTACCACCGTTACTTGCCCAATCGTCGGCTCATTGGAATTCGGCCGTACCACCGCGGTGAAAACGTGCAACGCAAAGGCATTGGCGTTTGCAGTGGAAAACGTGGCCGAGCCCGACGTCAGGATGGCCGCCGGTGAAGTTTCTTCCTGCAGCAGAATCGCGGTGCTCGCGCTGGAAAGCAGAAAGCGCGCGGCTCGCGCACGAACTTGCAGGCTCCCGCTCGCTGCGGTGATCAGGCGATCGCCGCCAAAAACCGTGCTGCCCACCGAAGCCGTTGCCAAACCGACGTTCGCGTGCTCAGCGTACACCACGGTACCCAGACCCGACACAGTGGCCCCGTAAACGGGCGAAATCAGGAAGGCGGCGCAGGCGACAATGGCGAGAAGCGGACGAAAAGGTGTGACTTTCGTTTCCAAAGTAGGCCTCCCGAGGGCCGAGAGAAGCATACTCACAGCTTTTGTTGGCGTCAATCAGTAAACACCTGCAGACAAAAAGTGTTGTGAAAGTTACCGGACCCGAAGCCGGCTTATAAGTCCTCTGGTTGCACCAGTCTGAAAATCTCTGGCGCTTGAATTTCAACAAGGCATTAAGGCGCATTCATCTGCCTGTAGCAAAACCCAGCGCAAATAGGACAGGAACGGGGCGTGGGTTCGGCGGCTTAGTACATCTTAAAGTCCCCTAGCGGGCACAGGTGTACACCGTAAATTTCGCGAGGCGGCTTGCCTCAGAGGGTGTGCAATGCAGCGACGTTGTTCAGGCAATTTTACTTGGTTCTTTCGTTGGTGGCTAGCCATTCTGGTTATTTTCGGCACCCTGGCGCCTGCGGCATTCGCGCAGGGCGGCAGAGGCATCATTTCCGGACGCGTCACGGACACGGGTGGCGGGGTCCTGCAAGGTGCGCAGATCACCATCGATCCTGGCGGAGCGGTGGCAGCCTCGGACATTCAGGGACAGTTTCTGGTGAACGGGCTGGCGCCGGGCAGCTACACTGTGACTATCAGCTACGTGGGGTTCGCCACGGTCACCAAGAGCGTGACCGTAACTGCCGGACAAGTGGCCAGCGCCGACGCCCAGTTGGCAGTGGAGTCGCAAAATCAGGAGGTGCTGGTCACCGCCGAGCGCGCCTCTGGCGAAGCCGAAGAAATTAATCGGCAGCGCACCGCTGACAATGTGCTCCAAGTACTCACTTCGGACGTGATTCGCAGCCTGCCCAACGCCAACATGGCTGATGCCCTGGGCCGCTTGCCCAGCGTGACTTTGGAACGCGACGAAGGCGAAGGCAAATACGTGCAGGTCCGCGGTACCGAGCCCCGTCTCACCAACGTAACCCTCGACGGTATCAGTGTTCCCTCACCAGAGAACTTCGCCCGGCAGATCAAGCTGGACGCGATTCCGGCCGACATCGTCGAGTCCGTCGAGATTAACAAAACGCTGCAAGCCAACATGGATGCCGATGGTATAGGGGGTTCCGTCAATCTGGTCACCAAGACGGCTGGCGAGCGCCCTACGGTCAACGTGAGCGGAATGGGCGGGTACACACCGATTATTGGTGGACGCCCGCTGGTTGAGACGACCGGGACGGTGGGTCAGCGCTTTGGTTCAGGCAAGCGTCTGGGCATGCTGCTTGGCGGATCCTACGATTGGAACGGTCGCGGGATTAACGACATGGAGCCTTCTCCAGATGCCTTCAACAATAACGGCGTTCCGGGTGCGCCATTTTATGACGCCGCCGATCTGCGGAATTACCGTTACTACCGGACTCGCTGGGGGCTGGCGGGCAGCGTCGATTACAAGCTCGCCGAAGGTTCCAGCTTGTACGTCCACGGTTTCTACTCCGACTTCAAGAATTATGGCGACCGCTGGGTCTACAACATTCAGGACAATACGCCGGTATTCAATCCGGGCCAATTTCCCAACGGCATTCAGATTTTCAACGGCAATGGCTGCTCCATCGACAATACCGGCGTAGAGACCTGCGGCGGCGGCACCCCTTCGTTCAACGCCTCGATTCGACGTCCCGACTATGCTATCGCCAACCTGGTGGCGGGCGGCAAGCACGTTCTTTCGACCAGCTGGTTTTCCTGGGATGTTTCGGCGTCGCGTTCCCGTCAGCTCGAGCGCGGCGATCCGCAAGCCAATTTTAAGACTACCGATGCTTTCAATAACGCCGGCAGCAGCTGTCAATTCGATCCCGCCAAGACTACCGACCAGTTTCGCCCGCAATGGGGAGCGAGCTGCTTCTCGGAAATTAGCAATCCCGCCAATTTCGATTTGAAGAGTGTCGATCTTCTCGGTCACGGACTATCGGCACAGCTCAATCTGCAAATTACCGGAGCCGGCGCCAAGCGCTACCACTTGGGATCGCACCTGGCCACCATCGAAGTCGGCGGCAGGTTCCGCAACGCGCACAAATTCGACGACTCCTTCACTACCAATATGGTCCCCAACGTTTCCATACCCTTCAGCATGTTCACCAATAGCGTGACCAACTCCGACTATTACGGCGGCGGCTACAAACAGGGGCCGTTTGCGGACTACAGCAAGGTGTTGGATTATTTCAACGCCCACCAGTCGCAGTTTAGCCTGGGCCGACGGGGCCAATTGGGGCCAGGATACAATGCCACTAATTACGATCTGATTGAGAAAGTCTCGGCCGCCTACGTGATGAACACCATCGATCTCACCAATCGGATTCATTTGGTGGCGGGCGTGCGATTCGAGCAAACCAATCTCGATACCACCACTCCCTCGTTTGCCCCTGATGGCACCGTTGCCGGCTGCGCTACAGACAAACCCTTCTTTTGCCGACTAATAACCACCAACGGCTCTTATCTCAGGGTGCTCCCGAGCGCTTCGCTGCGGTTTGCGCTCGACAACAACACGGACATCCGCATCGCTTACAGCCGGGGTCTCGGACGCCCCAACCCGACCGACATCGCCCAAGCCGTTTCCTTCACTCAGCCTTCCGGCGCGACTCCTGGCACCGTTACGTTTAGTAACCCAAACTTGAAGGCGGAGGCTGCCGACAACGTCGATGTTCTGTTCGAGCGCACGCTCAAGCCCTTTGGCATGATCTCGGCAGGGTTCTTCTACAAGAACCTCATCGACCCGATTGTCTCCGCGAGCGTCAAGGAAAACTTCCCGAACGGTCCAACGCCTAACGCGCCTCCCGGTTTGTATACCGTGTCGCAATCGATCAACGCAGGTAGCGCCCGTCTGACAGGATTTGAGGTTGCCTACTTGCAGCACCTTTCCTTCCTGCCGGGTTTTTGGGGTGGATTGGGAATCTCCGCCAACTACGGTTACACCTACTCGACGACCAATGGCCTGCCCGGACGTTCCGACCATCCGCGCCTTTTGCGTTCCGCGCCCAACACATGGAACATCAGCCCAACGTATGACCGCGGCCGCGTCTCCATTCGTGCGGGGCTCTCCTACAACCAGGCCAACATCTTTGCGTATCAATTCCAGGATGGCCTCCCGGGCGGCCTTCATGGCCCGCTCAGCGACAATTACCTGTACTCGCATCTAGAAATCGACGCCCAAGGCAGCTTCCGGCTGGGCCACGGCCTCAGTTTCGTGATGTACGGTCTTAACCTCAACAACGAAGTATTCGGCTTCTACAACGGCAGCTCGCAGTATTTCAACCAGCGGGAATACTACCGGCCTACGGTGGCTGCGGGCTTCCGGTGGTCGCCGACGTTCGAGCACAAGTAGACCAAGCAGGTTTTCCACCCCGGGCAAGCCGGGGCGCAAGGTAACTTGTTGCGTCCCGGTCCACGCCCCCTGCCGGCAACGGACGCAAATTTCTGGCGTCGTTTAGGGTACGTTTAGGAGATTGCTGCTACGTTCTCGTTTCGTCTTGAGGAACGCATGAACAAACGCGCCACTTTTGCCGTCGTGGGATTGCTCGCAAGCCCGGCGCTGTTTTCCCAGGCGGGCGTTTCGGCCCGGTCTGGAAAACGCTCTGGTGCTGGCTCCGGAGAACGTGTCGCCGCTGTTGCGCCTGCCGCAGACGCTGCGGTGCTCGTTGGCGCCGGGGACATCGCCGATTGCAAGGATCTCTCCGGTGCAGAAGCCACCGCCAAACTGCTGGAGCAAATTCCCGGCACGGTGATGGCGGTTGGCGACCTTGCGTATCCCGACGGCACTCAAGAAAACTTCGCCTGCTATGACAAAACTTGGGGACGCGTGAAATCGCGCACCCGCCCCGCTCCCGGCAATCACGAGTTCCACTCCGCAGGCGCGGCCTACTATTTCAGTTATTTCGGATCGGCTGCGGGCGATCCCAAGCTAGGCTATTACAGCTACGAACTCGGTACCTGGCACATCGTGGTGCTCAACAGCGAATGCGAAGCCATTGGCGGCTGCAACGCCGGTTCGCAGCAGGAGAAATGGCTGCGCGCCGACCTCGCAGCGCACCCGGTGGCTTGCACCCTGGCGTATTTTCATAAGCCGCTGTTCAGTTCGGGCAGCGCGCACGGGGACGACCTCGAAATCAAGCCGCTCTGGCAGGCGCTTTACGATGCCAACGCCGATGTGGTGGTGAGCGGCCACGACCATGATTATGAACGCTTCGCGCCGCAAACCCCCGACGCGGCTGCCGACCCGAAGCGCGGTATCCGGGAATTTGTGGCCGGCACGGGCGGCAAGAACCACCGCCCCTTTAGCCCGCCGCATGCCAACAGCGAAGTCCGCGATGCCACGGCTTTCGGAGTCCTGAAGCTGACGCTGCGCTCCGGTGCTTACGATTGGCAGTTCATCCCGGAGGCTGGCAAAACCTTTACGGATTCCGGTACCGGCACTTGCCATTGAGCGGAAAATTTCAGGGCCCCGAAAGGAAAGACTCACAAAAACACAGGGAGAGGAAATGCACACAAAGTACAAGATGATGCTGGCGTTGCTGGGCTTGGCGACGATTGCCGCCGGACCAAGCGGGTACAAAGTAAGCGGCAAAATTGCCTTGCCGGGAACCGGCGGCTGGGACTATGTGACTGTGGACGCCGCGGCCCGCCGCGTCTACGTGACCCATGCCACGCAGGTGGAAGTGCTGGACGCGGATTCGCAGCAACCCGTGAGCAAGATTACGGACACGCCCGGAGCGCACGGCGTGGCGCTGGCTCCGGAATTCGGCCGCGGGTTTATCTCCGCGGGCAAAGCGGATGCGGTGATTGTGTTTGACTTGAAGACGCTAAAGCCCATCGCGCAAGTAAAGACCGGCAAGAAGCCCGATGCCATTATTTACGATCCAGCCACAAAACGCGTTTTCGCCATGAACGGCGAAAGCGACAGCACCACGGTGATCAACGCGGCCGACAATTCCGTGGCCGGCACGATTGCCTTGGGCGGCGGACCGGAATTTTCCGCTGCCGACGGCAAGGGCAATCTGTGGGTCAACATCGAAGAGAAAAACGAAGTGGTGCACATCGATACGCAAGCGATGCAGGTAAAGCATCACTGGCCGTTGGCGCCGTGCGAAGCGCCTTCCAGCATGGCCTTGGACACGCAGAACCGCCGGCTATTTCTCGGGTGCCGGAACCACTTCATGGCCGTTGTGAATGCGGACTCCGGAAAGGTCGTAGCCACTTATCCGATCGGGGACCACGTAGACGCTTCCGCGTTCGATCCGGAGACCAAGCTGGTGTTCCACTCAACAGGCGACGGGAATGTCTTTGTCTTCAAGCAGGACTCTGCCGACAAGTACACTTTCGTCGAAAAGATCGCCACCAATCAGGGCTCGAAGACCATGGGGCTGGATCCGAAAACGCATCGCCTGTTCGTGCCAGCCAACCAAGCGGGCTCGTTTACCGTGCTCGTGCTCGGCCAGTAAAGCGAGATTTTTAGTTGTTGAGGAACAGCTGGGCCGTGCCTAAGCAACAAGCGAGAGGCACGGCTCTCTGCTGATTCTGGTGTCACATCCGACCAGGCTGCGGAAGCTAGCTCACGTCGCTGACCTTGCCGCCGATGAAGGTGATCTTCATGTCTTTGTAAATGTAGAGTTTTTTCGCGCCCAGGTTCACGATCTTGTCGGGCTTGCCGAGAATCCCGACCACCTGTTCTTCCGTCTGTCCCTTGTCAATTGTTTGCGTCTCTTTCGGAGGCTCTGGCGCCGCGGCAGCAGCCTGTTGCTCCTGCTGTGCCCCTTGCTGTGCGTCGCCGCCAGCACTGTCCGGCACGAGCACTTGGCTGATCATGTCGCCTACCTGGCCCGCATCGGCTCCGCCCGAAACATAGCCCTTGGGGAACTGGAAGATAATCTGGGCCTTGAAATTTGATGGCTGTTGGACGTTGTTGCAGCTGTCGCACTCGATCAGGGACAAAGTGACTTTGTCGCTCTTTGCGTCCACCAGCAGCTTGGTAACGTAGACTTTTTCATCCGTAGGCAGTAGGCGACTGTTGTCCGCGCCCTGTCCGCGGTCTTTGAAATTCCACACCTTCTTGATCATCGACGAGGGAGCGTGAACGCTGCCATCTTTATACGTGTTGGGCAGCACGACGCTGTCCCCCGGCGGGTAAGCACGGATTCCACCCTTCTTGATCGCCAGAACAGTGCCCGGCTCGGTGACCACCAGCCCGTTGGAATCAGAATCCAGCCTGGCCACTTTGTACTGCTTCTTGAGGTCGTCTTCCAGCGTCGAGGAACTGGGGCTCTGTGACCATCCGCGTGGAGCCGCCCCCAAGCCGAGCAAGGCAGCCGTGATAATCAACCAACCGAGTTTCTTTTCCATGTGCGTGCTCCTGAAGAATTAAAAAACAAACTGCTGGCCGAACTGCCGTGAAAGCTGCGCATCGCGGCGCGAGGAAGTGCCGAGCGTGGCCAGCTAGTGACACTGGGCACCGCCTAATGTCGCCGCTCGCTGTTACTGGCTATCGGGTTCGCTAGACGCGGCCTTGACTTCTTTCTCTGCGCCTTCCGCGTCCGTTTCCTGAGCCTTCAGGTCGTCATCCGCGTTCAGGTCCGGCTGCACCTGGCCATCCGGATTCGCGGACTTGGTGACGTCTGGAGCCTTCGGTAGGCCGTTGCCGCCCTTGGCAAGAGTGTCCAGGCCGGTGTCGAGCTTCTCGCGGAAATCATTGTGCATGTCCTGCAGGTCGGTGACGAGGACGCGAGGAGCGGAGCCGACCGCGCAATCTTGGCCCTTGGCGCTGAGCACCTTTACGGCCACCGCATTGTCGCTGCCTGGTTCATTTTCTTGCCGCTGGACGATGTCCCCCGCGCTCAAAGTGCAGGAATCGCCATCCACAGTGACGTCAAGCGGTGCGGATATGACGAAGACGCGGTGCTTGGGATCGAGCGCCGCAGGCACTTTTTCCGAGGCGTTGTCGCCGCCCGGATGCGCTGCCTCGCTTTTCATCTGTTCAATCTGGTTTTTGATGTCGTCAGCCACCATTTGCTTGACCTCGGCCGGCATCTTGGCTGCTGCTGCATCGGCATCAAACTCCACCCCACCGCCCCAGGACGGTTTCATGAAAGGAGCGAAGTCGGGAGAAGTCGCCGCGGCGCTGGCATCGGCTGCGGCTGCTGCTTCATACGCGAGCCGGAGATTTTCTGCGATCAGGTAATCGGCCAGCCAAAGCGAGGCGTACGGATAGACCGGTGCGGGAGCGAAGTAAGGTCCGTAGTAGCCGTACCAGGGAGCCGCATTCCAGCCCCATCCGTAGACCACGGGAGCGGGCCACGGATTGTAAGCCCAACCGTAGTATGCAGGGGCGTAGTAGTAAGGAGGCGCGTAGCCGTAGTAGGCGACGCCACGATAGTCGTAGCCGCGATACGCGTAGGCGTAGCGCCGCCCACCGTATCCGACGTAGGTGTGGCGCATGTAAGGATGGCCGCCGCGCATGTAACCGTGCGCCACGTAGCCGCGGCCGTGGCCGTAGTTCACGACCCGGTAGTGTTCGCCCCGCGCGTTTGTTCGCTCTCCGACTACTCGGCGCTCACCCCGGGAACCATGGATGATGGTTGCGCCGCCCCGCGTATGAATGGAAGTAACCCGGCCGTGAGCATCGAATTTCGCCTCATGACCGCTCTTTGTGGACATATTGGTCACTTTGCCGCTCTTGTTGAACTCGCGCGTGTTGCCCGACTTGGTAGTCACCGTCTTGCCGCCGCCGGGATGGCTGACTGTGCCCGGCGTCTTGGCCGCGGTCGCACTACCCTTGCCACCCGCAGCAGTTCCACCCGCACCCGGTGCGCTTTTCGCACTCGCACCAGCAGCACTGCCCTTTCCGCCGGCACTAGGTGCTCCTGGTTTCGCATTAGCGCCCGCGGCCCCGGGCTTGGCACT
>Ga0210384_10009546_pt1 | contig 10002 bp, 8 predicted proteins | sample IncBWH2MmetaG_FD_160574 | JGI IMG/M metagenome (GOLD analysis project Ga0210384, IMG submission 160574) | Forest soil microbial communities from Barre Woods Harvard Forest LTER site, Petersham, Massachusetts, United States - Inc-BW-H-2-M | ecosystem: Environmental > Terrestrial > Soil >...
CCCACGGGCACGTCAAAGTCATACTCCTCATAGCCCGAGTAGGGGTGGTCCTTGCGGATGTCGTAGGCCACCCCCGAGCCGCGCAGGCAGGGCCCCACCCACCCCCAGGAGAGGGCGTCCACAGCCGGCATCACCCCGACATCCCGGAAGCGCCGGGTGAAGATCACGTTTCGGGTGAGCAGGCGGTGGCCCTGGTCGGTCACCTCCTGCACGCTCTTCATGGCCTGACGGCAGCGCGCCTCGAAGTCCTCGGGCACGTCCTCGGCCAGACCTCCGATCCGCACGTAGGAGACGGTGAGGCGGGCCCCGCAGCAGGCCTCCAGGAGGTCGTAGATAACCTCCCGCGCCCGAAAGAACACGAAGATGGGGGTGATGGCTCCCAGGTCCACCACGTTCGCCCCGATGCACACGAAGTGGTCCATGATGCGGGAGAACTCGGAGAGGATCACCCGCACGGCCTCCGCCCGCGGGGGCGCCCTTATCCCCAGCAGCTTCTCCACGGCCAGGGCCCAACCGTGGCCGTTCATAAAGGCTGAGCAGTAGTTGAGGCGGTCGGTGTAGGGAATGACCTGCCAGTAGGTCCGCTCCTCCGCCATCTTCTCGAAGTTGCGGTGCATGTAGCCGATCTCGGCCTCCGACTCCAGTATGGTCTCGCCGTCCAGGCGGGCCTGGACCCGGAAAGCGCCGTGCATCGCGGGGTGGGAGGGGCCGATGTTGATGATCATGCCCGGGCTGGCCTCGGGCACATCGAGGAGGCGGACCTTGGGGGTCTTGAGCACGTGGCGCTTGGCGGTGGGGTAGTCCTTGCGCATGGGATGGCCCACGAACGCCTCGTGGGTCAGGAGACGGGAGAGGTTCGGGTGGCCCCGGAACACAATGCCGTAGAGGTCCCAGGCCTCCCGCTCGAACCAGTTGGCCCCCTTGTAGACGCCGACGAGGGTGTCCAAGGCGGGATCGCTCTCGTGGAGGCCCACCTTGAGGCGGAGATGGTGCCTCCGGGATACGGAGTAGACGTGGAGGACCACCTCGAAGCGGTCCCGGTGGTCTTCCTTGTCCAGGTAGTCCACTCCGCAAAGGTCCAGAAAGAGCTTGAAATCCAGCTCGGGATGATCGCGGAGCAGGGTGGCGGCTCTGACCCAGGCGCGGGGGGAGACCCTGACCGCGAGATCGCCCCGGAACTCCTCGACCGCCTGCACGTCCTCGCCCAGCGCCTCGCGGAGCACACGCACCGGGAGGCTGCTCGAGCCCGCGGCGCCGGCTGCGGTTTCGACGGTGCTAGCCACGGTGGGTCTCGGGGGGCGGGGGCGGGATGACCCGAAGCGGGATCACGCCCCGCGGGGGGAGGCCCTGCTTGAGCCGTTCCGCGTCTTCGCGGGCCCAAACCTCCCGCCGCGCCCGCCGGTCGACGGCCCCCTCTCCCGAGGCTCCCAGCCGGTGCGCTCCCTGCGGCACCTTGGCCTGCTCTCCCTTCTTGATGCGCTCCTGGATCTTCATGATGGCCGCGAGCAGGGCCTCGGGCGCGGGCGGGCAGCCCGGCACGTACACGTCCACGGGGATGATTTCGTCGATCCCCTGCATGGTGTGGTAGGAGCGGTAGAAGCCCCCGGAGGAGGCGCAGACACCCATGGAGATGACCCACTTGGGCTCCGGCATCTGGTCGTAGATGGTCTTCAGGATCGGGCCTTGCTTGTCCACGATCGTCCCCGCCACGAACATGAGGTCAGCCTGCCGCGGCGAGAAACGCAGCACCTCCGCCCCGAAGCGCGCGATGTCGTAGTGTGAGAAGGAGACGGCCATGAACTCGATGGCGCAGCAGGCGGTGCCGAAGGGCATCGGCCAAAGCGAGGACTTGCGGCCCCATTTCACGACCGCGTCCAGGGTGGTGGTGATGATGTCCCCCCCGGCGTGGACGCCGGGGTAGGTAGGATCCACGAACTTTCCCTTGAAGAGGTCCAAGAGTCCCATGCCGGAACCTTCTCTCCCCGGTCTCTTGTGGAAACCTCGGGCCATCCGCCCTGCCGCCGCCGGCAAGATGCGAAGCGGCCCGGACCCTGAACGGACGCCCCGCCGCTGGCACGAAGGGGTGACGTCGATGGGTCGCGGCGTATGATATCGCATCCCCCCCCGGGCCGTCACGGTTGACGGGCGGTGCTCCGGCCGCGACCCGGAGGGATGTAGAATCAGGCCTCGAGGAGGTCTCATGTCCGATCGACCGAAAGATGGCGGGACGAAGGCCTCCCCGGAGGGCGGCTCGCCGGTGTCGACGGGAAAGAACGGCTCCTCCCGGCAGCAGAGCCAGCAACTCAACAACCTGCTGATGGCCATTGTGGAGAGGGAGATCGGGCGGGGCGAGGCCCGGGATCCCGCGGACTGGACGCGGCTGCACGCCCTGGCCGTGGGACACCCGGGTGCCTCCGGCCTCGTGACCGCGCTCGAGGAAGTCATCCAACAGAGCAACCAGGAGGTGGCCGGCCGCTTCGGGAGCACGGGCCTGGACGCCAGCAAGATCCGGCAGAGCGTGGTGCAGCTGATTCGGTTGTCCTTGCTGAAGAAGTTGGGCCTCTCCGATCAGCTCACGGTTGATGCGAGCCCTCGCCCGGAGGGGGAGGCCAAGAGGCCGGTTGGAGACAGCGCGCCCTCTTGGCAGCAGCTGAGCGATCTGCTTCTCGCGATCACGGAGCGGGAGATCGGCCGGGGCGAGCCGCGCCGCCCCGAGGACTGGGCCCGCCTGCAGGCCTTAGCGGTCGGCCACCCCGGCGCCTCAGATCTGGTGACCACACTGGAGGGCGCCATCCAGCAGTGCAATGAGGAGATGACCACTCGCTTCGGCGGCGCGGGAAGCGACCTCTCGAAGATCCGGCAGAGCGTTCTCACGCTCATCCGGGTCTCGTTGCTCAAGAAGCTCGGCCTCCCCGGCGGGGGCAAGGCCAAGGAGAGCTGAGGGGCCGGCGGCTCAGCGCCCGGCGAGCTCGCTCTGGAGACGAATTCTCCACTCCCGGGCCGGTCCGTAGCCCTCCTGGACTCCCAGGGCCCGTTCCATGAGGCTCAGGGCCTCCTGCGGCCGTTGCAGGCGGTACAGGCAGAGCCCGGCGTTGAAGAGGGTGGCGGGGTGCTCCTTGTACAGCCTCAGGGACTCCAGGTAGCAGCGGAGCGCGTCCAAGGGCCGTTCCAGGGCGCTGTAGATCCTCGCCAACTCGAAGGGGAGGTCGTGATCCATGGGATAGAAGTGGTCCCAGGCCTGCTCGAGGGCCCGGACCAACTCCCGCCGCACGGGATCCGGCGCCTTCTTGGCCTGGTCGGCCAAGGGAATCGCGAACAGGCTGACCAGGTGGGGGTCCCCCTCTCCCACCCGGAGGAGGCCCAAGATCACGTCCAGGGACGGGGCGGGCAGCTCCTTGCGGATGCCGGTGACCAGGGTGTAGTACTCACAGGGGCCGAAGCCGTCGATGGCCTGGTGGAATGCCGACTGCGTCTCCGCGAACAGCGCCTCCGGGGCTCCGCCCAGGAAGGCGGACACCTTGAGGCTCTTGTTCCGGGATGAGGAATGGAGAGCCAGCCCCCCACGCTCGCGGAAATAAAGCCCGACGGCGTGGTAGTTCACCATCATGGAGAAGCCGCCGTGCAGCGCCATCTGGGGATCGGCGCGGACGGTCAGCTCGTCCTCGTGGGTGTAGCCCTTGTCCCCGGACAGCAACAGCATCCGCCCGCTGGCCATGGCCATCAGGTTTCGGATGCCCTTCAGGGCCCCGATGGGGAAGAGGAATGATGTATCGCCCAGCCGCGTCCGATAGGCGGCCAGGATCCGGTTGAAGACCTCGTCCTCGTAGTAGTCGTCCTCCACCGGCCGCTGCTCGTAACGGGTGGAGACCCGCTTCAGCGTCTCCGGATCCGGGAGGCCGTCTTTTTCCTTTCGGGTGGAGGCGGTGGTGACCAGGCTCTCCTGGAGCGCCCCCTCTTTGATCCAGAACGCGTCCTGGGCGGTGGTGTCGAAGGCGTAGTTGGCGACTACGGCCAGGGGGTTCCGCAGGGTCCCCGCGGAGAGCGTCTCGCCGGAATGGGTGAGGGTGATCTTATCGTCCCGCTCCAGATCGAAGGTCGCAAAATCGAGGACCCCCGCTTCCACAAACGGCCGAAAACGGTCGCGCGCCCGCCAAGCCTCCAGGTTCGCGGGGACAAGGTCGGTCATGACGTAACGAACGTTGAGACCGGCCAGGAGGGGGATCCTTTCCTTGAGGGCGAGCAGCTTCTTCAGGAAGAGGAAGCCGAACTTCCCGGACCCCGCCGCGACCTCCAGGATGTAGATGGGCGCCTTGGGGTCGAGGGGGCCGAGGAAGGAGCTGGCCCGGACGCAGTCCCGCAGGAAGCCCGCGATCACCCTCGCGTAGGCGTTGGCGATGAACGCGTTGCTGGTCACGTAGTAGGGCGTCCGGCCCGTAGTCCAGGCCGCCTCGCCCTTTTGGCCGTAGAAATCCCGCTGAAGCCGCCAGATCAGGGACTCGGACAGGCGCTTTTTCTCTTCCAGGACGAAGGTGGCGCTCTCCGGTGCCGGCGGTCCCGCCCCGACTTGCTCCATTTTTGCTCGCTTCCGTCCCTGGAAAAGAACAAGCCGGGGGGCCCAACGCCCCCCGGCTCCGCTCGTCCCCCGCTCAGAGCCCGAGGAACGAGAAGTGTTTGAACATGTCCGAAATTTCCTTGAAGATGTCCTCGCACAGCTTGAGCCCGATACCCAGGCTGTCGCAGGTCGCCCCGATGACCTCGCTACCCTCGTGGACGGCGGTGCCCCCCGCGTCGACGGCCTTGCTGAGCGCGTCCATGATGTGCTGGGCCTGCTCGCCGATCTGCGTGAAGTCCTGGAACACCTGGCTGTGCTTCTCGTGGCAGTCGTTCATGGACTGGGTGGTGTGCTCTTGCTGCTGCTGGTGCAGCTGGTTGAGCTTCTCCTCGAGCTGGCTGTGGTGCTCGTCCAGGTGGTGGTGGCAGTCCTCGTGCTTGCTCTGGATCTCGGGCATCACGCTGCTCTGAACGTGGTCGTGGTAGTCGTGGGTGTGATCGTTGACGTGGCTCTCCGATTCCTTGATGCCGCTGACCGCGTCGTTGTGCATGTAGTGGCTGACGTCCTGCACCTTGTGGTGGAACTCGTCGTGGAGATGATTCGCCCCGTCCCGGAGCTGGTGTCCGGTGTCCTCGGCATGGCTCAAGACCTGGGCCACGTCGGGCTCTAGGCCGTGGACGTGTTGCTCGAGCTCCTGGACTCCCTGGTGGGTCTGTTGCAGCGCCTCCTGGGCATCATGGTGGGCCGCGTCCAGCTTGTGCTGCACGTCCTTCAGGATCTGGTCGGCGTGATGCGCTTCTTCGTCCAGATCGTGCTGCTGGCGCTTGATGTCCTCGAGCAGGTGCTTCGCCTTCTCCAGGGCCTGGGGCCAGTCCGCATGGATCTCCTGAGAAACCTTCTTGATGGATTCCTCCAGGGCGTCGAAGGCTTTGAACCCTTCCCCGAAATCGTTGATCAGGTTCTTGACGTCGCTGAGCGCTTTGCTTGCCGCAGCTTCTAGATTCACGGAAATCCTCCTCTACCTACGCAGTTTTCTCTAAGCGACGCTAAACCTAGCCGAAGTTGATACCGACGGTCTCGCAGGCACCCTTCACCGCTTCGATGGCGGCCTTGAAGGGCTCCGAGAACTCGTTGACGGCGTCGACGTGGCCCTTGGTGGCGGTCTTGTGCTCGTCCGAGCTGGCCTTGGCCCCGGTGACCTTCTCCACCATTCCCTCGATGGCATGGCAGATCTCGTCCGTGGCCTTGTCCATGAGCGACTTGAGCTCCTCCTCGATCTTGTTCTTGGCCTCGTCCATGATCTCGTGCGACTTGGCCTTGACCACGTTGTTCAGGAGGTCGGTCGCCTGGTGCTCGAACTGATCCCCGAGGCTGTGGGCCGCGGAGAGGAACTCGGTCACCTTGGACGTGGTCTCTTGCAGGTGCTGGTCCATGGCGTTGTGGAACACGTTCTGGATGAGGTCGCCGATGCTGTTCTTGCTCTCCTCGACCTTGTGCTGCAGGGCCTCGCCCGCGGAGTGGACCTCGTTCTGGGCTTGCTCCAGCTGGCTGTGGCCCTCCTCCACGCCCTCTTTCACCTTGGTGAGCGAGTTCTTGAACTCCTCGTGGGCACTGTTGAGGTCCTCGGCGCCCTCCTGCATCTTGCTCTGGAAGCTGGTCATGGCGTGGCCCGCGGCCTCGACGCCGTTCTTCAGCTCGTCGCGGGTGTGCTCGAGGGTCTTCACTTCCTCCAGGCCCTTCTCGATGCCCGCCATGTCCTGGTTCAATTCCTGGAGGTGATGGGTAGCATCCTGCTTGAGGGCGGCCAAGGCCTGCTCGATCTCATGGAATATCGATTGGGCCTCTTGCTCGACCTGCTCGAACGTCTTCAGGAGATCGTCTGCGTTCTTCTCCGCCTCCGCCCCCCTGTGGACGAGCTGGTCCATCTCTTGTGTGATCTTGGGGAGGTCATCCCCCAGCTGCTTCAACGTCTCTTGGAGATCAGACATGATCAAAAACTCCCTTCAAGCTCATTTCCCGGTCCGGGTTAGCCGAGACCGAGGGTCATGGCCTTGATCAGCTCGTCGATGATGGGCAGGATGGCCTTGCAAATGGCCAGGAGAGGCACGAACTCCCCGATGGCGGCGGTGACGGCCGCCCCCGCCGTCCCCTCCACGATGTGCTCCACCAGCTCCTGGACCAGCTCCTCGATGACCTCTTCGATGGCGTGCTCCACGGTCTGCGCGATCTTCTGGGTGACCTCTTGCTCGGCGTGCTCGACCATGTCCTTGAAGATGTCCTCGCCGGTCTTGATCAGTTCCTGGCCGACCTCTTCCGCGGTCTGCCCGAACTGGTTGAAGAGGTTCGTGAAGTTCCCTCCCAGCTCACCGAGCTGACTCGTGAACTCGCTGGTGATGGTCTGGGCGACGCCTTGGGTGGCGTGCTCGAAGGTGTCCTTGAGGGCGCTGGCGATCGGCCCCCCGAGGTGCTCGATGATGTCGTGGAAGTGATCCTCGGTCTTGCCCTTGAGCTCGCTCAGGTTGCTCTCCAGCGAGTGCACGCCCTCGCCGAAGGTCTTGAAGGTGTCCTGGGCCATATGGTCGAGGTCGCCCACGGAGTGATCGACCTCCTGGTGGGTGTGCTCCACGGTCTGGAAGCCATGCTGATCCAGGTTCTGGTACTGCTCGTGCAGGTGCTGCTCGGACTGGGACAGTACCTGAGAGTGCTCCTCCTCCGCGTGCTCCAGATACTCGAGGGTCCCGCCCAGGTGGGTGTTGGTTCCCTCGGTCACGGCGGTGTGGAGCTGCTCGAACTCTTCGTTCAGCTCCGCATGCTCGTGGGTGAGGGTCTCGGTGAACTGCTGCACGAGCTTCACGAAGTCCTCGGCGTGGCTCGCGAAGCCCTCCTCGATGTGGTCCACCTGGTCGCCCTGCTGCCCAACGCTATCGGTGCCGTGCTGGACCACGTCTGAGGCGGCGGTCAGGTGCTGGGTGAAGTCGTGTACGTGTTCAAGTGGGTCGGCCATTGCTATTCCTCCGCTCCTTGCCTTAAGTGCTCACGCCGCCCTAGGTCAGAGCCTTGATCGCGTCGATCACGGGCTCGATGGGCTTCAGGACGTCGGTGATGTTCTCCACTTGCGAGGCGATGCCCTGGAACTTGCCCATGAAGCTCTCGTGGTGGTCTCCGATATTCCCGGTCAGGGTCTCGAAGGCGCTGTGCAGAGGGCCGGAGCTGCCGGTGAGGGCGTTGATGGCCTCCTCCATGAACTGCGTCCCGACCTGGCCGATGGCCCCTTCCGTCATGTGCTCCAGGTTGCCGTGCATCTCGCTCATGGTGCTTCCAGCGTGGCTCACGAACTGGGAGATGGTGTCGAGGAGGCCGTGGGTCTCCTCGTCGTGGGTGCTCTTCACCTGGTTGAGCTCGTTGGTGAAGTGGTCGGTGTTGTCCTTGACGGAGTGCACGGCGTGGTCCACGTTGTCCTTGAAGGTGTTGACGAGGGACTCGGCCTCGTGGGCCTCCTCCTCGACGCTCTTGTGCAGCTGCTCGATCTTCTGCGTGAGCTCGGTGATCTTGTGCTTCTTGTCGTCCGCCTCGTGGTTGATGTTGTTCTCGACCTCCTGATGGGCGTGCTGGACCTCCTGCGTCCCTGCGTGGATCTTCTGCACGAGCTCTTCCGTCTGGTGCTCGACCTCGCCCGCTTTCTTGACCAGCTCGGCGTAGTTTTGCTTGAGCGTCGCGCCGTGGCTGTCGTAGTCGTGCTGGGCCTTCTCGAGCTCCTCCATGAGGTGCTGGAGGCGAGTCTTGGACTCGTCTCCGACGAGCTCTATGCGCTCGTCGAGCATGCTGACTCGCTTATTCAGCCCTTCGATGGCCTGCTGAGCCTGCTCCGACTCCGAAGCCAGCTTCTCCGCTGCGGCCTCAGCTGCGGCTAAGGCCTCTTGCATCTCTGACTTTGCCATGACTTATCGAACCTCCATTCGGTTTGCCGCAGGGGTCATCACGCGGGCCGGTCCGGAGCCCGCCTCGTCGCCCCGCGTTTCACTCGCTGACCGCATGACCGGATCGAAGCTCCTCGTCCCCCCTCATCATCACTTTCGCTTTCGTGCAAATGTACGAACGGCCCCTGTTGTCGACTGTGACTGCCGACACAAGGAAGGGATTTTCCGCCGCGCGGACCAGGAGGCGGGGCAGGGTGAGGTCGCGCGCACCTCACCCCTGCTCGGGGACAAACGACCCTTCGGGCTCCACCGCATGAATGTTTTCCGGGAGGGACAAACGAGATAGTAGGACCCTTAGCGCCGGGCGTCAAGGGTTTTTTTATAATTTTCTTCTACCGACAACTAAATTGCGGCTGGCTCCTCGGTCAGGCCCCGTCCTCCAGGATCCCCGGCGAGAGAAGTTCGGCCGCCGCCTTCAGGTCCTGTAAGTTCTTCTGATACATACGCTTCAGGCTTGGCGTGGGAGCGTTCGTGAGTCGGATCTGGTAGTCGTTGTAGATCTTTTGATACTTTTTTCGTATCTCGTGCTTGGGTGCACCGGGAAGAACGCCGAGCAGCTCGGCGGCTTCCTCCAGTGACGCCCCCCCCGCTGCGGGAGCATGTCCGCGCCGGGGGGGAGGAGCGGCGCGGGTCGCCTCGTGGGGGGCCGGGGGAGGCGTCGGCCGACGCGGGGCCGGGGCGGGCTCGGCGGCCCGGCCCGCCCGGCCAGGGGGGGCCGGCTTCTCCAGGCTGATGTCGAAGCTGACCGCCCCGAACCGGACCTGCTGGCCGGGCTTAAGGATGGCCCGGATGACCCGCTGGCCGTCGATCCAGGTGCCGTTGGCGCTCTTCTGGTCGGCCACGATCCAGGTGTCCGAGTCCCGCTCGATCACCGCGTGCTTGCGCGACACCGAGTTGTCATTGACGACCACGTCGACGTGGGGATCCCGCCCGACCACGCTGCGGTCGCCATCGACCCGAATGGGATCGCCTTCCGAGGGTAAGAGCCAAAGGCTGGTCATCTGTTCCGTTCCTCGGCTGTCCCCCGCGCGCACCGCCCGGGGGACCCCAAAGCCTGCTTTCTTCCCCGCACCCCCCTCGGTTAAAGGGCCTTACCGAGTCGGCCGCGAGGCGGTGGGTGCGTGCGGGGTCCAGCTGATCACCAGCGTTACCTGCACCGTGTTGTCCACCTTCTTGAAAGGGGTCAGGGTCTGGCCACCCGACCCCGCCCCCGCGGCCTGGGCCAAGGCCTGGCTAGCGAAGAGGGGAATCGTATTCAGAGCCGGAAGGTTGCGGAAGGCCAGCTTGTCGCCCACCTGTAGAGAAAGCTTCTGGGTCATGTTGACGGTCAGGGTGTTGTCCCAAGTGGTTCGGAAGTCATTCGTGACCTGCAAGTCCTCGTCCGCGGCGAGCTTGCTGTTGAACGTGTTTTGCTTGGTCATCCCGAACTTGACGTCGTACTCCGCAGTCACCCGACCACCCACGTAATGGTCC
>Ga0210384_10009548_pt1 | contig 10000 bp, 5 predicted proteins | sample IncBWH2MmetaG_FD_160574 | JGI IMG/M metagenome (GOLD analysis project Ga0210384, IMG submission 160574) | Forest soil microbial communities from Barre Woods Harvard Forest LTER site, Petersham, Massachusetts, United States - Inc-BW-H-2-M | ecosystem: Environmental > Terrestrial > Soil >...
GGTAGGTTAGTCACGTGTTACTCACCCGGTCGCCACTTTACTCATGGATTGCTCCACTTTCTCGTTCGACTTGCATGTGTTAGGCACGCCGCCAGCGTTGATTCTGAGCCAGGATCAAACTCTCGTGTTTGAAACCTGATGCCTCCCCGACGGGTGGTCAGGGAAGACGAACCTACCAGACAATACGGAGCTTGCGCCCCGCGGAATTCCGGCAGGTTTTCATACATTGTGAGATCACTCGGACTTAAACCCGAGCGTTTCATCTCACGACTGGCACGTTCAACCTGTTGTCAAAGACCAAATTGCGTTCCGCCTGAGCGGTGCACTTTTAGTCGATTTTCCAAGCCTCTAGATGAAGCCTGTGTCCTCGAAACTTGCTGTCTCTTTTCAGCCACATCGGCGTCAAGAGACGAACCCTTCAAACATACCGCGAGCTGCTGATATATGTCAATCGCGCTCTAAGCGAATATGCTTGCATCCGTGCAAATTGCACGGAAATAAACTTTGTAAAGACCTTAATTTGAGGTCCTGCGAGATGGAAGTCTCGGCTGGAGACTTGCTTTACGCTTAACCCTTCAGAGAACCCTGGCTTCCCTTGGAAGCCGTCTCTGAATTCACGCTCCGGAAGTCCGGCACCAGCCGGCAGAGCGATTTCTGGTGGCTATTACATCAGATGATCGGGGAACCGTTGCAGATTCAAAACTTTGCTGATCAACCCGACTGCTCTTTCCTGCCACTTCCTAATGCCGAGTTCATTTATACCAAGTAAAAAACAATTACGCAAGCCCCTGGAACACTTTTTGTAAAAATATTTGCCTGCACCGCCAAAGTTGCACCTGGACTGACAACATTTGAGCCGCTACTGCACCTTGCCTCCCGGTTTAGCTTCCAGCCGAGCCCGCACGTTCTGATAAAACGCCAGCAGATTATCGGCGGCGCCGTTGGTCAGGCGCTTGTGGATTTTCATGGCAGGGAAAACTTTGGCCCCGTTCACATTCAAGGTCACAATCAGGAAGTCCCCCGTAGGATATTTCTCAATCGTCCACTCGCCCCCGAAGCGGCGGCGGACTACTTCGCCCAGGTATCCGCCCCAGATGCGCGACATTTCATCCACCTGTTGATTGGGGAGGGGCTCGGATGGTTGTGAAGTATTAGCGGCAGGTCCGTTCTGCAGCTCATCGAGCAACTGCTCCAGAAGGCGCTCCACCTGCTCCAGGCTCTGTTCGCTGTAATCGAGTTCGACGCGAAACTCGCGCGCCATGCGGACTGCATCTTCCGCATAGGACTGCATCATCGCGCCGATATCCTGCGTCTGCTCCTGCTCCATGGTCACATTGTAGCAGCGCGTGTTCCTACTCTTCTTCTTCCACCTCTTCACCGCGCGCAGCCTTGGCGGCGATGACAATCTTTTCCTGGATCATTGCAGGCACCACGTCGTAGTGTTTCATCTCCATGACAAACGATCCTCGGCCCTGGGTCATTGAGGTCAGGTCGGCGCCATAGGTCAGCATCTCGGCCATGGGGACTTCGGCCTTCACAATCGTATTGCCGCCTTTGTTGTCCATGCCCTGAATGCGGCCGCGGCGGGAGTTGAGGTCTCCCATGATGCTGCCGGCGAATTCATCGGGGATGGTGATCTCCACCTGCATGATCGGCTCCAGCAGTGTGGGCTTGGCCTGCTCCATGGCCTTCTTGAAGGCAATGCGGCCGGCCATCTTGAAGCTCAATTCGTTTGAATCTACGTCGTGGTAAGAACCGTCGTAGAGGATGACCCTGAAATCCACCACCGGAAATCCCGCCAGGTAGCCGCGCTGCGCCGCTTCCACAATTCCCTTCTCCACCGCGGGGATATAGTTCTTGGGAATGGCGCCGCCGAAAATATCGTTGACGAACTCGAAGTTGCTGCCACGGGGCAGCGGCTCCATCTTGATTTTGCAATCGCCGTACTGGCCGTGGCCGCCGGTTTGTTTCTTGTGGCGTCCCTGCACGTCGGCCTTGCCCCGGATAGTTTCCCGATATGGGACCTTCGGTGCTTTGAGCACTACCTCGGTGTGATAACGCTTCTTGAGTCTTGAAACCACAATCTCAATGTGCTGCTGGCCCGTGCCAGCGATCAGGAACTCTTTGGTCTGCGCATCACGATAGAAGCGCAGCATGAGATCTTCTTCAATCAATTTATGAATGCCGTTGGAAAGCTTGTCCTCATCCGCCCTCGTTTTGGGTTCGATGGCGAAGGTAATCGCCGGCTCCGGCAGAGCGATGCTGGGATAGTGAATCGGGCTGGTCTTCTCTCCTAAGGTATCGCCGGTGAGAGTTTCCTTCAGTTTGGCGACAGCGCCAATGTCTCCGGCATGAAGCTCAGTCACTGCAACCTGCGTTTTACCCTGCATGATGGAAAGGTGCGAGAGCTTTTCCGGAGTATTGCGGGTGTAGTTCTGCACGGTAGCGTCATTTTTGACCACACCCGAAAAGACCTTGAAATAAGTAATCCTCCCGGCAAAGGGATCGTTTGCCGTCTTGAAAACAAAAAGCGAGCAAGGCTCGGTATCCACCGCATGCCGCACTGCGGGATTTCCGTTGTTCGTCGTGGGCGCCGATTTTACCTCGCGGTGTTCGGCGGCAGTGGGAGCATACACGGCAAGAAAATCAAGCAGGCGGTCGGTGCCAATGTTTCCGAGTCCGGAGGCGAACAGCAGCGGAAAGAGACGGTCATCGCGGCAGGCCTCGTGAATGGCTGCAATCAGATGGTCTTCGGCGATCGTGCCTTTCTCGAAAAATTCTTCCATCAGCTCATCTTTGCCCTCGGCCACAATCTCTACGAGTGCCTCGTGGGCGGCTTTGGCGGCCTCAGCCATATCGGCTGGAACAGGAATTTCTTTTCCCTTGCCGCTTCCGCCCATCTCGTAGCTGTAGGCTTTCATGGTGACCAGGTCAACCACTCCGCTCAGGTTCTTCTCGCTCCCGATGGGAAGCTGAACCGGGACCACTTGCCGTCCAAAGGCTTTTTGTAAACTTTGGATGGCAGAGTCTTTGTCCGCGCGCTCGCGGTCCATGCGCGTGGCCACCAGGATGCGTGGCACGTCCATCTCCTGGGCGAAACTCCATACCCGTTCGGTCACGATGCCAACCGGCGATGCGCCATCCACCACCACCAGCGCCGCCTCGGTGGGCACCATGGCTGCGCGCGCCTCGTGCACAAACAGGTTGAAGCCGGGCGTATCCAGGAAATTAATTTTGGTCTGGCCCCACTCGGCGTAGGCCACGCCGGTGGAAAGGGTCATGGCGCGGGCGACCTCTTCTTCGTCGTGGTCCGTGGTGGTGTCTCCCTGGTCCACGCGGCCCAACTTGGGTGTGGCCCCGGCGGTATAAAGCATGGCTGAGACTAAGGAAGTCTTGCCAGCATGAGCGTGGCCGATAACTGCAATGTTGCGGATGTTTGCCCCTTCGTAGATCTTCACGTGAACAGCTCCTTAAAGACCTTAGATGTCCAACCCTGACGTTGGATAGTAAGCCAAAACCCTGCACAAATTTAGGGCAACGAATGCTAACACAGCGGAAATCAGGGCTCAACAGGCAGGGCGTAGGCCCCCAGCGAATAAAAGTCATTTTCTTGTCAAAAACTTGCAGCACCGGGGCAAAACCACTTTGTTCTTATGTACAATGACTGGATTCGCCTATGCGTCGCGTACTAGGCATCTTCGTTGCGTTGCTGCTGTGCGTGGGTCTGCTCACGCCCATAGCCAGCGCATTGCTCATTACGGCGCCGCCTGCATGCTGCATGCAGAATAAGGCGGCTGGTGACGGTGGAATGGCTCATTGCTCACGCCACCAGAGTGCGCCTTCGTCTTCGGGATCTAATTTTCTGGCGCAAACTTCTTGCCACGGATGTTGCTCGTGTCTTGGGCCCACCGTTGCCACTCATAGCAAGGCCCGTCCCAATAACTCGGTTGTGGCGCCCGTGCCTGCCGAGTCGCATCCTTTGCTGCGCGAGTTTTATCGTGCAGAAGATTCCAGCAGCAAATTCCACCAGAACGCCGGTCGCGCCCCGCCTCTCCTCTGAATTGTTGTTGTAGAGCATTCCCAATTTAAATTCATGAGGAGGAGTTATGGCAGGAAGGCGTATTGTCCTTTCTTGGCTTTTGGTTTTCGGAGTTCTTGCTTTTAGCGCATCGGCTCACGCCACTATTTTCGGAGATGTGCGCGGAATCGTGCACGATCCCCAGCATCGCCCTATTAAGGCTGCGACTGTAACCATCAAGGCAGCTTCTACCGACTGGCAGCAAACGCTCCAGACCGATAATGAAGGTTCATTTCTTTTTCAGGCGGTCCCGCTCGGCGAATACACAATTAAAGTTACCGGCGCGGGCTTTGCTCCGCAGGAGCAGCGCGCAATTGTGAATTCGGGCACGATGACCGACCTTCACTTTCAACTCAGTGTGGCCTCCACCAGTGAAACGGTGGAAGTCACTGATATAGCGGGCGTGGTGAATCCGCAATCTTCCAGCAGTGAAACGCTTATCAGCCGCAACGAGATCGCAAATAATCCCGGTGCAGACCGCACCAACAGCCTGCAGATGATCACCAATTTTGTTCCTGGCGCTTATATGGTGCATGATCTGCTTCACATCCGCGGCGGACACCAGGTGAGCTGGCTGATTGACGGCGTGCCTGTTCCCAACACGAATATCGCGAGCAATGTCGGTCCGCAATTCGACCCCAAAGACATTGATACGCTCGAAGTCGGACGCGGCGGCTACTCCGCCGAATCGGGCGACCGCACCTATGGCATCTTTAACGTGGTCCCGCGTTCCGGATTTGAGCGCAACAATGCCGGCGAGTTGCTCTTGAATTACGGCAGCTTTAACTCGACCAACGATCAGATCAGCTTCGGCAGCCACACCCAGCGCTTTGCTTACTACGCGAGCTTGAACGGAACCCGCTCCGAACTGGGACTCGATACCCCCATCGCCCACGTCATCCACGACAAAGAGGCTGGCGGAGGCGGCTTTCTTTCTCTCATCTTTAATCCTGTTCCCTCTGACCAGTTGCGGCTGGTCATCTCGGGACGCGCTGACCACTACCAGATTCCCAACGACTTCGACATGGAAAACACACTGGGCATCCGCGACGTGCAAAACGAGCACGATGCCTTCGGGAGCGCCTCCTGGCTGCACACTTTCCCCAACGGCATTCTGCTTACTTTCTCGCCCTTCTTCCACGCCAACCGCGCGGCTTACACCGGCGGAGTAAACGATCAACCCGTGACTCCCAATCAAAGCACTAAGTCGATTTACGCCGGTGGCCAGGTGACCGTTGAAGTCGTGAGGGGCAACAACAACTTGCGCGCCGGATTTGTCGGCTTTGCACAGCGCGACAAAGAGTTTTTTGGCGTTGTAGCCAATGATGGCAGCGGCACTTTTCTGAGTGAACTCGCCCAACCTATCGCTGATACCGAGGCCGCGTTTGTGGAAGATCAATGGAAGGCGACCTCGTGGCTGACGCTGAATGGCGGCGTCCGCCTGTCACGTTTTTCCGGCGGAGTGAGTGAACACTCCACCGACCCGCGCATTGGAGCCGCCATCCAGGTTCCACGCATCCATTGGGTGCTGCACGGTTTCTACGGACGCTATTACCAGGCCCCTCCGCTGAATACCTTTTCGGGAACGCAATTGTGCCCAGTAAACTTGCCTATAAACTTTCAATGCCTTTCGCTGTTGGACCTTGCTAACAACATCGGGTTCGGATTTCTGCCTCTGCGTGGCGAACGGGACGAACAATATGAGGCCGGACTGAGTATTCCGGTGCAAAGATGGGCGCTCGACTTTACCGCCTTCCGCACCCACGCCAAAAACTTCCTGGACCATGACGTGATTGGCAACTCCGGCATCTTTTTCCCGCTTACGCTCGACCGGGCACGTATTCGAGGCTGGGAGAGCACAGTGCGCTCGCCCCGCTTGTTTGAACGTGCGCAGTTGCACCTGGCCTATTCCCATCAATTTGCCGAGGGGAAGGGCGCGAGAACCGGCGGTCTCACCGATTTCTCGCCTCCCCAGGACCTGTTCTTTCTGGATCACGACCAGCGTGACACCCTGAGCGTTGGATACGACGTTAGATTGCCCTGGCGCAGCTTTTCTTCAGGTAATTTCAATTACGGCAAGGGATTCCTGAATGGAATCGGCCCCAGGCATCTCCACCCGCATGCCACCTTTGACTTTGCTGCAGGCAAATCATTCGGCGAAAGTTGGACGGCGCAGTTCAGCGCGCTTAACGTCAGCAACAATCGTTACCTGCTGGATACCAGCAACACCTTTGGCGGAACGCACTTCTACGAACCGCGCCAGTACTCAGTTGAATTGCGTTACAGGTTTCACTATTGATGGCGACCCGCCGACGCCCCGTGCTTGTTTTTGAAGTAAAGAGTTCTGCACTTGATGGAATGCGACGTTTTTTGTCCATAACGATGATGGTGGCAATCGCTTTGTCAGTGATTGCGCCTATAGCTGCCGATTCTCTCACCACCCAGACACCGGCGTGCTGTCGTGCAAATGGCAAGCACCATTGCGGGGCCATGCACGCCATGATAATGCCAGTGCCGGAATCGGACGCATCTGTTCCCGCAGTCGGCAGTGCTCCTGAGAAGTGTCCCATGCGGTCCTTTGCTAAGGCGCACACTGGGTTTTTCGCGTTTCTGAGTGCACCGCGAACGTCTTTTCTCGTCAGTACACAACAGTTTGTTTGCAAAAACTATCTTGTCTTCGTCACTTTCGGTTTTTCATCCCATACAGATCGCGGCCCTCCAACCGCCTAGCCTACATCACCGGAATGCGCAAAGGTCCGATGTTGATCGGGCCGTATTGCGACTTTTTACTACGCGGGCATCTCCTGCCCAAAACCAAGCGTAGCTGGTCCCATGCATGGTGGTCCGCAGGGCACCTCCATTCGTCCGCCAGTTAACGCCCTGTCGGGATGGGCGACAGGGTTTCACTTGAGGAAAAAATTGGAATGAAACTTGCGCGAAAAAATCTTAAGGCGCCGGGAAAAGGTAAAAACTGAGCGCCTTTCGACTTAAGAGCAAAGCCGAATAAACGAAGCAAAGCCCGCCACGATTGGCGGGCTTTGCTTCCCTACACAGATGCTGCTCTTCCCAGGCTTGGCAACTTTCTCCAGGAGAGCAGCCCGAAACTAACACTGCTGAATTCCTCAGCTAATACTGCGCTGCTACTCCTATATTGTACTTCGAGTTCCCAACAACGGAATCATATTTTATGTGAAAATGTTTTAATGAGTCTCATTATGGGAATTTGTAGGCTTTGCGACCACAATGGAACTGACGAGAGCGTGCACTTAAATTTCGCAAGAGTTCCTACTTGGGGGTAATTACGATCTAAGGTCCGCAAGCGCAGGAGATTGCACATGCGGCTGTCGCCGCTGAATCTACGTTCACAAAAACTTTTTGAATGTAAAAAGATCTTCAGGAACCTGAAGACACGCGTCTTTACTTCTTTGCTAGGGTAAAGTTCGCAATACCTCAAAACAGTCATCGTGGGGAGGCTGCTCGCCAAGCTCATAGACTTTCGCGAAGGCAATTTTGCCCTGCTTATCTACGATGACCACGGCCCGTTCACTGATGCCGGGCAGGGGAGGCCCTTCGCGGAAAACGCCGTAGGCTTTGGCCACGCCTCCATGCGGATAGAAGTCGCTCACCAGGGGATAACGCAAGATCCCGATGGATTTTTCCTGCCAGGCGATGTGGCTGAAAATGGAATCAATGCTAATGCCCACGACCTGGGCATCGAAACCGGCGAACTTATCGAGATCGTCGTTGAGCGCCGGCATCTGGGTGGTTCAAGTCGGACTCCAATCCAGCGCATAGAAGGCCAGCACGAGGTTTTTCTTGCCGCGATAGCCGCTCAATTTGAAGGGATGGCGCTCGCTTCCCGTCACTGCCGCTAGCTCGAAATCGGGGGCAACATCTCCAACCTGTAAGGGCAAAGGATTCTCCAGAAAAATTCTGATGATGAGGCGAACCAAAGATTATATATGCTCGCGCCGAACTTGCGGAAATTCTGAAGACAGACTTTGTAATCAAAATGTAATTCCCTGCTTCTGACGACGCGGAACAGGGTGAGCCAAGTGCGAGCGCCGAGTCAGCGCGAACAGTTGGCGAGGGAGCAGTAGCCTGGTTTTGGCTGCGGAGCCCTTAGAATAAAGCCCATTTTGTAATTAAAATGTAATTTATTCCATATCCGGATCAAACCACCTCCATGCTTCCTACTCTTCATCTTGGCGATTTTGAACTTACCGTTCTCTCCGATGGCACTTACTATCTTGATGGCGGGACCATCTTCGGGATCATTCCCAAGCCGCTATGGGAAAAGAAGATGCCTGCCGACGAGCGCAATCGCGTTTCCATAGGGTTGAACTCTCTCCTGATTCGGACAGGCAAACAGAACATCCTGGTGGAAACCGGCATCGGCAATAAGCTGGGAGAGAAACAGTTACGCATTTATCACTCCCAAGCCAAACTGCTGGAAAGCCTGCAGGCAGCCGGCATTCAACCCGCGCAGATTGATATCGTCATCAACTCGCACCTGCACTTCGACCATTGCGGCTGGAACACTGTAATCGAGGGTGGAGTCGTTGTCCCAACCTTTCCTAACGCACGCTACTACGCCCCAGAAGGCGAATTGCAGGTCGCGCACCAGCAGCGCGAGCGCGATCGGGTGAGCTATCTCAGCGATAACTATGACCCTCTCATTCGCAGCGGCCAGATGCAACTGTTGCAAAAAGACGGTGAAATCGTGCCTGGGATTTCAGTCTGCAACTATCCCGGCCATACCCGCGCCATGATGGCAGTCTTGATTGAGAGCCGCGGCCAGAAAGCTTGTTATGTCTCTGACCTTATTCCCACGACAGCGCATCTCGATCTGGTCTGGGGCATGGCCTACGATCTCTTCCCACTGGAGACCATTGAGAACAAGAGGCGCTACTACAAACAAGCCATTCCCGAAAAATGGCTGACGATCTTTACGCATGACCCGAAGATTCCGTGGGGATATTTGCACTTGAATGAGCAGCAAAAGATCGCCGTTACAGTTGCCAGTAGCTAGTATCGGCTCTTGCGCGAAGACAAGAATCTTACACCTTCCTTCGTGTCCTTTGTGGTTAAGCTTTTGCAGTTGCTTCTAGCAACTGGCTACTGCCAAAGAACTGCTCCACGCTCTCCAAAATCTCGCTCCCCCGCTTGGCCCCATGCACGGCTTTGCGCAGAGTGCTGCCACCCGGAATGCCATGGGTAAACCATGAAGCGAACTGTTTCATCTTTCCTTCCGCCCCGGGGACATCTTCTTCCAGCAGCATACGGAAATAAGTATGGATCATGGCATAGCGGTCGGCATTGGTAGGCTCGTCGTAGCGGCCGCTCTGCTTGTACTGCTCAATCTGGCGGAAGATCCATGGATTCGACGGCGCCATGCGTCCAATCATGACCGCGTCGCATCGTGTCTGCGCCATCATGGCAGCGGCGTCTTGCGGTGAGCGGATATCACCATTTCCTATAACAGGAATCTTGACTGCGTCTTTGATGGCGGCAATCCACTCCCAGCGCGCATTGCCGCTGTATCCCTGCTCGCGCGTGCGGGCGTGCAGGGCGACGGCTTGCAGGCCGCAATTTTCCGCAAGCTTGGCCAGCTCCACGCAGACCAGTTGTTTTTCGTCCCAGCCGGCCCGGAACTTTACCGTAAACGGAATCTTGACCGCGGCCCGCACCTTTTCAAAGATCACGCGGATATGCGGCAGATCGCGCAGCAGCCCCGAGCCGCCGTTGCATTTAACCACGCGCTTGGCGGGACAACCCAGGTTCAAATCCACCAGGTCGAAGCCCAGCTCTTCCACAATTTTGGCGGCGCCGGCCAGCACCTCGGCATCACTGCCGAACAGTTGCGCCGAGATAGGATGTTCGTCATCGTAAAAGTGCAGATAGCGCTTGCGCTTGGATTCG
>Ga0210384_10009550_pt1 | contig 9999 bp, 17 predicted proteins | sample IncBWH2MmetaG_FD_160574 | JGI IMG/M metagenome (GOLD analysis project Ga0210384, IMG submission 160574) | Forest soil microbial communities from Barre Woods Harvard Forest LTER site, Petersham, Massachusetts, United States - Inc-BW-H-2-M | ecosystem: Environmental > Terrestrial > Soil >...
GATGCGGCCTTGCGGGATGGCAGCCAGGGCGCGCTCGCGCAATCCCGGAGCCTGCCAGAGGGCCTCGCTGAAACGGGTCTGGATGAGACCGGGGGCGAGCGCGTTGACGCGGATCCCATCGGCGGCCAGCTCGAGGGCGAGGGTGCGGGTGAGCATCAGCACCGCCGCCTTGGTGACGCCGTAGACGCCGAGGCCGGTGTGAGGCACCATGCCGGCGACCGAGGCGAGGTTGAGGATCGAGCCGCCGCCGCGGGCGCGCAGCAAGGGGACGCAGGCGCGGGTGACCAGCGTGTAGCCCTTGACGTTGACCTCGAAGGTCTTGTCCCATTGCCCCTCGTCGGCCGCCAGCAGCGGTCCGAAGTGGGGGCTGGTGGCGGCGTTGTTGACCAGCACGTCGAGGCCGCCGAAGGCGCCCTGCACCGCGTCGGCCAGCGCCTGGACCTCGGCGGCGCGGCCGGTGTGGCAGGGCAGCGCCAGCGCCTCGCCGCCGGCTTCGCGAATGCGATCGGCGGCGGCTTCGAGGTCGGCGCGCTTGCGGCTGGCGAGCACGACCCGGGCGCCGGCGGCAGCGAAAGCCCTCGCGATCGCTTCGCCGATGCCGCGCGAGGCGCCGGTGACCAGCGCCACCCTGCCGGCGAGGTCGAAGAGAGGGGCGGCCGGCTGTGAGCTCTCGGGCATGGCGGCAACCATACCGCATGCCGCGTAGGACCGACGGGGCCCGGAAGGCCCACGAGGCATGAAAGCATGAGAAGACGCATGAGAAAAGGAGGAGCAACGATGAGAGGACGCAGCATCGGCATGATCCTGCTGTCGGTCTACCTGATCGTCATTGGCCTGGAGGCGCTGGTCGGCTCGCTTGCCCTGGGAATCCCGCTGTTGACCGGCCTGCTTGCACTGGCCGCCGGGATCGCCCTGCTCCTCGGCAGATGAGGACGGCCGGGCGCGCCCTCCGCGGCGCGCCCGGCTGGTAGACTTCTCGAGCAAGGAGGGCGAGATGGCGGTCGAGATCACCGGCCGGTACACCGGCAAGCTCAAGACGGAGTTGACCCACGGCCCCTCCGGGGTCGTCCTGCGCACCGCCGCCCCGGTCGACAACCAGGGCGACGGCAGCTCCTTCTCCCCCACGGACCTGGTGGCGGCGGCGCTCGCCTCCTGCATGGTCACCACCATGGCGATCGCCGCCGAGCGCAACGGCATCGATCTCTCGGGGGTGACCTTCCGCGTCGAGAAGCACATGGCCGGCGAGCCGCGGCGCATCGCCAGGCTGCCGGTCGAGATCCACCTCCCGGCCAGCCTGCCGCCGGCCGACCGCCAGAAGCTCGAACGCGCCGCCCACACCTGCCCGGTGCACCGCAGCCTGCAGGAGGACGTGGAGATGGACGTGCGCTTCGTCTACGACGTGACGCGGTAGGCCCGGCGGCGGCGCGCGGGCCGGCGCGCGCCCTACGCTCGGCACTCGCTTCCCGGACCCGCAGCGGCGGGGCGATCTACCTCTCGGCCCCGGCCTGCGGCTTGACCGCCCGGGCCACGACCGCACCGCCTGCGAGTCCGCCCGCGATCTCCCGAAGGACGATCCCCGAGAAGCCGGCGGCCGCGAGCAGCCGCTCGAGCTCGGCGGCGCTGACGTTCTTGAAGCCGAAGCGCTCGAGGTGGGCAGGCGCCACCGCCCGCTGCGACCGCATGGCGAGGGCGATGACGCCGTCCGGCCGGAGGACGCGCCAGACCTCGCGCAGGCCGGCCGCGGTGTCGGGCCAGTAGAAGATCGTGTTGACGCTGAGCGCACGGTCGAACGCGGCGTCGGGCCAGGGCATGGACTCGATGCTGCCCTGCTCCAGCTCCAGCCGGCCCGCGCGGAGCTGCTGCCGGAACCGGCCGCGCGCCCGGCCGACCATCGCCGCCGACAGGTCGATCCCCGCCACCATGCCGTGGTCGCCCACTCGCGCGGCAAGCTCGGGCAGAGAGACGCCGCCGCCGAACCCGACGTCGAGCACCCGCATGCCCGGCCGCAGGTCGAGATCCGCGATCGCCTCGAGGTTCAGCGCGCGATTGCCGGAGTTCAGCAGCCGCGCGACCAGCGGCGCGAACCGCCCGCTGGGGTTCGAGATCTGCCTGGCGATGTAGCTGTCGAATCCCATCCTGAAGGCGCCGGGCACCGGCGGCAGATCGCGATCACGACCCGGCGCCGGAGTGCACGAATCGGTCGAACACGCGAAGGAAAAGCGCCGTGCCGATGCCCCAGGCGCCGTTGAGCAGCAGGGCTCCCACGATCAACGAGGGGTTCCAGCCGCCCGCGACGGGCAGCCCCTTCAGGGGAAGGACCACGAAGAGGGCGACGATGCTCGGAAGGAGCGCGCCGAAGGCGAGCGCCGAGACCCAGTAGATCCAGGAAGCCTCTACGGATCGGAGGGCCAGCCAGAGAGCGATGCCCCACACGCCGCCCCAGAACGCCAGGGACAGGACCTGGGGAACGCCTAGCGGCGGCGTCGGGGTCATGACGTAAGCCGGGCGAGGGGAGGCTCCAGCCGCGTGCAGGAGCGCCAACAACCCCTGATGGAAGATCAAGGTCGAGAGGAATCCGGCAAGGAAAGCGCTCACCCATCGCATGGCAAGGACCTCCTCGGGCGATGCTATCCCAGGGCACCCGGGCGCCAAAGTCGCTGGGAGGGTGGTGTCCTAACTCAGTGTTGGTGGCGCGGCCGACGCCACTTCCGGCCCGGTTGGCGCCTACCGGCCGGCCCTCGGGAGGCGTGACAGGCGGTTGGGTTCATGGAGCATCTTCCGACCTATCTTCCGTCAAGCGCTTGACAAAGATGGAGTCGCCCTCGATGCGGAGGATGAGCGCCACAAAGCCGGGGTGACAGCGCTCAAACTGCCCATCCTGCTGCTGCACGAAGAACTCTCCCGGCATGGCGCCGGTAAGTTGGATGGGCCTACGTAGCTCTAGAGCCGTTCTTAGCTCGCCTAGCTGCTCGTTCTCGCTCATCTTGCCTCCCGACAGCGGGTAGGTGCTTGCCGGCCCGGCGGCCCGCGTGGCCGATTTCAAGGCCCTGGATTCCGTACGAACTGCCGTTTGACCGCCTCCCATACGTCAGCCCTGATCCCCAGGTCCGGTTCCACTTCCCACGGCCATGGGTCATCCTCCGGAGCATCCGAGCGTCGCCGGAGAACCTGCATGCCGGTTCTCTTCGCTCCGCTGGGTGCGGACACCGTGTACCTTGCCATGGCGTACCGCGCCCCGTGCTCCTCAATCTCTGTCAGGATCGTGTATTGCATCCCGTCGATCATCCCTTCGTCCATAAGGGTTACCTCCCATGTCAATTCTACTGCTAAAATACCGCTCCAAGCGCGGCTAGGCTGATCCCCGAACACCGGCCCCCCGTAGCCGGCCGCCGCGCCCGTCGTTCCTTCCTGCGGGGCACCTACGGGGGTGCGCTGGCTTGCCCACCTACGATGACCGGGCGGCGATCACGCTGATGGTCGAGTTGTTGGCCACCGGCTTCTCAACCAGCCTTCGAGAGGTAGCGCAAGAGGCGGCGAAGCGGCTCAGACTGCCCGGGAAGCTGCTCACCCATGAGGAGAGGCTCCGAAAGAAGTACTGCCGCCAGCGGGAGGCGGGACTGCTGCCGATGTTTCAAGGCGGAACCGACAGACTGGTGTCAGAGACCCAGGAAGCGTTTGCCTCCCGAGCTGCCGCTATCGCCGAGCGTCAGGAGCAGCTTGCTGCGGCAGAGCAGGAAGCTCTCTTGCTTGGTCTCAATCTCGACGTGGAAGAAGATTTGTCTGTATTTCTTAAGACTCTTGAACAGGAGATGGAGGGACTTGCGACTTACAGGCGCGACAGGGGGATGGTTGTGCAACTCATGTTGGACCAATACCGCACGCCGGCCGAAGCGAAAGCCAGGCTCTTGGCAGACGAGGAGCGCTTCAACGAGCTCCAGAAACAGGTCGCAGTGGTGCGGACGGTGCGCGAACTCCGGATCTACTTCTCGGAGGTCAGAAGGCTTCTTCCCCAAGAGGTGAGGTCGGCTGGGGAAGAACTTCAAAAGACTGGGGAAGAGTTCAAGATTACTGGGGAAAACACCTCAAATCTTGAGGAAGAATAGCTCCTTCTTCCCCACTGCAAACAAGCTAAGCCATTTACCTTCAGGTATTTGACAGACGCATGGCGGGCGAGTAGCCTACAAAAAGCAAAGGCCCCGCACTTAAGCGGAGCCTTAGACCTGACGGGGTTCGCCCGGCAGGGTGGAGCGTAGAGAACCCCATCCTATGCCGTGGCGGCCCTCGGGGTCAACGCCGGAGGTGTCGCCATGTGCCCCGCGTTCCAGGGGCCGAGATGCGGGAGCAGGCAGCTAGAGGAGCTTCTTCGCCCTGGCCTGCCGCGCTCCCGCATAAACCGGCCGAGGCGGTCAGGGGGAGGGGCGCCGCTTGCCCTTCCCTTTGCCGCCGTTCTCCCCAAGCTCAGCCCTTGCGGCCTTCAGGAGCCGGTCCCTGATCCAGTTGGACAGGGGCCGGCCATCCTGGTCGGCCGCCCTCTGAAACAGGCTCTTGTCATCCTCGGCGAGCCGCAGCTCTAGGCGGGAGGTCTTGATGGTTTTCTCCATACGTACAGGGTACGGCAATTGTCCGAAAGATTCAAGCTCTAGCCCCTTGACACGCGCCCGTATATTGTCCGTACAATGCACGTAGATAGAGAGCAGCCATGGACGCCCCGACCCCCACCCCGACCGCTCCGGCCTGCCGCTCCTGCGGCGGTCGGACGATTCGTTGGGGGAAGGATCGCGCGGGCCATGTGCGGCACTGCTGCAAGGACTGCGGGGCCACCTTCGCTATCATCCCGCCTCGGCCGCTCGGCGCCATGCGGCTCGACCCGGTGAAGGCTACCCTGTGTCTGTCCCTGCTGACCGAGGGCTGCTCGATCCGTTCGACGGAGCGTGTCTCCGGCGTCCACCGCGACACCATCATGCGGCTGCTGGTGCTGGCCGGCCGGAAGGCGGCGGCGCTGCTCGACGTCCTGGTGTCCAAGGTGGAAGCCAGGGACGTACAGGCCGACGAAATTTGGAGCTACGTGGCGCAAAAAGAATCCACTAAAGTACGAAATGGGATCGCTGATCCTCGCATCGGCGACGCCTACACCTTTGTCGCCATCGAGCGCAACTCGAAAGTCGTGCTCGCGCACCATCTCGGCCGCCGCACGCGGGCCGATGCTCGCCAGTTCTCGGCCAAGCTGGACGGCGCCACGTCGGGCCAGTTCCAACTCTCGACCGATGCATTCGACGGCTACACGGACACGGTGCCGATGCAGTTTGGCGCGCGCGTTGACTACGCGCAGCTCATCAAGTCTTACGCGGCAGACGGCAGCGACGAGCGGCGGTACTCACCGCCGCAGATAATAGGCGCAGAGAAGCGCGCCATCTCCGGCGAGCCGGTGGAATCGCTGGTCTGCACGTCGCACATTGAGCGGCAGAACCTTCACATGCGGATGCAGCTCCGGCGGCTAACCCGGCTTACGAATGGCTTCTCGAAGAAGTGGGAGAACCTACAGGCGGCGCTGGCGCTGCACTTCTGGAATTACAACTTCTGCTGGATGCACTCTTCGATCCGCTGCACGCCAGCGATGGCGGCCGGCGTGGCGCGGAAGCCGCTGCGGGTCGAGGATCTGTTGGCCGCCTAACGCGCGTCCTGCGCTCAAGATCGCTAATCCTGCTTTGGCGCGTTTCGCGAGTCAAGCTCGGCAAAGAATGCTCGTCGCAGTTCCAGCATATCGGGACAGTTGATCGTATCGAGAACCTTGACGACGGGCTCTACGATTGCGATGCCCATGTTAATTTCTTCTTGGTGGATGCCAATCTCATCCCAGTGTCCGTGAATGAAGCCTAGCCAAAACAGCTTGTGGGCCTTAGCGAACGCATGCTCCTTCTGTAAGGGTGCTGTCGGAGGAAGGTGCACAAAGACTGGGGAACCGCTGAGCCCTCCTAGGGAGCGCGCCTCGATGAGGAATGCCTCTTTCATGCCGTTGCGCTCAGGAAGCGGCTCCTCCGACATGAGCGCAATGTTGCCAGTTCTAATGATGGGAAGTATTCTGCGCTGCCCCATGTGGCGGGTGAACAGGCCGACGAAGAAAACTTCGTCGCCAGGGCCAATTGCTTCCTCGATGATGACTCGTGGCGTGGCGGCCATTTCAACGGGAAGCGCCTTGCCATTGAATCGGTCCCAGTCAAGGGTTATCGGCTCGGAAACAGCGACGTCGGCCAGCTTGTCAGCAGGATGCACGACCCACCGTAGGGCGCTGATGTCGCAGTCCTCAAAGGGACCGCCGCGCGTATTTAGGCGAAGCCAAAGATCCTCTGGCGCGTGCGCCCGTGCATCCTGAATGACGTGGTTCGCCGTAACAAGATGTACGCTCTGGTGGAAGTGTAGCCTGTCTGGGTGGTGGGCAACGACCAAGAACCCCGTCCCTATTGGTTTACAGCCGCTTGGCTCGCGGATGCAAATGAAGGCAGTTGATTCCCTAATGTCCTCGGGGACGAGCATGAGCCTCTGGGTAGAGCGGCCTAAGTAGAAGCGCGGACACCCGCCCGGGCGGTCATCCGTGAGTTGGATAGGAGTGGAGTATGGCTCGGCATCGGGCGGGGCCGGTTCAAGAGCAGGGGCAAGCATCCTTGGCGCCTTTCCGCCGCGGTGGTGATACACTGCGGCTAGGCGCCAGCTCCCCGGCATCTACGGTGCGCCAACACCGAGCCTGAGGGGGCTACGCTAGTACGGACGCTGCCAGGCGCCCGCGGACTACCGACCTGCCGAAGTCTACGCTTCTGCTGAAGTGAATGCGAGTTTCGCCCCGAGGGGGTCTACTCGCGCCCTGGCGGGATCAGCTCTTCGACTCGCCGGGCCTGCTCGTCCGCAAGCTCCTCCAGCCAGGCCGAGACGGAGCGGCACCCCAGGAAGCGCGCCACCCGCGCCCACCTGGCAGCCTGCTCCTTGCTGGCGTGGACCGTGTACGAGAGAACCTTGATGCGAGCCATGGCGGGGAAGGGGAGCGGCCGGGGCGAGCGAACCCCGGCCGCCGGATGGGTCTACGGCAGGCACCCCCATGGCCCGAGAGTGTTGCCGAACTCCTCCGCCGTGCAGTCGAGCGCCCGGAGGATCTTGACCAGGTTCGGGAGGGATGGGCACCTGTGTCCATGCTCGTAGAGGCTGAGCATCGAGACGGTGATCTCGGCGCGCCCCGCGACCTGCTTCATCAGGAAGTCCTGGTCAAGCCGAAGGCGCCGGAGCGCCCGGCCGACCTGGCAGGCTACTCGCTCGTCGGACTTCACGGCGTTTCCCCTGGCGTCGCGGCCATGGCTTGTGGGTCCAGGCCATAGATCCGCATCAGCTCGGCGGCCTGCACCAGGGCGGCGCCCGAGAGCGGCGCGCGGCCTGCTAAGGCGTCCCGCACCATGTCTTCCAGGAACTCGGCGAGGGAGAGGTCGTAGAGCTCCGCCATGGCCTTGAGCACCTTGAGCAAGCGCTTTTCGAGGCGGACGCCGGTCTGCGTGCGCTCGGGTCCCGGCCCTGGTTGGCGAGCGCCCGTCACGACAGCCTCCGCTCGATCTTGTCGACCAAGGCGCCAACCTGGCGGGAGAGCTTGCCGGCGAAGCGGGCCAGCTTCTCGTCCTCGGCGTCCAGCGAGCACCACTCGGCCGAGCGCCGGATGACGTTGAACAGGTAGCCGCTGGTGTAGCGGAGATCGGCGGCGGCGGCCCGCAACTCGGCGCTGGTCGCGGACTCGTCGGGCGCCTCGCGGGTTGTCTCGGTCGCCATGGTGTAGAGCAGCCGGCCGACCTGGCGGAGCGCTTCTCGATCCTCGGGTTGTCGATGTTCTGGAGCATGGTCTCCCGGATCGAGTCGGACTCGACCCAGGACGGAGGGGTAGGATACGGACAGCTCGGCCTGGGGCAGTCTCCCGTGCAGGGTTAGGTCCCGGCGTTGGGTGCTCGCCCTCGCCGGGGCCGCTTCGTGGATTGACGGGGAGGGTACGGCCCTCCCCTTTCAGGGAGGACCGTACAGCAGGTCAGGGCGGCGGGAGGCGCCCACACACTGTTTGGACACTACCGCTGGGAGGGCTCGCTTGAACAAGGATCTTGTCCTTGATAGAGTAAGGCCATGTCGAAGGTCACTAGCAAGCTGCAAGTCACGCTGCCCAAGACCATTGCCAGTCAGTTCGCTATCCGGCCCGGCGACGAGATCCACTGGGAGCCCGCCGGAGACGTCATCCGCGTCGTGCCGCCGGGAGCGGCGCCGGCCGCTCTCGACCGTGAGCAGCGACTCCGGGTCTTCGATGCCGCCACGCGCCGGCAGGCCGAGCGAGAGGCGGGGAATGCCCAGCCTCCCTCGGCGTACGGCGATCGTGGCTGGACGCGCGAGGAGCTCTATCAGCGTGGCCGCACTGATTGACACGAACGTCCTGGTCTACCGCTTCGACCCGCGCTTTCCGGACAGGCAACAGCGAGCGACCGAGATTCTCCGTCAAGGAATACAGGAGGACTCGATTCGCGTGCCGCACCAGGCCATCGTCGAGTTCGTGGCCGTCGTCACTCGTCCCCTGCGCAACGGACCTTCCCTGTTGTCGCCCGACGAAGCGCGCCGGGAGGCGGAGGAGCTGCTGAACCAGTTCGCCGTGCTCTTCCCGACGGCTGGGCTGGTCCGCATGGCGATCCGCGGAGCAGCCGCCTACCAGCTGAGCTGGTTCGACGCCCACCTCTGGGCCTACGCCGAGTATTACGGCCTCGCCGAGCTATTGAGCGAAGACTTCCAGCACGACCGGCTCTACGGCACGGTGCGGATCGTCAACCCCTTCGCGTGAGCCGCCGGCGTTGCTACCGCACTCCGATCACGCGCGCCCTCTCACTGACTTCGACGTTTCGCGGGCCTCATCTCAGCTCGGCCTTGGCCAAGGATTCGAGGACTTCGCTCTCGGAGCGGGGGTGCAGGAGGTCTTGCGCCGCGAACTCTTGCGCTTGCGGATAGCTGGTGCCGCGAATGCGCTCGGCTGCGGCGGCGAGGTCGTAAGGCGTGTGTTGCAAGTGAACGCCGGGGCCAAGCAAGAGCCAGTCGGCGCCCGGCTCCCCGAATGGCATTCCGACGCTGCCGGCATTCACCACTCGCAGGCTGCCGATCCTGCGGTCGAATTGCATGTGGGTGTGGCCGCAGACGACCAGCGCGACGTCGAGCCCTGCAAAGACCGGGAGCAGGCGCTCCTCGGGCGTCAGGCGGGTGAAGATCTCGCTGTCGTTGCGCGGTGTCGCGTGGCAGAACAGCACCCCGCCCAGGCCGGGGATCTCGAGCCGGAGAGTCTGGGGCCAGCTGGCCAGCAGCCGCTCGTGTTCAGGACGGAGCTGCCGCGCCGACCAGCGCATGACCTCTCGAAATGCCTCCGGTACGCTCGTCGCCGCGCCCGCCCTCTCTTCGAGGACGGCGCGGTCGCCGTTCCCGCGAATGAACTGGACCGGGAGGTCGTCGACGCCCAGCAAGCAGTCGAGCGTTTCAACCGGCATCGGGCCCGGCAGCACGTCGCCCCCGACCACGAGATGATCGACGCCTGCTCGCCGGATCTCCGCGAGCACGGCCGCCAACGCGGGGAGGTTGCCGTGAATGTCGTAGAGCGCAGCGACCCGCATGACAGGACCTCCCGTGGGCGACGGCGACGAGTATGCGAGTAGGAGGGAAGAGCGCCGGACCGGTCTTCGGCCGGCGGCGGCGGGCGGGCGGCCCGTTCAGGTCTTGGCGTCGTACCAGCTCTTGCCGGCGCCGACGTCCACGACCAGCGGGGCCGCCAGCTGGGCGACTCCTTCCATCTCCTGGCGCACCAGCCTCCCGATCGGCTCCACCTCGGCTTCCGGCACCTCGAACAGCAGCTCGTCGTGCACCGTCAGCAGCAGGCGGGCGCCGGGATGCTCGCGGCGCAGGCGGCGGTCGACGGCGATCATGGCCTGCTTGAGCAGGTCGGCCGCGGTGCCCTGG
>Ga0210384_10009555_pt1 | contig 9997 bp, 10 predicted proteins | sample IncBWH2MmetaG_FD_160574 | JGI IMG/M metagenome (GOLD analysis project Ga0210384, IMG submission 160574) | Forest soil microbial communities from Barre Woods Harvard Forest LTER site, Petersham, Massachusetts, United States - Inc-BW-H-2-M | ecosystem: Environmental > Terrestrial > Soil >...
CGAAAGCAGTCCGCTTCCTGGCGCGAAGACCGGCGTCGCCAAGTCTATTAATTCGGCAAACGGCAAATTGTAATCCTCATGATGCTCACCATCACTCAAAACGGTTCCCTGTATGCCCTACAACATGGGGTGACCAAAAAATATCGCGGTGCGCGCCAGAAACGAGTGATCGCTAACAAGATAATCCGGATCGACGAACTCCTGCCGGAGAGTTTGCGGCTCCTCCACCACCGGTCGGGAACGCTCTCGAGTCACCGTGGTCAAAGGGTGATAGCATTCAGGAACTCGCGCGCAGCCGCTTTGAAGCGGTGAGAAGTCGCAGACGTTTTCGACGCATGGGATCCTACTCGCTACTCCGCCGAGCCGGTGATAAGTGATTAGTGGCAGATGAGAACCCAAGCAGAAGCAATCTGTTTGATTCAGATCCTCGCCTCCGCGTTTCTCGCAATCCTCTTCCTTCAGTCGGGCTTCGACAAGATCGTGGACCGCCGTGGCAACCTCGAGTGGTTGAAAGGACATTTCTCCAAGAGTCCGCTGGCGGGAATGGTGCCGCTGATGGTGACCATGATCACCATCCTTGAGATTGCGGCCGGAGCGTTGAGTGCGACTGGATGTGTGTTGATAGTTTTTTCTCGCGATTCGACTGTCGCGTTTTACGGCGCGCTCGTATCGGCCATCTCGATCATCGCACTTTTCTTCGGTCAGCGAATGGCAAAGGACTACGCCGGTGCGGCGGTGCTTGTTCCTTATTTTCTGCTGACGTTAATTGCGATTTACCTGCTCGCACGTTAGCACGTTGATGATTGATTCGCTCGGCTAGCGAAGATTGCGGAGAATTGGCATTGGGCCGTGCTTGTATCATCGAATCTAACGCGCGTTCAACTCTTCGCCGCTTTTGGGTTTTTCGCACATGAGCGCGAGAACATTGTTTTCCGAATCGCGAAACTCGGCGAGCCAAAGATCGTGCGCCGCCATCGGCGCGACCAGCATTGGCTTGGTTTCGAAATGGACTCCCCGCGATGCCAAAACTTTGTGCGCATGCCCGATGTCCGTGACTTTGAAATAAAGAATCGAACTGGGATGATCGAGGTCCGGCCTTTCCGGAATCGCGAACATCAATCGGATGCCACCGCAATCGAAGAACGCCATTTTTGGCGGGACGCTGAAAAGATGTTTCAGACCGAGCGTCTCTTTATAAAAGACAACGGCTCGCGCCAGATCGTGCACATTTACTGAGATCTGGCCAATCTGCGATAAAGAAATTCCCGGTTCGTTGCTCACATTATTAATTTAACCCCGAAAGCTTTCAGAGATGAATTTGGTTTTCAATCTGGAAGCCAAAAAACCATGAAAACAATCGCAGCCGAGGAAAGCAGGAAGATCGGAAATAGGAAACCTTGTAGGGGGACGCTGTTAGCTTTCCTGAATGGAGGGAAGCTGGCGCTTCCCCTACAGTCAGATCGCCATCTGCAAGATCGACAACTGATCAACTTAGCGGCAACCAGTTGCCGGGTTGGGGCGGAGGTTTGGTGCCGTTGAGCGAGAGGTAAGTGTATTCCTGAAGGAGGCGCTCGTAGTCGGAAAGGAGCTTCATCGCGTCGTTAGGTTTGAGGCGATCGGTTTTGATGGCGGCGTCGACTTGTGATTTCAAGAGTCGCATCAATTCGACTTTGTCCCACTGTGTCATGGAAAGGACTTCGCCAATGGTGCTGCCCTCGATTACTTCTTCGATGTACCAACCGGCTTCTTCGTCCGGATCGAGAAAAACGTGCGCTTCGGTCACGCGTCCAAACAAATTGTGCAGGTCGCCCATGATGTCCTGGTAAGCGCCCACCATAAAGACGCCGAGGTAATAGATTTCACCGGGCACGATGCGATGAAGCGGGAGCGTTTCGCGCACGTCTTGCAGATCGGTAAATTTGGAGATTTTGCCGTCGGAATCGCAGGTGATGTCCACGATCATGCCGTTGCGATCAGGCGGAGTCGTGAGGCGATGGATGGGCATGATGGGGAACAATTGGCCGAGCGCCCAATGATCGAGCAGCGATTGGAAAACGGAGAAGTTACAGATGTATTGATCGCCTAATGAAGTTTCGAGCTGCTTCACTTCCTCCGGCACATAGCGCAGGCCGCGGTGCATATGGACGATTTGCTGCGCGAGCTGCCAATAAACGGTCTCGATTTTTGCTTTCGATTCGAGATCGAGCAGACCGAGGTCGAACATCTGCTGCGATTCTTCCTTGATCTGCTGGATGTCGTGCAGGCTCTCTATGCGGTTGCCGCGTTTGAGCCGTTGCTTCACATCAAGAATGTCGCGCACGAGTTTGTTATCTTTCTCGGCCGCCTCGACTTTGAGCTTCGGCGCGGTCCGCTCGATGGAACCGAACGCCTCCATCACGAGTACGGAATGATGCGCCACAATCGCGCGCCCGCCTTCGCTGACGATGGCCGGATGCGGGACGCCTTCGGAATCGCACACGTCCATGATGTTCCAAACGACGTCGTTGGCGTATTCCTGGAGCGAATAATTCGTCGAGCTGTCGAAATCGCTGCGTGATCCGTCGTAATCAACGCCAAGACCGCCGCCCACGTCGAGATAACCAAGTTCGTGTCCAAGTTTGGCGAACTTGCATAGTAGCGAGCTGCTTCGCGGACCGCCCGTCTGATCGTCGAAATGTCCGGCACCTGCGAGCCGACGTGGAAATGAACGAGTTTGAGACACTGCGCGAATCCCGCGTCCTTTAATATCTGGCTTGCGGCGACGAGACTCGTCGTGTCGAGACCGAACTTCGCGTTCTCGCCGCCGCTGGGCGACCATTTGCCGGAGCCTTTGCTGTGCAGCCGGACGCGAATGCCGATGTGCGGTTCGACACCGACTTCTTTCGAAGTGCGAATGGTCTGCTCAAGCTCCTCGAGTTTTTCCACGACGATGACGACCGACTTGCCGAGCTTGCGGCCAAGCAACGCAATGCGAATAAAGGCGGGATCTTTGTAGCCGTTGCAAATGATGAGGCTCTCCGGGTCTTTGTGCATGGCGAGCGCAGCAACCAGTTCGGGTTTGCTGCCGGCTTCGAGACCGAAATGAAATTGCTGGCCGGCATCGACAATCTCTTCGATCACTTCGCGCAACTGATTGACCTTGATCGGAAAAACTCCGCGATACTCATTACGATAGCCGAATTCGCTCATCGCGGTTTGAAACGCGCGGTTGACCGATTCGACGCGATGACGCAGCAAATCTTGAAACCGGATGACGAGCGGAAAACCAAGACGTCGGGAGCGTGCCTCGTTCACGACTTCGAGGATGTCGATGGAGCCGCCGTTTTCCTGGAGCGGCCGCGCTTCGACGTTGCCGGAGCTGTTGATCGTGAAATAACCGCCGCCCCACCGATCGACGTTGTAAGTGGCGATGGCAGACTCAACGTCCCACTCGGTTTTCATCTCGATTCATCGCGCGCTAGCAAGTCGCAAACGCATATTGAATCAGCGCGACGAACATGCAAGCCTGCTTCAGAGAAATTTTCGTGCCAATCTGTGGCCGTTGCCCGCGCCCACCGCTGGAGCCGCTTTGTCGCCTACGAAGCCGGGCGCCGCGGCAAGTGGCCATAGCCCCCACGGCTTGTTTTTCGCGATTGGCCGGGTACCGTTTGCTCGATGAACAAAACGGTGATCGAAGTGCAAGTGCGCGCGGTTTTGCCAACCAGTGGCGGGTGCGCAGTGTTTCTGGGAAACAACGACAAGGTATTCATTATTTATGTCGATCAAACCGTTGGCAGCGCGATCACGATGTTCATGCGCGAGATTTCCAAGGAGCGTCCTTTGACCCACGATCTCATCGGGCATTTGATGACGGCTCTGGGCGCGAAAGTTGAGCGGGTCATTATTAACGACCTGAAGAACGCGACTTATTACGCGCGCGCCATCATCCGCGCAGAAAACGAATTGCAGCAGAAGAAAATCATTGAGCTGGATGCGCGGCCAAGCGATTGCATCGCGATGGCCACCCAACAGAAAGCGCCCATCTATGTGAGCCAAGAAGTATGGGACGAAGTGGACGATATGAAGGATGTCCTGCGCAAAATGGAGGAAGAAGGACTCAAGCCCGATCCGGAAACGGGATTGAGCGAAGAGGAGTAGCTCCAGGGGTCAGAGGTCAGCACTCGAAATTCGTGATTCGTTATTCGATCAACGATTCAACGAATTACATCCCTCAGCCAAGCAAATCGCCGTAGCGTTTTCCCGCCAGCTCCAAACAACGCGCCAAAATTTCCGAGGGCGTCTCGAGCTCGAGCGCTTCATCGACAAGCTGCCGGCATTCCGGGATCGTCAGACTTTGTACCGCGCGCTTAACGCGGGGAACGAGCGTTGCGCCCGCGCTCAATTCATCCATCCCGAGGCCGAGCAGAAGCGGAGTGAGAGCAATATCACCCGCCATCTCGCCACAAACACCCACCCAAATGTCGTTCGCACGAGCAGCGTCGGCGATCATCTTGAGTAAACGGAGCACCGCGGGATGGGTCGGCTCATAGAGATGCGCGATTCGTTCGTTTACGCGATCGACCGCGATGGCATATTGAATCAAATCGTTCGTGCCGATGCTGAAGAAATCGACCTCGCGCGCGAGGATGTTGGCGGAGAGGGCGGCGCTGGGAATTTCGATCATCGCGCCAACTTCAGTGGCATCACTAAATGTCGATCCCGCGCGACGCAGCTCTTCTTTGCATTCGGCCAGGACCGAGAGCGCGCGCCGTAATTCACCCACACCGGAAATCATCGGGAACATGATTTTCACATTGCCAACGGCGCTGGCCCGAAGGATCGCGCGCAATTGGCTTTTGAAGATGTCGATGTTTTCGAGACAAAAACGGATCGCGCGCCAGCCCAGGAAAGGGTTTAACTCGTCGCCAACATCGGCCGCGCCGGACGCGAGCTTGTCGCCGCCGAGATCAAACGTTCGGATAATGAGCGGATCGGGCGAAACGCGCTCCGCCACTTTCCGATACGTCTCGTATTGCTCGTCTTCGGTGGGAAGAGTGGCGCGATTCAAATAAAGGAATTCCGTTCGGTAAAGCCCGATCCCCTCCGCGCCATTGGTTGCGACTGCATCGACATCGCCTGGTAGCTCAATGTTCGCGGAGAGAACAATGTGACGTCCGTCACGCGTGGTCGATTTTGTTTCGCGTAATTCGGCGAGCTTTTGCGTGATCTGGACGCGTTTCGATTCGAGTTCGCCGTACCGAGCAAGCGTCTCCGGCGTTGGATCGACAACCAGCAAACCGTCGGTTCCGTTGAGCAATACATGCTGCCCGGTTTCGAGTTTTTCGGTCACGTCGTGCAATCCGACGATGGCGGGGATGTTGAGCGAACGCGCCATGATGGCCGTGTGCGAGGTGCGGCTCCCGAGATCTGTGGCAATGCCGAGGACACGCTCCCTGTTCATAGTCGCCGTGTCCGATGGAGTGAGATTGTGCGCGACCAGAATGTGCGGTTCCGTCAGGGCGAGAAAGGTTTTTGGCGCTTTCCCTTGAAGATTGCGGACGACGCGCCGCGTCACGTCCTCAATGTCGAGGGCGCGCTCGCGCAAATAGGGATCGTCGATCTTGCTTAACGTCTCCGCATAATTGGTGGCGACTTCCTGAAATACCCACTCCACATTGCAAAGATCAGCCTCGAGCTTGCGCAGCACTTCGTCGATCAAAGTGCGATCCTCGACGACGAGGAGGTGGGCATCGAAAATGCCTGCATCTTTCGCGCCGATGGATTCAGCGATCTTTTGCTGCATCTCGAGAATCTGCGTGCGTGTCTGAATGAGCGCGGTTTCAAAGCGCCCAATCTCGTTCGCGATTTGCGCGGGCTCGATGCGATAGCGCGCCACGTCGTCGAGATCATCCCGTGCGACGTGAATCGCGCCTTGGGCAATTCCCGGCGAAACGCCCGCTCCGTGGAACCGAATTTCCTCCCGCGCCTTATCGTCGCTCATGTACCTGCGAGAATAACGGGGATGTCAATCTTCGTTAAAGCGCGCGTTGATTAATTCTTCGAGTTCCTCGATAGCCTTGTCGGCATCCGGTCCTTCGCAGCGGATGCGGAGCTTCGATCCCTGCCCGGCCGCCAGCATCATCAAGCCCATGATGCTTTTCCCATTCACTTCTTCGCCTTCCTTCGCCACCCAAATTTCCGAGCGGTGCCGGCTCGCGATGCGCACGAACATCGCCGCCGGGCGCGCATGGAGCCCGAGTCGATTCACAATCGAGATTTCCTTCACGATCTTCTGGCTGCGCGCGGTGGCGCTGGCTCTGCGGCTCAACAATCCCATTAGGTCGATCCTGGCTCCATCAAATTGAGCAGCTTGGTGTTGAACTCAACGGCGCTGTTCTGGCCGAGGCCCTTCAGCTTTTGATCCATCGCGGCGACTTCGATCAAACGCGCGATGTCGCGACCCGGCTTCACCGGAATGGTAACATGCGGCACCTGCAGACCGAGGATTTCATAAGATTCCCGGTCGAGTCCGATACGGTCCACTTCCTCCAGTTCATGCCAATCCTTTAATGTCACGACCAGGTCGAGGCGTTTCTCTATTCGGATGCTGCCGATCCCAAAAATATTTGCGACGTTGATGATACCGATGCCGCGCACTTCCATATGATTACGCGTGAGCTCCGGCGCGGTCGCCATCAGCTCGCGGCCCTCCAGCGAGGTCATGCGTGTCACGTCGTCCGCCACCAAACTGTGACCGCGCTCGATCAAGCCGAGTACGCATTCGCTTTTGCCGATGCCGCTTTGGCCGCGAATCAAAACACCGATCCCCAGAATATCGACCATGCTACCGAACTCGGTCACCGTCGGCGAAAAATCCACCTCGAGCGCGATTGTGGCCGCATTGATAAACTTCATCGTAATCATCGGTGTGCGGAACACCCCGATCTCTGCCTCCTCGGTCACTGCCAGCAACTCAGGCGCGAGGTGAAACCCGCGCGACATCACCAGACACGGGATCTTGCGCGCGCACAATGCGCGAAACCGCTGGGCACGCACTTTCGGTGTTAAGCTCTTCAAATACGAATGCTCAGCGGCGCCCAGCACTTGCACCCGTTTCTCCGCAAAATAAGTGTAGAACCCCGAGAGTGCCAGACCGGGGCGATTAATCGTAGGCTCGCGGATTTTCCGATGAAATCCCACGCGCGGACCCTCCAGCTTCATCTGCAACTTTTCCGCATGCAGATTGTAAAAGCTCTCCACCGTGATAACCGGCACGCTTTTCTGCTGATCGCTTGTCGATGTAATCGTCTGGATCTCACCTGGCGGCTCCATAAGTGCCTAACTTCTAACGCGGAACGACGCGATTTCCAATCCGCATCCCCTCTCTTTCCGATTTCTCGATAGGATCGTGACCGCCCAGGACTATCCTAATCGCGATCTTGCAACGATGATTCTTGCTGAAGGCTATTCACAGAGAGGTCATTCTCTTCACACCGGATCAACAAGAAGATTAGGTCGCGTCCAAGGCCGCGCGATTTCCAAATCGATCCGGAAGCCAATTTGGTCTGGCGTTGGGAAAGAAATATCCGGACGCACTAATAGCTGCGGCGAATTTACGGCGTCGGCTCAGGAACTGGAAAGTAGCCCGCTAGCTGGTCGATGTATTCGCGTTCCGCCGGCGGCTAGTCGAGCTGCTCGAGCAGATCCACTGTGATACGCGTGATCGCAAATTCCGTTGACTCCCATGGGATGGTGGGATTCCCGCCACCTTCGAAAATCTTTCGACCATCGGCAGTAGTGAATTGCAAATCTACGCGACAGCCATCAACAATCGTTGCCTCATCGGGCGCAAGACGATGTATCTCGCTCAATTTTCGAAACAACTGATGCACCGTCTCCGCTGCAAGAGCTAACTCGCGCCTCTGACCGTTTACTTCGAGCGCGACAGTGCCACCGTTCTTGTCCGAAAGTATCTCGACTTTGGAGGACGGATGAAATGACGGAGCAAAAGAGGCTTTTAATGTACCAGTTTCAATCGGAATAGGAGCCAGAGGAGGTGCCTGATTCCATCTTTCGCGCGTTCGCTGTTGGTATTCACGGTCCAATGTCGCCGCGCGCCATCGGCAATACCATTGCATCGACTGAGACTTGGGGACTTCAAGGTACGCCAGGTACAGGTAAATCCGCCAAACAAGGCCAAGACCGTCACTATTCCGGCGGCGAGAATTGCTAATAACTGTCTTGCGATTTCCGGCGTAGAAAAATGGCGGAAGCGCTGTAGCGAGAGAAAAAGGAGGCCGAATGGAACGCTAGAAACCACGCGTAAAACCAGCGGCGTTGGTAAGCGATCGAGCCAATCGTTGACATCACTCACTATCAAAAGCGGCAGCCACAGAAGCGATGCGACAAGCGCTGCGCACAACCACCCAATTTCCCGTCGGCTGGGCCGAGTTTTCATGGCCCTCAGAGAAGCTACATCTTGAAGCGTTCGCCGAGATAAAGCTGGCGGCTGATGGGATCGCTAATTAGAAAATCTTTTGTGCCTTCGCTCTCCACCCGTCCCTCGAAAATCAAATACGCCCGGTCCACGATCGACAAGGTCTCGCGCACGTTGTGATCGGTAATTAAAATGGCCAAGCCCAATTTGCGCAGGTTCACGATGATTTGCTGCACATCATAAACCGCGATTGGATCCACGCCGCTGAACGGCTCGTCGAGCATGAGCAACTTCGGCTTGGTGACCAACGAGCGTGCAATGGTAAGCCGACGTTTCTCGCCGCCACTCAAGGTGAGCGCCTGGTTTTTTGCGATGCGCTCGATCCCGAATTGATGGAGCAACTGATCGCATCGCTGCCTGCGTTCGTGTTTCGGCAATGGCAGCGTCTCCAAAATCGCCATGATGTTTTGTTCCACCGTCATTTTGCGGAAAATTGATTCCTCCTGCGGCAGATACCCCATGCCGAGCCGCGCCCGCTTGTACATCGGATAATTTGTGACGTCGGTTCCGCAAAAAATAACGCGCCCGCTATTTGGCCTAACCAGTCCGACGATCATGTAAAAGCTGGTCGTCTTCCCGGCGCCGTTCGGCCCAAGCAAACCGACAATCTCGCCTTCACGCGCGCTGATGTTAACCCCATTGACGACCGCCCGGCCGCCGTAAATTTTCACGAGTTGCTCAGTGGAAAGGACATTGTCTACCTTAGCCGCGGTCGGAGCAGCAACTCGTGGGTTCGCAGCAGGGGCAGTTTGGCTGATCATGGTTTGGGCGAAGGTTGAGGCTTGGTCTGGCCCTTAGTTTCATCCTTCGGCTGCTGGCGAATCTCGGTGCGACTCGGACCATGCGTAGTCAGTTCGCCTTTTTGGTTAATGATCATGACCGTGTCGGCACTGGTGGCCAAATGCGTGTTCAATCCCTGCTGCACCCGCGGTGTTCCAGTCAACTCGACGTCGCCGGTTGCTGCCGTATAGATCGCGGTGTCGGAACGGCCGACCGCGCGCGTCGGTGGACCGCCATTCGGATCGGGCCGGTCGCGAACGACCGCGACGTTGCCTTCGGCGATCGCTCTCTCCAGTCCCTGGTTTTCCCCTTTGGTGATGTAAATGGTCAATTTGTCCGACTGAAGATTGAAGCGCGGATCGGTCACCTTCACACGGCCGCTAAAGATGCCCATGCTTTTGTTCGAATCAAAAAACGCCTCATCCGAATAAATTTCCGTCGTCGTCGGTTCATTGGGATTCACCGCATTGGCCGGGCCCAAAAAATTGTCCGCGCCTGATTTCTCTTCTTTCTTTGTCGCGGTTTTCTCCGGCTTGTTTGCCGGCTTGCCGGATTCCGAGGGCGAATGCGTAGCCTGCGCATACAATTGAGTTGCCGCAAAGCCGGAGATGAGCAAGACCAGCGCCGCCAGCTTTTTCATTCGTTTCCTTTTCCCATGAGATGCGATTTATCGGTGATCACCATTTTCACGTTGCCGATTAATCGTCCCGTTTTCGTGTTCGGATCGAATTGCACGGAATC
>Ga0210384_10009556_pt1 | contig 9996 bp, 7 predicted proteins | sample IncBWH2MmetaG_FD_160574 | JGI IMG/M metagenome (GOLD analysis project Ga0210384, IMG submission 160574) | Forest soil microbial communities from Barre Woods Harvard Forest LTER site, Petersham, Massachusetts, United States - Inc-BW-H-2-M | ecosystem: Environmental > Terrestrial > Soil > Temperate...
CGCTGTACGAACGCGTCGAATGGGACTGGATGGTCGGCGAGCAGGGCACGATCTGCCACGGCTGGAAGCCCGAGACCGGCAAGCTGCCATGGCACTGGGAAGGCTACGACGAGGCGCTGATCCTGTACCTGCTCGCGCTGGGCTCGCCCACGCATGGCATCCCGCCGGGGTCGTACGACGCCTGGTGCGCCACGTACCGGTGGAAGGAGGTGGAGGGCCTGGCCTACCTGCACGCCGGCCCCCTGTTCATCCACCAGATGTCGCACCTGTGGGTGGACTTCCGCGGCCTGCGCGACGCGTTCATGCGGGCGCACGACAGCGACTACTTCATCAACAGCCGCATCGGCGCCCACGTGCAGCAACGCTACGCGATCCGCAATCCGCGCCGCCATGCGCTGTACGGCGAGTTCGCGTGGGGCATCACCGCCAGCGACGGGCCCGGGGCGGCGCACTGGCGCCAGCCCGTCGAGTCACCCTTCCTGGACTATGTGGCGCGCGCCGTGCCCGACGGGCCCGACGACGGCACGCTCGCGCCCTGGGCCGTGGTTGCCTCGCTGCCGTTCGCGCCGGAGATCGTGCTGCCCACGATCGCCAACTACCGTCACATCCAGCTGCACGTGGCCAACCCGTACGGCTTCAAGGCCTCGTTCAACCCCAGCTTCCCGACCGACCGCAAGCACGCGTTCGGCTGGGTCTCGCCCTACCATTTCGGCATCAACGAAGGGCCCACCGTGGTCATGATCGAGAACCATCGCAGCGGCATGATCTGGAACCTGATGCGCAACTGCTCGCCGCTGGTCGCCGGCCTGCGCCACGCCGGCTTCGTCGGCGGTTGGCTGGGCGACATCCCGTACGACGCGGCGCGCGCGCCGCTGCAGGCGCTGCCGGTGCCGCCGGACGGCTCGGCGGGCGAGGCGGCCTGAGGGCGGCGCGTCTCGGGCTACTTCCTGCGCGACAGCCGCAGCAGCGCCCCGCTGTGGTCTTCCGCCACCAGCACGCTGCCGTCGGCCATCTCGACCAGGCCCACCGGCGAGCCCTGCGGGTGGCTGCCTTCGCGCTGCTCCCACTCGCTCACCAGCTCGGTGGGCGCGCCCGTCGGACGGCCGTCCTTGCCCAGCGCGACGGTCACGAGGCGGTGGCCCGTGGCGCGATAGCCGTGGTAGCCGATCACCAGCTTGCCGGCGAGGCCCGGCAGCCTGTCGCCGCGGTACAGCAGCATGCCCAGCGGCGCGGCGTGGGCCGGCAGCAGCAGGTCGGGCGCCAGCCTGGTGGCGCAGTCGAAGCCCGGATATTCGGGACTCGCCACGCGCTGGTCGTAGCAGTACGGCCAGCCGTAGTCGCCGCCCTGCCGCAGCACGATCAGCAGGTCGTGCGGCAACGCCGCGTCGGACAGCGACGGGTCGGCGTGGTTGATGCCGTCGCGCGCGTTGACCGCCACGGCGAGCCGGCCGTCGGGCAGCGGCGCCATGGCCATGCTGTTGCGCAGCCCGCGCGCATAGGGCGCCAGCTCGCCCGCGTGCCACGTGGCCTCGCGCGCCGCGAAGCGCAGCACCGAGCCGCGCGGCGGGCTCTCCTGCGTCTCGGGGCACGCGGCCTTCGGGTCGGGCATCCGGCCGCCCGCCGGATGGCAGTTGTCGGTGGCCGAACCCACGTTGACGAACAGCGCGCCGTCGGCGCCCACCGCGAGGCTGGGCACCGGATGGCGGCCGGTGGTGGGCAGGCCGTCGACCACCACGCGCGCGCCGCGCGCCGGATCGGCCGCGTACGGGTCGACCTGCAGCACCTGGCCGGTGATGCCCACGTAGAGCGTGCGCCCCGGTCCGCGCACGACGGCGTTGGGCTGCCACAGGTCGCGCAGCACCACCTCGGGCGCGTGGCGGCCGCCGTTGGACAGCTTCAGCAGCCGGCCCTTGTGGCTCTCCCACGCGGCCATGTCGATCACGAACACGTCGTCGTCTATGGCGGCCACGCCGCGCGCGTGGCCCAGGCCCTCGGCCACCACGCCCATGCACAGGCCCGGCGCCGTCGCGAGCGCGACCGCGGGAAAGCCGTCGCAGTCGCCCGAGGTGGCGTAGGCCGGGGCGGCGAACGCGGGCGACGCGGCGATCGCGAACAGCGCCAGCAGCGGCCAACGAAGGATAGCGCGAGTGCGCATGCCGACACCTAGCAGGAGAGCGGGGCTGGCCATTGTGGCAGCTCCCGCGTCGAACTGCTTCATCGCGTGCGTTCGGGCGAGCGCAGGCCGTGCAGGCCGAAGATGGAGTTCAGCATCTCGTCGTCCCACGCGCAGCTGGCGTCCTCGGCATCGACCAGGCGTTCGCCGCGCTCCAGCAGGTGGCCCAGCCGCGTGGCCAGCAGCGCGCTGGCCAGGTTGAGCGCCTGCATCGACGACGCGCCGCAGACGTCCGGGTAGCGCGGATCGACGCCCTGCAGTTCGGCGGCGCAGGCCCACGTGCCGTCGTCCACCGGGTAGGGCAGCCCGATGAGGGCGACGATGCGCGTCTGGGTGCCGTCCCGCCGCAGCCAGAGGAGTTGTTCGGTGGCGATGTAGTTCGGCGCGGTCGTTCGCATGAAGATCCCGGTTCAGCTCGAGTGTGCACGAGCCGCCGCAGTTTGAACCTTCGTGATTACGCGGTTTCGACACGCCACCACGCGGGCAGCAGCCTTCGCACGTCGGCCCGTCGAAAGCGATCGTCGATGAGGAAGACCACGCCCTCGTCCGACGTGGTGCGGATCACGCGGCCGGCCGCCTGCACCACCTTCTGCAGGCCGGGGAACAGGTAGGCGTAGTCGTGGCCGGCGCCGAACAGGGCCTCGAGCCGCGCCTTCACCTGCTCGTTGACCGGGTTGACCTGCGGCAGCCCCAGCGTGGCGATGAACGCGCCGATCAGGCGCCGGCCCGGCAGGTCCACGGCCTCGGCGAACGCGCCGCCCAGCACCGCGAAGCCGATGCCGCGGCCGCCCGCCTGGAAGCGGGCGAGGAAGTCGGCGCGCGCGCCCTCGGTCATCTGGCGCGCCTGCGTCCACACCGGCACCCCGGGGTGCAGCGACTGGAACAGGTCGGCCACCTGCTGCAGGTAGTCGAAGCTGGAGAAGAACGCGAGGTAGTTGCCCGGCGCCTCGGCGTACTGCCGCGCCATCAGCTCCACGATGGGCGCCAGCGAGGCCGGCCGGTGCGCGAAGCGGGTGGACAACGGCGCCACCTGCACGCGCAGCTGCGAGGCGTCGAACGGCGACTCCACGTCCACCCACGCGACGTCGGGCGGTAGGCCCAGCAGGTCGGCATGGAAGTGCATGGGCGTCAGCGTGGCCGAGAACAGCGTGGTGGTGCGCGCGGCGAGGAAGCGCGGCTTCAGGAACGAGGCCGGCACGAGGTTGCGCAGGCACAGCGTGACGTCGCGCTGCGCGTCGTCGGCGATCGTCACGTCGAACAGCGAGTGCGTGCCGAAGGACTCGGCCAGGCGCGTGAAGTGAAGCGTGTCGAAGTAGAAGGCGAGCAGCTCGGGCGGCATGTCCTCGGGATGCGCGGCCGAGTGGTCGGCGATGGCCGAGTTCACGTTCTGCAGCGCCGTCACCAGGCCCTGCGGCAGGTCCCCGTGGGCCTCGTAGGGTTCCTGCTGGTGGCCGGTGATCTCGTTCCACGTGCGCGCGAGACGTTTCAGTGCCGGCGCCACCGTGGCGGGGGCGCGCGGGCGCACGCCGTCGAGCGCGGCGCGCGACAGCGTGGCCGAGTACATCTCGCGCGCCCGCGGCACCAGGTTGTGCGCCTCGTCCACCAGCACGCCCACGCGCCACTCGTTGGCGTGCGCCAGGCCGTGCAGCATGCCGCCGAGGTCGAAGTAGTAGTTGTAGTCGCCCACCACCACGTCGGCCCACCGCACCATCTCCTGCGCGAGGTAGTACGGGCAGACCTCGTGCGCCAGCGCGATGGCGCGCAGGCCGGCGCGATCCAGGCGCGGCGCGTCCTCGGGCGTGGCGCCGACGGCGGCCTGGCGCGCGGCGGGCAGGCGGTCGTAGAAGCCCCTGGCGAGCGGGCACGAGTCGCCGTGGCAGGCCTTGGTCGGATGCTCGCAGGCCTTGTCGCGCGCCACGAGCTCGATCACTCGCAGCGGCGCGCGGCGCGGCTCGGCGATCGTGTGCAAGGCCTCCAGCGCCAGCCCCCGGCCGGGCGTCTTGGCGGCCAGGAAGTACAGCTTGTCGAGCTTCTGCCCCGGCATCGCCTTCAGCTGCGGGTACAGCGTGCCCACCGTCTTGCCGATGCCCGTGGGCGCCTGCGCCAGCAGCGTGCGGCCGGAGATCGCCGCCTTCCAGACGCTTTCGGCGAGCTGGCGCTGGCCGGTGCGGAACGTGGCGTACGGGAACGGCAGCGCCGCCAGCGCGGCGTCGCGCGCGGCGCGGTGCGCGGCCTCCTGCGCGGCCCAGGCCAGGAAGCGGTCGCACTGCAGCTCGAGGAAGGCGCGCAGGTCGACGGCGGTGAATGACTCGACCAGCGCCGTCTCGTCCTGCGAACCGACGTCGAAGTACACCAGCGCGACCTTCAGCTCGCTCAGCCCGCGCTCGGCGCACAGCAGCGCGCCGTAGCACCGGGCCTGGGCCCAGTGCAGCGAGCGCCGGTTCTGCGGCATCGCGTGCAGGTCGCCGCGGTAGGTCTTGACCTCGTCGAGCCGGCCGGCGTCGGGGTCGTAGCCGTCGGCGCGGCCGCGCACGGCGAGTTCGCGGTACTCGCCCTTGAGCCACACTTCCGATTCGTAGGACTCGCCGCGGCGCGCGGCGACCATGGCGTGGCCCGCCATGCCCTCCAGCGCGGTGGCCGACGGCGTGAAGCGCAAGTCCAGATCGCCGAGCTTGGCCGTGAACTCGCAGAGGGTGCGGACGGCTACCGTGTACTTCATCGAGGCGACGATTTTCCCACGTCGCCACGGTGGCGCGGAGATTCGTCATCCTGCGCGAAGTCGCAGCATCCACGCCGGCCAACAGGCGGAGGTCATTGCGAGGGGCTGTGCTCAAGAGCGCGCCCGTTTTCCTGGTCATGCACGATTCGCGGGCAATCCGGACCTGCCTGGGCCGCAGTTGTGCGTCGCTGGGGGCGAAGCGGCGTGTCCTCAGTTGCGCGCGACCGCCTCGGCGGACAAGCGCGGGTGGGAACGCACTGCGCGGGCCTTGAGGGCGGCTTGGTTGACAATCAATTCTGAGACGTGAGCGGCGGTTCCCGACCCAAAAACCCGACACCGACCGCGCCGATTTGGGCGCCGGATACCTGACGTTCACATCGTCGATGTAGGGGTCGCAGGCCCAATCCAGATTCTTTTCCGACAGCAGGAATGTTCAAGGGCGTGGCGGGCCGCCGTGCGCCCGCTCGGGTGCGCGCGCACCTGAGAAGTTGTTGAGCGCCGTAGCGGTGTGGCTGGGGCAAGCAATGTTGACCTTGATCTTGGTCGACTCAAGGGCGAAAGCAAATGCAGCGTCACGGCGTGCGCCGCCGACTTCGACGAGGAATAGTTGCCGAACATGGCACAGTGTGCGTTCGCCGGGTCCGAGTTCCACGCCAACGATCGGCCGGTGTTCCCGGTGTCGACGATGCGTGCGGCGGGCGCTCCACGCAAGAGTGGCAGCATTGCCTGCGCAACGGCGATGACACCGAAAACGCTGGTCTCCCACACCTTGCGCAGGTCGTCGAGTGGCGCGGTGGTCAGCGACTTGGCCCGCATGATGCGGCGATCTTGACGAAGAACGACGTGGTCGCCGCGAACGCGTATTGCTGGTTCGTCACGCTCAAAATCAGTCCCTGGCAAGTGTCGACGGTACCGGCCTGAGCAGTGACCATGTGCGAGCTGCGCTGGACGCCTTCGACCACGGCTCCGAGATCATTTCGTCTCGTGCACAAGCCATAATGAGGTCATCGAATGCGATGGACGCGAAGGACGAGCAGGAATTTGACGCCGATACGGCAGACATCGAGCGACCGCTGGGTATGCTCATTCCTTGTGTTCGCGTGGCTTGGCGCCTCCGCCGCCCCCGTCCGCGCGCAGGAGTCGCCGTTCTCGACCCGTGCTGGTTTGTTGTCGGCGCTGGTTGTTCGCGGGCTGCAATTCAGCGATGCGAACAGCCCCGTGGTCCTCGCCGGCGCCGACCTCTACGAGCCCGCCGGCTGGTCGGTCGGTGCCACGGGGATGGTGCTGCGTTCCGCCAGGGGCAACGAGGCCGGGGGGTGGGCGCTTCATGCGAGCCATGACTGGTCGCTTGACGAGAAATGGACGCTGGCGATCGGCGTGCGCCATGATGACTATGTCGGGGATCGCTTTCTCCGATCGTGGTGCTACAACGAAGTGGATGCGACGGCGACCTACGGTGACTGGCTGAAGGCAAGCGTGGGCTGGCGGCCGAACGGCGGGCCGGGTTGCCCCACCACAACGGCGACGGAGACGACGCCAGATCTCGCGTTCGACTTGAATGCACAGTGGCCTTTCACGGCAGGATTTGGTGCGAACGTCGGGATCGGGCGCCTGTTTGACGGCGGGGCCGGCAGTTATGACTATGGCCAGGGCGGCATCTTCGCCAGCGGCAAGTCCTGGGCGGCGCACTTCGGCCGCACGTTCACGCATGGCGCAACCCTCTACGGGGACGCTGCCAGGGGGCACTGGCTGGCCAGTGCGATCTGGCGGTTCTGAATCGGATTGCCAACTAGTGCGCAGGCCGGGTGAACCTTTTGCGCGCTTTCCGGGAACCTACTTCAGACTCAACACCAGCCTTGGCTCCCCCGTCCCGCCATGTTTTCCAGTTTTCGTCGTCGATCTTCGACCGGGGACGCCATCCCAGAGGCGGACTGCCTGCGCAGCATTGCTGCTGGCGATCGCCGTGCGCTTGAATTGCTTTACCGCAACTATCAACCCAGGCTGGCTCGGTTCCTCTCGCGCTTCACGCGCCAGGAAGGGTTGATCGAAGAGGTGATCAACGACACGTTCTGGGTGGTGTGGCGGAAGGCGCACCAGTACCGCGGTGACGCGCGCGCCTCGACCTGGATCATGGGCATCGCCTACCGCCTCGCGATGAAGGCGTTTCGCGACCAGGACGACCTGACCCGGCACGAGAGCGACGAGCATCTCTCGACCAGCCTGTCCCATGACCCAGGAACGGCGCGCGAGCTTCGTGACTGGATCGGCAAGGGTCTGGGCCTGCTGCCGCTCGACCAGCAGATGACGGTCGAACTGGTCTATGGACAAGGGCATACGGTCGAAGAGGCTGCGGCCATCATGGACTGTCCCGTCGGGACCGCCAAGTCGCGCCTCTTCCATGCCCGGGTGAGACTGCGCAATCTGCTGCCCGACCTGGCCGGCGAAGCGATGTCCGCGAACGTCGATGGAGGTACGCGATGAGCACCGACCGAAATGGATACGAGAACGAACACCACAGGGTCTGGGAATTGCTTCCCGCCCTCGTCAACGGAACGGCCGATGGCGAGCAGACCCGCCGTGTGGAGCGTCACCTGGACCAGTGCGCCGACTGCCGGGCGGAACTGGCACGAGAACGGCTCATGCGCGAGGCGCTGAGGCTGCCCGCGGAGAACGCGCCGGATGTCGAACTCGGGCTACAGAGCGTGTCGCGTCGGCTTGACCAGGTTGATCGCCCGCGCTCGTCCGCGCGCTCGCCGCGACGTATGTTCCCGCGCGTCGGCGGGATGACGTTGGTCGGGGTCGGTCTGGTGGAATTGGTCGCACTGGCGGCCCTCTTGATTGCTGGTGCGCGACTGGTGGGGCCAGCGGGCAACGGGTCGCCGGCGGTCTACCGTACGCTCAGCGACACGACGACACGGGGGGCGGCGGCCGTCCGCCTACGGCTTGTTTTCGAGGGGGCACGACCCCTTGGTGAGTTCCAGTCCGCCCTGCTGGCGCAGGATCTCGTCGTCGTCGATGGCCCATCGGAGGCCGGCGTCTGGTCGCTGAGTTTCAGGAACGAGGGGCACGACGCCGAGAGCGCGGCGCAGGCATTGAGGCGGATTCCAGGGGTGATGTTCGCCGAGCCGGTGGGGTTGCCAGGATCATGAATCCGTGGGAGCTGGGTCGCCGCACGACGTTGGCCGTACTGGCGTTCGCGTCCTGCATCGTGGCTGCCGGCTGTGCAGTGCCCACCGCGATGCCGGTCGACGTGCCACCGATCTTTGCCGGCGCGCCGCGGGGGGGTGCACTGCGGGTCGTCGTCATCGCCGTGGCGAACCCGCGTGCATCACTCTCGACGCAGGCCGGGACGACGCCGGGACTCTACGAGGCTGCGCCGCGCTATGTCACCGGCGAGGCGGCGCGCAGGCGCCTGGACGAGGTCAGGCAAGCACATCGGCTGATGCCGCTGGCGGGCTGGCCCATCCCGACGCTGGGTGTCTATTGCGGAACGTTCCTGATCCCCGCGGACATGACTCGCGAGGACGCGCTTGCTGAGCTTGCCAGGGATCCGCGCGTCGTTCTCGCCCAACCCTTGAACGAATTCGAAACGCTTGGCCGGGATCCGGTCCGCGCCGCGCCGACGCCCGCGGGGGGTGTCGACCCGAGCGCGAGCTACAACGATCCCTATCTGTCGTTGCAGCACGGTCTGCAATCGCTGGACGTGCTGAGGGCGCATCGCTGCGGGCGCGGAGCAGGGGTCGTTGTCGCGGTGGTCGACACCGGAGCCGATACCACGCATGTCGACTTGCGCGACGCGCAGATGACCAGCGCGAACTTTGTCGACGACGATGGGCGACAGTTCCTGCGCGATTTCCATGGCACCGCCGTCGCCGGCATCATTGCCGCGACGCCGGGCAATGGGGTCGGAATCGTCGGCATCGCTCCGGATGCGCAATTGATGCTGCTGAAGGCCTGCTGGCAAACAGGCCATGGAGCAGGTGCGCAATGCAACTCGTTGACGCTGGCGCAAGCACTGAGCAAGGCCATCGACCGCGGTGCGCAGGTCATCAACCTGAGTCTGGGCGGCCCGCCTGACGACCTGCTGGCGCGGCTGGTTCGCCAGGCCATCGCCAAGGGAATCGTGGTCGTTGGCGCTGTTCCCCCTGGCGACGACAGACGAGGCTTCCCGGTTGGCATTCCTGGCGTGATCGCCGTGCGTGAAGGTGCTGCTCCCACAACCTCGGATGCCGGGCTTTCGCTCTCCGGTCGAGACATCCTGACGCTGAGTCCGGGCGGGCACTTCGACTTCAGCTCTGGCAGTTCGCTCGCGACGGCCGAGATCAGTGCCGTCGCCGCGCTGTTGTTGCAGCACGACCCCCACCTGACCGGCGCCGCGATCGAGAAGCTGCTGCGGGACACCGCATCCCCCGGCACGGAAGTGCCTGACGCGTTTCAGGCGGTTGCCGCGATCGACCGGTCGTGTGCCGGAAGCGTGCCGCGCTGACGGTGGGCGTGCGTCGCCCCTCGCCGGTTCCACCGTTTCGATTCAACCAAAGGCGCGCAGATCGGTACTCACCGAAGCCACCGGAGCGCCCCGCAACCCCGCGGGACTTGTGCCTTGCTTGTCGAAGGTTGCTTCTCGGTGAAGCGGAGATCGATATGAGCGGGCAACACAAACTGGAAGCTGATGGCCGGCGCGCTTCCGCCTGGATCGTGCGTCGCAGCCGTTGGGGCGCGCCCTTGGACGAGGATCAGTTGCTTGCCACGCAGCAGGCCTTCGACAGCGTTGCTACCGACTACGACGGCCCTCGCGGCAACAACGAACTCATCCAGCGGATGCGCTTCGCCATGTGGGATACCGTGCGCGACGAACTGCCCGCCGATTCCCGGCTGCTTGATCTCGGATGCGGAACCGGCATCGATGCCGTCGAATTCGCCCAACGCGGCCACCGGGTGGTCGCTACGGACTGGTCGCCGCAGATGGTGGATCGCACGCAGGCCCGAAGCGCGGCGGCGGGTCTCGAATCACGTGTCACGGTGGCGCATCTGGGTGTCCAGCAGCTCGATCGGCTCGACGGCGAGTTCGACGGCATCTACTCGAACTTCGGCCCGCTGAACTGCG